>Ga0182739_1000597_pt1 | contig 43985 bp, 38 predicted proteins | sample eDN5th30CBELigBY_FD_128873 | JGI IMG/M metagenome (GOLD analysis project Ga0182739, IMG submission 128873) | Enriched backyard soil microbial communities from Emeryville, California, USA - eDNA 5th pass 30_C BE-Lig BY (version 2) (version 2) | ecosystem: Environmental > Terrestrial > Soil >... | reverse complement strand
GGTTGCCACGGGGTGTGGCGCAGCTTGGTAGCGCGCTTCGTTCGGGACGAAGAGGCCGCAGGTTCAAATCCTGTCACCCCGACCATGACGACGAGGAGTTCGATGTCCGCCATCCGACTCGTCGCCTTCGACCTCGACGACACGTTGGCGCCGTCCAAGTCGCCCGTACCCGGACGGATCGCCGACCAGCTGGTCGCGCTCGCCGAGCGTGTCGAGGTCGCGATCATCTCCGGCGGGCAGGTCCTGCAGTTCCAGAGCCAGCTCGTGGACCGACTGCCCGCGACCTCCCCGGCGGTGCGCGCGCGCATCCACCTCATGCCCACGTGCGGGACGCAGTACTTCCGGCTCGATGGCGACGGGATGCGCGAGGTCTACGCGCTCGCGCTCACCGCCGACGAGAAGGCGCGGGCATGCACGGCCCTCGAGGAGGAGGCGCGGCGTCTGGGCCTGTGGGAGGCGCAGCCGTGGGGCGAGATCGTGGAGGACCGCGGGTCGCAGATCACGTTCTCTGCCCTCGGCCAGTCCGCGCCGCTGGAGGCGAAGATGGCGTGGGATCCGACCGGTGCCCGCAAGTCGGCGCTGCGCGACGCCGTCGCCGCGCGTCTACCCGACCTGGAGGTGCGCTCCGGCGGATCGACGTCGGTCGACATCACCCACCGCGGCATCGACAAGGCCTACGGCATGCGCCGCCTCGCCGAGCAGACCGGGATCGCCCTCGACGACATGCTCTTCGTCGGCGACCGGCTCGACCCGGACGGCAACGACTACCCCGTGCTCGCGCTGGGTGTGCCGTGTCACGCGGTCGAGGGCTGGGAGGACACCGCGCGCTTCTTGGACGCGCTTCTCCCGACACTCCTCCCGACACTGCCACCGCGCTGATCGCCCACCGGAACCAGCCGGGTGAGCTGGGTCACGTGACGTGACTCGAGCTCGGCGATGGTCGAGACACCGAGCAGCTTCATCGTGCGCTCGATCTCGGCGCGCAGGATCGCGATCGTGCGGTCCACCCCCTGGCGTCCGCCCGCCATCAGTCCGTAGAGGTAGGCCCGTCCGATGAGGGCGAACTTCGCGCCGAGAGCGAGAGCCGCGACGATGTCGGCCCCGTTCATGATGCCCGTGTCGATCATGACCGTCGCATCCGTGCCCACTTCGCGGACGACCTTCGGCAACAGGTGGAACGGTACGGGCGCGCGGTCGAGCTGTCGCCCGCCGTGGTTGGAGAGCACGATCCCATCCACGCCGAGATCGACGAGGCGCACCGCGTCGGCGACGTTCTGCACCCCCTTGACGACGATCTTGCCCGGCCACAGCTCGCGGATGACGGCGAGATCGTCATAGGAGATCGTGGGGTCCATCGCCGCATCCAGCAGCTCACCCACCGTCCCGCCGGTCGAGGACAGCGACGCGAACTCGAGCTTCGGCGTCGTCAGGAAATCCCACCACCACCACGGGCGCGGGATCGCGTTCAGCACCGTGCCCAGCGTGAGCTGCGGCGGGATCGAAAAACCGTTGCGCTTGTCGCGCAGGCGCGCGCCCGCGACCGGAGTGTCGACCGTGAACATGAGCGTGTCGAACCCGGCCGCGGCGGCGCGCCGGGCGAGCGCGTACGACACCTCGCGGTCGCGCATCACGTACAACTGGAACCACAGGCGTCCGTGCGGGGCGGCGGCCCGCACATCCTCGATCGAGGTCGTGCCGAGCGTGGACAGCGTGAAAGGGATGCCCGCGGCGGCAGCCGCCGACGCGCCCGCGACCTCGCCCTCGGTCTGCATGAGCCGCGTGAATCCCGTCGGCGCGATCCCGAAGGGCAGCGCCGAGGGGCCGCCGAGGATCTCGACCGACGTGTCGACCTCCGCGGCGGGATGCAGGATGTCGGGGTGGAACTCGATGTCCTCGAACGCCTCGCGCGCCCGCGTGAGCGAAAGCTCGCCCTCGGCCGCGCCGTCGGTGTAGTCGAAGGCCGCCTTGGGCGTGCGGCGCTTCGCGATCGTGCGCAGGTCATGGATCGTGAGGGCGCCGTCCAGCCGACGCTTGCGCCCGTCGAACTCGGGCTTCTTGAACTGCATCAGCTCGAGCAGCTCCGAGACCTGGGGAAGTTGTCGGTGGACCATGATCGTTCCTTCTCAGTTCGTTTCTCTGCTCGTTCTTGTGCTCGTTGCCCGGCTCGACGGGCGCGCGAGTCCCGCTTCGGCGTAGTAGCCCGTGATGTGGGCGTGGACGAGGGCACGCGCGAGCGCCGCATCGCCCGCATCGACGGCGTCGAGCAGCGCGCGGTGCTCGGCGCGCAGCCGCGCGGACGTGGCGTCCCAGTCCGGGATCCGCTCCGCGCCCGCCCGCACGTACGACTCGATCGCGGTGCGCAAGCCCATCATCGTCGCCGCGATGACCTGATTGCCGGACGCCTCCGCGAGCGCGAGGTGCAGCTGCGCGTCGAGCGCGAGGAACTCCCCCGGTGTGAGGTCGTCTCGCTCCATGGCGTCGAGCACGACGCGCGCGTCGGACGTCGCGCGACTGGTCCCCGCGTGAGGCGTTGCCGCGACCGCCGCGGCGACGGCGTCGACGACGGCCGTCTCGAGCACGAGGCGCGTCGCGACGACGTCGTCGAGGGGAAAGCCGTGCGCGGCGACCTGGAGGCGCAGAACCGCCGACAGCCCGCCCCGGGGGGTCGCCGTGATGATCGCACCGGCGTGGGGACCCGAGCCCGTGCCGGTGCGGATGAGACCCATGACCTCGAGCACGCGCAGCGCTTCGCGCACGCTCGATCGACCGACGCCGAGCGCCGCCGACAGGTCACGCTCGGAGGGCAGGCGATCGCCCGGACCGAGTCGGCCGTCGAGGAGGTCGGCTTCGATCTTCTCGAGCACTGTGCGCCAGGCACGGGTTGCTTCGCTCACGCGGCTCCTTTTGTGGTCTGACCACACTACCGGCGTGTGGTCAGACCATGCAAGGGTTGCCTGCACCGCCGCATCCGCCCCCGCCCGCGCATCCGCCCGCCACACCGACTCGGTGTTCGAAGTTCGGAGAATCGCGCGAACTTCGGAGCTTTCCGTCGGATTCGTCCGAACTTCGCTCACGTCTCCGAGGTTCGTGAGGCGGATGCGGGAGGTCGGCGCTCCCGATGGCGAGAGTCCCCCTAGCCTGTAACGCATGGACCCGTTGCTTCTCGTGCTCCTCGTGTTCGCCGCAACCTGCGCGTTCTGCTGGATCGCCTCGCTCATCACGAAAGACACCTCGTGGGTGGACCGCCTCTGGTCGATCGTGCCCGCGGTCTACGTCTGGATCTTCGCCATCGCGGGGATCCTCGACGGGGCGGATGCGGCGCGCCTCATCGTCATGGCGGTGCTCGTCACGGCGTGGGCCGCGCGCCTGACGTTCAACTTCGCCCGCAAGGGTGGCTACACCGGTATGGAGGACTACCGGTGGGCGATCCTGCGCGCACGCATGAAACCGTGGCAGTTCCAGGTGTTCAACCTGCTGTTCATCGTGCTCTACCAGAACGCCCTGCTCGTGCTCATCACGCTTCCGGCATATATCGCCTGGCAGCATCCGGCACCCTTCGGAATCTGGGACCTGATCTTCGCCATTGTGTTCGCGGCGTTCCTCGCGGGCGAGTTCCTGGCCGACCAGCAGCAGTGGGACTTCCACCAGGCCAAGCGCGCCGGCCGGGCCGAAGGCTTCCTCACGTCGGGACTGTTCTCGTGGAGCCGCCACCCCAACTTCTTCTTCGAGCAGGCGCAGTGGTGGACCTTCTACGCGATCGGCGCCGTCGCCGCCGTGGCATCCGGGCTCGGCTTCTGGGGCGGTGCGCTCAATTGGACGATCACCGGCGCGATCCTGCTCTCGATCCTCTTCATCGGCTCGACGATCTTCACGGAGTCGATCTCGTCATCGAAGTATCCCGCCTACGCCGCGTACAAGCGCACCACGTCGATGATCGTGCCGCTGCCCCCGCGACGCGCGAAGGCCAGCAACAAGGCCAGGGACAAGGCCAAGGCCGGGACGAAGCCGACAAAGGACGCGAAGCCCGCGAAGACGCCGGCGCCGAAGCCCGCGCCGAACCCCGCGTAGGGCACGGAGCGCGTCAGCCCAGCCGTCCGCCCGACTCGCGCAGGTAGCACTCGGCGCACATCGACTCGTACGTCACGCGGTCGGCCGACAGTTCATCGATCGCGACCTGATCACCGTCGAAGACGAACCGGCCGCCGACCAGGCGCGCGTTGAACAGGGCCTTGCGCCCGCACCGGCAGATCGTCTTCAGCTCCTCGAGCGAGTGCGCGAGCTCCAGAAGACGCCGCGAACCGGGGAAGGCCTCGGTGCGGAAGTCGGTGCGGATGCCGTAGGCGAGCACGGGTACACCGTCCAGCACGACGATGCGCAGCAGGTCGTCGACCTGCTCGCGGGTGAGGAACTGCGCCTCGTCGATCAGCAGGCACGCGACGTCCGACTCGCGCTCGCCGAGGGAGGGCACGAGAGCCGTCTCGGCGTCCGCGCGGACCCGCGCACGATGCTCCGCGAAGAGCGCGCGGATGTCGTCGCCCGGCCCGACGAGGAAGTCGACGTCGCGCGACATCCCCAGCCGGCTGGAGATCCGGTCGGCGTCCTTCGTATCGATCGCGGGTTTGGCCAGCAGCACGCGCTGACCGCGCTCCTCGTAGTTGTACGCGGCCTGCAGCAGCGCCGTCGACTTCCCGGAGTTCATCGCCCCGAAGCGGAAGTACAGTTTCGCCACGTCGGGACCGGATCAGGCCGAGATCTGCAGTGCGTCCGCCGTGTGCGCCATCGACGCGCGCGCGCCCTCCGCATCCGTGTTCAGCGTCTCACCGTAGCTGGGGATGAGTGCCTTCAGCTGCGGCTCCCACGCGGGGTACTGCTCGGGGAAGCAGCGCTGGAGCAGGCCGAGCATGATGGATGCGGCCGTTGAGGCACCGGGCGATGCGCCCAGCAATCCCGCGATCGAGCCGTCCGCCGCGGCGACGACTTCGGTGCCGAACTGCAGCACGCCACCCTTGTCCTTGTCCTTCTTCATGACCTGGGCGCGCTGACCGGCGTTGATGAGTTCCCAGTCCTCGTCTCGCGCGGAGGGCATGAAGACGCGCAAGCTGTCGACCTTGTCGCGGTGCGACTTGAGCAACTCCCCCACGAGGTAGGTGATGAGGCTGGGGTTGTCGATCGCGACCTTCAGCATGGGCCAGAGGTTGCCCGGACGCACCTGCGAGACGATGTCGAACATCGACCCGTTCTTGAGGAACTTGGGGCTGAACGTCGCGAACGGGCCGAACAGGAGCGAGGCCTCACCGTCGACGACGCGCGTGTCCAGGTGCGGCACCGACATCGGCGGTGCGCCGACGGATGCCTGCGAGTACACCTTCGCCTTGTGCTGCGCGACGATCGCGGGGTCGCTCGTCTTGAGGAACTGGCCGCCGATCGGGAAGACGCCGTAGCCGGAGATCTCGGGGATGCCCGAGCGCTGCAGCAGCTTGAGCGCCCATCCCCCGGCACCGACGAACACGAAACGCGCCTTCAGCTGGCCGGGCGTGCGCCCGAGCATGTGCCGGTACTTCACGAGCCACGAGCCGTCGGACTGCTTCTTGAGCTTGCGCACCTCGGTGTTCGTGCGGACCTGCGCGCCCTCGGCCTGCAGGTGAGCGAACAGCTGACGCGTCAGCGCGCCGAAGTCGACGTCGGTGCCGGCGGGAACCCGCGTCGCCGCGAACGGCTCGCCCGCGCGTCGCTTGGTCATCAGCAGCGGCGTCCACCGGTTGATGACGCGGGAGTCCTCGCTGTACTCGATGCCGGCGAACAGCGGCTGGTCCTTGAGCGTCTCGTAGCGCTTCTTCAGGTACGCGACGTCTTTCTCACCGCGCACGAACGTCATGTGCGGCGTGGCGTTGATGAACGTGCTCGGCGCGTCCAGCACGCCGCGCTCCACGAGCGAGGCCCACAGCTGGCGGCTCTGCTGGAACTGCTCGTTGATCGCGATCGCCTTCGCCGGGTCGACGGTGCCGTCCTCGCCCGCAGGCATGTAGTTCAGCTCGCACAGCGCCGCATGTCCGGTCCCGGCGTTGTTCCACGCGTTCGAGCTCTCCTGTGCGACGTCGCTCAGTCTTTCGAAGACGACGATCTTCCAGTCCGGCTGCAGCTCATTGAGAAGCGTGCCCAGGGTGGCGCTCATGATGCCACCGCCGATGAGCACGACGTCGACGGTCTCTGTCACCCCCCGAGTCTACCGGCGCCCGGCGAGGTCTCTCGACGTCGAGAGAAGCGCGGATGCTCGTGTCCAGCGGATACGTGGGGGGGGCGACTACCCGTCGCCGTCGACGTCGATCTGCGGGATGAACTGATCGATGACCTCGAACACGTTTCCGGCGAGGAAGGAGAGCACGCCGATGAACAGACCGATCGTGATCGAGCGCACGACCGCACGCAGCGGATGTCCCGTTCCCGCGCGAGCGGCCACCAGCCCGGTCACCGCCAGTGACACGACGACGACGGCGAGCGAGACGACGAGCCGCCACTCATCGGGGACGAAGATGACCGCCAGTGTGAGTGGAAGCGCGCCGGTGACGAACCCGAGGAAGCTGCGGATCGCGATGCCCCACGGCGCGGTCGCGGGCATGGGTCCGGAGAGCATCCCGTACTCGGTCTCCAGTTGTGCGCCCAACGGGTCTCGGGTCATCAGTTGCCCCGCGACCTGATCGGCGAGATCGGGGTCAAGGCCCCGCTGCACGTAGTGGTCGCGCAGTTCCGCGCGTTCCTCCTCGGGGCTCAGCGCGAGCCGCCGCGTCTCCTCTTCGATCGTCGCGACCTCGGCGGCGCGGTCCTGAGCCGCTTCGGCGTAGGCGGCGCCTCCCAGAGAGAGCCCGCCCGTGATCATGAGCGTCATAGCTGCGAAGAGCACCGTCTCATCGTTCGCACCGGCACCCGTGAACCCCTGGATGATGCCGGTGGTCGAGATGATGCCGTCGTTCGCGTCGAGCAGCCACCGACGAACGGTCGAGGCCTCGACCACCGCGAGCCTCAGGCGTCGGCGCGCAGACCGGCGGCGACGAGCTCGGCGATCTGCACGGCGTTGAGCGCCGCACCCTTGCGCAGGTTGTCGTTGCTGATGAACAGCACGAGCCCCTTGCCCTCGGGGGCGGACTGGTCGGCGCGGATGCGGCCGACGAAGCTGGGGTCCTTCCCCGCGGCCTGCAGCGGTGTGGGGACCTCTTCAAGCACGACGCCCGGAGCAGTGCTGAGCACCTCGCGTGCCCGCTCCGGGGTGATGTCGCGGGCGAACTCGGCGTGGATCGACAGCGAGTGGCCGGTGAACACGGGGACGCGCACGCACGTGCCCGCGACCCGCAGATCGGGCAGTTCGAGGATGCGGCGGCTCTCGTTGCGGAGCTTCTTCTCCTCGTCGGTCTCGTTCTGTCCGTCGTCGACCAGGTTGCCGGCGAAGGGGATGACGTCGAACGCGATAGGGGCGATGTACTTCTCCGGCTGCGGGAAGTCGACCGCCGACCCGTCGTGGACGAGTCGCAGCGTGTCACCCTGTGCGAGGACGCCCTCGACCTGGCCGAGCAGCTCCTCGGCGCCGGCGATCCCCGATCCGCTCACGGCCTGATAAGTGCTCACGATGAGTCGCTCGAGACCGGCTTCGGCGTGCAGCGCCTTGAGCACGGGCATCGCGGCCATCGTCGTGCAGTTGGGGTTGGCGATGATGCCCTTGGGGAGGTTCTCGATCGCGTGCGGGTTGACCTCGCTCACGACGAGCGGGACCTCGGGGTCCATACGCCAGGCGCTCGAGTTGTCGATGACGACGGCGCCCGCCGCGGCGAACCGCGGTGCGTGCGCGCGGCTGCCCGTCGCTCCGGCGGAGAACAGCGCGATGTCGATGCCCGCCGGATCGGCGGTCGCAACATCCTCGATGATGACCGTCTCACCCGCATACTCCACGGCCGTGCCCGCGGACCGTGCGGTCGCGAACAGGCGCAGTTCGCGCACCGGGAATCCGCGCTCGACGAGAATCTCGCGCATCACCGTGCCCACCTGGCCGGTCGCGCCGACGACGGCGACGGAGAGTCCTGAATCGGAGATGCGGGTCATGGCTGGAATCCTAGCGAAGCGTGAACGGTGCGGGTCGGGATCCGGTCGGTGCCGGATGCGAAGTGATGCGGATCCGGGAGTAGTGCGGATCCGGGGTGGTGCGGATCCGGGGAGTGCCGGATGCGGGTCAGCGGCCGGTACCGGCGTGCACGACGGCCTCGGTGTCGCCGTCGAGCCCGTAGGCGGTGTGCACGACGCGGGCGGCCTCGGCGAGGTCGTCGGCGCGCACGACGACGGAGATGCGGATCTCCGACGTCGAGATCATCTCGATGTTGACGCCGGCAATGCTCAACGCCTCGAACAGCGTCGCCGACACGCCCGAGTGCGTGCGCATGCCCGCGCCCACGACCGAGAGCTTGCCGATCTGGTCGTCGTGCACGAGACTCTCGAACCCGACGGACTCCTGCTCGCCGGCGAGGGCGCGCAGTGCAATCGCCGCATCCGCCTTCGGAACGGTGAACGAGATGTCGGTTCGGCCGGTCGTGGCCGCCGAGACGTTCTGCACGATCATGTCGACGTTCGCACCGGACTTGGCGATGATCTTGAAGATCTCCGCCGCCTTGCCCGGGACATCCGGGACGCCGATGATCGTGATCTTGGCCTGTCCGAGATCGGTCGCGACTCCCGCGACGACGGGCTCTTCCATGGGGCCTCCCTCGGTGAGGTGCTGCGTGAGGTGCTGCGTGCGCTGCTGCGCGTTGAGGACGTATGTGCCCTCCCCCGACGAGAACGTCGAGCGGGCGTGGATGACGACGCCGTGACGGCGGGCGTACTCGACGGCGCGGATATAGAGGACTTTGGCGCCGTTCGCGGCGAGCTCGAGCATCTCCTCGCTGGAGATCAGGTCCAGTTTGCGCGCCTTGGGGACGACGCGGGGGTCGGCCGTGAAGATGCCGTCGACGTCGCTGTAGATCTCGCACACGTCGGCGTCAAGCGCGGCCGCGAGCGCGACGGCCGTCGTGTCGGATCCGCCGCGGCCGAGCGTCGTGATGTCGCGGGTGTCCCGGTTGAATCCTTGGAAGCCGGCGACGATGACGATCGCGCCCTCGTCCAGTGCCTCCCGCAGCCGAATGGGGGTGACATCGACGATGCGGGCGGAGCCGTGGTCGGCCGTCGTGATCATGCCGGCCTGGCTGCCGGTGAAGGATCGCGCTTCAAAACCCATCGAATGGATCGCCATCGCCAGCAGCGCCATCGAGATGCGCTCGCCGCTGGAGAGCAGCATGTCGAGCTCCCGCGGCGCGGGAATCGGCGACACCTGACCGGCGAGGTCGAGCAGCTCGTCGGTCGTGTCACCCATCGCGCTGACGGCGACCACGACGTCATGGCCCGCGCGACGCGTGTCGACGACCCGCTTCGCGACGCGTTTGATGCTCTCGGCGTCGGCAACGGACGAGCCGCCGTATTTCTGCACGATCAGCGCCACAGCACAACTCCCGGGGTTCTCGAGCGGACACGCGCCCAACCCCCTATCTTAGGGAACCCCCGTATGCAGCACGGGCCATGTGCCCCTAGCATCGCGGGCATGGATGCGCTCGAAGGATGGTCGGAGTTCAACGTCGCCATGGTGGGAGCGACCGCGGCGCTCGCGGGACTCGTGATCGTCGCTGCGAGCGTCAACATCAGCGACATCGTCGCCTCGCGCACACTGACGACACGACTGGGGTCCGCGATCGTGACGCTCGTCGTCGCGCTCGCGGTCTCGGCGCTCGGTCTCGTGCCCGCGATCGATGCGCTCTGGTACGGGATCCTCGTGCTCGTGCTCGCCGTGATCGCCCTCGCGTTCCAGCTCGTCGCGGCCCGTCGCCTCGCGGAGGACCCTGACCCCCGCGACAGCGCCCGCGTGCTCAAGGCGCTACTCGGGTTCCTGCCGGTGACGGCATTCGTGCTCGCAGGGGTGCTCACGTTCGTGACGCAGCCTGTCGCCCTGGCCCCTGCCGCCCTGGCCTCTGCCGCGGTGGGCGTCGTGCTTGCGATCGCATCGGCGATCACCGTGTCGTGGGTCGCCCTCGTCGAAGTGCTGCGCTAGAGCGTTCGAGGTGTGGCTTTCGAGGTGTGGCGTTCGCGACACCAACGCCTCGTTCACCGGTGACTTGCCCCACTTTGCTGGGTCCACGCCGCAGAGACAGCAAAGTGGGGCAACTCACCGTTCCGACCCGCGCTAGCGTCGCGGCCGGAGTCGGGCGCCGGTGGCGGCCATCCAGCATCCGAAGATCACGAGCGGGAACCCGAGCAGCAGGCCGATGTGCAATTGCTCGCCGAGCAGGAGTACGCCGAGCAGGATCGCGACGACCGGGTTGACGTACGTGAACAGGGGCGCACGCACCGGGCCGACCTCACGGATGAGGGCGAAGAACGCGACGAACGCCAGCGCCGTGCAGAGCACGCCGAGCAGCACGAGCGAGCCGATGCTGCGGATGCTCGGAACCTCATGCTGTGTCGCCAACCCGATCGGCAGATATGCGATGCCGACGGCGATCAGTGCGATCGTGATCGTCCCCAGCGACGGGACATCGCGGAGCTTGGTCGCGATGATGAAGGGCGCGATCGCGTACAGCACGGCGACGACGAGCACCTCCCCGACGGCCGCCAACGCCGCCGTCCCGCCGTCGGCGAACCCGGGCCCCACCACGATGACCGCGACGCCGACGAATCCGACGACCAGTCCGATCGCCCGCGCCGGATGCAGGACGGATCGATCACCGCGGGTGAGTGCAATGAGCGCGGCGAAGAGCGGCACGGTCGACACGAGCAGCCCCGTGAGTCCCGACGACAGGGTCTGCTCGGCGTGCGAGAGCAGGAAGAAGGGTCCCGCCATCTCGACCGCCGCGAACGCGAGCACCCACGGCCACACGCGCAGCGCGGGGCGGAGAGCGCGGGCGCGCAGCGCGAGCGGCAGCAGCACGAGCGCGGCCAGCAGCGTCCGACCAGACACGACCGCGGCCGGCGAGAGGGTGTCGACGGCCTCCTTGATGAACAGGTACGGCATCCCCCACAGCAGGGACATCGCGGCGAAGAGCATCCAGCCGCGGGGCGTGACCCGAGTGGGCGTCGCGCTCATCAGAGGATGCGGCGGCCCTCGAACGCGCGCCCGAGGGTGACCTCGTCCGCGTACTCGAGATCGCCACCGACCGGCAGTCCCGACGCGAGACGCGAAACGCGCAGCTCGAGCGTGAGCAGAAGACGGCTCAAGTACGTCGCGGTCGCCTCCCCCTCGAGGTTCGGGTTGGTCGCGAGGATCACCTCGACGACGGTTCCGTCGGCGAGTCGGGTCATGAGTTGCGCGATCCGCAGATCGTCGGGTCCGACGCCGTCGATGGGGCTGATCGCACCGCCGAGCACGTGATACAGACCGCGGAACTCGCGTGTCCGCTCGATCGCCGCGACGTCCTTCGCGTCCTCGACGACGCAGATGACGCTCGGGTCGCGACGCGGATCACGGCAGACGCTGCAGCGCTCCTGCTCGGACACATTGCCGCAGATGTCGCAGAACCTGACCTTCTCGCGCACGTCCGCGAGCAGTTGCGCCAGGTGCGAGACGTCGAAGTTCGGCGTCTGCAGAATGTGGAACGTGATCCGCTGAGCCGACTTCGGCCCGATCCCGGGCAGCCGCCCGAACTCGTCGATCAGGTCTTGGACGATGCCGTCATACATGCGCGACCTCGCAGTGGATGCTCATCAGGAGAACCTCGTGGGGGCCTCGAACGGCTCCTCGCGCACGAAACGCGCACCGAGCACCTGGCGCACGACGGCCTCGCCGTAGCGTGCGATCCCGTCGCTGACGACCGCGGTCGGACCGGACCGATCGACGCGGTCAGCCGGGGCGGGTCGATCGGGTCGTGGGGCGGATGCGCGTTGCGGGGCGGATGCGGGGTGTGGGGCGGATGCGGCGAACGCGACCGGCGAGGTCGCGTTCGAGTCGTCCGTGTCTTCCCGGTCGTCCTCGTCGAGCGGCACCTCCGGATCCAGGACGACACCGTCGATGGCCGACGCACGAGTGTCGCCGGGCCTCTCGTAGGGGGCATCCTCAGGCTCGGCATCCACCGCGAGCGGCGGCGCCGGTGCGACCGTCGTCACGGCCGACGCGGCCGTCTGTGCCCATCCCGAGTGGTCGCGCGCCCACTCGTCCGGCGGCGGCGCGTCGACGGGGACCCACTCGTCGCGTGCCCACTCGTCACGGGGTGACTCGACCGGCGGTGCCGGCGCCGCAGCCACCGTCGTCGGGGGTGTCGACGCCGACACCACCGAAGCCGATGTCCCCGACGACGGGGCCGGCCCCGTGACCGAGCCGCCCCCCGGGATCGGGGCGACCGCCCACTCGGTGACCGGACCGGCCGACGGTGCGCTCGGTGTGCTCGGTCCTTTCGAACCCTGCCCGCTCGAACCGGGCCTACCGGCGTCGGGACCGGCTGATCCCCCACCGCCCGATGGCCGAACGCCACCGGACCCGCCGTCCGAATCGAGTCGTGGTTTGAAGCGGACGTGCACACCCGTGACGTCCTGGATGGCCTGCCGCACAGCGATGAACGCATCCGCCCCGCCCTGCGCCTTGGGCTTGAAACTCGTCAGATCGCTCTGGCTTCCGAACCCGAGGATGACGACGTCGTGCTCCCCCGCGCGTTCGACGTCGATGATCCGCGCCCCGGACGCGATCATCCACGACGTGCGGCTGACGCCCTCGAGTCGCGCGAGCACATCGGGCCACGCTGCACTCAGACGATCGAGTGTGAGCGGTCCCGGTGTCGCGACGGGCGATGCCTCGGCCGCCGGGGACCGCGTCGGTGCCGGAGCCGCAGCCGGAGCGGGCTCCGCAGCCGCGGGCGCTGCAGCCGGCGCAGCGACCGGTGCACCCCCCGCGGATGCTCGCGCCCCGCCTGCGGCGAGCACGCGCGCGATCATGAGCTCGAGGTGCAGGCGTGGGGAGGTCGCGCCGGTCATGTCATCGAGCGCCTGGCTGACGAGGTCGGCGACGCGGGACAGTCGCTCGGAGCCGAACGCCTGTGCCTGCACTCCCATCCGCTCCAGCTCGTCGGCGGGCACCCCGCGCAGCACGGCGGCCGCCCCCTCGCCCGTCGCGGCGACGACGATGAGGTCGCGCAGACGCTCGAGCAGATCGTCCACGAAACGCCGCGGATCCTGGCCCGTCTGGACGACACGGTCGACGGCGCCGAACGCGGCGGCTGCATCCTCCGCCGCGAGCGCTTCGACGACCGCATCCAGCAGCTCGGCGTGCGTGTAGCCGAGGAGGGCGACCGCCCGCTCGTACCGGACGGTCGTCGTGCCGGACTCGGTCTGGTCGGACCCCGCGATCAGCTGATCCAGCAGGGAGAGCGTGTCACGCGGCGATCCCCCGCCCGCGCGGACCACCAGCGGCAGCACGCCCTGCTCGACCTCGACGCCCTCCGACGCGCACAACTCGCCCACGTACGCGAGCATCGGCCCCGGAGGCACGAGCCGGAACGGGTAGTGGTGCGTGCGCGAGCGGATCGTGCCGAGCACCTTGTCGGGCTCGGTCGTCGCGAAGATGAACTTGACGTGGTCGGGCGGCTCCTCGACGAGCTTGAGCAGCGCGTTGAAGCCCTGCTGCGTCACCATGTGCGCTTCGTCGAGGATGAAGATCTTGTATCGGTCGCGCGCGGGCGCGAAGATCGCCCGCTCGCGGAGGTCGCGCGCGTCGTCGACACCGTTGTGGCTGGCCGCGTCGATCTCGACGACGTCGAGGGAGCCGCCGCCCGCACGGGACAGTTCGACGCAGCTGTCGCACCGACCGCACGGCGTGTCGGTGGGGCCCTGCGCGCAGTTCAGGCATCGGGCGAGGATGCGCGCCGACGTCGTCTTGCCGCATCCGCGCGGTCCCGAGAACAGGTAGGCATGGCCGACGCGGTCGTTGCGCAGCGCCGTCATCAGCGGCTCGGTGACCTGGCCCTGCCCGATCATCTCGCCGAACGCCTCAGGTCGGTATCGGCGGTAAAGAGCAGTCACCCGTCCAGCCTACGGCGTGGGTGCGACATCACGCCCGGACGAGAACGCAGCGGGTGCACCTGCCCGACTGTCCGGCGCGCCCGTTGCTCACCCGTCGGCGTCGGCGAAGAACTCAGCCGTCGGGATCGCCGTCGTCACGACGGGGATCGCGCCCGTCGTCGTCGGCACGGCCGGGACAGAGGCCGACAGCAGCGTGCCATCCTCGCGCCGCGCCCCGGAGAGCAGCGTCGGGTGCCCCGGAATCCGCGGACCCTGGTCGGCCAGAGCCACGACCACCTCTTCGCCGTCGCCGACGACGAACGCCTCGCCACGGACGGAGAACTCGACCGGATGCTCGCCCGCGGCCCGCACCGTCAGCGATGCCCGCTCGATCTTCACATCGAGCACCGTGCCGTGCCAACGGAGGGAGAACTCCAGCGACGGCCAGTCCTCCGGCAGGCGCGGGTCGAACGTGAGCTCGCCGTAGTGATCCCGCATGCCACCGAAGCCGCACACGAGCGTCGTCCACACGCCGCCCGCGGAGGCGACGTGGACGCCGTCGGCGGCGTTGTGGTGCAGGTCGCCCAGATCGACGAAGATCGATTGCTCGAAGTACTCGTACGCCAGTTCCTGATAGCCGACCTCGGCGGCGAGGATCGCCTGCACGACGGCCGACAGCGTCGAGTCCCCCGTCGTCAGCGGGTCGTAGTACTCGAAGTCGGCGAGCTTCTCCTCGTCGGTGAAGTGGTTGCCCTGCAGGAACAGCGCCAGCACGACATCGGCCTGCTTGAGCACCTGGAACCGGTAGATCACGAGCGGGTGGAAGTGCAGCAGCAGCGGACGCTGCTCGGGAGGCGTGTTCTCCAGGTCCCAGACCTCGTGCTCGAGGAAGGCGGAGTCCTGCGGGTGGATGCCCAGACCCGGGCTGAACGGGATCTCCATCGCCTCGGCGGCCGCGTCCCACGCATCCGCCTCGCCCGGCTCGATGCCCAGGCGGTCGGCGAGTCGGCGATAGTCCTCGGGCGCCTCCTCCTGCATGTCGCGCACGGTGTGTGCCGCGAAGCGCAGATTGAAGCGCGCCATGACGTTCGTATAGAGGTTGTCGTTGACGACCGTCGTGTACTCGTCGGGACCGGTCACGCCGTGAATGTGGAACGAGGGACCGTGCGGACCCTCGCGCCAGAATCCGAGGGACGTCCACATCCGCGCGGTCTCCACGGCGATCTCGGCACCCTCGCGGTGGAGCAGATCGGTGTCGCCCGTCGCCCGCACGTACTTCGCGAGCGCATACGTGACGTCGGCGTTGATGTGGTACTGCGCCGTGCCGGCCGCGTAGTAGGCGGATGCCTCCTCGCCGTTGATCGTGCGCCACGGGAACAGCGCGCCCGCTTCGTTGAGCTGGAACGCGCGGCGGCGCGCGGCGGGCAGCATGAGCGTGCGCATCCGCAGCGCATTGCGCGCCCACAGCGGCGTCGTATAGGTGAGGAACGGCAGCACGTAGATCTCGGTGTCCCAGAAGTAGTGCCCGCTGTAGCCGGAGCCGGTGACGCCCTTGGCCGCGACACCGCGTCCGTCGGCCCGAGCCGCCGCCTGCGCGAGTTGGAACAGACACCACCGCGTTGCCTGCTGCAGCGCGTCGTGACCACCGATCCGCACGTCCGAGCGTTCCCAGAACGCGGCCATCCACTCGGCCTGCTGACGCGTCAGCTCCTCCACCCCCATCACCGACGCGCGGTCCAGGGTGCGTCGGCATCGGTCCACGAGTTCCCGCGCGGGCACGCCGCGCGACGTGTGGTACGCGACGACCTTCGTGACGGTCGTCGGCACTCCCGCCTTCGCGTGGACGCGGAAGACGTTCTTGGCGATGTCGGGCTCGATGAGCGTGCGCGCCTCGTAGTCGTTCTCGGTCCGGATGCTGTGGTCGGCCGCGACAGCGACCGTCATGCCCGACTGGTTCACGCGGTAGCTGAGCGTGGATCGGCCGCCGTCCTGCCAGTACTCCTGCGGAATGAGGACGCGTTCGGCGATCCGCTCCGCCTTCCGGGGGTCGAATCCGTGCGCCTTGCCCGCCATCGGCGCGCCGCCGTAGACGTCCTCGCCGTCCTGCCGGTTGATGAGTTGGCACGAGATCGTGACCGGCGCATCCGCATTGAGCACCGTCACCGTGATGGTCATGACGGCCAGGTGCTTCTCCGCGAACGACACGAACCGTTCCAGGTCGATGCGCACCTGCTTGCCCGAGGGTGTGCACCACAGCACGCGGCGCGTCAGGACGCCCGTGCGCATGTCGAGCACGCGCTCGTACTCGCGCAGGTCCGCGACGTCGAGGGAGATCGGCTCGTCGTCGACGTAGACGCGCATGACCTTGGCGTCGGGGGCGTTGACGATCGTCTGGCCGACCTCCGCGAAACCGTAGGCCTGCTCGGCGTGACGGATCGGCCAGGTCTCGTGCAGACCGTTGATGAACGTGCCGTGCTCGTGCGCGCGGCGCCCCTCGGGGTGGTTGCCGCGCAGCCCGAGATAGCCGTTCCCGACAGCGAAGAGGGTCTCGGTGACGCCCGTGTCCTCCTCCGAGTACGACGTCTCGACGAGGCGCCACGGGTCGACGGGGAACCGATCGCGATCGATCATGGGCGAATCAGCCTTCCACTGTCAGATGAAGAATCAGGATGCGGATGCGACGAGCTCGTCGAGATCGTCCACGACCACGTGCGCGCCGGCCTGGAGCAGGTGCTCCGCCCCGACGCCCCGGTCGACACCGACGACGAGACCGAAGCCGCCCGCCACGGCGGAGCGCACGCCCGAGAGCGCGTCCTCGACGGCCGCGCTGCGGGCGGGGTCGACCCCGAGCATCCGCGCCGCTTCGACGAAAACGTCGGGGGCAGGTTTGGAGGCGAGGTGGTCGCGTTCGGCGATCACGCCGTCCATGACGACCGGGAAACGATCACGGATGCCGGCGGCGGCGAGCACCTCTTCGGCGTTCTTGGAGCTGGAGACGACGGCGACCGGCGTACCGTGGGTGGCGAGTGCGTCGAGCAGCCGCAGCGACCCCGGATAGGCGGCGATCCCCTCGGCACGCAGGAGGCGCGCAAACACCTCGTTCTTGCGGTTGCCGATCCCGCAGACGGTGTCGGCGCTCGGCGGGTCGGCCGGGTCACCCCACGGCACCTCGACGGATCGGGACTGCAGCAGGCTCGCGACGCCGTCGTAGCGCTTCTTGCCGTCGAGATGATCGAAGTAGTCGCGTTCGGTGTACGGCGGCTCGATGTCCCACGCCGCGAACAGCTCCCGGAACATCGTCTCCCACGCGTGCATGTGCACGTCGGCGGTGGGCGTGAGCACACCGTCGAGGTCGAAGAGCACGGCATCGTAGGTCGAAAGCGAGGGCAGTGCGGCTGTCACCCGATCAGCGTAGTCGGCGCCTGTTACGCGCGCATGAACCTCTGCGGTCTGCTCGGCGGACGCTCAGCCGCGCGCGACCTCGAGGGTCTGCCGGGCGATCTCGACCTCTTCGTCGGTGGGCACGACGAGCACCGTGATGCGGGAGGCATCGGTCGAGATCACGCGGATGCCGCGGTCGCGGGCGGCGTTGCGGTCGGGATCGACTTCGACGCCGGCGAACCCGAGCGTCGCGAGGGCTTCCGCCCGCACGCGCACGGAGTTCTCCCCGACGCCCGCCGTGAACGAGATGACGTCGGCCCCGCCGAGCTGTGCGAGGTACGCGCCCGCGTAGGCGCGGAGCCGGTGGATGTACACGTCGAACGCGAGCGTCGCCGCCTCGTCGCCGGCGGCCATCCGAGCCTCGATGTCGCGCATGTCGGAGACGCCCGCGAGGCCCAGCAGACCGCTGCGCTTGTTGAGCAGCTCGTCGAGGTCGTCGATCGTCATCCCGGCGCGCCGGGTGAGCTGGAAGAGCATCGCCGGGTCCACGTCGCCCGAGCGACTTCCCATGACGAGTCCCTCCAGCGGCGTCATACCCATCGATGTGTCGACCGATGCTCCCCCGGCGATCGCCGTGACCGACGCGCCGTTGCCCAGGTGGAACACGATCTGCCGCAGCTCGGCGAGTGGGCGGCCGAGGAACGCGGCTGCGGCCTCACTCACGTACTTGTGCGACGTGCCGTGGAATCCGTAGCGGCGGATGCGGTGGGCCTCGGCCAGCGGGCGGTCGATCGCATACGTGTACGCGGCCGGTGCGAGCGTCTGGTGGAAGGCGGTGTCGAACACGGCGACGTGCGGCAGGTCGGGGAACGCGGCGCGGGCCGCCCGGATGCCCTCGAGCGCGCCGGGGTTGTGCAGCGGGGCGAGTACGGACAGCTCGTCGATGTTGATCTCCACGAGCGGGGTGATCAGGGTCGGTTCGAAGAACCGGGCGCCGCCGTGGACGACGCGGTGCCCGACCGCGACCGGCGCCACCTCGTCGAGTGACGGCCCGTCCTTGGCGAACGCGTCGAGCATGACCTGGAACCCCGCCGTGTGGTCGGGGATCGGCACGTCGCGTTCGTACGTCGCCTCCAGGACGGTCGGAGTTGCGAGGGCGACGTCGCCCGTCGCATCCGTCTCTTCGAGCAGAGCCCGTGCGTGCACCGTGTGCCGGGCGTGGCCCATGGGCTGCCCGATGCGCTCGACGAGTCCCGACGCCAGCACGTCCTCGGTGTCCATGTCGAGCAATTGGTACTTGAACGACGACGAACCGCTGTTGACGACCAGCACGACCGGCATCTTCTAGCCCTCCTGCGCCTGGATCGCCGTGATCGCGATCGTGTTGACGATGTCCTCGACGAGGGCGCCGCGAGACAGGTCGTTGATGGGCTTGTTCAGGCCCTGCAGGACGGGCCCGATCGCGACGGCGCCCGCCGAGCGCTGCACCGCCTTGTACGTGTTGTTCCCCGTGTTCAGGTCAGGGAAGACGAACACCGTCGCGCGTCCCGCCACCGCCGATCCCGGCATCTTGGCGGCCGCGACCGCCGCATCCGCCGCCGCGTCGTACTGGATCGGCCCCTCCACGAGAAGTTCGGGCGCGCGTTCGCGGACCAGCTGCGTGGCCGTGCGCACCTTCTCGACGTCCTCGCCCGTGCCCGACGTGCCCGTCGAGTACGAGAGCATCGCGACGCGCGGGTCGATCCCGAACTGCGTCGCGGTCGCGGCGGAGGAGATGGCGATGTCGGCCAGCTGTGCCGCGGTGGGATCGGGGATGACCGCGCAGTCACCGTAGACGAGCACGCGATCGGCGAGCGCCATGAGGAAGACGCTGGAGACGACGGACACGCCCGGGGCGGTTTTGATGATCTCGAACGCGGGTCGGATCGTGTGCGCGGTGGTGTGCGCGGCGCCCGAGACCATGCCGTCGGCGAGGCCCATGTGCACCATCATCGTGCCGAAGTACGACACGTCGGTTACCGTGTCGGCGGCCTGCGCGACCGTGACACCCTTGTGGGCGCGGATGCGGGCGTATTCGTCCGCGAACCGGTGCACCAGAACGGCATCGAAGGGCGAGATGACCTCGGCCGCCTGGATGTCGACGCCGAGCTCGATCGCGCGATTGCGCACCTCGAACGTCTCGCCGAGGATCACGACGTCGGCGATCCCCCGCCGGAGCACGGTCGCCGCGGCGCGCAGGACCCGATCGTCGTCGCCCTCGGGCAGCACGATCCGGCGTCGCTGCGAGCGCGCCCGTTCGATGAGCTGGAACTCGAACATGAGCGGGGTTACGACGGTCGCGCGCGCGACGCCGACGACCCGCAGCAGCTCGTCTTCTGGGACGTGCTGCTCGAACAGCGCGAGCGCGGTGTTGTACCGGCGCTGCGAGTCGGCGGCCAGGCGTCCGCGCGTGTGCACCATGCGCACGGTCGTCTCGTACGTGTCGAGGTCCGTCGCGACGATCGGGACGTTCGCGCCGAGCCCTTCGATGAGGCGGAGGATGGGCTCGGCCTGCGGGAATCCGCCGTTGAGGACGATGCCGGCGATCGAGGGGAACGTGCCCGACTGGTTCGCGAGCAGCGTCGCGAGCAGGACTTCGGCCCGGTCCCCCGGGATCACGACGACGGCCCCTTCGACGAGGCGCGGCAGGACGTTGACGACCGACATCGCCCCGACGACCACACCCAGGGCGGCGCGCGTCAGCAGATCCGGATCACCCGAAATGAGTTCGCCGTCGACGGCGCGCATGATCCCCCGCATCGACGGGGCGACGAGGAAGCGGTCCTCGGGGATGGCCCACACGGGGATGTCGGTCCCCGGGCGCGCCGTGCCGACGGTGACGCGAATCGCGGCGATCGTCTCGTCGAGGGCGTCGGGGTCGGCACGGTTGGCGATGACGGCGAACAGTTCGGCGCGCGCGTGTGCCAGCTCCGCGAGCGCGAGATGTGCGATCTGCCCCATCTGCGCGGGCGTGCGCGGCGCGGTTGCCCCGAGCTGCTCCGAACGGCCCTCGATCGCCCGCCCCCCGAGCACGAGCAGGACGGGCGAGCCCAGGTTCGCCGCGATCCGGGCGTTGTAGGCGAGCTCGGCGGGGCTGCCCACGTCGGTGTAGTCGCTGCCGAGGATGACGACCGCGTCGCACTGCGCCTCGACGGCCTTGAAGCGTTCGACGATCGTCGACAGCGCCGCATCCGGGTCGATGCGCACATCGTCGTAGGAGACGCCGACGCACTGGTCGTAGTCCAGGTCGACGCCGTCGTGGTCGAGCAGCATTTCGAGCACGTAGTCGCGCTCCTGCGTGGAGCGGGCGATCGGGCGGAACACCCCGACGCGGGGTGTCGCATGGCTGAGCGTGTCGAGCACTCCCAGCGCGATCGTGGACTTGCCGGAGTTGCCTTCGGCCGACGTGATGTAGATGCTCTGCGCCACGGCTCCAGCCTAGGCTCCGCCCCCGCCACCCGCCGACCCGCGAGCGTGCTTCTGATGGACGAGATGCTGGGTGTAGCCCCACACTCTCGTCCGCCAGAAGCACACTCGCCGTCCGGCGCGGGGGCGCGGGCGTGCGCGGCGCCGGGACGCGAGGGTGCGCGGTGCGGGGCGCGAGGGTGCGCGGTGCGGGGCGCGAGGATGCGGCGCCGGGGCACAAAAAGACTCTCCGCGCACCCGGCAGAGCCTGGTTACCCTTGCTACGTTTCCGTCCTGGGGGAGTTGGCCTGGATGCCGCCGCGCGGAGAGCTGACACCCATGATACCCCCAGGTCGCGGCGGCCCGCGCGGAGCACCCGCGAGTTAGCATCGAGACATCGCTCACCGTCGAACGATCGGGAGCCGCCGACCAGCAGCCCACGCCCGCCCGAGGGGGTCTCATGCCGGAAGCCACGCAGACGACGGATGCTGCGAGAGGCGCAACGCCAAAGTCGGTCGAGCACGTGCGACCGCCGCTTCCGCCGCTACCCATGGACCGGACGCGATTCACGGAGCTCACCGGTGCGATCCAGGACAGTGTCGCGACCGTCATCGACGGCAAGCCGGAGGCGGTGCGCGCCGCCATCGTGACGCTCCTCGCGGAGGGGCACCTGCTGATCGAAGACGTTCCCGGAGTGGGCAAGACGATGCTCGCGCGCGCTCTCGCCACGACAGTGGATGCGACGGTACGCCGGATCCAGTTCACGCCCGATCTCCTGCCCGGTGACGTGACGGGCGTCAGCGTGTTCAACCCGGTCGACCGCGAGTTCGAGTTCAAGCCGGGCGCCGTCTTCGCCAACATCGTGATCGCCGACGAGATCAACCGTTCCTCCCCCAAGACGCAGTCGGCGCTTCTGGAGGCCATGGAGGAGCGTCAGGTCACGGTGGACGGGCACTCGCATCCGCTGCCCGAACCGTTCCTCGTGGTCGCGACCCAGAACCCCCTCGAGATGGAGGGTACGTACGCACTGCCCGAGGCGCAGCGCGACCGCTTCATGATGCGGATCTCCATGGGCTACCCGGATGCGGCGAGCGAGGCGCTCATGCTGCGCCAGCGCGACACGGAGAACCCGCTCGCGAAGATCCGACCCGTCACCACGATCGCGGAGGTGACGCAACTCATCGCGTGGGCGCGGGCCGTGCACGTCGCCCCCGCCGTCGAACAGTACGCCGTCGCCCTCGCGCAGGCGACCCGCACGCACGCCGACCTGCGCCTGGGTGCGAGTCCGCGGGCGACACTCCAACTGGTGCGCGCGGCCAAGGTGTGGGCGGCGCTGGACGGGCGCGCGTTCGTCATCCCCGACGATGTCCTCGCGCTCCTGCATCCGGTGTTCGCGCACCGCCTGATCCCGGCGCGTTCGCTGTCGGGCGGGCGGGGCCGCGGAGCCACCGATTCCGTCCCGGCGATCATCGATCGCGTCGCGCAGAGCGTGCGTGTGCCGGTGGCCGGCCAATCATGAGACGCCGTTGGCCGCTCACCCTCCGCGGGGCGGGGGCGGTCGTCATCGCGATCGGATGCTTCGTGCTCGCGCGCGAGTTGGGGTCGGCCGAACTCGTCTATTTCGGCTGTCTGATGCTCGCGTTGGTCGCCGTATGCGTGGTCGTCCTGCATGTGGGACGCCGCGCGGGGCGCGTGACCCGCTCGCTCACTCCCGACGTCGTCGGGGTGGGCTCGGACGCGCGGGTCCGGCTGGATGTCGTCGTGCGCTCGGCGCTGCCGATGTCGTCGGGCCGGTGGGTCGACCGACTCGCCGACGGGGTCGAGGGCGAGGCCGCGGGCATTCTGCCGACGGTCGGATCGTCGTTCGGCCGGTCGGACGGGCGGATGCGGTTGGAGTACACCCTCCGTGGCGTGCGCCGCGGAGAGCACCGCATCGGTCCGCTCGCGATCGAGCTGTCCGACCCGTTCGGGATCGCGCGCAGCACGCAGTCGGCGGGCGGCTCCGCGAACGTGCTGGTGGTCCCGGCGACGGTCGACCTCGACCCGATCGGCGAGTTCACGGGCGACCTGGGCGGCGCGCTGAACACGACGACCGACCAGTTCGGCCAGGGCGCCGACAACCTGACGGCGCGGCCGTACACGTCCGGCGATTCGATGCGCCGCATCCACTGGCGCGCGACGGCACACCACGACGCGCTCATGGTGCGCCAGGAGGAACGCGAGTCGACGCCCGAGGCGACCGTCGTCCTCGACCGATCGGGCGGACGCTGGAGCGCGGCCGCGCGGCAGGCGCCCGGCGCCGACCCGCTGTTCGAGGCCGCGCTGACGGCGTTCGTGTCGGTCGTCGCACAGCTCTCCCGCGAGGGCTACCTCGTCGAGGTGCTCGACGGGGATGGACGCGCGCTCGTTGCCCCCGTGAGCGGTGGCGACAGCGGCGAAGAGATCGCCGGACTGCTCCGGGCCTGCGCGACGCTCACCGCCGTGCGCGAGGACCAGCTGCCACAACTGGTGCCGCTGTTCGCGGGCGCGTCGGCCGGCCCCATCGTGCTGATCACGGGCGCTCTGGACGACGAAGACGTCACGACACTGCGTCCGCTCGCGCATCATTCCGCCTTGCCCGTGCTGCTGTGCGGTCACGGTCACGGTCACGGGGATGATGGCGGGGATGACGATGCGGCCGACGCGGACCGGCTCGCCGACACGGGCTGGCGCACGGGCATCCTTTCGACCGAGGCGGAGCTGAGCGCCCTCTGGCACACCGTCGCGCCGCAGGGGGTGCTCCGTGGGCAGCGCTGAGACGGCGGACGTGCGGAGCGCGCGGCGTCCCGCGCAGCGCACATCGATCGCACTGCCGGCCGCTCTCGCCCTCGCGATCTTCGCCGCGCTGACACCGATCCTGCGCGTCGTCGCCCCGGGCGGGTGGACGGCCGGCGTCTTCGTCGCGGTGCTCGCCGTGCTCACGACGGCCTGGCTATGCCGACGGGCGGGACTCGCATCCGCGCTCGTCTCGCTCATCGCCGCCGGCGCCGGCGGGGTCCTCCTCACACTCATGTTCGCGGGCGAGACCGCCCTGCTGTGGGTGCTGCCCACACCCGCAACGTTCCGGGCGATCCCCGCCGCGGTCGAGGCGGCCGCGCACGAGATCCTCGTGGGGTCCGCACCCCTCATCGCGGGCGGCGACCTGAGCTTCGTCCTCGTCGCCTCCGCCGTCGTGCTCACGGTCGCCCTCGATCACGTCGTCATCACGACGCGGATGCCGCTGCTCGCATCCGTCGCGCTCATCGCGGTGTACCTGATTCCCGGGTTGGCCGTGCACACGTCGGTGCGTGTGCCCGAGTTCATCGGCTTCTCCCTCACGCTCTTGCTGCTGATCGCCCTCGACACACGGCTCAAGGAGCGAGCCCGCACGGATCCGCTGCCGCCCGCTCCGACCGCCCCGTTCACGCTTCCAAGCACGGAGCGCGGAGGCGCCGTGGGGACGGCGGTCGCCATCGGGTCGGTGGTGATCGTGATCGCCGTCGCGGTGTCGCCCGCGCTGCCCGCCCCCGCTCGACCCGCCACCGGTTTTGCCGCGTCGGGGTCGGCGATCGATGCATCCCTCTCGCTCGGCGACAGCCTGCGCCAACCCGAACCGATCGAAGTGCTGCGCGTGCAGACGGACGGAATCACGCCGCCCTATCTCCGTGCCGTCACACTGTCGTCCTTCGACGGCGAAGTCTGGCAGCCGGACCGCGGCCAGGGTGAGCCGCTCACAGAGGACGCCTTCGACCCGCTGCGTACCGACGAGGAGATCCGGATCATCGAGCGCACGACGACGGTCGAAGTCGTCGACTACGTCAGCCCGTGGCTGCCGATCCCCTTCCCTGCCGTGTCGGTCGAGGGACTCGACGGCGAATGGCTGGTGCTCGACGAGAACCGCACCGTGCTCACGCGGGAGTCCACGCCGCAGGGTCAGACCTACACGGTGCAGACGCACATGCCGCGCCCGTCGCTCGAGCAGATCCGCGCAAGTAGCGCGACGATCGACGCGAGCGGACCGCGCGACGTGACGTCGCTGCACGCGAGTCGTCGCGAGATCGACCCGATCCGCGAGGTCGCGGTGACCGTCACGGACGGCGAGGACACCGACTACGACAAGCTCAGCGCGTTGCAGACCTGGTTCCGCACGAACTTCCAGTACTCGCTCGATGCCCCCGTCGAGGACAACTTCGACGGGACCGGGCTCGACGCGATCGCCTCGTTCCTGGAGGAGCGGAAGGGGTACTGCGTGCACTTCGCGTCGGCCTTCGCGGTCATGGCGCGCACGCTCGACATGCCGTCGCGGATCGTCGTGGGTTACCTCCCCGGGGTCGGCACCGGCGAGTCGCAGAACGACCTCCCCGTCTACAGCGTCGTGAGTTCGTCGCTCCACGCGTGGCCCGAGGTGTACTTCCGCGGCATCGGGTGGATCCCGTTCGAACCCACCGCCAGCCTGGGGACCGCGACGCGGTTCTGGCCCGCGTCGTCGGGTGTCGTCGACGACGGCGGCAATCCCGTGGATCCGGTGCCCTCCGCGACACCCTCGACCGCCCCGTCGGTCGCCCCCGAGCAGGAGTCGAGCGTGGAGGCGTCCGACGCCTCCACGCTCGGCCGCGCGGCGGATCCGGTGCCGGCGTTCTCCCTCGCCGTGCTCGCGCTCATGGTTCTGGCGACTCCGAGCATCCTTCGCCTCGTGCGGCGGCGTCGGCGCCTGGACGCGGCCGAATGGGACGCCGGCGCCGGGTGGGACGAACTGCTCGACACCGCGATCGACCTCGGGATCCCGCTGCCGCCGGGCGAGTCGCCGCGCGCACTCGGCGAACGGCTCATCCGCGAGCACGCGGCTCCGCCCGACGCGATGCGCGCGCTCGTCGCCGCGATCGAACGGACGAGTTACGCCCCCACGTCGAGCCGCGTCGTGGCGGTCGACCTGCCGACGGATGTGCGGGCCGTACGCGCCGCACTGCTCGCCGGGGCCTCGCCCGCGGCGCGCGCGAGGGCCGCGTGCGCTCCCCGCTCGCTGCTCGTCCGCGCCGGCTCCGCCGTCGCCGCGGGCGCGTGAGGCTGCGGGTGTCCCCGGCGGTGTCCCGCGCGGTGCGCCGCTCCGGGTAGGATGGTCGCTGGCCTTCCGAGGCCGCGGGCCCGCGCTGCGGGTCCTGGAGGATTCGCCTAGTGGCCTATGGCGCACGCTTGGAAAGCGTGTTGAGTGAAAGCTCTCAGGGGTTCGAATCCCCTATCCTCCGCCGTTTGTCCTCCGCCGCCTGGTGCGCCGCCGCCGGTCCTCCGCCGTCCAGTGCTCCGCCGCCTGAACGTTGAGTTGCCCCAAGTCAACGTTGAGCATGTTTCTGGTTGGTCCCCCTCCGGCTTGGCGCGGGTAGGGTGGGCGGGTGGGGATCGGGATCGTGGTGACGGACGGGTACGCGCCGGAGGACCCGGATCACGACACGCCCGTGCTGCTCGAGGCGCTGCGCGCACGGGGCGCCGACGCCGAGGCGGTCGTCTGGCATGCGGATGCCCCGGATGCGGCCGCCGCGGACCTACTGGTGATCCGCTCGCCGTGGGATTATCCCGAGCGGATCGAGGAGTTCCGGACGTGGCTGGACCGCGCGGAGGCCACGGCGCGCGTGCTGAACACTCCCGCGACCGTGCGCTGGAACCTCGACAAGCACTACCTGCGCGACCTCGCGCAGGCGGGGATCGCCGTCGTCCCCACGGTGTACTGCACCGACGCGGAACAGACGCGCGAGGCGCTCGCCGCACACGATCCGGGCCGGGTCGTCGTCAAACCCACGGTGTCGGCAGGCGCCCGCGACACGGGGCTGTTCGACGCGGGCGACCCGCGCGCGCTCGCGCTGGCCGCACGCATCATCGACTCCGGCGGCGTCGCGATGATCCAGCCTGAGATCGCCGAACTGACCGCGGGGCACGAGAAGGCGCTGTACGCGATCGACGGGCACCACACGCATGCGATCGCGAAGGGCGCCCTACTCGAGCTCGGCGGCGGGCTGGTCGGTGGCGTGTACGTGGAGCATCCGGTACCGGTCGACACGACGGCCGACGAACGTGCGTTCGCGGACGCCGCCCTCCGCGCCGTGCAGAGCGTGACAGGCGAGCGGATGCCCCTGTACGCCCGTATCGATATCGTCGACTCCGCGGACTACGGCCTCGTCCTGCTCGAGATCGAACTCGTCGAGCCGGCACTGAACCTGCACGTCGCGCCCCACGCGGTCGACGCCGTCGCTGATGCGATCGTGCGCGCCGCGATCGACCGCCCGGAACGCTGATCACCCCGCGGCCGGAGCACGGCGTCCGTCGTCATACCGCCGCGCCGGTCGTCACACCGCGGCGCCGAAGGCCACCACCGAAGGACCCAGGACGATCAGCTCGGAGAGTTCACCGTCGCGACTCATGAACCGTGTCCAGGATCTCGCTCATCGAGAGCGCGGGGTACGTCTGCGTGCTCACGCGCGCCTGGAGGATCACCTCGGCCGCGCTCGGCGTCGCGGCGATGCAATGCAACTCGAAGCTCAGGCACTCCTGGAGCGAACGCCCCGTGCTCGCGGCGCGCGCGGCGAGCACGTCGCGCACGTCATCGGGCACATTGCGAACGGTGATGGTGACCGACATGCCGTCACGATAGCTCTTCTACATGGTCACGCGAAGAACGGGATCTCCAGTACGCGGTCCGCGTCCCACGGCTCGGTCCAGCCGAGTCGGTCGAACAGTCCGTTCAACAGCATCCCGGTGAACCCCCAGACGAGGTGATCTCCGGATGCTTGGTGCACGACGAACGCGGGGGCGCGCCACGTGCGCCCGTCACGCCGGACGACCGTCGAGCCGCGATTCGCCGGGTCGAGGAGATCGGCCACCGGGGTGCGGAACACATCCGCCGACTCGACCTCGTCGACGACTCGGACGGGCGACGGGGTGCGCCACCATCCGAGCACGGGGGTCACGATATGGTGCGAGAACGCCAGCGGAACCTCGGGAAGCGCCCCCAGCACGTCGACACCCGACGTGTCGACGCCCGTCTCCTCGCGCGCTTCGCGCAGCGCGGTGTCGACGGGACCCGCGTCCTCGGGGTCGACTCTGCCACCGGGGAACGCGATCTGCCCGGGATGCGAACGCAAACTCGTGCCGCGGGCGAGCAGCAGCACATCCAGATCGTGGGAGACCGCCTCGGCGCGCGCCGTGTGGTCGCTGGGGAGCCCGTCGAGCACGCCGAACAGGATCAACACCGCCGCGCGACGCAGCGGCGCCGGCTCTTCATCCGGAAGAGGATCGCCATCGGGAGCGGACGGTCTCTGCCTCAGGTCAGCTGCGACGGTGACGAGCGCCTCGAGTTGCGCTCGGGCACCCTGAATGCCCTGAGCAGCACTCTGGATGCGGTGGTCGAGCATCCCTCCAGGCTACGCGCCGGAATCAGTCGTCGGCCGAGAACCCGAACGACGCAGCCGCTGCGTGATCCGCACCACCAGGCGCCAGCCGACGAGCAGGAGCAGAAGAACGACGGATGCGACGATGACGAACGCCGCCTGGGTGCCCTGTCCGCTGACGGCCCGCAGGAGCATCCCGCCGACGACCGTGATCACCCAGACGGGCAGCCCCGTGCGCACGGGAGCGCGTGGCGCGCGCCACGCGAGGGTCGCCACCCACCCCACGACGAGTGCCGCCAGGAACGGCCACGCCGTCTCCCCCAGCCCCGCGAGCACGTGCTCCCCGTGGCTCGCGCGGCCGACCGCCGCGAACACGACGACCAGGACGGCGTCGAGCACGAGGGCCCCGAGGATGCGCGCGGCGGGACGGGCGACAGCGTCGCCGGCAGGAGAGGTCACCCGATCAGCGTACGCCGACGGCCCTCGGCGCTCCGTGCGCTGAGATAATCGGAGCATCCTCCCGAGGACCACCCAAACGCCGAAGAACGAGGAGCATCGGATGACCAGCGGACCCACCGACACCGGCGACATCACCCGCGAACCCGGCACCGAGACGGCGGTGCTGGCCGGCGGCTGCTTCTGGGGTATGGAAGATCTGATCCGCCGCCAGCCCGGCGTGCTGCGCACGCGGGTCGGCTACACGGGCGGACAGAACGACCACGCGACATACCGCAACCACCCAGGTCACGCGGAGGCGGTCGAGATCGTCTTCGACCCCGCGCAGACGTCGTACCGCGACATCCTGGCGTTCTTCTTCCAGATCCACGACCCGTCGACGCTGAACCGTCAGGGCAACGACATCGGTACGAGCTACCGCTCCACGATCTTCCCGCTCTCCCCCGAGCAGGAACGGGTCGCCCGCGACACGATCGCCGACGTGGATGCTTCGGGTCTGTGGCCGGGGCCGGCCGTCACGACGATCGAGGCACCCGGGCCGTTCTGGGAGGCCGAGCCCGAGCATCAGGACTACTTGATCCGCTACCCGAACGGGTACACCTGCCACTTCCCGCGCGCGGGATGGGTGCTCCCCCGGCGCGAGACGGCCACCGCGTAGGACCCGGATCAGGGGGCATCCGCGACCGGCACCCCCAGCCATTCGCCGAGCTCGGCGATCTCCGCACGCACCATCTCGTGCTCCTCGGGCGCGAACGGTTCCAACTCGTGCACCGCGGTGACCCGCAGCACTTCGCGGTCCTTGTCGAGTTCGGCGTCGAGCATCCCCGCGAAACGGTCGCCGATCAGAATCGGATGCGCGAAGTACCCGTAGCGTCGCTGCGGCCGAGGTTTGAACTGCTCGAGCACATACGCGAACCCGAAGAGCTCTGTGAGTCGCGGCCGGTCGAAGAGCATCCCGTCATACGGGTTGAGAAAAGCGACGCGACCTCCGTCGTCCTCCTCGAGCGCGGCGAGCGCGTCCGGGTCGACCCGGTACTTCCGTTTACTCCCCTCGACGACCGCCGGCTCGCCGGCCTCCCCGACCGGCGTCCACGGCGAGCGCTGCTTCGCGATGCCGGCCGCCTGCAGGCGCCGCTCGTCGAGCAGGCGGGCGGCTTCCTCGTCGGTGTACTCGGGCAGGTCGGGCGGGTAGACGCGCTCCGCGATGTCCCACAGCCGGTGTCGCCCCTCGCGGCCGACGATCGCGACCTCCCCCTGCCGCGCGAGGAACTCGAGCATGTGTGGCACCTGATTGCTGCCGTACCATCCGTCGGGCGGTCGACTCACGGCGGCCGTATCGGGGATCTGCGTGGTCTTGAGCGGGCCTTCGGCGCGGATGCGGGCGAGCACATCGGCGCGGAAGTCCGCATTCGCCTCGAGCCACTGCCGGCTGCTCTCGCGTTGCGGCCACCGCCGCATCCCGGGACGCAGCAGCGGCAGCAGGCTGATCGGACGAAACGCGCCTTCGAACTCGAACAGCAGCCGATCCATCTCGACCGCCTTCGTCAACTGCGCGGGTTCGTACGACCACCCGATGCGCGACCACAGCACGGTGTGCTCGCACGGCGCGATCGTCGTGGTCGGATCGATCTTGATCGCCCCGAGCTGCTCGGCGACTTCGACGACATCGCCCGGGCGCGCCGCATCCAGCAACTGCGCGCGCACCGCGATGCGCCGCGCCTGGTCGAGGGTGAGCGTGTACGTCACGGGAATCAGCCGCGGAAGTCGTCCGGGTCGACCTCGTCGAGGAACTCGCGGAACTCCTCGATCCGCTCCTGCGTCGCATCCTCGCCGAGCGTCATGTCTGTCACGCCGGCCTCGGCCATGACCTCGTCCGCGACCCACAACGGCGCTCCCACCCGTGAGGCCAGCGCGATCGCATCCGACGGGCGCGCGTCGACCAAGCGCGTACCCGCGGGCGTCGCGAGCGTGATCTCTGCGTAGTACGTGCCGCCGTCGATGCGGGCGACCTCGACGCGCGTGACGGATGCCCCGGTCTCGGCCAACAGCGACCGCATGAGGTCATGCGCGAGCGGCCGCGGCGCGGTCGCGCCCTCGACGGCAATGAGAATCGAGGTCGCTTCGAGTTCGCCGATCCAGATGGGCAACACCTGGCCCGCTCCGGGCAGATCGTCGAGAGGCTTGAGCAGCAGCACATGCTGACCCGACTGATCCAGCGCGATCCCGACGACGCGCACCTGGACCATGCGTGCTCCCTCCGTCGCTGTTTCCGCGCGTCAGTTGAGCACGCGCGTGGACGACGGGATCACGCCGTCTCCGTACAACTGCGTCGCGACATCCTGCAGCGCCGTCAGTGCGACGCGCTGCGTCGTCGGCCCGTAGGAGATGCGGGCGACGCCGAGGGCCTCGTACTCGCCGGCCGTCAAGGCGCCCGGCAATCCGATGACGCTGATCTTGCGCTCGCCGATGCCCTCCACGAGACGCCGCGTCACGTCGGCGTCGAGGACGCCGCGGACGAAGACGACGTCGGCACCCGCGTCGAGATAGGCGCGGCCCCGTTCGATCGCGTCGGCGATCGACTCCTCGACGGGACGCCCACCGCCGCGGACGAACGCGTCCGTGCGGGCATTCAGCGCGAACGGCACCCCCTCGGCCTCGCCGGCCGCGACAATGGCGGCGACCCGCGCGACGGCTTCGTCGAGCGGACGCAGACGGTCCTCGACGTTCGCGCCGACGATGCCGACACCGATCGCGCGGCGGACGCTCTCGCCCGGATCGGCATAGCCGTCATCCAGATCCGCTGACACCGGCACGTCGCTGGCGGCCGCGACGATGCGCCCGACCATATCGAGGGTGATCTCCAGCGGAATCGTGCCGTCGGCGTAGCCGAAGCTCGCGGCGATCGAGTGGCCCGCGGTCGCGAGGGCCCTGGTCTCGGGCAGCGCGAGGATCGTCTTCGCGGAGACGACGTCCCACACGTTGACGACGCGCAGGATCTCGGGAGCCGCGTGCAACGCCGACAGCGTCCGGGCGCGATCGGCGACGGCTTCGGGGGACGTGGATGCGGTGGTCTCGCTCATACCCTCACGCTAGCCCGCATCCCACCAGCGGAGGGCGCGGATGCCGATGAATGTCGGCCATGGCAGCAGATCCGCGTCCGCGCTCGTGTTTGCGCTCGTGCTCGTGCTCGTGCTCAGGCTCGCGCGACGGCGGTCGCGATCGGCTGCGCCCCCGAGTTGAAACGGATCGTGCGTCCGATCGTGCGATCATCGGCGAGGACGGCGGCGATCACCGCCGCGACGTCGGCGCGCGGCACGGTGCTCGAGCTCGCCGCATCCACCTCGATCATCCCCGTCGGCGGATCCAGCGTCAGGCCGCTCGGTGCGACGATCGTCCAGTCCAACCCGCTCGCGCGCACGTGTGCGTCGGCCGCGGCCTTCGCCTCGGCGTAGGCGAAGAAGGAACTGTCCGACGGGACGCCGTGGTCGATCGCGGCGTCGAAGTACGACACCATGACGTAGCGACGCACCCCCGCCGACACCGCCGCGTCGATCGAGCGGATTGCCGCATCCCGGTCGACCGCGTACGTGCGTGCGGGGTTGCCGCCGCCCGCACCCGCCGACCACACGATCGCGTCGGCGCCGCGCACGATCTCGGTCAGCGCGTCGACATCGAGCGATTCGATGTCGACGACGAGCGGCACGGCACCCGCCTCGGCGACGGCGGCCTCGTGATCGGGATTGCGGATGACGGCGGTGACCTCGTCACCGCGTGCCGCGAGCAGGGGTTCGAGCAGCAGCGCCACCTTGCCGTGGCCGCCGATGAGCAGGATGCGAGACATGTCGGGCTCCTTCCGTCCACGCTCGAGCCTACGAGGCGGACGCCTCATGCATAGGAATGGATCGGGTCGCCCGATCGTTGCCCCGAGCATGAAACGCTTCGGAACCCTCTCGTTCGGCCACTACGGGCCGCTCGGCGGCGGCCGCATCCTCACCGCCCGGGACTCGATGCACCAGGCGATCGACCTGGCGCAGGGCATGGACGACCTGGGCGTGAACGGCACGTACTTCCGTGTGCATCACTTCGCGCGCCAGCAGTCCTCCCCCATGCCGCTGCTGGCCGCGATCGCGGCGCGGACGCGGAACATCGAGGTGGGCACCGGCGTCATCGACATGCGCTACGAGAACCCGCTGTATCTCGCGGAGGAGGCGGCGGCCGTCGACCTCATCTCCGATGGCCGGCTCGCGCTCGGCGTGAGCCGAGGGTCACCCGAGACCGTCGTGCGCGGCTACGAGGCGTTCGGGTACACCGGCTCGGACGACCCGCGCGGGGCCGACATCGCCCGCGAGCACTTCGACCTGTTCCTCCGCGCCATCGCGGGTGAGGGGCTCGCGGAGCGCGACGCACACAGCCCGTTCGGCGGCGGCACGGGCCGGCAGCAGATCGAGCCACACTCCCCCGGGCTGCGGTCGCGCATCTGGTGGGGCGCGGGCAGCCGCGAGACCGCCGAATGGGCCGGACGGATCGGCGTCAACCTCATGTCGTCGACGCTGCTGACGGAAGCCGACGGTCGCCCGTTCGACCTGCTGCAGGCGGAGCAGATCGACGCGTTCCGCGCTGCCTGGCGCGACGCCGGGCACGCGGGCGAACCGCGCGTCTCGGTCAGCCGCAGCGTGTTCCCGATCACGACCGCCGAGGACGAGATGTATTTCGGCGGGCGGCAGGACGGCGACCAGATCGGCATCATCGACGGCATCCGCTCGACCTTCGGCAAGACCTATGCGGCGGCGCCCGACGTGCTCGTCGAGCAATTGCAGGCGGATGCGGCGATCCAGAGCGCCGACACCCTCATGCTCACGATCCCGAGCCAGCTCGGTGTGGAGTTCAACCTGCGCGTCGTCGAGTCGTTCGCGAAGCACGTCGCTCCCGCGTTGGGGTGGGCACCCAGCAACGCGTGACCGTCGCAGCCTCCGGGGAAGCTCGGACGCCGCTCACACGCCCTTGAGCGACCGGATCCGCTGCATCAGCACGGGTGCGTTCCGGTCGAAGACGTGGCCGCCCACGAACACGCCACCGACGAACACGGCGGCGCCCACGACGAGTCCGATCGCGAGCGCGACCCATCCCAGTGCCGGGTCGGGGCGGACGAGCGCGACGATCGCGGTGACGAGGCCCGGAAGCGCCAGGATCACGGTCGCGAGCAGCAGCCCGAAGAACGCGAATCCCGAGAGCACCTGCGACCCCGGCACACGCTTGAACATGTTGTCGCCGGATTCGGGCACCGGGAAGATCAGCACGGCAGAGGTCACGGCGCACAGCCCGTGGCCGATCAGGAGCACCCCGAGCGCCGCGCCCAGCACGGCGGGCAGCGCGTCCCACCGTCCCGCGATCCCCGCCGTCACGACCGCGATCCCGGTGATCAGCGGCACCCCGACGATCGCGGCCGCGAGCATCCGACCCGCTCGATCGGATCGGCCGCGGATGCCCGTCGCGAGCACACCGGCGAAGGCGGTCCCGTCGTATGACACGTCACCGTAGGGCACGAGCGAGAGGATCGCGGCGGAGATGACGGCGGAGAACAGGAACGGACCGCCCTCGATGCCGCCGCCCGCGAACGCGAAGGCGACGGGCAGCAGCGGCGCCATCGCGAGGTTGCGGAGGTACCGCGGATCGTGCAGCCAGTACATGAGGGCCCGGGCGAGCGTCGCGCCCGTGGCACCCGTGGGCACGCGCCCGAACCACCCGAGGCTGCCCGCACGCACGGCGCGCGCGGCGCTGCGCACGGGAGCGACCGCGGCGGCCGCGAGCGTGCGGTGCCAGACGAACCACAGCGCGGCGAGCGTCACCAGGACGATCCCGAGCTTCGCGAGCGCGGCGAGCGGATGCCCCGACGCGAGGTCGCCCGGAACCGCCCAGGCCGCCGCGATGGGCGTCCACGACGCGACCTCGGCGATCGCCGTCACACGGGCGCCCAGATCCTGTGTCCCACCGAGCAGGTTGAGGATTCCGATGATGATCGGCCCCGTCAGCACGAGCGCACCGAGGAATACCATGCCCAGGACCTCGCCGAGACGTCGTCCCCCGCCGCGGCCCGCGAACGCCGCCACCAACCGGGAGGCGACGACGCACACGAGCACACCCAGCGGCACGCAGACGACGGCCGCCGCAGCGGCGACAGGCCACCGCACCCAGGCGGCGAACGTCGCGAGTCCGCCCAGCAGCGTCGCGATCCCGCCGACACCGAGCAGTCCCACCGCCGTGACGGCGACCATGATCTGGGTCGTCGTGAATGGGAACGGCGCGAGTCTGCCCGCGTCGACCGACGTGTCGATGCCGCCTATCAGGATCGGCGCGACGACCCACCCCAACGTGAGCACGCCACCCGCGATGACGATGACAGAGCGTGTGATCTCCAGGCCGGTCCCGCCGAGGAGGAACAGCAGCGGGACGACGAGCACGAGCATCCCGGCCGCCCACAGCGCACCAAGCACGAACCCGACGAGCTGCCACGGGTTGCGCATCAGGACGTTGCCGAGGATGCGATACCGCAGCCTCAGGACTGTCGCAACCACTGCGGCCCCTCCGAGTGGTGACGGCCGCCGACGAGTTGCAGGAAGCGGTCCTGCAGGCTCTCTCCCGCACGGACCTCGTCAACGGTCCCAGCGGTGACGACGCGTCCGGCCGAGATGATCGCGACGTGATCGCACATGCGCTGCACGAGGTCCATCGAGTGACTGGAGACGATGACGGTGCCGCCGCTGCGCGTGTAGCTGCGCAGCACGTCCTCGATGTTGGCCGCCGAAACCGGATCGACCGATTCGAACGGCTCGTCGAGCACGAGCAGTCGTGGTGCGTGCACGAGTGCGCACGCGAGCGCGATCTTCTTGGTCATGCCGGCGGAGTAGTCCGCGACGGGCGTTCCTGCGGATGCCGTGAGGTCCATCAACTGCAGCAGGTCCGCCGTGCGGGCGACCACCTCCTCGCGGGGAAGGCCGAACATCATGCCGGTGTAGACGACGAGCTGTTCGCCGGTGAGACGGTCGAACAGGCGCACACCGTCGGAGAGGTTCCCGATCATGGCTTTCGCGCGCACCGGCTGTTGCCACACGTCGACGCCGTGTACGAACGCCGACCCCAGGTCCGGACGCAGCAGTCCCGTCGCCATCGACAGCGTCGTCGTCTTGCCCGCACCGTTGGGTCCGACCAGGCCGTAGAACGACCCGGACGGCACGGTCAGACTGAGGTCGTCGACGGCCGCCTTCTGTCCGAAGCGCTTGAGCAGGCGCACGAGCTGCAACGCCGGTGCCTGTTCGGGGATGACGGGTTCGGGGGCGGATGCTTCGGCGGGGAACGCGTCGGAGACCATGCCCCCACGTTACGTGCCGCCCTTTCGCTGCGCGCAATTCAGGCAGAATGCCCGTCTGAGCCCTGTTCCGGGCCGCTGACGGGCTGTTCTGCCTGAGTTATGCGCACGCTGCGCGCGCGTCGGCTGCCGGCGGCGCTCATCGCCGTGGTGAGTTCACCCGGCTCGCGGAGGGCGGCACCGTCGTCGACCCCCTGCAGCGGCGCGGCTGGGGCGACCACGACGGCCAAGTGCGCGACCGGTTCGGCGTGACCTGGCTCATCGGACATCAGGGCGACGGAGCCTGACCTCACGTCGCGAGCGGAAAGCGCCTGCGCAGGATGATGCGCTGCACGAGCGTCCAGCACACCGTGACGACGAGGTACAGCGCCGCCGCGAGCGGCACGAACAGTGCGATCACGGCGGTCGCATAGTGCAGCACCCCTGCCGCCCGCATCGCCGTGGCCGCAGGCCCCGAGGCGTCGAGAGTCGACACGGGGAACGCGCGCCGCGTGAGCTCAGCCACGACGAGCAGGACGAGCACGATGCCGCCGAACACCGCCGCGGTCACGGGATCGAGCATCCCGTTCAGGACGGCCCCGGTCGCGCTCATCCCGAGCGGCACCCCCAGCAGGTCGAAGGCGAGCAGCGCGTTCGGGTGCCCCGCGATCGTGGAGTGCAGGAAGACGGCGTAGATGAGTCCCACAACCGGCGCCTGGATCAGCATCGGCAGGCATCCCGCCAGGGGTGAGGCGTTCTCCTGCGCGTAGAGCTTCATCGTCTCGCGCTGCAGGCGCTCCCGCTGATTCGCGAAACGCTTCTGCAACACACGCAGCCGGGGCGCGAGGCGCGAACGGGTCTGTTCCGCTCGTGCCTGGGAGATGCCCACGGGGATGAGAGCGGCCCGCACGATCAGCGTCACCAGCACGACGGATGCGGCAGCAGCACCGCCGCCCGAGATCGGGGTGAGCGCGTCGGTGAGGAGAAGGAAGAGGCCATGCGCTGCATCCAGGAGCGCGGCGAGAGGCGGAAAGGCGAAGAGGTCCATGGTCGTGTGCTTTCGTCGAGGTCTGCGTGGTCGGCAAAGGCCACGCAGAAGCGACGGTGTGCACGACTCTCCCCGCCGCATCGGCGGGTCGAACGGGCGGGGTCTGGCTACGCGGCCGCGGCCGCCACCCCCGGGGCGCGCGGGCGCGGATGCCCCGAGGCATCCGGATCGCACTGCGCGGGCACGACGGAGACGTCGATCGACGCTCGAGGCTGGACGAGGGTCACCGGGGACATGCCGGGCGACACCCGCGCGCCGCTGATCACGGCGAGGACGGCCGCGGCGATGACGAGCGTCACGGCCGAGGCGAGCGTCGTGTCCGGGCTGCCGGCCAGAGCGACGGCACCGACGGCGCCGAGCAGCATGAAGAGGGTCCTGAGCATCCGCCCCCTCCTCCCGCCTCCGCCGAGTCTACGCCGTGAATAATGGGAGTCATGGCGGGCGGATACAGCGCGATCTCCAGCTACTCGCGTGTGCAGATCATGCACCTGTTGCAGGAGCGTCCACACCGGACGGTCACCGAACTCTGCGCGGCGACCGGGCTGCACGCCAACACGGTGCGCGAGCACCTGCAGCGCCTGATCGACGGCGGCCACGTCATCCTCGAGCGCGAGCGCCGCGCGACGCGCGGTCGCCCCCGGATGCTCTACAGCGCCGCCACCGGCGAGGCGGGAGCATCCAGCCCCGTCGCACGGGCGCGCGTCCGCGAAGCCGCACGCCGCGGCGACCTGATGCGCCGCGTCCTGCCCGACTCCGACTTCGGCACCGACGGCGACCTCGATCCCGATGCGATGCACCAGCTCGACGCGATCGTCGACGATCTCGTGGATGCGGGATTCGACCCGCTCGTCGACCAGGACGCCCTCACGATCGACCTCTCCCCGTGTCCGCACGCGGCGACGCAGCCCGAGCACCGCGACACGCTGTGCAGCGTGCATCTCGGACTCATGCAGAGCGTGCTCGCCGAGGCGCGCGGGCCGCTGCGGGTCGAGGGCATGGCCGCCTCGTGCGACCCGGCCCAGTGCGTCGTGCACCTGGCGCGCTGAACCGACCCGCTTCCGCTGGCCCGCATCCGCCGGTCAAGACGTCAGCGGACGCCCGCCGGGAACGGGTTCGGTGCCCGGCTCGACGCGGATGATGACCTGCTTCGACGTGGGCGTATTGCACACGGGGTCGATCGACGCGCGCGGGACGAGGACGTTCGCCTCGGGGAAATACATCGCGGCGCATCCCGGAACCGTGGGGTACGACACGGCGCGGTAGCCGCGCAGCACGCGGTCCGGCTCCCCCGGCCATTCGCTGAACACGTCGACCGTCTGCCCGTCGACGAGGCCGCGCGCGGCGAGGTCGTCGGGGTGCAGGAAGATCACGAAGCGTCCGTTGTGGATGCCGCGATACCGGTCGTTGAGCGAGTAGATCGTCGTGTTGTGCTGGTCGTGCGCCCGCATCGTCTGCAGGATCAGGCGCCCCTCGGGCACGTCGATCAGCTCGGTCTGCTGCAGCGTGAACTGCGCGCGTCCGGACGGGGTCGGGAACGTGCGCGAGTCGCGCGGCGGATGCGGGAGCACGAACGAGACCTCGCGGCGGATGCGCTCGTTGAAGTCCTCGAACCCGGGAATGACGCGGGAGATGGCGTCGCGGATCGTGTCGTAGTCGTCACGGAAGGCCTGCCAGTTCAGGCGTGGGTTGTCCGTCCCGACGACGCGACGACCGATCTCGGCGATCACCCACACGTCGCTGCGGACGTCGGGCGAGACCGGCGCGATCTCGCCGTGGCTCATGTTGACGCGGCACACGGTGTCTTCCGCGGTCACGAACTGCAGCCCCGACGCCTGCTCGTCGCGTTCGGCGCGCGCAAGGACGGGCAGCAGGAGCGACTCCTTCCCGGTGACCACGTGCGACCGGTTCAGCTTCGTCGCGACCTGCACGCTGAGGTCGGCCCGGCGGATACCCTCCTCCGCGACGAGCGAGTCGCTCATCGCGGCGACGAGGTTTCCGGCGAGGCTCAGGAACACCTTGACCTTGCCCTCCGACAGGGCGTTGAAGGAGGCGACCGAGTCGTAACCGTTGTGCGTGGGCGGGGTGAAGGCGAACTCCTTCTCCAACGCGGCGGCGAGGGCCGGGGACAGCTTGTCCCACACGCCCATCGTGCGGTCGCCCTGCACGTTGCTGTGTCCGCGGATGGGCGACGCGCCCGCACCCTTCTTCCCGATGTTGCCCTTGAGCAGCAGCAGGTTCATGATCTCCGCAATCGTCGCCGCGCCCTGCTTCTGCTGCGTGATCCCCAACGCCCACGTGACGATCGTCGCGTCGCTGCGCATGTAGCGCTCCGCGAGTTCGTCGATCTCCGCAGCGGTGAGACCCGTCGCCGCGAGCGCCTCGGCATCGTCGGTCGCAAGAATGTGGTCGCGGTAGGCCTCGAAGCCTTCGCAGTACGTGTCGATGAACCCGTGGTCGAGCACCGTTCCGGGCGCCGCCGCCTCGGCCTGCAGCACGCGCTTGGCCACGGCCTGGATGAGGTGCTGGTCGCCGCCGCCGCGGATCTGCACGAACTGGTCGGCCATCTTCGTGCCGCGGCCGAGCTCGCCGGAGACCTTCTGCGGGTTCTTGTACCGCTTGAGGGACGCCTCGGGCAGCGCGTTGACGGCCACGATGCTCCCGCCGCGCGACTTCGTGTCCTCGAGCGCGTTGAGCATCCGCGGGTGGTTGGTGCCGGGGTTCTGGCCCATGACGATCACGAGGTCTGCCCACGCGAAGTCGTCGTAGTGGACGCTGGACTTGCCGACCCCGATCGCGGGCGTCATCCCCGACCCGGTGGCCTCGTGGCAGAGGTTGGAGCAGTCGGGAAGGTTGTTGGTGCCGAAGGCGCGCGCGAAGAGCTGCAGCAGGAACGCCGGCTCGTTCATGATCTTGCCGCTCGTGTAGAAGACGGCCTCGTCCGGGGAGTCCAGACCCTTCAGCGCATCCGCGACCTTGTCCAGCGCGTCGTCCCACGAGATCGGCACGTAGTGATCGGAGTCGGCGGCCTTGTACATGGGCTTGGTGATCCGCCCCTGCAGGCCCAACCAGTACTCGCTCTTGTCGAGCATGCTCGTGAGGGAGTTCTCGGCCCAGAACTCGTCGGAGATCGTGACGGGCGTGACGTCCCACACGATGTTCTTGATGCCGTTCTCGCAGAACTCGAGCGCCTTGGAGTGATCCGGGTTCGCCCACGCGCAGGACGGGCAGTCGAAGCCCTTCTTGTGGTTGATCGTGAGCGAGAGCTTCGCCGTCTTCTCCGTGCCCAAGTGTTCTTCCATGGGCAGCATGGCCTTCTCGACGGCCTCGATGCCCACCGCGTAGTCCATCGGCTTGTCGACCCTGAGGTCGGCGTCGGTGAAGTCCTCCTCAAGCGGGTGGTCGAAGATCCGGATGGGGTCGGCGAGATCGGTCATGCGGAGGCTCCTTCGATGACGGGGTCGGTAACGGGTGCGGCATCAGATGTGGAAATGGCGTGAGACGTCGTGATCCGCTCGGGCCGCGAGTACACGTTCATGCGTGGGTCGCGCAGGAAGCCGACGAGCGTGAGCCCCGACGCGACCGCGAGTTCGACGGCGAGCGAGGACGGCGCGGACACGGCCGCGAGGATCGGGATCCCCGCCATGACGGCCTTCTGCACGAGCTCGAAGCTCGCGCGTCCGGACACCTGCAGCACGGTCCCGGTCAGCGGCAGTCGGTTCTCGAGCACGGCCCAGCCGACGACCTTGTCGACGGCGTTGTGCCGTCCGACGTCCTCGCGCAGCACGAGCAGTTCACCCGTCGCGGCGTCGAACAGCGCGGCCGCGTGCAGTCCGCCGGTCTTGTCGAAGACCGCCTGGTGCTCGCGCAACGTGTCGGGGAACCCGACCAGATCCTGTGCCGAGACGGTTGCGGCGTCGGCGGCGACATCGAACGACGAGACCGTCTCGACGGCCTCGATCGAGGCCTTGCCGCACACACCGCACGAGCTGGTCGTGTAGAAGTTGCGCTCCAGCGCCGACGAGGGCAGTTCGACACCGGGCGCGAGGCTGACGTCGAGCACGTTGTACGTGTTACCGTCGTCCGTGGCCCCGCCGAGCAGCGTGAGACCACCCTGGACGGTGTCCGGTCCTCCCGGCCCGGGGTACCCGGGGCCACCGCAGTGGATCGCGGAGCGGAACTCGGCGGCGTGCGAGAGCACCCCCTCCGACACCAGGAATCCCGCCGCCAGCTCGACGTCATGTCCCGGTGTGCGCATCGTGACGGCGAGCGGCTGCCCGCCGACGCGGATCTCCAGCGGCTCCTCGACCGCGAGCGCGTCCGACCTCCGCGAGGTCGCGTCTCCGTCCGGCAACCCCACGGTGATCCGCGTGACCGGTCTGCGAGCTGTGATCCGCCCCATGCCGCCATGCTAACCCCGGTCGCAGGGGGCGTGGCGGTGGATGCGGGGACACGGCACAATCGCCGCGTCAGCCCCCGATCGCGTTCATCCCGCGCGCGGGCTGGAGGAACGACGGGTCGTTGATCGCATGCCCCGGGAGCTTTCCGTGCACGCAGGAGCGCAGCATCCGATCGATCGCGACGTCATCGCCACCGTCACCCTCGGGTGCGCGCAGGATCGGCAGCAGGTCGTACTCGGTGACGGAAAAGAGGCAGTTGCGCAGTTGCCCGTCGGCGGTGAGCCGCAGGCGGTCGCAGTCGCCGCAGAACGGCGCGGTGACCGACGCGATGACGCCGACCGTGTGCGGACCGCCGTCCAGCGTCCAGCGTTCGGCGGGCGCTCCCCCGCGCCCGGGCACAGGGGTGAGGTCCCACCGCGTGCTCAGGGTGCGCAGGATCTCGTCGCGGGTCACCATGCGCGTGCGGTCCCACGTGTGCCCCGCGTCGAGGGGCATCTGCTCGATGAAGCGCAGTTGGGCGTCGTGCGCGATCGCGAACTCGACGAGATCGATCAGTTCGTCGTCGTTGACGTCGCGCATCGCGACGGCGTTGAGCTTGAGGGGGGTGAGCCCGGATGCGGCGGCCGCCGCGATCCCCGCGAGCACGTCGTCGAGGCGGTCGCGGCGTGTGAGCTCGTGGAAGCGGTCGCGGCGCAGCGTGTCGATCGAGATGTTGAGGCGGCCGAGTCCCGCATCCACGAGCCCCGGGAGCATCTCGGGCAGGCGGATGCCGTTCGTCGTCATCGCGAGCTGGACGGGGCCGTCCGGTCCGGTCACGGCGGAGAGGCGCCGCACGACGTCGACGATGTCGGCGCGCAGCAGCGGCTCACCGCCCGTGAGGCGGAACGTCGTGACACCGGATGCGGCCGCGACGCGGGCGACGCGGACGATCTCGTCCGTGGTGAGGATGCTCGAGCGCGCGAGCCACTCGTTGCCCTGCTCGGGCATGCAGTAGGTGCAGCGCAGCGAGCATCGATCGGTGAGGGAGATGCGCAGGTCGCGGTGCACGCGCCCGTGTGTGTCGACGAGCGGAGACCCAGGCGCACCGAGAGACGACGCCACGGGCGCGCGGGGGCGCGCGGGGGCGATCGTCACGGGAACGGCGGGCATGTAACGAGGGTAGCCCCGCCCGCGCGTAGCACGGCGCGAAGGCCTGCACAGAGTGACGTGAAGTCGGCACATATTCACGGCCCGGCGCCTCGCCCACCTGAGAGGTTCCTGTGTACGGTGACGTGAGGACCCGCGTGCGAAACGGGAGGAACACCTATGGATCTGCTCGACCCGCTCATCCTTGCTCGATGGCAGTTCGGCATCACCACGCTGTACCACTTCATCTTCGTGCCTCTGACGCTGGGGATGGCGTTGACGGTCGCGATCTTCCAGACCATGTGGTGGCGCACCGCGAAGCTCAAGTGGCTGCACCTGACCCGGTTCTTCGGGAAGATCTTCCTGATCAACTTCGCGATGGGCGTCGTCACCGGCATCGTGCAGGAGTTCCAGTTCGGCATGAACTGGTCGTCGTACTCCCGCTTCGTCGGCGACGTGTTCGGGGCGCCGCTGGCGTTCGAGGGCCTCATGGCGTTCTTCTTCGAGGCCACGTTCATCGGTCTGTGGATCTTCGGGTGGGACAAGCTACCCAAGGGACTGCACCTGGCGACCATCTGGATCGCGACCGCCGGCGCGTGGATGTCCGCCTACTTCATCCTCGCCGCCAACGCGTTCATGCAAAACCCCGTCGGCTACGAGATGGCGCAGGACGGCAGCCGTGCCGAGATGGTTGACTTCCTCGCCGTGCTCACCAACCCCGTCGCGCTCGCGGCCGTCCCGCACACCTTATTCGCGGGCATCATGTTCACCGCCGGGGTCGTCGTCGGGGTGTCCGCCTATCAGCTGATGAAGCGGCAGAACGTCGAGACGATGCGCACGTCGCTGCGGTTCGGACTCTGGATGATGATCATCGGATTCGTCGGCGTCGGCCTGTCGGGTGACCAGCTGGGCCTCGTGATGGTCGACACCCAGCCGATGAAGATGGCGGCCGCCGAGGCCCTGTTCGACACGGCGTGCGGTGCCGAAGCATCCTTCTCGATCTTCACGCTCGGCACGCCGGACGGTTCGACGGAGTTGTTCTCGATCCGGGTGCCGTACCTGCTCGCCTTCCTCTCCACGCATACGCTCGACGGCTGTGTCGAGGGCATCAACGACCTCAACGCCCTGTACACGCAGGAGCTGTTCCCGCAGTTCGCGGATCAGGTCGACGGCAACTTCGCGCCGGTCCTGTGGATCACGTACTGGTCGTTCCGCTGGATGATCGGATTCGGCGGACTCGCCGTGCTGGTGGCGCTCGCGGGCCTGTGGGTGACGCGCAAGAAGGCGCCCAAGCCCCCGGCCATGTGGATGTGGCGCGTCGCCGTCTGGTCGGCGCCGCTCGCGCTGTT
>Ga0182739_1000596_pt1 | contig 44026 bp, 44 predicted proteins | sample eDN5th30CBELigBY_FD_128873 | JGI IMG/M metagenome (GOLD analysis project Ga0182739, IMG submission 128873) | Enriched backyard soil microbial communities from Emeryville, California, USA - eDNA 5th pass 30_C BE-Lig BY (version 2) (version 2) | ecosystem: Environmental > Terrestrial > Soil >... | reverse complement strand
GCTCTTTTGCGGCTTGCGTCCCTGCCAGCCGACCATGAGGCCCGCGCCGACGACCACGGCGGTCCCGAGCCAGGTGTAGAAGTCCGGCACCTCCGCGAACATGAGGTAGCCCACGATGACCGAGCCAATCATCTGCGTATAGTTGAACGGCGCCACGAAATTGGCCGAGGCGTAGGTCATGGCCTTGGCGACGCAGTAATGGCCCAATGCCCCCAAGGCCCCCAGCGAGCACAGCAGCACCCAGTCGGCCCAGCCCGTCGGCGTCTTCCAGTGGAAAGGCAGCCAGGCCGACATGAGGATCGCCCCCAAGAGCACGCTGTAGAAGATCGACGTGGCGGGCGCGTCGATGCCCGCGAGCCGCCGGATCAGGATCTGGTACATCGCGTAGCAGACGGCGCTGCCCAGCAGCAGCAGCGACTGCCACTGGAACACGGCACTTCCGGGCCGGATCACGATCAGGACGCCGGCGAAGCCGACGATGACCGCGGCCATCCGGAAGAAGGTGATCCGCTCGCCCAGCAGCGGCCAGGCAAGCAATACGACGGCAAGCGGCGCCACGAAGGTGACCGCGATCGCCTCGGCGACGGGAATGGACTTCACCGCCGAGAAGAAAAACAGCGTCGACAGCATCATCATCACCGAGCTGACGAACTGCGTCCCGATGCGCCGCGTGCGCAGCAACCCGAGCCCCATGCGCGGCATGAACACCGCGGCGACCAGCACCAGGTGCAGGATGATCCGGAACCAGACGATCTCCTGCGGATCGTAGGTTGCGGCCAGCAGCTTCACCAACCCGTTCATGATCGGGAACAAGGCGCAGGCCGTGCACATGAAGAGCACGCCCAGCAGCGGCCGCGACGTTCGGCTGGGCGCCTTGAGCTCGGCCACCGTCGATCTCAGCGCAGGAAGCGTTCGAGCGAACCCAGCAGCAGTGTGCCGCCCGTCGCGATCACGATCAGCGAGGCGGCGATGGCGGTGAAGCGCCCGATCTCCTGCGAGCGGCCCTCGGCAATGATCAGCCGGTGGGCCACCATCGACGCCATGCCGATGGCGGCCAGGGTGATCGCCATTCCGAGCGCAATGGCGATGACGCCGACCACGCCGGCCCACAGCACGTCGAGCGCGATCGAGAGCAAGATGATGATCAGCGCGCCGGCGCAGGGCGCAATGCCGGCCGCCGTCAGCAGCAGCCAGCCGGCGATCGTGCGCTGCGGCGCCTCCCGGCCATGGTCGTGGTGGTGGCCGTGGGCATGATCGTGATGATGATGCTCGTGCCCATGGGCATGCCCATGCTCATGGCCGTGATGGTCGTGGTCGTCGCCGTGCCAATGCTCGTGCAGCCGGCCGGTGATACCGGCCCACAGACGCCAGAAGCCCACCAGCACGATCAACGTGTAGGAAAGGATCTCGACGTTGCGCACTTCGCGCAGTGCGCCCAGCAGGCCGACCGTCGAGGACAGCTTGAGTGCGCCGGCAAGGAGAAGCGCCGCCAGCGTGTGGGTGAAGGCGATCCAGCCGCCGGCGAAGATGCCCTCGATCCAGGCGCGAGGACGGCTGCTATCGAGGAAGTAGGCCACCACGACGGCCTTGCCGTGGCCCGGGCCCAGCGTGTGCACGACGCCGTAGCCGAAGCACACCGTGACCAGAGTCCACAGCGCGAGCGAGCCCGTACCCGACTGCACGTCGCGCAGCGAGGTCGACAGGACCTGGTTGATGCGGCGCTGGTATTCGGCCGAGTAGCGCGCGAGTTCGGCGACACCGTCGCTGAACACCAGCGCGCAGCCGAGAGCGACGAGCAGAAGAAGCCCCACCCACAGGAAGGGCGAACGGAGAGCGGAAGTTTTCACGGAAGCTGGCATGTCACCACGTCGGCGAAGAAGGGATAGCCGCGCACGAACTCGGACTTGTGTGTCGGATGCTTGCCCAAGGTGCAGCCGGCCTGAACCGAGGCCTTGTCGACCTCGATCCGGATGAAATCCTCGGGATCGTACGTGGCGATCGACACGAGCTTGGAGGGCCGGGTCAGCGCGAAGCGCATCACATAGACGAGATTGCGCGCGCCCTGCTTGCGCGGCACGCCCGGCGCGTCGGCCCGCTTGTTGGCCGGCATCGGCATCCCGGCATTGTCGCCGGCGTTACGGTCCCATTCCGGCGGAACGAAACTCGCCGGATCGTCGATACGCACGGAAAACTGCGGCGCCTTGGGCGGCCGGAAGTCCTTTCCGCCGGTGTTGATCCAGCTCAGGTACCCGTCCTTGCCGAGCTCGGGCATCATCTCGTCGGCGAGCAGCTTGGTTTCGCGGGCAGAGACCTTGCCGTTCTTGTCCTCGTCGATCAGCGGGATCTCGACCTCGCTGGAGAACGGGTCGAATCGCCATTCGATCTCGACATGCGTGTATTTCCCATCCTTGACGACCATGCGCACGACCTGCTGCACGACGATGTGCGGATGGGCGAGCGCCACCGCCGGTGCGAACAGCGTCAAGGCGGCCAGGATCGGGGCGAACAGCCGCCTCACGCCGGCTCCTGGTGCGGCACGGGGCGCGGCTTGCCCTCGTCGTCGATCGCCACGAACACGAAGGTGCCGTGGGTAACCCGGATGTCGGTTTCCTCGTGCCGGCGCTGGACGACGGTCTCGAGCCCGATGGTGATCGACGTCCGGCCGACCTTCACGACTTCGCCATAGATCGACACCATGTCTCCCACCTTGATCGGCTCCACGAAGGTCATGGCCGTGATCGCCACCGTGGCCACCCGCCCCTTCGCCACGCGGGCCGCGAGCGAGCCGCCCGCGATGTCCATCTGGCTCAACACCCAGCCGCCGAAAATGTCGCCATTCCCGTTCATGTCGGCAGGCTGAGGGACGGTCCTTACGATGGGATCGCGGCGACTTTCGGACATCAATTCCTCACCGGATGTGGTTGCTTTCAAGCGGTTTTGCTACCATACCCATGCCGGACCGGCCACCCAGCGATCCCCTCGCGCGGCCGCGGAAAGACAAGAAGCAGGCATGGCACGAAACGGCGATCTCTTTGATCGGTCTGGCGGCGGCAAGCGTGCCGCGGGTCCGAAGGAAAATTCCTACACGGCGAGTGACATCGAGGTGCTGGAGGGCTTGGAGCCCGTGCGCAAGCGCCCCGGCATGTATATCGGCGGCACCGATGAACGGGCCATGCATCATCTGGTGGCCGAGATTCTCGACAACTCGATGGACGAGGCCGTCGCCGGCCATGCCGACACGATCTGGCTCGAAATGCTGCCGGGCAACTACGTCGCGGTGCGCGACAATGGCCGCGGCATGCCGGTCGATCCTCATCCCAAGTTCAAGAACAAGTCGGCGCTGGAGGTGATCCTCACCACGCTGCATGCCGGCGGCAAGTTCAACAGCAAGGTCTACGCCACGTCGGGCGGCCTGCATGGCGTGGGCGCCTCGGTCGTGAACGCGCTCTCGGACGACCTCGTCGTCGAGGTCGCCCGCGACCGCCAGGCCTGGACGCAAAGCTTCTCGCGCGGCCTTCCGGTCTCGAAGCTGAAGCCTGCCGGCCCCGCGCCGAACCGGCGCGGCACGATCGTCACCTTCCATCCCGATCCCGAGATCTTCGGCAAGCAGCAGTTCGCCCCCGAGCGCCTCTACCGCATGGTGCGCTCCAAGGCCTACCTGTTCCGTGGCGTCGAGATCCGCTGGAAGTGCGACAAGTCCCTGCTCAAGAACAGCGGGATTCCCGAGGAAGAGACGTTCCGCTTCCCCAACGGACTGAAGGACTACATCACGTCCGAGATCGGCCAGCGGCCGACCGTCGTGCCGCAGCCTTTCGCCGGCGAGGCCAAGAGCGAGAGCAACGGCAAGGTCGAGTGGGCCGTGTGGTGGCCGAACGACGAGGAAGGCTTCGTCCGCTCCTACTGCAACACCGTGCCGACCGCCGAGGGCGGCACGCATGAATCGGGCTTCCGCAGCGCCTTGGTGCGCGGCCTCAAGCGCTACGCCGAGCTGACCGGCAACCGCAAGGGTTCGGTCATCACCGCCGACGACGTGATCGATGGTTCCGCAGCCCTGGTCTCCGTCTTCATCGAGCAGCCGCAGTTCCAGGGCCAGACCAAGGAAAAGCTGGTCAGCGTCGAGGCGACCAAGATCGTCGAGACGATCGTCGGTGACAATTTCGAACACTGGCTGATCGGCGACAAGGAAGCCGGCAACGTCCTGCTGGAGCATGTCGTGGCCAAGGCCGAGGAGCGGCTGCGCCGACGGCAGGATCGCGAGCAGCAGCGCAAGACCGCGACGCGCAAGCTGCGCCTGCCGGGCAAGCTCGCCGATTGCTCGAGTTCGTCGTCGACAGGCACCGAGATCTTCCTGGTCGAGGGCGATTCGGCCGGCGGTTCGGCCAAGGCGGCGCGCAATCGCGAGACCCAGGCGATCCTGCCGCTGCGCGGCAAGATCCTAAACGTGGCCAGTGCCACGTCCGAGAAGATGCGCGAGAATCAGGAGATTCAGGATCTCATCCAGGCGCTGGGCTGCGGCGCCGGCACTCACTATAATGACGATCGGCTGCGCTACGAGCGGGTCATCATCATGACCGACGCCGATGTCGACGGCGCGCACATCGCCTCGCTGCTGATGACGTTCTTCTATCGCGAGATGCCGAAGCTGATCGAGAACGGACATCTGTTCCTCGCCCAGCCGCCGCTCTTTCGCATCAGCAAGGGCGGCCGCACCGAATATGCGCAGGACGACGCCCAGAAGGACGAGCTGATCCGGACGGTGTTCAACGGCAAGGCCGACATAACGCGCTTCAAGGGCCTGGGCGAGATGCAGTCCGTCCATCTGCGAGAAACCACGATGGATCCGGCCAAGCGTGTTCTCCTGAAGGTCGACGTGCCGCTGATCACCGGCACCGAACCGGAGTCTCGCGTCGAGGACATGCGGACCCGTACCCTCGTCGAGGACCTGATGGGCCGCAAGCCTGAGAAGCGCTACGCCTTCATCCAGGAGAACGCCCGGTTCGCCCGCGACCTCGACGTCTGATACGGCTTACGCCGACCTGACGGACCGCGCGCAGAAATGTGACATTCCGGGAGTGGCGCCCGGCGCTATGATTGGAAAATATTCCGCGGAGGAGTTTGCCCAATGCGTTTCAGGTCCAAGATCGCCGCCGCCCTGCTGGCGGTCGCCGCCCTTCCGGCCGCGGCCTATGCCGCCGTGATCGGCGGCACCTACTACGCGGTGCAGTACGACTATCGCGAATTCTTCGCCGCAACGGACGGCAAGAACTTCCAGGTGGTGATTCATGGCAATCCCTTCCCCGGCACCGATCCGGCGGTGGTGGCGCGTGACCTGCTGCCGATGATGCAGGCGGCCAAGCCGATGCCCCGGCTCACCTTCACCTACGAGACGCCGGCGGAAAAGCCGCGGCCCGACTACCGCCTCATGCTGGTTTTCGATCCGGCCAACGATCTCAACAGCGATTCGGTCTGCAAGGGCACCGTGCGCTTCAAGCCCGGCAAGCCCGGCGTCTTCAACGTCTATGCCATCTACTGCCGCAACGACATGACGATGTCCGAGACCACCGCCTGGACTCCTGCGAATGGCCCGACCGACCCGCGGATCGGCGAGCTTTTCCGTGAACTGTTCATGGTCGTGTTCTCGGACTCACCGTCCCTGCGCCCGAACCAGGGCGGCGGCATGGGCCGCGATTAGCCGTCCCGGGCGCCCAAGCGCTCCACAGGGAACTTCTGCTAACCAGACGGCAAATGGCCGTCTGGTATTCCCTCCTCGATCTCGCCCTCTCCCGTCTCGACGCGGAGGCCGCCCATGGCCTCGCCATCCGCGCCCTGAAGACAGGCCTCCTGCCGGGCAACCGGCGGGCCGATGCCGTTTCCCTGGCCACGACGGTATGGGGCCGCTCGCTGCCCAACCCGATCGGTCTGGCCGCCGGCTTCGACAAGAATGCCGAGGTCGCCGACGCCATGCTGGCGCAGGGCTTTGGCCTGGTGGAGATCGGGAGCGTCACGCCGCGGCCGCAGGAGGGCAACCCGCGCCCCCGCCTGTTCCGGCTGCCGCAGGACCGCGGCGTCATCAACCGCATGGGCTTTCCCGGCCAGGGTCTCGACGCCGCCCGCTCCCGCCTTGCCGCCCGCCCGCGGCGCGGTTTCGTCGGCGTGAATGTCGGCGCCAACAAGGATAGCGTCGATCGCGCCGCCGACTATGTGACGGGCTGTGTGGCGCTGGCGCCCTATGCCGATTACCTCGTGTGCAACGTGTCCTCGCCCAATACGCCCGGTCTGCGCAACCTCCAGGGCCGCACCGAACTCGCAGGCTTGTTGAAGCGCGTGCAGGACGCGATTGCGGCCAAGCCCGTCCCGCTCGTGGTCAAGATCGCACCGGATGCCACGGACGAGGATCTCGACGACATCGTGTTCGTCTGCCGCGACCTCCGGCTGGACGGCATCATCATCGGCAACACGACCCTCTCCCGCCCGTCCTCGCTGAAGTCCGAGCGACGCAGCGAGACCGGCGGACTGTCGGGTGCCCCGCTCACAGCCCTTTCGACCGAGGTGCTCCGCAAGGCCGCCCAGCGCGTCGAGCGGCAGTTCCCGCTGATCGGTTGCGGCGGCGTGGGATCGGGCGCCGACGCCTACGCCAAGATCCGCGCCGGCGCCACGCTGGTGCAGCTCTACTCGGCGATGGTTTACGAGGGACCGCCGCTCATCCGCCGCATCAAGGACGAGCTGGCGGCCCTGCTGGCGCGCGACGGGATCAAGTCGGTGGCGGACGCCGTCGGTGCAGACGTTCACGGCTGATCCTCATCGCATCGCGAAAATCTAAACCGCAGACGCGGGACTATTGAGGCCATACACTCCCGGCAGGGAGATAAACGCCGTGCCGCTCTGGATACCGATCACCGTCGCAGCCGCTCTGTGCCAGAACATCCGCACGACGATGCAGCAGAAGATCCGCGGCATCCTGAGCGTCGATGGCGCCAACTTCGTTCGCTATCTCTACGGCGCCCCGCTGGCGCTCGGCATGCTCGCCTTCCTGGTCTTCGTGACCGGGCGACACGTGCCCTCTCTCTCGCTGCATTTTTTGGCCCTGGTGACGATCGCTGGCGTGGCGCAGATCGTGGCCACGTCGTTGATGATCCACGCCTTCTCGCTCCGGAACTTCGCGGTCGGCACGGTTTATTCCAAGACCGAGACGGTGTTCGTGGCCCTGTTCGCGACCTTCATCGCGGGCGAGCCGCTGAAGCTGGGTGCCTGGGCCGGCATCCTGGTCTGCCTGGGCGGCGTGGCCATCCTGAGCGTGCGGGGCAAGTTCTCCGACGTGCGCGGGGTGCTGGCCGACCTCACGCACAAGGGCGCGCGCTACGGCATCCTCTCCGGCGCGATCTTCGCCGTCGCCGCCGGCACGATCCGCGAGGCTTCGAAGCTGCTCCCGGAGGGCGACTTCATGGTGCGCGGCATCACCGTGCTGGCCTGCATGAACACCATCCAGGTCATCCTGATGGCGCTTTACCTGTCACGGCGCGACCGGCCGCAGCTCTCCAAGGTCTGGTTCAACTGGCGGTCCTCGATCTGGGTCGGCATTTTCAGCGTGCTGGGATCCGCCGGCTGGGCGCTCGCCATGACGCTCGAGAACGCTGCGCTGGTCCGCGCCGTCGGCCAGATCGAGCTGGTTTTCACCTTCATCTCCTCCCGCCTCATCCTCAAGGAGCGGCCGTCCCTCGGCGAGTGGATCGGCAGCCTCCTGGTGGTCGGCGGAGTCGTCCTCATCCTCGCAACCCGGTGATCCCATGACAGACATGACGAGGCCGCTCGACGGCCTGCGCATCCTCGATTTCTCGACCACCATCGCCGGCCCGCACTGCAGCCGCCTGCTCGCCGACATGGGTGCCGACGTCGTAAAGGTCGAGGCGCCCGAAGGTGACCTGATGCGCTCGCGCCCGGTGCAGCGGGACGGGTTCAGCACGATGTTCGGCCAGCTCAATGCCGGCAAGAAGTCGATCGTGCTCGATCTCAAGAAGCCGGAAGCGGTCGCTGCCATCAAGAAGCTGGCAGCCACAGTCGACATCCTGGTCGAGAACTACCGGCCCGGCGTCATGAAGCGGCTGGGCCTCGACTATGCCGAACTGTCGAAGGTCAATCCGCGGCTGATCTACTGCGCGATCTCGGGCTATGGCCAGACAGGTCCCGGCGCCGGCCGTCCCGCCTACGCACCCGTCATCCATGCCTCGACCGGCTACGACATGGCGCATCTCTTCTACCAGCAGGGCCGCCAGCGGCCCGACAATTGCGGCATCTTCGTCGCCGACTACGCCAGCGGCGCCTACGCGATGGGCGCGATCCTCGCTGCCGTCCACCAGCGCCATGCGACCGGCAAAGGCCAGATGGTCGACGTGTCGATGTTCGAGACGCTGGTCGGCATGCTGCTGGGCGAGGTCAACCGCGCGCAGTTCGACTTCGAGATGCCCTCGCGGCCGATGTACGGCCCGATCGAGGCGAGCGACGGCTATGTGATGCTGGCGACTGCGAGCGAAAAGACTTTCCAGGACATGGCGACCGCGGCCGGCCGGCGCGACTGGCTCACCGACCCGCGCTTCGAGAAATATCATGACCGGCGCATGAATTGGGGCCTGCTCGTCGACGAGCTCGAGCAGTGGTCGAAGAAGATGAGCGTCAAGGAAGTGGTGGCCGCGCTGGAGAAGCAGGGCGTGCCGTGCTCGCCCTATGTCACGGTCACCGAGGCGCTGCAGGACCCGCAGGTGGAGCATCGCGGCTCGCTGTGCACCATCGAGGATGGCGGCGGAACCTATCAGTCGCCGGCCCCGCCTTTCCGGTTCTCCGGCTCAGCCCTGCAGAGCGGCCCCAAGGTCGCCGCCCTCGGCGAAGACACCAAGGCCGTGCTGGCTCAAGCCGGCCTGACCCAATCCGAAATCGAGGCCCTCGTTAAATGATCGATCCGCGTACCCCCATCCTGGTCGGCGCCGGCCAGATCACCGACACAGTCGGCAAGCCGTCGAGCGAGCGCTCGCGGGTCGCCTTCTGCGCCGAAGCAGCCAACCAGGCGCTCGAAGACACGCAGGCCGCCATCGGCGGGCACGCGCTCGGCCATCTGGTCGACGCCATCGCCGTCATGGAGTTTTTCAGCGACATCAGCCCGCGCTTCGCCTCGCCCTACGGCCGGTCGAGCAACCCGCCGCAGAGCGTCGCCAACCGGCTGCATGCCGATCCGAAGCAGCTGCTGTACACGCACTCGGGCGGCAACATGCCCCAGTATCTGGTGAACAAATTCGCCGAGCAGATCGCCCGGGGCGAGACCGAGCTGGCACTGATCTGCGGCGCCGAGTTGCTGCGCAGCACGCAAAACGCGCGGCGTGCCAACATGAAGATCGATTGGAACGAGGACCCGGGCGGCGGCGAGCCGACCCGCATCGGCGATCCGCGCTTTGGCTTCAGTGAGGAGGAGGCGCGCCACGACCTGCGCGCCGCCATCCACTTCTATCCATTGCTGGAGAACGCCATTCGCGGCGGCCTGAAACGCGACGTCGGCAGCCACATGAAGGCGATGGGCCGGCTATTCGAGCGGCTCGCCGCGGTGGCGAAGGACAATCCGCTGGCGACGCGCCGCGAGGGCTACAACGCCGAGGCCCTGTCCACCATCTCCCCGGACAATCGCTGGATCTGCTTCCCCTATCCGCGCCTGATGAACGCCAACGCCATCATCGACCAGGCGGCGGCCGTGCTCGTCACCTCGGTGGAGAAGGCCCGCGAATGGGGTATCCCGCAGGACCGCTGGGTTTTCCTGCACGGCTGCGCCGACGGTACCGACACGTGGGTGGTGTCGGAGCGTGAGAAGCTCGACGCCTCCCCTGCGATCCGCGGCTGCGCCCGCATCGCCCTCGACATGGCCGGCAAGAAAGTCTCCGACATCGACGCCTTCGACCTTTACAGTTGCTTCCCCTCGGCCGTCGAGGTCGCGATGACCGAGATCGGCATCGCCGAGGACGATTCACGCCCGATCAGCGTGACCGGCGGCCTGCCGTTCTTCGGCGGCCCCGGCAACAACTACGTCACCCACTCGATCGCCGAGATGATGAACGTGGTGCGGGCCAAACCCGGCTCCTTCGGCATGGTGACCGCCAACGGCAACTACCTCACCAAGCACTCGGCCGGCCTCTACTCGACCGAACCCACCAAGGGCGCATGGAAACGGGAGGACCCGAAGAAGTTCCAGGCCGAACTCGACGCGCTTCCGAAGCGCCGGGTCGCGACCAAGCCCACGGGGACCGGCACGATCGAAACCTACTGCGTCACCTACGGCAAGGCCGCGCCCGAACGCGGCTACATCCTGGGCCGCCTCGACAGCACCGGCGACCGCTTCGTCGCCATGACGCCCGACGATCCCGCCCTCGTGGCCGATATGCTGACGCGCGAGCAGCTCGGGCGTAAGGTCTCGGTCTCCGAATCGGGCGGCCGCAACGTCTTCCAACCACTCTGAGCAACCCATGCGCCGGCGGCTCGCAATACTACTGTCGAAGCTCGCCGGAAGTCTGATTACTCTGCTGCTGGCTTTCGCCCAGCCCTCCTCAGCGCAATCAGATGCCGACTGGGCGGCGGGGAAGGCCGCTGTAGCGAGAGAATCAATTGGCACGCCCGAAGGCTGTCAGAATATCTGGGAGTTCTATTGGCGTTGGGCCAAGAACGGCAGCGTGGAGGCGCGCGTCGAGCTCTGGAAGCTCATAAGCCTCGGCTGGCTAAAGCCCCCAGGCTTGAATCAGGACACGGAGACGCTGTTGCGTCACCACTACACTCTCCTGATCCATAACATCGCGAGCGGCGAGCCGGTCGTCCTCGAGGCGGTCGAGCGCATGGTCACCGTTGATCGGCCGATGACTCAATCCTCGGCAAAACCGTACCTCGAATGCGTGAGGGCCCGTGACAAGAGCGCGTGTGTCGGTTCGCTCGTCCAAGCCGGCCTTGTTGCCGACTTCGATGCGTATGCGCGAGAATTGGACATGCTCGCGGCTGCCCCAGACGCCAAGCCCGCCTCCTGTCCGGACGGCGCCTTCCATTTTCCCCGATTAAAGAAGTAGTCTCACCTATCTGCAGGTCGAGGAATCCATGCCGAACGTGCTGAACGCGGCGCAGACCGCCGAATACAACGAGAAGGGCTTCACCTATGCACGCGGGCTGTTTGCGCCCGACGAGGTACAGCTGCTGACCCGCGCCATGGAGGAAGATCCCGCCGTGCGCGACAGCATCCTCGACCGTCGCGATGGTGAGGGCCGTTCGACGCGCATCGCGCTCTGGAATCGGGCTGGAGACAGCGTTTACGGACTGGCTGCGCGCGTGCGGCGTATGGTCGACACGTCGGCGGCGCTGCTGGGCGGGCCGGTCTATCATTACCAGTCGAAGCTGACGGCCAAGGAGCCGGAGGTCGGCGGCGCCTGGGAATGGCACCAGGATTATGGCTACTGGTACTACAATGGCTGCCTGCGCCCCGACATGCTCTCGGTCATGATCGGACTCGACTGCACCAACCGCGAGAATGGTTGCCTGCAGATCGCCACGGGATCGCACCGGCTCGGCCGCATCGATCACACGCCACTGTCGCCGACCCAGAACGAGGTCGATCCAACGCGCATGCCGCACATCCTCGAGAAGTGCCCGGTCGAGTATTGCGAGCTCGAAGCCGGCGACGCGCTGATCTTCCACTGCAACGCGATCCATCGCTCCGATGCCAACCGCTCGCCCAACCGGCGCTGGACCCTGCTGATCTGCTACAACCGGGCCGACAACGACACCTTCACGAAGGTCGACGATCGATACTACGTGCCGCTCGAGCCGGTCGACGACGACGCGATCCGCCGGGCCGGCCTGCGCTTCGCACGCGGCGACGGGCAGGAACATTTCGCCAGCAAGCCCTATGTCCCCGACCTCCGGAAGGCATCGTAGAGATCATGCCGGCCCCCAGACTGATCGAGATCCTGCTGAAGCAGCGCGAAGCCCAGCTCAAGGACGGTGCGCCGACCGCCGAGCAGCGCATCGACCGGCTCAACCGCTGCATCGCGCTCCTTGTCGACCGGCGGCGCGATATCGAAGCAGCTCTCACCGAGGATTTCGGCGCCCGCTCGCCCACCGTGACCGCCTTTGCCGACGTCGCGAGCTCGATCGGCCCGCTGAAGCATGCGCGCGACCACGTCAGAGGCTGGATGAAGACCGAACGGCGCCGGACGACGCCGCGCATCCTGGGGTTCCTCGGCGCGCGGGCCGAGATCCGCCACCAGCCCAAAGGCGTAGTCGGCGTGATCAGCCCCTGGAACTTCCCGGTCAATCTCACCTTCGCGCCGCTGGCCGGAGTCCTGGCCGCCGGCAACCGGGCGATGATCAAGCCGTCCGAGACGACGCCCGCCACGTCTGAACTGCTGAAGCAGATCTTCGCCAGCGCCTTCGACGAGAGCGAGATCGCCGTCGTCACCGGCGGCCCGGAGGTCGGACAGACCTTCTCATCCCTGCCCTTCGACCATCTGGTCTTCACCGGCGCGACCGCGATCGGCCGCCATGTGATGCGGGCAGCCGCCGAGAACCTCGTGCCGGTGACGCTCGAACTGGGCGGCAAGAGCCCCGTCGTCATCGGCCGCTCGGCCGACATGGGCGTTGCCGCGGCGCGGATCATGAACGGCAAGACTCTCAACGCCGGCCAGATCTGCCTGGCGCCGGACTATGTGCTGGCGCCCGCCGACCGCCTGCCCGACTTCGTGGCCGCCGCGAAGACTTCGGTCGGACAGATGTTCCCGAGCATCCGCGAGAACCCGGACTACACCGCCATCGTCACGGACCGCCACTATGCGCGGCTGATGGACTATCTCGACGACGCGCGGGCCAAGGGCGCGGAGATCGTCGAGATCAATCCAGGCGCGGAGGACCTGCGCCAGCAGCCGCATCGCCGCATCGCGCCGACCCTGATCCTGAACCCGACCGACGACATGAAGGTGATGCAGGAGGAGATATTCGGGCCGCTGCTGCCGGTGAAGGCCTATCGCGACGTCCAGGAAGCCATCGACTACATCAACGGCCACGACCGGCCGCTCGGCCTATATTATTTCGGCAGCGACGCGGCGGAGCGCGACCGCGTGCTCGACGGCACGACGTCAGGCGGCGTCACGGTGAACGATGTCGTGATGCACGTCGCCCAAGAAGAGCTGCCGTTCGGTGGCATAGGCCCGGCCGGCATGGGCGTCTATCACGGTCATGACGGCTTCCGTGAATTCAGTCACCGCAAGTCGATCTACCACCAGATCAAATGGGACCTGGCCCCGCTGCGCATGCTGCGCCCGCCCTATGGCGCGGGGCTCGCGAAGTATCTCTCGATGCAGATCAAGCGCTGAAAGCAAAAGGTCCCTCGCTTGCGAGGGACCTTTAAGTTCAGGCCGCCTTGATGTTCGAGCGCTGGATGCGGTCGAGATTGGCGCCCTCGATGCGCACCAGCCTGGTCAGACCGTCGCGCTTGGGCGAATGGACGACGCCGACATCGTAGAAGTGGCTGTCGCCCGGCTTCAACACGTAGGTGTTGGCAGGCTCGACCAGGGTCGGCTCATCGCCCTCACCCTTCTTGACGATGCGCCAGTCCGTCATCTCGGTGTCGCCCGTGGCCAGGCCGTAAATCGCCCAGCTCGAGCCGTGATCATGCGGCCCGCCGTGCGCGGCCGTCTCATAGACATGTCCGCAGATGCAGAAACCCAACTCAGGGTCTTCGTACAGGACCTTGCGCGGGCGACACTGGTCGGCGGTCAGGTGCTTCGAGACGAACTCGTCGTCGAGCAGCACCTTCGACACCAGCTTGCAGACTTCCTGCTTCCCCGTGATGCCGGAATCGGCCTTGAGGGTCTGGCGAATGTCGGCGCTCAACTGCTCGAGAGTATAGGTCATTCCTTGCCTCCATCTGAATATCCATAATCGCACGGTGGATACTGGAGATCACCTCTTCGCCACCGCCGGCAATCGCTCTGCGAGCCGCGCGCTAAACGCCCAACCTCTCCAACGCCGCGCTCAGGCGTGCAACGGTCTGTTCGGCCTGCGCCCGGCGCTCGCGCTGCTCCTCGACGACCTCTTCCGGCGCGCGAGCGACGAAAGCGGCATTGGCGAGCTTGGCGTCGATCTTGCCGACCTCGTCGACCAGCTTCTTGATCTCCTTCTGGAGTCGCGCGCTCTCGGCCTTGAGGTCGATCACCTCGCCCACCGGCAAGGCATAGGTCGCCTCGCCGACCACGATCTGCAGCGACGCCTTGGGCGCCGATGAAGCCGCCTCGACGCCCTCGATGCGGGCCAGCCGCTCGATGGCCGGGCGATGCGTGTCGAGGCGCGCCGCGGTCGTGTCGTTGCCGCCGATCACCAGCAGTTTCAGCTTGGCGCCGGCCGGCACGTTCAGCTCGGCTCGCGCCGAGCGGATGTCGGAGATCAGCTTCACCAGCCAGCCCATCTCGGCATCGGCTGCCGCATCGACGGCCGTCGGTGCAGGCCAGGGCTGGCCGATCAGCGGTCCGTGCTCGGCACGGTGGCCGAGCTTGTCCCACAGCTCCTCGGTGATGAACGGCATCACCGGGTGCATCAGCTTCACCGTTTCGCGCAGCACGAAGGCCGTGACGGCACGGGTTTCGTCCTTCTCCGGCCCGTCAGCGCCCTGCACGATCGGCTTCGTGAGTTCGACATACCAGTCGCAGACCACGCCCCAGACGAACTCGTAGAGCGTATTGGCGGCCTCGTTCAGGCGGAAGTCGGTCAGGGCCTTGTCGATCGCCAGATTGGCGCGCGCGAGTTCGCCCAGCATCCACTTGTTCACGTTGAGCCGGGCCGACCCGGGATCGAAGCCCTTCGGCAGCGCCGCACCGTTCATCTCGGCAAAGCGCGTCGCGTTCCACAGCTTGGTCGCGAAGTTGCGCGCGCCCTCGACACGGGCCGGCGCGAGCCGCAGCCGGCCGGCCTGGGACGCGGCCAGCGACGTCATGGTGAAGCGCAGCGCATCGGCGCCGTATTTGTCGATCAGTTCCAGGGGATCGATCACGTTCCCCTTGGACTTGGACATTTTCTGACCCTTCTCGTCCGTCACCAGCCCATGCAGGTAGACGGTGCGGAACGGCACCTCCTTCATGAAGTGCATGCCCATCATCATCATGCGGGCGACCCAGAAAAACAGGATGTCCCAGCCCGTGACGAGGGTGCTGGTCGGATAGTATTTCGCCACTTCCGGCGTCTGGTCCGGCCAGCCCAGGGTCGAGAACGGCCACAGGGCCGAGCTGAACCAGGTATCGAGCACGTCAGGGTCGCGTTCGAGCGTGACGTCCTTGCCGTAATGGACCCGCGCCTCTTCCTTCGCCTCTTCCTCGGAGAGCGCCACGAAAACCTTCTTGTCCGGCCCGTACCAGGCCGGGATCTGGTGTCCCCACCACAGCTGGCGCGAAACGCACCACGGCTCGATGTTCTCCATCCAGCGGAAGAAATCCTCGCGGCCGCGCTCGGGCACGAACTTCACGCGGCCGTCGCGCGCGGCGGCGAGCGGCGCCTCCGCGAGCTTCTTGGCGTCGGCGTACCACTGCTCGGTGAGATAGGGCTCGACCGGCACGCCGCCGCGATCGCCGTACGGCACTGCATGCGTGTGCGGCTCGATCTTCTCGACGAGACCCAGCTCTTCCATTTCCGCGACGACGACCTTGCGCGCCTCGAACCGGTCGAGGCCGCGATACTTCTCCGGCGCCTTGTCGTTCACCCGTGCGAACTTGTCGAAAATGTTGATGGCTTCAAGATTATGCCGGCGGCCAACCTCGAAATCGTTGAAGTCGTGCGCCGGCGTGATCTTGACGGCGCCAGAGCCTTTCTCCGGGTCTGAATATTCGTCGCCCACGATGGCGATCCGGCGGCCGACCAGTGGCAGCACCGCATGCTTGCCGATGAGGTGCTTCCACTTCGGGTCGTCGGGATGCACGGCGATGCCGGTGTCGCCCAGCATGGTCTCCGGCCGCGTCGTGGCGACGACGATGAACTCGTCCGGGCTGCCCTCGATCGGGTACTTGAAGTACCAGAGATGGCCCTTCACCTCGCGCGACTCGACCTCGAGGTCGGAAATCGCGGTCAGCATCTTGGGGTCCCAGTTGACTAGCCGCAGATCCTTGTAGATCAGGCCCTGCTTGTAGAGTTCGACGAACACCTTGAGCACGGCCTTCGACAGGCCCTCGTCCATGGTGAAGCGCTCGCGGCTCCAGTCGCAGGAGGCGCCGAGCCGGCGCAGCTGGCTGGTGATCGTGCCACCGGAATAGGCCTTCCACTCCCAGACCTTGGCCAGGAATTCCTCGCGGTTCAGCAGCTTCTTGTTGGCATCGTTGCGGGCGGCGCCCTCGACTGCGAGACCGATTCCTTCCTGCTCGAGGTTGCGCACGACCACCATCTGCGTGGCGATGCCCGCATGGTCGGTTCCGGGCTGCCAAAGAACGTCATCGCCCTTCATGCGGCGCCAGCGGATCAGCACGTCCTGCAGCGTGTTGTCGAGCGCATGGCCCATGTGGAGGCTGCCCGTGACGTTGGGCGGCGGGATGACGATGCAGTACGGCTGCTTCGGCGACTCGGGATGGGCGCGGAAAGCCCCGGCCTTCTCCCACTCTGGGTAGCGGCGGGCCTCGATTTCCTTGGGGTCGTAGGTCTTGTCGAGCATCTTCTGGCCTTAAACGAAAAACGCCACGGTTGCGACACCGTGGCGATGATTGAGGGTGGCGCCCGGGGTCAGCGGCGAGTCAGCCGCGCAATCTCGCGTTCGACATAGCGCTCGACCATCGGCGGCAGGTTGGTGTCCAGCCATTCCTTGAGCATCGGGCGCAGCATTTCCTTCACCAGCTCCTCGATCGTCTGCCCGGCGCCGCCGACCCTGGGGCCGGGATCGGTCGCCGTCGGCGGCGGCACGCTGTCCTGGACCGCCTGGTTCAGCCGCGCAAAGGCCGAACTGGTGGCGCCCGCGACGCCCGCTCCGACCAGCGTTTCGCCGGTGCCCGCCTTCGCGGCCGGCTTCTCGCTGACGGCAGGTTCCGTGGAGGGCTGCGGCATCTCGGCCACGTTCACGGGATCGATCGGCGGCATCGCTGCGGGCTGTTCGTTCGGCATCGACTTGGGTTCTTCCACGATCTCGGTGAGCAGTAAGATGTCGTCGCGCGGCGCGGAGGGCAACGCAGACGGCAGTACGGGAGGTATCACGGGCGAACGCTCGGCGGGCCCGGCGTTGGCACTGCGCAGGCCCCCGACCTGGGCGCGCGCCTCGTCATCCGAGATGATCTTGCGGATGGACGCCAGGATATCATCCATCGAGGGGTCCTGGCTGGGACCGCTCCTCGCGTCGCTCATTTGCCGCCGCTCCCCATCGGGGCAGCCCCGGCCACGCCGGCCGGCGAAGTGGACGGCGGGATGGTGCCCGTACCGGATTCGCCACTGCTGCCCCAGCCGATCCAGCGGGAGCCGACATCCCTGTAGTAGCGCTCCTCGTCGTAATACTCGACCGGCAGCGCCAGCGTCCGGGCGGTCAGGCGACCGATACCCGCCAGCACGCCGTAATAAGCGACCTGCACGTCATGGCGAGCCTGGATCAGGTTGACCTGCGAGTTGAGAAGCTCCTGCTCGGCGTTCAACACGTCCAGGGTGGTGCGCGAACCCACCAGCGCTTCCTGCCGCACGCCGTTCAAGGCGACTTCGTTGGCGCGGACCTGCGATTCGAACGACGTGACGCGCGAGCGCGAGGAATCGAGCTGGCGCCAAGCCCGGATGACGTTCTCCGCCACGGCGCGTCGGGCGCTGTCCAGCTCGTTGCGCCGCTGTCCGACCAGCTCGCGGGCCGAGCGGACGCGCGACCATTCGCTGCCGTTCTGGAAGATCGGGATCACCGCCTGGAGGCGGACGGCGTAATTGTAATACTTGTCGTTCGGAACCTGCAGGTCGAACTGCTGCTGCAGCGCCCCCACCAGGTTGACCTGCGGCAGCAAGTCACCGACCGCCGAGTTCACGCCGTAGTTGGCGGCCGTGATGCGATGCGCGGCGGTGACGGCGCGGGGGCCAGCATCCATCGCCAGGCCGATCGCTTCCTCTTCGGACGACGGCAGGCCGCCGATCAGAGGGATCTCGCCCAGCTTGCCCGGCTTCTTGCCGATCGTGCGCTGGAACGCCGCTTCGGCGATTCGGACCTGGGTCTCGGCCTGCACCAGGTCGGCCTTGGCCAGTTCCAGGCGCGCCTCGGACTGCGATACGTCGGTGATGGTCAGTTCGCCGACCCGGAAACGTTCGCGGGTGGCGTCGAGCTGCTGCACCAGCACCCGCACGTTGTTGCGGCGGGCGTCGGCGATGCCGATGTTCTGCACGAGGTCGGCATAGGACGTCACCGCCGACAGCAGCACGTTCTGCTCGGTGTCGGCGAGCTGGGCACGCTGCGCCTGGATGTTGGACTGGGCCTGCTTGGTCTCGGCAATCGTCTTTCCGCCGCGGAACAGCGGCTGGACCACCTGCAGGGTCGTGAACTTGCCGTTCAGCGCATAGAAGGTCGGCGAGCTGCGCTGCGAGTACGAGTCTTGCTCGACCTTGTTGTATTCGACGTTCAGGGTGACACGCGGACGCCAGTTGGCGACCGCCTGAGACAGGGTCTCATCGGTCTGCCGCAGGATCGCGCGGCTGGCCAGAAGATCGGGGTTGCTGTTGTAGGTCGTCGACAGCGCCTCGACCAGGCTCTGCGACCACGCGCTGGGAGCTCCCCCGAGCCCGACCGCCAGGATGCACGCGGCCGCGGTGCGGGCATGCCTCAAACCGGGCCGGATACGCATTGCTTTACCCTCATCTTTGGATGGCACCCTAGCATCAGGCGCAACACTGTGGGTAGCCCTCGGCATGGGAAAGACCTGAACGCGTCAGAAGGTAAAGCGGGCGGGCCGCGCGAAGCCCGGCAGCAAGGGCGTGCCGGCATCGAACAAAGGCCGCCCCGACACCACCCTGCCCTGCTTCACGAAGAGATGCGCGACCCCGAGCGCGCCGCTCGGATCGGCAATGACCGTCGCCAGGCGCCCACCGTCGGCGAGCTGATCGGCGATGGCCCCAGGAACTTCCGGCACCGCGCCTTCGATCAGGACGATGTCATAGGGAGCGGATGCTGCGGCGCCCTGCTCGGACGGGCCCGCCACCTGCTCGACGCCGGTCACGCCCAGTTCGTGCAGGGTCTTGCGGGCAGCTGCGGCGAGGCCCGCATCGGCCTCCACTGCCACGACCGACTTCGTCAGCCGGCCCAGAATGGCCGCCCCATAGCCCAGGCCGGCAGCTGCGACCAAGGCCTTGTCCTCGGCGCGAGGCTGAAGGATCTGGATGAGACGCGCCAGCACCATCGGCTCCATCATGAAGCGCCCGTTGCCCAGCGGCACGTCATCGTCGGCGTAAGCAACCGACCGCAGCGCCTCGGGCAGGAAACGCTCCCGCGGCAGTTCGCTGAGCGCCGCCAGCAGTCCGGCATCGTTGACCCGGTTGGGCCGGAGCTGCCCGTCCACCATGTTGCGTCGCGCGAGCGCGAAATCCGTCATCGGCTGCCCCCTAGATGTAGCGGTGTTATATAGGCGGCAGCGGACGACAGCGTCAAAGGTCTCTCCGTCGCGCCCGGCTTGACCGGTCCGTCACACCATGAGTATAGCACCGCGCGCTTTCGTGCGGCCCGGTAGCAAAGCGGCTATGCAGAGGACTGCAAATCCTTCCAGGCCGGTTCGACTCCGGCCCGGGCCTCCACGAATGCACAAGCGAGAGGTCTTGCATGAGCCGACATGCTCTGTCACAAGACCGCGCCTTCGCGGCAGAGTTACCGCCGTCGCGACGAGTTTCATTCCGGAGTAGCTCAGCGGTAGAGCAGGCGACTGTTAATCGCCCGGCCGTAGGTTCGATTCCTACCTCCGGAGCCAATTGGGGGCCGTTCTCGAAAGAGAGCGGCCCCTTTTCGCTTATGGAGTGCATGTCATGCCTTCGGTCGCGCTGCCCGGTGAAAAGGCCGAACTGCTCGAACGGACGGTGGCCTTCCAGGGCTACTTCCGTCTCGCCCGCTACCGGTTCCACCACAGCCTCTACCGGGGCGGCGTGAGCGGCGCGTTCGACCGCGAGGTCTTCGAACGTGGCGAGGCTGCCGCCGTGCTGCCCTACGACCCGGTCCGCGACGAGGTCGTGCTGATCCGCCAGTTCCGTGCCGGCACCTTCGCGGCCGGGCGCCATCCCTGGTGCTGGGAGATCGTGGCCGGCATGATCGAGGACGGCGAGACGCCGGAAGACGTGGCGCGGCGCGAGGCGGTCGAGGAGGCCGCGATCGAGATCCAGGATATCATGCTGCTCTACAGCCTCGTGCTCAGCCCCGGCGCCTGCTCGGAAACCTGCAACATTTTCCTGGGACGGATCGATTCCACCGGCGTCGGTGGCGTCCACGGGCTCGCCACGGAGAACGAGGATATCCTCGTGAAGACGATGCCGTTCGCCGACGCGCTGGCACTGCTCGCTCGCGATGAGATCGACAACTCGGCCGCCGTGATCGCCCTGCAATGGCTCGCGCTCCACCGCGACGAGCTCCGCAACCGCTGGCCCTGAGGCGTCGGCCTACTCGTAAAGAAACCCGACCGGCCTGCCCTGGGTACGTTGCGGCCGCGCCTCCGTACGGGTGACGATGCGGCCGGCCAGCCCGTCGATCTCGTCGCGCTGGGCCGTCGTCCATCGGCGGAGATCGTCCATGCCCTTGAGGAGGCCGAGCCGGAGAAGCTGCGTATTCTCCCCCAGCCCCACCAGCGTCGCCGCGTTTTTCCCGGCGGTGATCGAATCTCCCGTCGCGAGTTCGAACCGCTTGCCCGCCCCGTCCTTGAACTCGGCGGTGCCGCGAATGACGCGGTGGACCACGACCTCGCCCTTCCCCAGTCCCGTGATGTCGGCGGCACCGGCCGCGCCCTTGGGCAGCAGGGACTGGCCGCGCGGGTCGGTGGCAATGATGTGGCCGACGACAAGATGTCCGCTTGGCGCCACGATAGCGAGGTCACGGACGTGGGCGGGCATGGGTGATTTCACGATGCCGTCGGGCAACGGACGGTAGAGCGCGTCGAGCGACAGCGGATCCTGGAACCAGAAGCTCGCCGCCGGCGGGCGGTCGTGGAACGGATGGCTCCAGGCCAGACGCGGCGTCTCGGCCTCGTCGATCTCGTCCGAGTGCACCACCGTGGGATTGGGGAAGGTCGTCGGCTCGGTTATGAACGCCTCGATGAACTTGCCCGAGTAGCCCATGGAGAGCGGATCGGGCACGACCGTCTGCGCGGTCTTGAGGTTCGCGTCCGTCGGAAGTCCCGACCAGCTGTAGGAACTCTGCCGGTGCACGATCGCGCTCTGCAGGATCAGCGCGCCCGGCCCGACATGATGCAGCAGCCCGTCATAGTCGAAGGTGAAGAGCCCCGACGTGACCAGCACCAGCTGGAAGCCGCCCGGTGGAAGATGGAGGTGGAAATCGGTCGGCCCGGCGTCCGGCCGGTAGATCGGCAGGTTCGTCGCGACTTCCTGCAGCAGGAAGGCCTCGTTGTTCGCCTGGAAACCGTTGATCACGCGATTGTAGAGCGCCTGCGGTCGATAGATCGGGTCGTAGGTCGCGTCCCGATCGCGGTCGATGGCCACGAAGTCCTGATGATTGAGACGGATGGGATCGCCGTTCGGATGAACGAGGCTCGCCCAGTTCGAATGGACAGCGGCAGGCGCACTCATGGGATCTTCCAATCTGGGCCCTGCAGGGCGCACGAGCCCGATAGGGACCATGCGAATTCCGGGCCAATCATGCCGCCAAACGGTATCGTCCGGTTGCGATCCCCCCTGCTCCCTGTCTACGGTCCGGCCCGGGGGCGGCGCAGCGTCAGCAGAGCGAGTAGGTCATGAACGTCCGGTCGGGTTTCATCGATAGCATCGGCAACACGCCGCTGATCAAGCTGCGCGCCGCCTCCGAGGCGACGGGCTGCAACATCTACGGCAAGGCCGAGTTCCTCAATCCGGGCGGCTCCGTGAAGGATCGCGCCGCGCTTGCCATCATCGAGGACGCGGAGAAGAGCGGGAAACTGAGGCCGGGCGGCGTGATCGTCGAGGGCACGGCCGGCAATACCGGGATCGGCATCGCACTGGTCGCCAATGCGCGCGGCTACCGCTCGGTCATCGTAATGCCGGAGACGCAGAGCCAGGAGAAGAAGGACATGTTGCGCCTGTGTGGCGCCGACCTGCGCCTCGTCCCGGCCGCGCCCTACTCCAACCCCAACAACTATGTCCGCTTCTCGGGTGCGCTGGCCGAGGAGCTGGCGACCAAGGAACCGCACGGCGCAATCTGGGCCAACCAGTTCGACAACACGGCCAACCGGGACGGCCACTACCGCACGACGGGGCCAGAAATCTATGACCAGACCGACGGCAAGGTCGACGGTTTCACCTGCTCGGTCGGCAGCGGCGGCACCCTGGCCGGCGTGGCGCGGGCCCTGAAGGAGCGGAACCCGGAGATCAAGATCGCGCTCAGCGATCCCATGGGCTCGGCGCTGTTCAACTGGTTCGCCAAGGGCGAGCTCAAGGCCGAGGGAAACTCGGTCACGGAAGGCATCGGCCAGGGCCGCGTCACGGCCAATCTCGAAGGCACGCCGATCGACATGGCCTATCAGATCACCGACGAGGAGGCCCTGCCCGTCCTGTTCGACCTGATCGAACACGAAGGCCTGGTGCTGGGCGGCTCGACCGCCATCAACGTCGTGGGCGCCATGCGCCTCGCCCGCGAACTCGGACCGGGCAAGACCGTCGTCACCATCCTCTGCGACGGCGGCAGCCGGTATCAATCCAAGCTCTTCAACCCGGACTTCCTGCGGGAGAAGAACCTGCCGCTCCCGCGCTGGATGGCGTGAGCGCGCCCGCATGAGCCGGGTCGTCGTCTGCGGCAGCCTCAACATGGATGTCGTCGTGCAGAGCGCCCGGCGGCCCGCGCCGGGGGAAACGCTCCTGGGCGCGGAAGTCTCGTTCCTCCCCGGCGGCAAAGGCCTCAACCAGGCGATCGCCTCGGCGCGGCTCGGCGTGCCCACTGCCATGGTCGGCGCGGTCGGCGACGATGCCTTCGCCAACAGCCTGCGCGGTTACCTGGCCGACAACGACGTCGACAGCACCGGCGTGACCGAGATCGACGGGCCGGCGACGGGCGTGGCGCTGATCCAGGTCGCGGAAGGCGACAATTCGATCACCGTCGCGTCGGGCGCCAACATGCACTTCACCTCCGCGATGCTGCACGACGAGCCACGCCGCGACGAAGTGTGGGTGGCGCAGTTCGAGACGCCGCTTGCCGCCACACAGGAAATCCTCACCCGCGCCCACGCGGCCGGCGCCCGCACCGTCCTCAACCTCGCGCCCTATGCCGAGCATCCGTCAGCGCTGCTGCAATCGGTCGATGTCGCCGTGCTGAACGAGATCGAGCTCTCCCAGGCGACGGGCACCAGGCTCGACTCGGCGAGTTCGATGGACGACGTCGTCGCGGCCTGCAACGTCCTGCGCGAGCGCGGCGCGCGAGCCGTGATCGCGACATTGGGCCCGCGCGGCGCCGTCGTCGTCGGCGCGACGGGCGTCGACACCATTCCCGCTTTCCAGACGAAAGTCGTCGACACGACGGGCGCCGGCGACTGCTTCGTGGGTGCCCTGGCCTCGCAGCTGGCCACAGGGCGAACACCGGCGGAGGCCGCACGGTTCGCCAGCGCCGCAGCCTCCTGCTCGGTCGAACGCCTGGGCGCCGCGCCTGCCATGCCGACCGGCGACGAAGTTGCGGCGCGTCTGGCGAAGGCCTAAATCCCGGTCATGGTCGAAGAACTCTTCAGGCAGGACGCCTACATCAAGGAAACCGACGCCACCGTGACCGCCGTCGAGGAGCGCGGCGTGCGGCTGGACCGCTCGATCTTCTATCCCACCGGCGGCGGGCAGCCCGGCGACACCGGCCTGCTGCGCTGGGACGGTGGCGAGGCGCGGATCGTCGATTCGGTGAAAGCCGACGGCGGCGACGTGCTGCACGTGCTGGCCCCGGATGCGCCACGGCCGGATGTCGGGACCAAGGTCCATGCGATCCTCGACTGGGAGCGTCGCCACCTGCACATGCGCATGCACACGGCGCTGCACGTGATTTCGGCGGTCATCAAGGGCAACGTCACCGGCGGCCAGGTCGGAGCGGACAAGAGCCGTCTCGACTTCAATCTCGAAGGCGAAGTCCCGACCAAGGAATGGGTGACCGAGGAGGTCAACAAGCTGATCGCGCTCGACCGTCCGGTGACGCAGCAATGGGTCACCGACGAGGAACTGACGTCGCGCCCCGAGCTCGTGAAGACGATGAGCGTGCGGCCGCCAATGGGCGCCGGACGCGTCCGTCTCCTGTCGATCGAGGGCGTCGACCTGCAGGCCTGTGGCGGCACCCACGTCGCCCGCAGCAGCGAGATCGGCAGGGTCGAATGCATCAAGATCGAGAACAAGGGAAAGATGAACCGGCGCTTCATCATCGCGCTGGCTTAGGAGAAATCACGATGGACTATGCAAGGCCCGACGCCCTCGTCAGCACCGACTGGCTTGCCGCCCGGCTCGATGCGCCCGACGTGCGCGTCGTCGACGGCTCTTTCTACCTGCCGGCGCAGAAGCGCGATCCCAAGGCCGAGTTCGTGAATCAGCACATTCCGGGCGCGGTGTTCTTCGACATCGACGAGATCGCCGACACGACCAGCCCGCTGCCGCACATGCTGCCACCGCCGGAGAAGTTCTCCGCCCGCGTCCGCAAGCTGGGCCTCGGCGACGGCAACAAGATCGTGATCTACGACACCACGCCGATGACCGGCGCCTGCCGCGTGTGGTGGATGTTCCGCGCCATGGGTTACAAGGACGTGTCGGTCCTGAACGGCGGCCTGCCGAAGTGGATGAGCGAAGGCCGGCCTGTCACCGACGATCCGACGCCGCCGCGCGAGCGCCACTTCACGTCGCGCCTGAATAATACGCTGGTCCGTTCGGTCGACGACGTGCTGGGCCTGATCGAAAGCAAGCGTGAGCAGATCGTCGACGCCCGCGCCGCCGCTCGATTCCGCGGCGAGGCGCCGGAGCCGCGTGCGGGCCTGCGGGGCGGCCACATGCCGGGCGCCTTCAACCTCCCCTACAACGATCTGCTCGATCCCACGACCGGCACGATGCTGCCGGCCGACAAGCTGGCCGCCCGCATCGCCGCCTCCGGCATCGATCCGTCGAAGAAGGTGACCGCGAGCTGCGGCTCCGGCGTCACCGCCTGCGTCATCGCGCTGGCCCTCTATCTCACCGGCTCTCCCGAGGCCGCGGTCTACGACGGTTCGTGGACCGAATGGGGCGGCCGCGCCGATACGCCCATCGTCACCGGACCGTGATCTCCCTTCAACGCCTTGCCATAGTCGAGTCATGACCTCCAAGAAAACCTATACCCGCCCCGACACCGTTCTGGCCGTCTCCGGCCGCGACCCGGACAACAATTTCGGCATCGTCAATCCACCCGTCTATCACGCGTCGACGATCCTCTCGCCGACCATGGACAAGTTCGAGAACCGCATTCCGTTCGAGGGCTTCGGCTACGGCCGCAACGGCACGCCGACGCAGAAGGCCCTGGAAGACGCCGTCGCCGCCATCGAAGGCGCGCACCGCTCCATCGCCGTTCAGTCGGGCCTGGCCGCCGTCACCGGCGCCATCGTGGGCTTCCTCAAGACCGGCGACCACATGCTGGTGACCGACAATGCCTACGGTCCGGCGCGCCGCTTCGCCAACACGACCCTGAAGGGCTTCGGCGTCGAGACGACCTACTTCGACCCGATGATTGGCGCTGAGGGCATCGCCAAGCTGATGCGCCCGAACACCAAGGTCCTCTATCTCGAGGCGCCGGGCTCGCAGACCTTCGAGGTCCAGGACGTCGACGGCATGGCCGCGGTCGCGAAGAAGGCCGGCGCGACCGTGATGATCGACAATACCTGGGCGACGCCGCTCTACTTCAAGCCATTCGACCATGGCTGCGACATCTCCATCCACGCCGGCACCAAGTACATCGTTGGCCACTCGGACGCGATGATGGGCATCATCTCCTGCGCCACGCGCGAGATGTTCGAGACGGCGAAGACGGCCTGCCAGTCCTTCGGCTTCCACGCCGCCCCCGACGATTGCTACCTCGCGCTCCGTGGCCTGCGCACCATGGGCGTGCGCCTGCGCCATCACGAGAAGAGCGGCCTCGAGATCGCGAACTGGCTGAAGACCCGGCCCGAGGTCGACAAGGTGCTGCACCCCGCCCTGCCCGACTGCCCCGGCCACGAGAACTGGAAGAAGCAGTTCCAGGGCTCGTCGGGTCTGTTCTCCTTCACACTGCGCGACGGCATCAAGCGCCCCGCCGTGGCCGCCATGCTCGACGGCATGGACATCTTCGGCATGGGCGCGAGCTGGGGCGGCTACGAGAGCCTGATGATCCCCGCCCATCCCGACCAGTATCGAACCGCCGTGCCGTGGCCCGAGGGCAAGCAGCTCCTGCGCGTGCATATCGGACTGGAAGATGTCGAGGATCTGAAGACCGACCTGGCCGAGGGCTTCGAGCGCCTGAACCGGGCGCATAACGCTTAGTGTAAACGTCTAAACAAGTAACTCCGTCGTCTCGACCGGAGCCTTGCGCAGCAAGGCGTGGCGGAAAGACCTTCTCTCCGCCAATTGACGGCTTTTAGTCGAGGTAAGGTCTCTCAGCTGCGCGCCCGCGGCGCTCCGGTCGAGATGACGATCTAAACTACTTCAGTCATCCCCAGATGACCGAAGCCAATTCCAGTCAGGCCCGCCGGCACTCGCCGCAGATGCCGGTCACTTCCAGGGTCATGTCGCGCGCGGTGAAGCCGCGGCGGGTGGCGCTGGCGGCGATGGCGTCGGACAGGCCATCGCCTTCGATCTCCTCGGCGTTGCCGCACTCGCCGCAGATCAGGAAGAAACCGCGATGGGCCTCGCCCGGATGGCTGCAGCCGACGAAGGCGTTCATGCGCTCGATACGGTGGATCAGTCCGTTCTCGATCAGGAAGTCGAGCGCGCGGTAGACGGTGGGCGGCGCCGAGCCGAGGTCCTCGTTGCGCAGACTGTCGAGCAGCGCATAGGCGCCGACCGGCTTGTGGCTCGACCAGACGAGTTCCAGCACCCGGCGACGCAGCGGCGTGAAGCGCAGGTCCTTGGCGGCACAAAGTTTCTCGGCCGCGGCGATTGCGTCCTCGACACAGTGCTCGTGATCGTGGGCGTGCCCGGTGGGCGCCGCTTTGGCCGGTTTCTTCACGGGACTCCGATTTGCCAACGGATTGAGCGACGATTATACGCGCCGTTCCTTCCGGAGGCCAAGGCTCGCCCCATGTCCCCAGTCATGCCCCCTGCAATGACCCCGACCACCTACCGCCAGCCCGAGATCGACGCGGCCCTCGCCGTCATCAAGTTCGATGCGCAGGGTCTCGTGCCGGCGATCGCCCAGCAGCACGACACCGGCGAAGTGCTGATGATGGCCTGGATGGACCGCGCCGCCGTGGCCGAGACGATGCGCACGGGCCGTGCGTGCTACTGGTCGCGCTCGCGCAAAGGCCCATGGCGCAAGGGCGACACGTCGGGTCACATCCAGACCCTGGTGGAGCTGCGCATCGACTGCGACGGCGACACGCTGCTGGCGCTCGTCGAGCAGACCGGCGTCGCCTGCCACACCGGCCGGCACAACTGCTTCTTCCGCGCGGTGCGGGGCGGCGTGCTGGCGGAGATCGCCCCCATCGAGATCGACATGGAGAAGGACAAGGTTTGAGCACCCTCGCATCGACTCGTCGCGGCTTCCTGCTCTCGGCCACGCTCCTGCCGCTGGCCGCCTGCACCACGACGCCCGCGCCCAAGTACACGCTCTCGCCGCGCGGCGACCGTCTGGTGGCGCTGATCCAGAGGACCGGGCGGGACAACATGACCGCGCCTGAGGCCTTCGCGCTGATGGGCATCACCAACCAGGGTCGCGACATTCCGGTGCGCCAGCTGGCCGACGACGGTGACGACGGCCGCTACGTCGTGAACCTCGTGAACATCCGCAAGTATCACGAGTTCGTCTTTCAGCGCCGCCAGGGCGACGTACTGATCCTCCATTCCGCCGACACCGCCTTCAAGCGCCTCGTGAGCGTGCGCTACGCCCGCAACGGCAAGCCCACCGTCATCGCGGACACCGCTTTCGCCGAGCAGGATTTCCAGCAGCAGACCGCCTTTTGGTTCGACCGGATACCCGGCCGCTAGTATTGTGACGGTGAGATGACAATCACCGTCTCGGCACCCTCCACCGCCCGCCGCACCCTCACCGTCTGCGGCGGCGCGCATGCCCTGCACGATGGCTTCACCGACCTCCTGAACGTCCTCTACCCGCTGCTGCAGTCACAGTTCGGCTTGAGCTACGGCGCCATCGGCGCGCTGAAGACCTGTTATTCCGGCGCCATGGCCACCGGCCAGATCCCGTCGGGCCATCTGGCCGAACGCTTCGGCGGTGTCCGTATCCTGGCCATCGGCACGCTGCTGATCGCCGGCGGGTACACACTGGCGGGACTCAGCGGCTCGCTCTACGGCGTCATTGCTGGGCTACTCCTCGCCGGCTTGGGCGCCAGTACCCAGCATCCCATCGGCTCCAGCCTGGTCGCCGCCGCCTATCACGGCCCGCGCTCCCGCACGGCGCTCGGCACCTACAATTTCACCGGCGACGTCGGCAAGGTCCTGTTGCCGGCCCTCTTCGCCCTGATCGCGGCCTCGCTCGGGTGGCAGCAGGCACTGGTCGTCATGGCCGCCCTCGCCGTCCTTGGCGCCGGCATCATCCTGGCCTCGCTGAAGCCCATCGTGATGCACGGCACGGCGGAAGCGTCGAAGGCGGTCGCCGGACAGGACCGGCCCTGGGCCTACTGGCTGCTGTTCTCGATCCACATCGCCGACGACCTGGTGCGGACCGGCTTCCTGATCTTTCTGCCGTTCCTGCTGCGAGACAAGGGCGCCGACCTGCCGACGATCGGTCTCGGCCTGTCGTTGATGTTCGCGGGCGGCGCCGCCGGCAAGCTGGTGATGGGCTGGGTCGGTCAGAAGCTCGGCGTCGTGCCGTCGGTGCTGCTTACCGAAGCCGCCACGACCCTGCTCATCCTGGCCGCCCTGCCGCTCTCGCTCGACTTCGCTCTGCTGCTGCTGCCGGCCGTGGGCCTGGTGCTGAACGGCACCTCGTCCGTCCTCTACGGCACCATCCCGGAATTCGTCAGCCCGGAGCGGCGGACCAAGGCCTTCGCGGTCTTCTATACCGGCGGCTCCGTCGCCGGCGCGACGGGCCCCTTGCTGTTCGGCCTGTTCGGCGACGTGGTGGGCCTCACCACGGCGCTCGTCGCCGTCGCCTGCGTCGCGCTCACTACCCTGCCGATGGTCTGGGCGCTACGGCCGGCCTTCGCCGACGACTGACGGGGTTTGGCGCCTTCCGTGCTAGGCAGGTTGCAGAAGCACAAGACGGTGGGTGAGCCGAGATGGACTTGCGCCAGTTGCAGACCCTGCTCGTGGTGGCCGAAGTCGGCAGCCTGAAGAAGGCCTCCGAGCGACTGCGCATCGTCGAGACGGCCCTCAGCCGCCAGATCCGCCTTCTCGAGGCGGAGTTCCGCACCCCCCTGTTTCGCCGCCACGGTCGCGGCCTCACTCCGACCGAGGCAGGACGTCATCTGATCGAGCGTGCGCAACCCATCCTCGCGTCACTCGATCAGCTCAAGGCGGAGATGCAGTCTTCCCATGAGGCCATCGCCGGCAAGGTTGCCGTCGGCATTCCCTGGCTCCTGCTCGACACGCTGAGCACACGCCTGGCGACCGGCTTCATGCCACGCCATCCCGCGGTCAACATCCGACTGGTCGGCGGCGTGTCGACCCAGCTGCAGCGCATGCTGCAAGCCGGCGATCTCGACGTTGCGTTGTTCTTCGACAGGAAAGCAACGCCAGGGCCGCCCCTGAGACCGTTGTTCTCCGAGCGCCTCCTCCTGGCCGGTGACCGCTCCCGCGACTACCGGCTGGATCGGCCGCTGCCCTTTTCACATCTGGCCGACGTGTCGCTGGCCTTGCCGGACACCAGCGAGTCCTTTCGGCGGCATCTGGAGGCGCTTGCAAGAGAGCGCGGGATGTCCCTCGACGTGCGTTTCGAGGTCGGCGCACTCCAGGCGTTGCGAACGCTGGCTGCCAACGGGTTGGCCCATGTATTCGTCTCGCTTCATGCGGTGCGGGCCGATCTCGAAAGCGGCAAACTCTCGGCCGCGCCGATCGACGATCCTCCGATCGTCCGCACGCTGATGCTCGGTCTCTCCGGCGATCGTAGGCCGTCGCGCGCGGCGCGGCACCTGGCCGACGTCCTCGGCGAGGAGATCGCCGCGATGGTGTCCGCCAGCAGCTTCCTGATCGCCGACTGAGAGACGGGCCAGCCTGCGAATCCTGCGCAGCCTGCCTTATCTCCTTTGCCAACGTCCGGAGACGCCGGGCCTTGTATTGAGGAGGCTCCACATCCGGGAGCTGTACCATGAACGGCATCGGCCGCCTCTGTGTCTTCCTGCTGACTCTGATGTTTGCCGCGCCGTCATCGGCTCAATCGGGTTGGCCCGGCGGCCCCATCTCCATCGTGGTCCCCTACGCGGCGGGCGGCATCACGGACACTCTCGCCCGAATCGTGGCGGAGCGACTCTCCGCGCGCCTTGGCGTATCGGTCATCGCCGACAATCGAGCCGGTGCCGGCGGTGTCATCGCCTCCCAGCTCGTCGCCGGTGCCAAACCCGACGGCCGTACCCTTCTGATGAACAGCAGCGCCATTCTGCCGGTGGCCGCCAACATGAAGGACCTCCGCTTCGATCCGACGAAGGATCTCGCCGCCGTGGCCTTCGTGGCCGGCCTGCCGAGCGTGCTCGTGGTTCATCCCTCCGTGCCGGCGAACGACATGCCGGAATTCCTGGCCTACCTGCGTGCCAATCCCGGCAAGCTGAACTGCGGCATCCTGGGCGAAGGCGGCGGCGACCATCAGGCCTGTCTCGCCCTTGAGAAAGCCGCCGGCAGCCGGATGGAGCATCTCATTTATCGGGGATTGCCGCCGCTCAACCTCGACCTGCTGGCCGGCGTCATTCAGGTCAACGTCGGCTCGGCGGCCGTGCAGATGCCGCTGGTGCGCGACGGCAAGCTCCGCGTCCTGGCGACGGCGATGGCACATCGCGTGCCGGACTTTCCCGACGTGCCCACCCTGCTGGAATCGGGCGTGCCCATCGACGCGCTGGCAATCAACGCGCTCTTCGCACCGGCCGCGACGCCGCCTGACGTGATCGCCCGGCTGAACGCGGAGATATCGGCAATCCTGAGCGAGCCGGAGGTACGCCGCCGCATCGAGGTCATGGGCCTGTTGCTCGGCCCACCCGATGTGGAATCGCTGCGCGCCACGTTCCAGCGCGACTGGGAGCGCGCGAAGGCCGCCCTGAAACCCTGACGTTCTGGAAAGGAAGAAGAAATGACTTACTCCATCGTTGCCTGCTGTCCGCGCACCGGCCAGTACGGCGTGGCCGTCGCGACCTATTCGCCCATGGTCGGGAGTGCCGTGCCGCTGGTCGTCGGAGGGCGTGCCGCCGTGGCCTATCAGGTGGTTGCCTCCCCCATTCACCGGGCCTTGGCCGGCCAGTTGCTCTCAGCGGGGGCCTCGGCCGAAGGCGCGCTGGCGGAACTCGCCACCAAGGATCCCTATTGGCAGAGCCGCCAGGTGACGCTGGTCGACATGTTCGGCCGCGTCGCCGGCTTCACCGGAGCGAATGCCCCTGCGCATTGCGGCCACCGGCTCGGCGAAGGGTTCGCCGTCGCCGGGAACGTCCTCACCGAGACCTGCCTGGACGACACGTGGAAAGAGTTCAGCGCAAGCCAGGGTGGTGAGCTTTCACTGGCGGAGCGACTGGTGCGCGCCCTGGAAGCCGGCGCGCGCTCGAACGGGCAGCCGGAAGGGCTGACGTCAGCCGCGCTTCTTGTCCACGGTCCCGAACCCGTGCCGCTCGTGGATCTGCGAGTCGACGTCCACGATGCGCCGGTCAAGGAACTACGCCGCATATGGGAGTTCGTCAGCCCGCTGCAGGGCTTCTATCTCCAGCGCAAGACCAACCCCGCGGGACTGCCACGCTGGTGGCAAAGACGCATGGAAGTGGTCCCCGGCTGGAAGCCCAATCACCTGGTGAAGGTCGTTCCCCAGCAATAGCCGGGAGAGCCCTCAGCCGCCGTGCACGGGTCCCATGGGCTTCAGGCGGATGCCCTTGCGCAGGTGCTTGTAGGGCATGTCCACAGGATCGGTGATGTGGGCGCCGGTCGATTGCACGACCAGGATCGTCTCGGCGATCGGCTGGAAGTCGGCGCGGAAATGAACCGTCGACTTGAGCGCCAGGATCGGCACCTTCGAAGGCTCGACCCCGACCGCGCGGAACATTTCCTGGTCAGCCGCCTGCACGCGCTTGCACGCGATGACGGCAGACACGCCCGACGCCTCGTCGGTCAAGAGCGCCATCGGCCCGATCTGGAACTTGGCGCCGCCGTAGAACGGGCCGGTGCCGGTGAAGACGCCGTCACTCAGTTTGACCACGCGCCAGTCGGCTTCGACCGGCTTTTCGCCGCCGTACCCAACGACCGCACCGATGCCGCGGCGCATGACGTTGCCTTCGCCGGTTGCGACAGCCTCCTTCGCCGCGCCCTCGTCGACGATCATGCCGATCACCGCGCCCTTGGCCTTGTGACGCATCAGGGCCGCCAGCAGGCCGATCGTGTCGGAAGTGCCGCCGGCACCGGGATTGTCCTGCACGTCGGCCAGAACGATCGGCTTCGTGGCATTCTTCGAGAGTTCGATGGCCCGCAGCGCGGCCTGGTCGGGATCGAGCAACTCGCCGTCGAACGCCTTCTCCTGCGCCTTGACCGTGGCGGCGAGCTTATCGGCCGCGGCCTCGACGGCCTCCTTGTCGTGGCCGTACACGACCAGCGCCGGGCCGCACTGGGCGATGTCGGCCGGCGGGAAACCCGGCGTGTGGGTGACGCTGACGATGCCCTGGTTGTGGCTCTTCTCGCCGGCCTCGAGTTCGCCCACCAGGTCGAAGATGCCCTTGGCCGGCTCGATGAAGGTGCACTGCCAGACCAGCGGGATCAGGAAGTCGAGCTGTCGGTAGGCGCGATAGACCGGCCGCTTCTCGCGCAGCAGCTTGTCCAGCAGCTCGATCGCGCGGCTGCCAGTCACCGCCATGTCGATATGCGGATAGGTGCGATAGCCGACAAGCGCCGTGGCGAGCTTGGCCATCTCGGGCGTCAGGTTGGCGTGATAGTCGAGGCTGGCCACGATCGGCATCTCCTCGCCCACGAGGCCGCGAATCCGGCGCAGCAACTCGCCCTCCCCGTCCTCGGTGTTCTCGGCGACCATGGCGCCGTGCAGGTCGAGATAGATCGCGTCGAACGGTCCGTGCTTCTTCAGATCCTCGTCGAACAACGCCCACATCTTCTCGTAGGCGTCCTCTGTCACGTAGGAGGCCGGCGATGCGGCTGCCCAGGCGAGCGGCACGATCTCGTGCCCCAGCTCCGTCAGCTTCCTGACCGCGCCGGCGATCGGGATGTTGAAGCCTTCGACCCCGGGAATCATCTCGGCGCCGCGCAGCAATGGCGGCCAGGCATCGGCGCGCACGAATTCCTCCCAGGTCGCCTGCTGCGGCGCAAAGGTGTTCGTCTCATGCTGAAAACCGCCAACCGCGATCCGCGCCATCCCAAATCTCCCCGAAAGCAATTCTATCCTGGCTGCGGACAGTATTACGCATGTGAGGCAGCGATTGCGAGACACCTGCGTTGCGTGCGGCATGCGCAGTCTGTCGTGGCCGGCCTTCCTCAAGAATTTTCCGCAAGGGCATCTCGTCGTCGCCGTAGCGGTCGACGTGGGCGCCGACGAGATCGGAAGCCGCCGACTGCGTGGTCTCCGTGACCTGCTCCACCGCGTCATCGGACGCATGGCGGTGTCGAAGGGTGGCTTCGCCCTGACGGTCTCGCGGGCCTCCGGATTCCCGGAAATCCTGTGTGGGTTCGAGGCACGTGCCGATGCCGACGCCCTGTCGGTCTTGTCGAACGCCCAGCCAACGGACCGCTACCCGGGATTCGCCACGCAACAGGTCTTCGATCTCGACACCGCGATGGAGGCGGCACTTCGCGCCGGTTTGCTGAGCGATGGGGACATCGACCAGCGCTGAACGTTGCAGATGGACGTGCAACTTCCTTTCCGTATTATCCTGGCCGATACCTGAAGGCCCGCAGGTATCCGTATTGCCTCTGCGAGTCCCTCAGCTTTCATGCCCCTGTTCGCTTCATCGTTCGCCCGCCGGACGATCGCCTTCCTCGCCGCCGGCGTGCTTGCGCTTTTGGCCATCGTCGCCGTTTCGGCATGGCTTTCCGTCCGCACGGCGCAACATGCCGAAGAGGCCGTGGTGGAGCGCGATGTACGCGCTCTCACCACTAATCTCCTGGCATCGACCATCGACGCCGAGACGGGGCAGCGCGGCTATCTGCTGACCGGCGAGTCCCGCTATCTCAATCCGTTCGAGCGTGCCCAGCCGCGGCTGCGCAAGGACATCGCCACCCTGCGGGAGCTCGTGGCCAGAGACCCCACACAGTTGGCCGCAGTCGACGAACTCTCCGAGGTGCTCGATGCCAAGATGGCGGAGCTGACCGAGACCATCGAACAGGCAAAAGCCGGCCAGCGCGACGCAGCGATCCAAACCGTCTTGTCGGATCGTGGGCGGCTGCTCATGGAAAAGGCGCGGACACAGCTTGCCCACCTGATCGCGAATGCCGAAGGCAGGGTTGCCGCCCGTCTGGAGGCGGTGACCGACGGCGCCGAGATTCTCACCTGGGTCACAGCGGCGGGCAGTCTCCTGATCGTCCTGTTCGCCGCCGGCGCTTCCTGGACGGTGGTGCAGTACACGCGGGACCTGGTGGCAGCCCGGGCAGAACTGCAGGCCCTGAACGTCGGTCTGGAGGAGCGCGTCGCGGAACGCACCGAGGCCCTCACCCGCGCCAACGACGAGATCCAGCGCTTCGCCTACATCGTGAGCCACGACCTGCGTTCGCCGCTGGTGAACATCATGGGCTTCACCAGCGAACTGGAAGCCGCCATGAAGTCGGTCGGGCCCTTCGTCGCCGGCGACACCAAACTTGCGGACAAGGCCCGACTGGCGACCGAGGAGGACATCCCTGAGGCCCTGCGTTTCATACGAGCGTCGACCGGCAAGATGGACGGGCTGATCAATGCCATCCTCAAGCTGTCCCGCGAGGGACGCCGCGAGCTGCGCCCGGAACCGGTCGATCTCGTCACGCTCTTCAAGAATGCCGCCGCCAGCGTTCGACATCAAACCGAAGAGGTCGGCGCAGAGATCGCGGTCCCTTCATCGGCCCCTGCCCTCTTCAGCGACAGACTGGCGATGGAGCAGGTCGTCGGCAACGTCGTGGACAATGCGGTCAAGTATCTGGCGCGCGACCGGCCCGGACGCATCGTGATCACCACCGGCGAGACCGCCCGTCGCGTGCAGATCGACATCACCGACAATGGCCGCGGCATCGCCGAACAGGACCATGAGCGCATCTTCGAGCTGTTCCGCCGGGCGGGTGCCCAGGACCGGCCCGGCGAAGGAATCGGCCTCGCCCATGTCCGTGCGCTGGTACGACGGCTGGGCGGCGATATTACCGTGCAGTCCGAACTTGGTCGCGGTACGACGTTTCGGATAGATTTGCCGCGACGGCTGAGACTCAACGAAAACAGGTAGAGGCTGCGAATGAACGCCAAGCCCGTTTCCATCGTCATGGTGGAAGACGACGAAGGCCATGCGAGGCTGATCGAGCGCAATATCCGTCGCGCCGGCGTCAACAACGAGATCGTCGCCTTCAAGGACGGGACCTCGGCACTGGCATACCTGTTCGGCGCCGACGGAAGCGGCGAGGAAAGCAGCGCGCGCTCGTTGCTCATCCTGCTCGACCTCAACCTGCCCGACATGACCGGCGTGGACATTCTCGCGAAGGTCAAATCGAACACGCACCTCAAGCGTTCGCCCGTCATCGTGCTGACGACGACCGACGACCAGCGCGAGATCAAGCGCTGCTACGACCTCGGCGCCAACGTCTACATCACCAAGCCGGTGAACTACGAGAGCTTCGCCAATGCCATCCAGCAGCTCGGCCTCTTCCTCTCCGTGATGCAGGTTCCGGCCACCGATTGACGATGGATCAGGTCCGCGTCCTCTACATCGACGACGATGCGGGTATCGGCAGGCTGGTGGAGCGCGCGCTCGCGCCGCACGGCATCAGCATCCGGCACGTCGCCTCCGGGGACGAAGGGATTGCGCTCCTGGCCGGCGAAAAATTCGATGCCATCGCCCTCGATCACAATCTGACCAATGAGACGGGTCTCGACGTGCTGGCAAAGATCCAGCGCGTCACCGTCGACCTGCCGGTGGTCTATGTGACCGGCTCTGAAGATGCGCGCGTCGCCGTGGCCGCGCTCAAAGCAGGCGCCGCCGACTATGTCTGGAAGGATGTGCAAGGCCATTTCCGCGAGTTGCTCGGCTCGGCCATCCGCTCCTCCCTGCAGCAGCAACGGCTCAAGGCCGAGGCGGAAGAAGCCCAGCGCACGATCCGCGAGGCCCGCGACCGCGCCGAACTGCTGCTGCACGAGGTCAATCACCGCGTCGCCAACTCGCTGGCGCTGGTGGCCTCCCTGGCTCGCCTACAGGCCAACGCCGTCCAGGACGAATCGGCTCGCAGCGCCCTGATGGAAATGCAGGCGCGCATCATGGCGGTGGCGGGCATCCATCGCCGCCTCTACACCTCGTCGGACGTCCGGATCGTCGAACTCGGCTCGTATCTGATGAGCCTGGTCGACGAGCTGAGCGCCGCCATCGACGCAGCCGACAAGAAGAACACCGTAGCCCTGCATGCCGATGCCGACATCCGCGTGCCCACCGACAAGGCCGTGTCGATCGGCGTGATCGTCACCGAACTGCTGACCAACGCCTACAAATACGCCTATCCCGCCGCGATGCGCGGCGAGATCCGGGTAATCCTTCAGAAGATCGGCGAAGACACCGTCTCTCTCGCGGTGGAGGACGACGGCGTGGGCTGGAAAGGCTCCGGGGCGGCGCAGGGCACCGGCCTGGGAACGCGCGTCGTCACCGCGATGGCCGCAAACCTCCAGTCCAAGGTCGAGTACGACACCGGCGTCGAAGGCACGCGCGCCAGCCTGCGGTTCAGGCTGTAGGGCGCCGCGCAGCGTCCTTGCGAGCCATCGCTCTTTTCCTGCTGTTTGCGGTGGTAGCCTGCGCCGGCCCCGGCCCCTGGCAGAAGCCCGGCACCACGCCCTCCGACGCCTCGAACGATCTCGCCTCCTGCCGACAGGAAGCCCTGGCCGCCATCGATCGCCTCTACTCGTTCAGCTTTCCGTACCCCTACCCGCTGGGCTGGAACGGCGGCCGGCAGGTCGGCTATCTCGAATGGCAGCAGCGCGTCGAAACCTTCAAAGCCTACGAGGAGGCCCGCCTCGCAGCCGCCTGCATGCACGAGAAGGGATATCGGGAAGCCGGGTAGCGTCAGGCGCCGCCTTTGCCGGTTGCGTCCTCGATGGCCTTGAGCAGGACCGGCCAGTACTCCTCGCCATGGCCCAGTTCCACGGCGCGCTCCATCACCTCGCGCGCCACGTCGGCACCGAGGGCCGGCACGCCGGCCTGCTCGGCCATGTCGATGGCATAGCTCAGGTCCTTCAGGGCGTACTTGGTGGAGAAGGCCCGCTCCGGGAAGACACCCGTCAGCAGCGCCTTCATGCCGTGGTTGCGCAGCGCGAAGGAATCGGCCGAGCCCTTGGTCAGCGTCTCGAACAAGATCTTGCCGTCGACGCCGTTCGCGCGGGCGATCGACAGGCCCTCTGCGAGTGCGACCACGGTCTGGAACAGGACCATGTTGTTCAGGATCTTGACGGTCTGGCCCGCGCCGACGTCGCCGCAATGCGTGACCTCGCTCGCCATGTGGCTCAGCAGCGGCGCGATGCGCTCGAAAGTCGGCGCGGTCGCCCCCACCATGATCGAGAGCGTACCGTCGATCGCGGCCTGCCGGGTGCGCGCGACCGGGGCGTCGGCGAAGGCCGAAGCCTTGCCCTGGAACTCCTCGTAGAGACGCCGCGCCAGGATCGGCGGCGCCGTGCTGAGGTCGACCACCGTCCAGCCGAGCCTGGCCTTCGAGACCAGGCCGCTGTCGCCCAGGCAGACTTCCTCGACTTCCCTGCCGCCCGGCAGGGAGAGGAAAATCGTCCGGCAGCTCGAGGCAATCTCCTCGACCGAGGCCGTCTTCACGCCATCGGCCGCCAGCCGCTCGAGAGGCGCCTTGTCACGATCGGCGGCGAGGACGGTCATACCGCTCTTGCGCGCGAGATTGCGGCACATGGGTTCGCCCATGGTGCCCACGCCGATAAATCCGATCATGTCCGTCATGTCAGTCCACTATGAAGAGTTTGGCACCGGTCGCCGTGCTCGACCGGTGACCGAGCGTGTTGTCGGCGACCTGGTAACTCTGGCCCTGTTTCAACTCCACTGTCTTGCCGTTGGCGAGCTCGGTCGACAGCTCGCCTTCGAGCACCAGCAGGATGTGGCCCTTCTGGCACCAGTGATCCGCCAGGTAGCCGGGCGTATACTCTACGATCCGCACGCGGATGTTGTTGAAGGTCCTGGTCCGCCAGAACGCCTTGCCGGTCTCGCCCGGATGTTCGGTGCGCTCGACGGCTTCCCAATCGGTCGTGCCGAAGGGTATTTCAAACATAAGCATCCTTCGCTCTAGCACATTGACCGGCTCCAACGGATAGACGAAAAACGTCACATGATCACTGCAAAATCGGCGAAGCGCCGCCAGAACAAGTCCGAGCGGATCGCACGGGTCGGCAAGCTGGCGCGCGGTAAATTCGTGAGCCCGGGGAATGTGCCGGAGGTGCTACGGCGCATCATCGAGCCCGGTGACATCCTCTGCCTCGAGGGCGACAACCAGAAGCAGGCGGACTTTCTCGCCAACCAGCTCGCGACGCTCGGCAAGAAGGACCTTCGCGACATCCATCTGGTGATGTCCTGCATCACCCTGCCGGCCCATATCGAGCTCTTCAACAAGGGCATGATCAAGCAGGTCGACTTCTGCTACGCCGGCCCACAGGGCACCGCCGTCGCCGATCTCGTGAAGGCGAAGAAGTTCCCGGTTGGCGCGATCCACACCTACAACGAGCTGTACGCGCGCTATTACATCGACCTGACGCCGCGCGTGGCGCTGATTGCCGCGGCGAAGGCCGATCGCAAGGGCAACCTCTTCCTCGCCGCCAATACCGAGGAGACGCCCGCGATCGTCGAGCCGACCGCCTTTTCCGACGGCATCGTCTTCGCCCAGGTCAACGAGATCGTCGACAAGCTGCCGCGCATCGACGTTCCGGCCGACCAGGTCGACCTCGTCGTCGAGGCCCCCTACCCGATGCATCTCCAGGCGCTTTTCACGCGCGACCCGGCCGCCATCACCGACGTCCAGGTGCTGATGGCCATGGTGGCGCTGCGCGGCATCTACGAGAAGTACGAGGTTCAGTCGCTGAATCACGGCGTCGGCTTCAACACGGCCGCCATTGAGTTGCTGCTGCCGACCTACGGCGAACGGCTCGGCCTCAAGGGCAAGATCTGCAAGTACTGGATGGTCAACCCGCTGCCGACGATGATCCCCGCCATCGAGTCCGGCTGGGTCGAGAGCGTCTTCGCCGTCGGCGGCGAGGTCGGCATGGAGCGCTACACCGCGGCGCGCTCCGACGTCTTCTTCACCGGGCGCGACGGCAGTTTCCATTCCAACCGAGCGATGGGCCAGCTCGCCGGCCACTACGCCATCGACATGTTCATCGGCGCCTCGCTGCAGATCGACATCAACGGCAACTCCTCGACCGTCTCCAAGAACCGCATCACCGGCTTCGGCGGTGCGCCCAACATGGGCTGCCAGCCGACCGGCCGCCGCCATCCGACGAAAGCCTGGCTGAAGGCCGGCGCGGAAGCCAATCCCGGCCCTGGCTCGCCGCCCGGTCGCAAGCTCGTCGTCCAGATGGTCGAGACTTTCCAGGCCGGCCGCGTGCCGACCTTCGTCGAGGAACTCGACGCCACCGACCCGGGCATTCGCAAGGCGCTGCACGGTGTCACGCCCGTGATGATCTATGGCGACGACGTCACCCACATCGTCACCGAGGAAGGTATCGCGAACCTCGCGGCCTGCCGGTCCGTCGCCGAACGTCAGGCGGCCATCCGAGCGGTCGCCGGCTACACGCCAGTCGGACTCAAGCGCAAGAAACGTGAGACCGAAGACCTGCGGGCACGCGGCATCGTCCAGTTGCCCGAGGATGTCGGCGTGCGCCCGTCTGAGGCGAGCCGCAGCCTGCTGGCCACGCAGGACATCAAGGGCCTGGTGCGCTGGTCGAACGGGCTCTACGACCCGCCCCCGCAATTCGTCGACTGGTAGGACCGATCAGCATGGAAAAGTTCGCCAAGTCTTTCCCCTCCAAGCCGCTCGGCGCCAAGACAGCCAAGCCGTGGGCGCTCGCGGGCGTCGTCGGCTCCGGCAATCTGGAAGTCCTCATGGAGCGTGGCGGCAAGCCCGCTGACGCGATGGAATGCCAAGTCGAAACCTCGATTCCTGGCTACAAGGCCTCCTGGCTAGCGGCTCTCGCCGACTTCGCCCACCACTATCCGGCCGGTGGGACGAAGATCACGATCAACGACCAGGGCGCCCCGCCCGTGCTCGTCAATCTGCGCCTGCGCCAGGCCTACGACCATCTCACCAAGGGCGACAAATGACCGGCGCACCACTTTTCCACGAACTGACCGCGCGCCAGCGCATCGCGGCCCTTGCCGACCCGGGCTCCTTCACCGAGCTGTTGCCGCCGCCGGAGCGGCTGACCAGCCCCTACCTGGCCCAGCTCGGCATCCCGGTGTCTTTCGACGATGGCATCGTGATCGGCCATGCCAGGATCAAGGGCAAGAAGGTGTACCTCGCCGCCCAGGTCGGCCAGTTCGTCGGCGGCGCCGTCGGCGAGATCCACGGCGCGAAGCTCACGGGCCTGTTCAAGGCCGCCGCGCGCGACGAGGTGCCGTGCGTGCTGATCATCGAGAGCGGCGGCGTGCGCCTGCACGAAGGCTCGTCCGGCGAGATCGCCATCGCCGAAACGATGCGCGCCATCTTCGAATGCCGCGCGCTGAAGGTCCCGACCATCGCCGTCATCGCCACCGATATCGGCGCCTATGGTGGCATCGGTATCCTGTCGACCTGTTGCGACTTCCGCGTCATGACCGAGCACGGCCGCCTCGGCATCTCCGGTCCGATCGTGATCGAGAAGTGGATGGGCAAGAAGGCCTACGATTCCGCCAATCGCGCGTTGGTCTGGAAGACGAGCGGCGGCAAGACCAAGTACCTGCTGGGCGATGCCGATGCGCTGGTGCATGACACGGCCGACGCGGTGCGCGACGGCATTTCCAAGCTCCTCGGGAAGTCTCGCGCCGTCAGCCTCACCGCCGTCAAGGCGCGCCAGAAGGAACTTGCGAAGAGGCTGAAGAAGTTCGGCGCGGCGACCGATCCGGACGCCGTCTGGAAGGGCATGGGCGTGCGGAACATCGAAGCCGCGTCCCTGGCCTCCGGGCCGGAGTTCGCTGCCCTCGCCAAGCGTGGGAAGTAGGTCATGAAGAAACCGACACCGAAGAAGCCGTCCGCCCGCGCCGTGCTGAACCGCCTGTTCGGCGCCTCCGCCACCGGTATCGCCATCGAGAAATCCGTGCTGGCGGGCTACGCCATGGTCGGCGGCAGCAAGGTCTGTGTCATCGGCACCTGCGATGGCACCTACATCGACAACGAGGCCGCGTTGCGCCTCGCGGCTCATGTGATCGAGTGCATCGAGCGCCAGCCGAAGACGCCGATCGTCATGCTGGTCGACAGCGCCGGCCAGGAGCCGAACCGCGTCGCCGAGATGCTGGGCCTCGCAAGCTACTTCGGCCATCTCCTGTCCTGCCTCCAACTGGCACGTCGCAAGGGCCACAAGCTCATTACCGTCGCGACCGGCCAAGCCGTGGGCGGCGCCTTCCTCTGCTACGGCATGTTCGCCGACCGGATCTACGCCCTCGACCAGGCCAGCGTCGGGCTGATGCCGATCGCGGCGATGTCGGCGGTGACCAAGATCCCCGCGCCCGTTCTCGAGAAACTCTCGAAGACGATGCCGTCGCTCGAATTCGGCGCCGCGCCCTTCGCTTTGCTGGGCGGCGTCGAGGAAGTCTGGTCGGAGAAGGATGACGTGCCGGCGAAGCTCGCCGCTGCCATCGCCGCCTCGTCGACCGAGGACAATCGCGCCGAACTCGGCAAGCAGCGCGGCGGCCGCAAGCTCGCCCTCGATATCCGCAAAAAGGTCCTCGCCGAATCGGCGCGATGACCGGCCTTCGCCGCCACACGCTGGTCTGGCTGTCGCAGGCGCCCGGAGCGGACACCGAAGACGATCGCGCCCGGGCGGCCCGCTGGCATGAGGCCAGCCGTCCCTTCGTCGTGACTCGCCGCCGGGACGACGGACTCGATGTCGGGCTGGGTTTCTGCACCACCGATCCCGCCCGCCCCGACCTGCGGCCACGCCGCGTGGCAGCCCGCATCGATCCCGATCGTATCGTTCGCCACGCCCGTCCGCCCGGCCTCGCGGAGATCGCACGCTGTCCCGCCGCGACGACGAAGGCCGACTCCTTTTCCCGCCTGATCTCGGCCGCAGCCCCCGCCGGTCTCGACATCCGTGTCTACGGAAGCTGGATGTGGCAGGCCCTGACCGGCGAACGCCATGTCCACGAGGCGTCCGATCTCGACCTGGTGATCGACGTCGCCGACCTAGAGGGCGCCGGGCGGACAGCGGCCTTCCTCGCAGGCGCAGAACAGGACCTCGCCTTTCGCATCGACGGCGAACTGTCCTTCCCCGGCGTCGGGGAGGTTCAATGGCGCGAACTTCTCCAGGACAAGGACGAAGTCCTCCTGAAGTCGGTCGACACGCTGAAGCTCGTGCCGCGCTCCCAGATCGGACGATGAGCCTGGACGACCAGGCGATTGCCCGCGCGGCGGTCACGGCGATGCGCGACGAGCTGCAGGCCTATCCCAAGCCCGGCCTCGTCAGTCCCGTCGATTCCGGCGCTCATGCCGACATGGATTTCGACCTGATGTGCCGCTCGGCCGATTCGCTGCTGTCTCCCTTCGTGGCCCTCGCCGCGGCAGGCCGCGCCGGCCGGCCATTCGACCAGAGCCTCGTGCCGCTCGGGATCGCGGCCGAGCGCGGCATGCTGGCCGTCACCGGCGGCATCAACACGCATCGCGGCGCCATCTTCTCGGTCGGCCTGATCGTCGCCGCCATCGCCCGAGCGCTGGCACTCTCTCCCGTGCTCTCTCCAGACGCCGTTCGCGCGGCGCTCACGGAAACCTGGGGCGACGCGCTCAACGCGCATGCCGAACGCGACCATGAGGCCAGCCATGGCGGCCTCGTGCGCCGCCGGACCGGCCGCGACGGCGCTCGCCGCGAGGCCGCCCGGGCCTTTCCCGGGGTCTTCGAGACCGGCCTCCCCGCCTATCGCAGCGCACGCGAGGCCGGCCTCGACGACAATGCCGCCAGCATCCAGACCCTTTTCTCCCTGATGACGTCGATCGACGACACGACGGTGCTCTATCGCGGCGGCCTGGAGGCCGGCTCCTTCGTGCGCCGATCGGCGGCGGATTTCCTGGCCGATGGCGGCTGTCATCGGCCCGACTGGTTCGAAAAGGCCGAAGCGCTGCACCGCGCCTTCATCGCCCGCAACCTCTCGGCCGGCGGCTGCGCCGACCTGCTCGCCTGTACGCTCCTGCTTTCGCGCTGCTG
>Ga0182739_1000594_pt1 | contig 44067 bp, 36 predicted proteins | sample eDN5th30CBELigBY_FD_128873 | JGI IMG/M metagenome (GOLD analysis project Ga0182739, IMG submission 128873) | Enriched backyard soil microbial communities from Emeryville, California, USA - eDNA 5th pass 30_C BE-Lig BY (version 2) (version 2) | ecosystem: Environmental > Terrestrial > Soil >... | reverse complement strand
TCTTCAGCCCAAGATGGCCGCGCAGGGTATGGGCGTCGTATTGGTCGCGGATCAGCCCGCGCCGGCGCAATTCGGGCAGGACCAGCTCAATGAAATCGTCGAGCCCGGTGGGTGAGGGCGGCATGATGTTGAAGCCGTCCGCGCCACCTTGGGTGAAATAGGCCTCAAGCTCATCGGCAATGGTTTCGGGCGTGCCGACCAATTGCCAATGGCCGCGCGCGCCGGCGATTTCCAGATAAAGGTCGCGGATCGTCAGGTTCCGGCTGCGGGCCTTTTGCAGCAGCAACAGCGGGCGCGAGACATGGCCACGCTCGCCCACCTCGACCTCGGGAACCGGATCGTCGTCGGAATGGCCGGAGAGGTCGATGCCGCCAAGATGCAGCGACAGGTATTCGCGCCCAACCTCGGGGGTGATGAGGTTTTGCAGCGTGGCGAATTTCTCCTGCGCCTCGTCATCGGACCGGCCGACGACCGGAAAGACGCCGGGCAGGATCAGGATGTCCTCGGGCGCGCGGCCGAATGCCACCGCGCGGGCCTTGACGTCGGCATAGAATTCCTGCGCCTGCGCCAGTGTGGGCTGCGCGGTAAAGACCAGCTCGGCCGAGCGCGCCGCCAGATCGCGCCCGGCGGGCGAGGAACCGGCCTGCACCAGCACCGGCTGGCCCTGCGGAGAACGGGGCTGCGACAATGGCCCTTTCACCCGGAAATGCTCGCCCCGATGGTGCAGGGCATGGACGCGCCCCTCATCCAGATAGCGCCCGGCGGCGCGGTCATCCGCCACCGCGCCAGCCTCGAAACTGTCCCAGAGGCCACGGACCACTTCGGCAAACTCGGCCGCCTGCCGGTAGCGATTGGCATGAAGGCGGTAATCGTCGCCGAGGCCGAAATTCTCACCCTCCAGTTCCGAGCCGGAGGTGACAAGGTTCCACCCTGCCCGTCCGCCCGAGATATGGTCGATCGACGCGATATAGCGCGCCATGTTGTAGGGGCTGTTGAAGCTGGTCGAGACCGTCGCGACCAGCCCGATCCGCTGGGTCGCCGCCGCGATGGCCGCAATCAAGGTCAACGGCTCGAAATAGGTCGCGCGAGTTGTGCGGCTGGCATAGTCCAGATTGGACGACGGCACCGCGATCTGGTCGGCCAGGAACACCAGATCGAAGCTTGCCGCCTCGGCCAGTTGCGCCAGCCGGATATAGTTGCGGATATTGATCCCCGCATCGGCCCGCGCAGCGGGGTGGCGCCACGCGGCGACATGATGGCCGGAGGGATGGAGAAAGGCCCCGAGGGCGATTTTGCGGCTCATCTCATGTCCTCATGCGGCGGATTGCGGGAATGCGGGCAGATCGGGGCGCGGCAGGTCCAAATGCTCGCGCAGGGTGCTGCCGGTATAGTCGTCGCGGAAAAGCCCCCGCCGGCGCAGTTCCGGCAGCAAAAGCTCGCTGATCGGCCCCAGCGAACGCGGCAGCGCGGGCGGCATGATGTTGAACCCGTCCGCCGCGCCGTTCCTGAAATAATGCTCCAACTCATCAGCAATATCCGAGGCGGTGCCGACCAGTTGCCAATGGCCGCGCGCGCCCGCGATATGCAGGTAAAGCTCGCGGATGGTCAGGTTCTCGCGCCGCGCCAGATCGACCAGCAGCTTCTGGCGGCCTATGGCGTCCTTCGTCGGCGGCAGATCGGGCAGCGGACCGTCCGGGTCATGGTCGCGCAGGTCCAGCCCGCCGGCAAAGGGTTGCAGCAGTTTCAACCCCACCTCATGCGTGACCAGTGCCTGCAATTCGTCGAATGCCGCCTGCGCCTCGGCCCGCGTGCGCCCGATATAGGGCGAGACGCCGGGCAGGATGCGCAGGCTGTCGGGCGCGCGGCCGTATCGCGCCATCCTGCCCTTGACGTCCTGATAGAACTGGAAAGCATCGTCGAAATTCTGATGCGCGGCAAAGATCACCTCGGCGGAGCGCGCCGCGATCTCGCGCCCCGCATCCGAGGCGCCGGCCTGCACGATCACCGGATGCCCCTGCGCCGAGGGCGGAACCCCCAGCGGCCCCCGCACGCTGAAATGACGCCCACGATGGGCGAGCGGGTGGAGGTTCTCCGGGTTGAAGAGCCGCCCGGCCGCCTTGTCGATCGGGAAAGCGTCGCCCCCCTGCCAACTGTGCCAAAGGCCGCGGACAACCTCCTCGAACTCCTCGGCGCGGGCATAGCGTTCGGCATGGGGCGGATGCGCGTCGAGCGAATAGTTCGGCCCGTCCTCGGCATTCGAGGTTGTGACCAGATTCCAGCCCGCGCGCCCGCCGCTCAGCAGGTCGAGCGAGGCGAAGCGCCGCGCGAGGTTGAAGGGCTCGTTATAAGTGGTCGAGGCCGTGGCGACCAAGCCGATGCGATCCGTCGCGACACTCAGCGCCGAAAGCAGCGTCAGCGGCTCCAGCCGCACGGCGCGTTCGTCCGATCCGATGGAGGATTGACCGAACTCGCGGATCGAGGCGCTGTCGGCCAGAAAGACCATGTCGAACTTCGCCGCCTCGGCAGCCTTCGCGATCTCGCGGTAATGGTCGAATGAGGTCGCGGCGCCCGGCGGTGCGTCGGGCAGGCGCCAAGCCGCAATGTGATGCCCCGCCCCCATCAGGAACAGGCCCAGCGACATCCGGGCAGAGCTGGAAACGATGCGGGTCATGCTGCTATCCCCTTAAATATACACTGATCATATGGACGATTATTGCCTCGTCTAGGGATGCGGGTTTGCGTATTTCCCTGAAAAACAGTGATGAAAAGTCCCTTCGCCCGGCTCGCGGAGAACACCGGAACCCCTGCGAGGGATTCCAGCGTCCGGTGTCAGACCTCGCCGATCCAGGTGCGGGCGACGTTGCCGCCAAGCCCGGCTGCGCCCGGCGCATAGTCGTGAACGCGCAGGCTGCTGACCACGGGCTGCACCGGCACGGCCAGATTGATCACCGGCAAGTCCTGCGCGATGATCTGCTGGAATTCCTTGAAATATTGCGCGCGTTTTTCCACGTCAGGCTCGATCGCGGCGGCCTCCAGCAGGCGGTCGACCTCGGGGTTTGCATAATGGCTCGCGTTCGAGAACGGCAAGCCGAGCTTGAAGTTCTTGCTCCAATAGACACGCTGGACGCCAACCGTCGGATCGAAGGTCGAAGAGAGCGATTCCACCGACAGATCCCAGGCCCGGTCGGTATAGACGGTCTTCACATAGGTCGCGAAATCAAAGCGCTGGATCTCCGCCGCGATCCCGATGGCGATCAGCGATTGCGCGATGAAATCGGAATAGGCCGGCGCGTTGAACGGGTTCGTCGTCACCCGCAGCCTGAACCGGCTGCCATCCTTCTTGCGTGGGAACTCCGCCTCGTCCAGCAGCTTTTCGGCCAGCGCGGTGTCGAAAGCCGCAAAGCCGATATCGGGGTTGTGGAACTGCTTGAAGCTGGGCGGGATCGGCGTCGGCGAAGGGATGGCATAGCCGTAAAGCACGAGGTTGATCAGCGCCTTCACGTCGATCGCATGGGCTATGGCCTGCCGGACCTTCAGCTCTTTCAACTCGGGCGTGTCCAGATTCAGGACCAACTGGTTCAGCAGCCCGGAATAGGTATAGACCCGGTCATCGACCCTGAGGGTGGGGACCGAGCGGAACCGCTCGATATCGGCGAGCGCGACGGGGTTTTCGCCGATATCGACCTCGCCCGTCTCAAGCGCCGCCGCCCGCGCCCCGGCATCGCCGATCAGGCGGATGATCACCCTGTCTAGGTGCGGCTGCCCCTCGGCCCAGTAATCGGCATTGCGGTCCAGCGTGATATGGCTGCCGGGGGTCCATTCCTTCAGGACAAAAGGCCCACTGCCGATGATCTGCCCCGGACCGGGATTCTGGCCGGGTTCCAGCCCCTCGAAGACATGCCTGGGAACGACCGGCGATTCCGAGGCGGCGAGCGCCGACAGCAGCGCCGGCGCGGGCTTTGCCAGCTCGATCCGAACGACATGCGGGTCCGAACTGTCGATGCTTTCGACATGCGCGAAGGTGATGCGACCGCGCGGATGCGCCTCCTTCAGACGCAGGATCGAAAAGGCCACATCGGCCGAGGTCAGCGGCTGCCCGTCATGGAATTTCGCATCGGGCTGAAGCTGGAAGACATATTCCAGCCCGTCCGGCGTCACCGTCCATTCCCGCGCAAGGCTGGGTCGGGGCGTCAGGTCATAGTCATAGGTCAGCAGCCCGTCGAAGATCTTGGAGCCCACGAATTGCGCGCCGCCCGCGCTGGTGTTGATGGCGACAAGCTGCGACGGCTCGGGGAAATAGGCGATCTTCAGCGTGCCGCCACTGACCGGCCCTTCGGTCGCGGCATGGCCGCCGCCGGGCAGCGCCACATAGGCACCGGCGGCAAGGATGATCTGGTGAAACTGGCGTCGGGAAAGGGTCATGGATCTTCTCTGCGATAAGGGGGGCAGGCGCGTTCCCCGGCACGGGGCGCGCTTGATGCCGCACGATGCGTGTGTGGCAATCCTGATGAGCGCAGGTTATCGAATACTCAAAAGATGGTCTTTCCCTTGTTTGACCCGGTCGAAGCATGACAACTTCGCGCCGATGCCCCGCCGTGGATCGGCAAGGTTTTCCCCGCGCCCGAACGGTTCCGCGCGATGCGAATCTCCCACGTCAGGATCTGCGCCTCACGCGCATTTTTTCTCAGGGAATAACAATCCAAACTTTGCGGCCATATCGCAAATCTCACCTCTGCCGCATGGGCATATCAGATCAGGGCATTCGTCCGGGCGGTTTCGGGCCAGGCCCGCCCCCTGACCTGTCCGATGCGCAATTTGATAGTCTACTGTTCATGTGTATTTTGAACCCCATCCCCGGTTGACGGGGCAGCCGCAGAAACGCAGCGAGGCCGATCATGGCGCAAAGAAAATCCGTCCCGCGCCAGATCTGGCGCATCTTCCTTCACGCCATTCCCACCGTGCTGGGCATCGTCGTGCTGAACTTCCTGCTGCTGCAACTGGCGCCCGGTGATGCAGCGGACGTGATCGCGGCCGAGGCGGGATCGGCGACCGAGGAGACAATGGCCGCGCTGCGCCGCAGTATGGGGCTGGACCTCTCCGTTCTCGAACAGCTCAAGACCTATCTTCTGCATCTCGCGCAGCTCGATCTGGGGCACTCCCCCCGCTACGCCATGCCCGTGCTTGACCTGATCATGCAGCGACTGCCCGGCACGCTGATCCTGATGGCGACGGCGCTGGGGCTGGCCGTGGTGCTGGGCGTCGCGCTTGGCGCGGTGATGTCCAGTTTCGCCGGCCGCATCCCCGACCGCCTGCTGTCGGTCCTGTCGCTGCTCTTCTATTCCATCCCCGGCTTCTGGATCGGGCTGATGCTGATCCTGCTGTTCTCGGTCAAGTTGGGCTGGCTGCCCTCGGGCGGGTCGGGCACCATCGGCAGCAGCCTGACCGGCTGGGCGGCCGTGCTGGACAACGCGCGCTACATGATCCTGCCCGCGATGTCGCTGTCGCTGTTCTATGTCGCGATCTACGCCCGGCTGACCCGCGCCGCGATGCTCGAGATCCGCAATCAGGACTATGTCCGCACCGCGCGCGCCAAGGGCCTGTCGCCGCTGCGGATCACCCTTTCGCATATCCTGCGCAACGCGCTGATCCCGGTCACGACCATGGCGGGGATGCATTTCGGAAACATGCTGGGCGGCGCCGTCGTAGTCGAAACGGTGTTCAGCTGGCCCGGCCTTGGACGGCTGGCCTTCGAGGCGGTGATGGCGCGGGATTTCAACGTCCTCCTGGGAATCCTGCTGCTGTCCTCGCTGGTCGTGATCGTGGTCAACGGGCTGGTGGACCTGCTTCAGTCCCGCCTCGACCCCCGGATAGGAGCGAATTGATGCCCGCCGACAGCACGCTTCACAAGGCGCTGGCGACCCCCGCCGCGCGCAACGCGCCCCAGTCGCCCGCCCCGCAGCCCGAATGGCGCCATATCCACGCCCCGGACGCCCGCAGCGCGACCACGGCACACCTGCCGCCGCGACAGGGCTATGCCGAGCTGAAGCTGTTCCTGCGCAATCCGAATGCCATCTTCGGCATCGTGGTGCTGCTGGCGATGGCCATTTGCGCGCTGACCGCGCCCCTGCTTTTCCCGCGCGATCCGCTGGCGATGGTGGGGCGGCCCTTTCTGTGGCCCGGACAGGATCCCGCCTTTCCGCTGGGGACGGATTCCATGGGCCGCGACGTGCTGGCCGGGCTGGTCCATGGCGCGCGCATCTCGCTTTACGTCGGCGTCGCCGCGACCGCGCTGGGGCTGGGCGTGGGCATCGTCGTCGGTGCGCTCGCGGGCTATTTCGGCGGCGTGACCGACCGGGTGCTGTCGCGCCTGATCGAGATCTTCCAGACCTTGCCCAGCTTTGTCCTTGTCGTAGTCCTCGTCGCGATCCTCGGGCCAAATGCGACGACGATCACGCTTTCAATCGCGATCGTCACCTGGCCCACCGTCGCCCGCCTGACCCGGGCCGAGTTCCGCAGCCTGCGCCAGAACGACTTCGTCACCGCCGCGCGCAGTCTGGGCTTTGGCCACGGCCATATCATCTTTCGCGAGATCCTGCCGAACGCGCTGCCGCCGATCATCGTGACCAGTTCGGTCATGGTTGCGGGGGCGATCCTGATGGAATCGGCGCTGTCCTTCATGGGCCTTGGCGATCCCAATGTGGTCTCCTGGGGGTCGATGATCGGCGGCGGGCGCGAGATGATCCGCACCGCCTGGTATCTGACCGCCCTGCCCGGCCTTGCCATTGTCGTAACGGTGCTCGCGCTGAACCTGATCGGCGACGGCCTGAACGACGCCCTGAACCCCCGCTTTTCGGAGGATCGCCTGTGAGCGCCGTTCTTGCCGTCGAAAACCTGTCCGTCGCCTTCGGCCCCGCCCGCCCGGTCGAGCGCGTGAGCTTTCACGTCAACCCGCGCGAGACGCTGGCCATCGTGGGCGAATCCGGCTCGGGCAAATCGCTGACCGCGCTGTCGATGATGGGCCTGCTGCCCCGCAACGCCAGGGCCTCGGGCCAGATCCTGATCCGCACGCCGCGGGGTCGGGTCGACATGCTGGCCTTGCCCGAACGCCGCCGCCGCCTTTTGCGCGGCAAGCAGATCGCGATGGTGTTTCAGGAACCGATGACCTCGCTGAACCCGGTCCACACGATCGGCCGCCAGATCGAAGAGACGCTGATCGCGCATGAGGATCTGGACCGCGCCGCCCGCCGCGCACGGGTGCGGGAACTGATGAACCTCGTCCGCATCCCCGACGCGGCGCGGCGCATCGACGACTATCCGCACCAATTGTCCGGGGGCATGCGCCAGCGCGTAATGATCGCGATGGCCGTGGCCTGCCGCCCCCGCATCCTGATCGCGGATGAGGCGACGACGGCGCTGGACGTGACCATTCAGGCGCAGATCCTGCAACTTCTCGACAATCTGCGGCGCGAACTGGACGTGGCCGTGGTGCTGATCACCCATGACCTTGGCGTCGTCTCGCAATGGGCCGACCGCGTCGTGGTCATGTATGCCGGCCTACATGTCGAGGAGGCGACGCCCGCCCAGCTTTTCGCCGATCCGCTGCACCCCTACAGCCACGGGTTGCTTGCGGCCTCGCCCCGCAATGCCGAGGGGCTGACCTATCGCGATGCGCCGCTGGCCGAGATCCCCGGCTCCATCGCCTCGGCCCGCGCAGAGGCGGGCTGCCCGTTTCGTCCGCGTTGCCCCGCCGCGCGCGAGGTTTGCGGCGCGGTCGTGCCCCCTCCCGTCGCGTATCGGGGCGACCGGCTGGTCGCCTGCCATTTTCCCGGCATCCTGACCGAGGAGGCAAGACATGTCGCTGCTTTCGCTTGAGAACCTCGCCACCGCCTATGACACGCCGCATGGCCGCTTTCGCGCGCTGGAAGGCGTCAGCTTTTCCGTCGCGCAGGGCGAGACGGTGGGCCTTGTCGGCGAATCCGGCTGCGGCAAGTCCACGCTGGGCAAGACGCTAATGCGGCTCGTGCCCTCGGACGAGGGCAGCATCCGGCTGGACGGGGACGAGATCACCACCGCGCAGGGCCGCGATTTGATGCCGGTGCGGCGAAAATTGCAGATGATCTTTCAGGATCCCTTCGCATCGCTGAACCCGCGCCACAGCATCCGCCGCATCCTGACCGGGCCGCTGAAGATCCACGGCGTCGCCAGTCGCGCCGAGCGCAACCGCATCGCCGAAGAGATCGTGAGCCGCGTCGGCCTGCCCCCGGATGCGCTGGACCGTTACCCGCATGAGTTCAGCGGCGGTCAGCGCCAGCGCATCGGCATTGCCCGCGCGCTGATCCTGCGCCCGCAGATGATCGTCTGTGACGAGCCGGTTTCGGCGCTGGACCTGTCGATTCAGGCCCAGATCATCAACCTGCTGGCCGAACTCAAACGCGAATACGGGCTGTCCTATCTGTTCATCAGCCATGACCTTTCGGTGGTGCGCTATTTCACCGACCGCGTGCTGGTCATGTATCTGGGCCGGATCGTCGAAAGCGGTCCGACGCGCGAGGTCTGGGACAATCCGCGCCATCCCTATACCCGCGCGCTGATCGACGCTCTGCCCGATGCAGGCAACCCGCGCGAGGTCGCGCCCCTCTCGGGCGATCTGCCCGGTGTCCAGAACCTGCCCGGAGGCTGCCGTTTCCACCCGCGCTGCCCCCATGCCACCGACCTGTGCCGCAAGGTCGAGCCGCTGATCCCCGAGAATGGCGATGCCCATGCCTTCGCCTGCCATCACCCGCTGCCCCTCACGGCCTGACATTCCCCGAGGTTCCTTGATGCCGAAACTCTCCCGCTGGCTCATGCCGCTTGTGTTGGCTGGCCTTACGGCCCTGCCCGCCCTTGCCCAGTCTCCGCAGCGTGGTGGCACGCTGACGCAGGTGCTTGCCCTGCAACCGCCGATGCTGGTGCCGTTGTCGCCGGACGGCTCACGTTCGACCGGGCCGAAGATCGTCGAGGGCCTGCTGCGCTATGACTTCGACCTGAACCCGCTGCCGGCGCTGGCGACGGGCTGGCATGTGTCGGACGATGGCCTCGAATACCGCTTCGACATCCGGCAGGGGGTCAAATGGCACGACGGCCAGCCCTTCACCGCGGCGGATGCGGCTTTCTCGATCCAGCTGCTGAAGGAATATCACCCGCGCGGGCGCACGACCTTCGCCAATGTCACCGCGATCGAGACGCCCGACGATCACAGCCTGATCCTGCGCCTGTCGCGGCCCGCGCCCTATCTGATCCGCGCCCTCGCCGCCGTCGAAAGCCCGATCCTGCCCAGGCATCTTTACGAGGGCAGCGATCCGCTGACCAATCCGTGGAACCAGAAGCCCGTGGGCACCGGCCCGTTCCGCTTTGCCGAGTTGCAGGGCGGCAGCTTCCTGCGGCTGGAACGCAACCCGGATTACTGGGACAAGGGCAAGCCCTATCTGGACGGCGTGGTCTTTCGCATCCTGCCCGACGCTGCCGCCCGCGCCGTCGCGGTCGAGACGGGCGAGGCCGACCTGACCACCGGCAACCTGATCCCGATGGCCGATCTGGAGCGGGTTCGCGCCCTGCGCCATATCCGCATCGAGGAGCGCGGCACCATCTTCGAGGCCGGGGTGAAGCGGATCGAATTCAATCTGGACGAGCCGCATTTCAAGGATCTCCGCGTGCGTCAGGCTGTCGCCCATGCGATTGACCGCGACACCATCCGCAACGTGATCTGGTATGGCTATGGCCAGCCCGTTTCGGGACCGATCAGCCCGGACCTGTCGCCCTTCCGGGCCGAGGGCCTGCCGGACCATGCCTTCGACCCGGCGAAGGCCGAGGCCCTGCTGGACGAGGCCGGCTATCCGCGCGGCGCGGATGGCATCCGCTTTTCGCTGCCGCTGGATTTCCGTCCCGCGACCGAGGGCGACCGCCGCACCGCCGATTACGTCAAACAGGCACTGGCGCAGGTTGGCATCGCCATCGAGGTTCGGGTGCAGGATTTCCCGACCTATACCCGGCGCGTCTATACCGACCGCGACTTTGCCTTCACCGTCAATTCCATGACCAATACCTTCGACCCGACCGTCGGTGTCCAGCGGCTCTATTGGTCGAAGAACTTCCGCCCCGGCGTGCCCTTCACCAACGGGGCGCATTACGCCAATCCGCAGACCGACGCGCTGCTGGAGGCCACCGCGGTCGAGACCGATCCGGCAAAACGCAAGGCGCTGTGGGACCAGATCCAGACGCAGGTGATCGCGGATCTTCCCGATATCAACCTGCTGTCGGATTTCAATTTCTCCATCATCAACGGCCGCGTGCAGGATGCCGTGACCGATGCCGAGGGCATCAATGGCAGTCTTGCCGATGCCTGGATCAAGGACGAGGTGACCCAATGACCGACATCTTCCATTACACGCGCTGCCCCGCTCCGACCTCAACCGGGGTCAGCGCCGGGCTGGGGATCCTTCAGGCAGGCCTGCGCGACCACGGCCTTGACGCGCGGGCGCTTCAGGACATCCCCGACCCCGAGATCCGGCGTCATCATTTCGAACATGGCATCGCGAATCTGATGCGCGAGGGCGGCAATATCCCTGCGATCTGGGCGCGCTCGCACGGGGCGGACACGCGGCTTCTGGGCATCACCTGGCTGGACGAATTCCAGGCGGTGATCGTGCGCGAGGACAGCGAATTCACCGATGTCGCGTCGCTCGGCGGGCACCGCTTCGCGCTGCCGCTTTCCTCGGGCCATCGGCTGGACGTGTCGCGCATCACCTCGGTCCGCGGCATCCAGCAGGCGTTGCGCTATGCCGGGCTGGGGCTCGACGCGGTCACGCTGGTCGATGCGCGCGACCTGCGCGGGGTGCTGCCCGGCCAGACCGGCGGCGAAAGCTTCGACGCGGAACTGGCGCTGCTGGATCAAGGCCACGTCGATGCGGTCTGGCTGAAAAGCGCCGCCGGAGTCGCGGCGCTGCGCAGCGGACGCTATCGCGCGGTGCTGCGGATCGACCAGCTCTCCGATCCGCTCTTGCGGGTCAATAACGGGACGCCCCGCACGCTGACCTTCCATGCCGATTTCATCGCCGCCCGGCCCGAGGTGGTGCGCCGCATCCTTGCCGACGCACAGGGCGCGGTGGCGCGCATCGCGCAGGACCGGGCGCGGCTCTGGGCGATCCTTGCCGGCGAAACCGGCCAGTCGCCCGAGGATGCCGAGGCCGCATTCCAGTCCTTCGTGCCGGAAAACCTGCTGCCCTCGCTGACGGTCGACCGTCTGGCCGCGTTGCAGGATCAGGCGGATTTCCTGCTGGCGCAGGGCCTCATCCCCGAACATGTCGATGTCGCGGGCTGGGCGCTCGACTGGAACGACCTGCCGAATGCGGATCGGGCCGCATGACCCATCTTGCCCCGATCATCCCGCTGCCGACGCGCGACACCTATCTGGAAACGGCGCGCGCCTTTGCCGCCGAGGTGGCAAGGGACGCCGTGCGTCGCGATGCCGAAAACCACGACCTCAGGCGCGAATTCATCGCCTGGGGCCGGACCGGCCTTCTGACCCTGACCATCCCGAAGGCGAATGGCGGGCCGGGCTTGGGCTATGCCGAGCTGTCACGCATGATCCAGATCGTCGCCGAGGCCGATGGCGCGCTGGCCCAGACAACCCAGACCCATTTCGGCACCATCGACGCCTTGCGCACCTTTGGCAGCCCCGAACAGCGGCAATGGGTCTTTGACCTGATGCTGAAGGGCGCGGTCTTTGGCAACGCGCAGGTCGAGCGCGGCCAGCGCGGCGTGGGCCTGCCGAATGTCCGTATCCTTCGGGACGGCGACGATTACGTCCTCAGCGGCCAGAAATTCTATACGACCGGCGCCTGGAACGGCGACTGGATCCGCGTCTCGGCCACGGACGAGGAGGAGCGCTTCACCTTCGCCATCGTGCCCCGCGACGCGGCCGGGCTGAGCTTTGGCCATGACTGGGATCTGTTCGGGCAAAAGGGCACGGCCAGCATGTCGATCACCTTCGACAATGTGCGCGTGCCTGCCGACCGCGTCCTGCACAAGCACGAGGGCGCCGGGCCCTTCCTGCCGCTTTGGGCGACCTTCATGCTGGTTCATTCCGCCATCGACATCGGCATGGGCCGCGCCGCGCTTGATGCCGCGCGCGAATTGATTGCGGCGCGCGGCAGGCTGGCCCCGGAGGCGATCGGCCACGGCCATGCGAGCTATCTGGACGACACCCATATTCTCTACCGCTTCGGTGAATGGGAAACCCGCCAGAAGGCGGCGGAACTGCTGCAAGAGGACGGGGCGCGTGGGCTGGATGCCGTCATCGACAGCGACGATGCCGAGGCGATCGGCCGCGCGACGCTGGAGATCGCCAAGGCCAAGACCTTTGGCGGCGAGGTTGCGCTGCGCATGGCCAGCGACCTTTTCGAGTTCGGCGGCGCCGGCGCGGCGAACCGGACGCTCGGCCTCGACCGGCTCTGGCGCAACCTGCGCGTCCATACCCTGCATGACGCAAGTTGGTGGAAATATGCCCAGATCGGAGAGCATGCGCTCAGCGGCAAGCTGCCCCCGCCTTTGCCGCATCAATAGCCCAGCCGGCTTTCGTAATATCCACCATCATGGTAGAGCATGGGGAACATTGCGAAACGCGGATCATCCATGCTGACCATGAAGGGGAAATACGGCATCAAGGCGCTTATCGAGCTGGCGCGCCTTGATCCGGGCGAAGTGCGGCAGTCGACTGCCATCGCCAACGCGAACGGCATTCCCAAGAAGTTTCTGGACACCATCCTTGCCGATTTGCGTCAGGCTGGTCTGATCCAGACGCGCAAGGGCCGCTCGGGCGGGTATTCCCTTGCCCGGCCGGCCGACACGATCAGCGTGGCCCAGATCCTGCGCGTGATCGACGGGCCGATCGCGCCGATTTCCTGCGTCAGCAAGACCGCCTATCGCAAATGCCACGATTGCCCGACGCAAAGCGCCTGCGAGATCCGTTTGCTGATGCTGGAAGTGCGCGATGCGATGCTGGCCATTCTGGAGCATCGCACCCTGCAGGATCTTTGCAGCTCGGTCCCGCTGAGCGGTCCGCTTACGGGCGAGGATCAGGCGGCCAGCGCCTGATCCCATGCGCGGCGGTCCACCCAATCCGCAATGCTGAAATCGGCGGCAAGGAAACCCTCGGCCAGCAGGAAATCCTTGTAGCTTTCCACCGCGGCCAGGGCCTCGGGCTCCAGCGACAGACCGAAGCTCTGGGCAAAGCGCGGGCCGTGGGCCACATGGATCTGCTCTTCGCTGGCGCCTGTTTCACGGGCGGCAAAGCGGGCGGTGTCGTCGGGATGGGCGGCGGCCCATTCGCCCGCCTGCCGGATGGTCCCGATCAGGGTCGCCGCCAGATCGGGCCGTTCGTCCAGCAGCGCCGCATCGACGGTCAGGAGGCGCGGCGTCCCCGAATTTATGCGGATCGCGGGATCGTCATGGAAGCCGAAGGACACCACCTCCTGCGCCGCGATAAGGTTCGCGGCGGCGATCCCCGAGGCACCCTTGACGAATATCGCATCGACCTCACCCCGGAACAGCGCCGCGATTTCCGGGCCATAGGGGATGCGGCGGGCAAGGCCGAAGCGGTCGGCCTCGTGGCTATCCAGCACGCTCTCCGAGAAGGCGATGTCGACCAGCTCGACCTCGCTGCGCGCCAGACCGGCGATGGTCAGGGCGGAATCGAAGGCCTTGAGCGCACTGGCCCGCCAGAAATCGACGACGAAAACATCACCCTCGGGTTGTTTCGGGACGCCCAGCCTGCGCCCTTCCAGATCCGAGGCGCTGCGGATGCCGCTTTCCGGCAAGGCAATGATCGCCTGATATTCGTCGGTCCAGGTGACGCCGATCAGCCGGGTATCCCGCCCCTCGGACCGGGCGCGGATCGGGGGCACGTTACCGCCAAGGCGGAACGACCATTTCAGGGTGTGGTTGAAATGGCTTTGCCGGATATTGCGGTCCTTGCTGTCGATGATCGAGGCAAGCTCGACCCCCTTGGCCGCAAAGGCGCGATCCAGCAGGCCAAGCTGCACAGCCAGCCCTACCGGAGTCGGAACCGGGCAGCGTGTATACCAAAGCGTATCCATGTTCACCTCATGCGACGAAATGCAGATCGGCGGCATTGCCGAAAAGGCCGGTGCCGTCGGGCGTGTGCCCGGCCAGCCTGCGGCTGAAAACCGTGTGTTCGGGGCTGGTCACGGTATAGATCGACGGCACGTCCTCATGCAGGATCTCCTGCACGCGCCGCCATTCCTGACGCCGGGCCTCATGGTCGTTCTGCACGGCCGAGGATTCCAGCAGCCGATCGACCTCGGCGTTCTGGTAATGGGCGCCATTGCTGAACGGGATGCCGGGCTTGAAGTTCTTCGACCAATAAAGCCGCTGCACACCCACTTGCGGGTCGAACAGGTTCGACATGCCGTTATACAGGAAATCCCAGTCGCGGTCGGTATAGACGCGCTTGGTATAGGTCGCGAAATCCTGCGCGCGGATCTGCGCATCAACCCCGACCTGTTGCAGCGCCTGCCGGATATATTCTGCGCCGCGTCGCGTGCCCTCGTTGCCTGGAACGTAGTCGAGGGCGACGCTGAAGCGCGTGCCGTCCGCGCCGCGCGGATGGCCCGCCTCATCCAGCAGCGCCTCGGCCTTCTCGGGGCTGATCTCGTGCAGGGGCAGGTCGGCGAAGTGATAATCCTTCAGCGCCGGGTGGATCGGGCCGTTCAGCACCGCGCCATAGCCGTAATTCGTGAGGTTCAGCAGAACCTGCGGGTCGATCACATGGGCGAATGCCTTGCGCACCCGGCGGTCCTGAAAGATCGGGCGGTCGAGGTTGAACTCGACCCGGCGGACGCCGTTCGCATATTGATAGCCGTTCCATTCCAGCCCCAGCTCCGGGTTCTGCTCGATCCGCGCCAGATCGGCCAGAGGGATGGGCTCGCCCGGCGCGACATGCACCTCGCCGGATTCGATCGCGGCGGTGCGTGCGGCGGCGTCGGGCAAGAAGCGGATGACCAGTTGGTCGATGGCGGGCTTCGGCGCGTCCCAGTAATCCGGGTTGCGATCATAGACGATATGGCTGCCGCGCACCCATTCGCGGAAAAGGTAGGGTCCGGTGCCGATGGGCGCGTTCTGCGCGGGATTTTCCAGCGGCTTGCCCTCGGCATAGACATGGGCAGCGACGATGGGCGTTTCCGATGCGGCAAGGGCGCGGATCAGATAGGGCGCGGGGGCGCGCAGGATCAGGCTGACGTGATGGTCGTCCTGCACCTCGATCCGGTCGAGATTGGCAAAGGTATTGCGGCCGCGCGGGTGAACCTCGCGGATCGTATTGATCGAGAAGGCCACATCCTTGGCGGTGAAGGGCTGGCCGTCATGCCATTTGACCCCCTGCCGCAGGGTGAAGTCATAGCGCAGGCCGTCATCGCTGATCTTCCATTCCGTCGCCAGCTGCGGCTTGGGCGTCAGGTCGAAATCATAGGTCAGCAGCCCTTCGTTCGTCTTGGCCGAGACGAGGACCGTATAATAGGCGGTATGGCCAAGGGCCGAGATCACCGGCGGCTCCGAGCTGATCGCGATGACCGCAGTGCCGCCGGATTTGCCCTGCTGTGCAAGGATTTTACCCACGGGGAAAACCATTCCGGCAGCCAGCGCGGCAGAGCCGAGCAATATGCCACGGCGAGAGATATTTTCACTGTATTCCATATGATTACCGTCGCTTGTCAGGTTGCGATGCGGGCTTCTGGCGCGCCATCTGATAGCCACATTTATTGACAATATACACAAAGTTAGTCAACAAATAGGCGCGCCAGAATGGACGCTCGGGCCGCCTTGGAACAAGAACGCCGGAATTCTTCCATCTCGCCCGCCGCCGGGAAAAGAAAACGGTCGCGGACCACCACTCTCGCAGCAGATTCGCTATCCCGCGACCGCTGCAAGGACGCACGCAGCAAGGCCCCCTCGGGGCCAGGACAGGAGACCATCATGGTCGAATATCGCTATCTGGGACGCAGCGCCCTGAAAGTTTCCCCCATCACGCTCGGCACGATGATGTTCGGCGGCCCGACCCCGGACGATGTGGCCTTCCGCATCATCGACAAGGCCCGCGAACAGGGCATCAACTTCATCGACACCGCTGACGTCTATCACGATGGCGCCTCTGAAACGACCGTGGGCAAGGGCATTGCCAAGCATCGCGACCATTGGGTCGTGGCGACCAAGTTCACCAACTCCAAGACCGTTGGGCCGAACCTTGGCGGGCAGTCGCGCAAATGGATCATCCAGAACGTCGAGGGCCAGCTGAAGCGCCTGAACACCGACTATATCGACCTGCTGTATTTCCACCGCGCCATTTTCGACGCCCCGCTGGAGGAGCCGCTGCGCGCCATCGGCGACCTGATCCAGCAGGGTAAGCTGCGCTATTTCGGCGTCTCGAACTTCCGTGCCTGGCGCATCGCCGAGGTGGCGCATCTTGCCGACAAGCTGGGCATCGACCGCCCCATCGCCAGCCAGCCGCTCTACAACATCGTCACCCGCGCGGCGGAACGCGAGGAACTGCCGGCCGCGAGTTACTTCGGTCTGGGTGCGGTCACCTATTCCCCCCTCGCACGTGGCGTCCTGACCGGGAAATACGTCCCCGGCGAGGCTCCGGCAGCGGACACCCGTGCCGGTCGCGGTGACAAGCGCCTCCTTGAAACCGAATGGCGGCCTGAATCGGTCCAGATCGCCCATCAGGTCGCCGAACATGCCCGCGCGCGGGGCCTGACGCCCACGCAATTCGCGCTGGCCTGGGTGCTGGAGAACCGCCTCGTCACCTCGACCATCGCGGGGCCGCGCACCGAGGAGCATTGGGATGGCTATGTCGAGGCGCTTGGCACCAAGCTGACCGCCGAGGACGAGGCGCTGGTCGACGGGCTGGTCACGCCCGGCCATGCCTCGACCCATGGCTTCAACGATCCGAGCCACCCGATCGAGGGTCGCGTCAGCCGCGGCTCGGGGCAGGAACCGGCATTCCTGCGCGCGCGCGGCTAAGACGGAAACGGCCCGCCAGACCGGCGGGCCGTCTTTTCAGAACACCTTGCCTTCCAGCAGGTGGGTCGTGGTGCCATTCAGCAGATAATCCCCGATGACCCGCGCCTTGTGGTTCAGCGGGTTGTGGTTCAGGACCGTGCGGATATTGCGCCAATGCCGGTCCAGGTTGAACCGCTGCGAGGTCGCCGAGCCGCCGCCCAGCTCAAAGATCCGGCCCGCCGCCTCAAGCGCCAGCTGACCCGAGACAAGCTGCGCCCTTGCGCCGTTGATCGAGGCCTGCACCAGCAGCCGCTCGACCTGCTCATCCGAGGCGCGGGACAGGATCGCGTCGGCCACCGCCTCCTGCTCGCGCGCGGCCTCACGGATCGCGGCATCGACGCCATAGGAAAGCGCGGCAATATCGCCCAACACCTTCTGCACGAAGAAGTCGTCGCGGGCGAAATCCGCATGGCTATGCGTCGCCGCGCGCCCGTGGTTCAGCACATAGTCCCGCCCGTCATGCAGCGCCGCCGCCACCGCCCCGGCCGCTGAAGCCGCAAGATGCAGCTGCCGCATGGTCGAGGTGTGGCGACCGATGAAGCTGTTGATGTCGCGCTGGCCGATCTCCTCGACCTCAACCCGCACGTCACGCAGGACGATCCCGCCCGAGGCGGTCAGCCGCTGGCCCATGCCGTCCCAGTCATCCAGAATCTCGACCCCCTCGCGGTCGGTCGGGATCATGGCAAAGACCAGCTCGCCCTGCTCATCCGTCGCGCTGATCGAGGCGAAATCGGCAAATGCCGTGCCGGTCGCGTAATGCTTGCGGCCATTCAGGCGGTAGTGATCGCCCTGCCGGGTCAGGGTGGTGCCGATATCGCCGGGATGGCGGGTCAGGTTCTCGGTATGCGCCCCGCCAAAGATCGCGCCGGACAGCAATCGCTGAAAGGCCAGATCGTCGGGCTGGTCGACCGAGCGCAGCACGATGGCCTGCGCAAAGTTGAAATGGCTGCGCAGCGCATGGGCCACGTTGCTGTCGCCCTCGCCAAGCTGACGGATCACCTCGATATAATCGGCAAGCTTGCCGCCCGGACCGCCGCGCTCCCTCGGCACCAGAAGCGTTCCTATCCCCGCCTGCCGGAGCCAGTCGAACGCCTCGAAGGGCAGGATACGCTCGCGGTCCCTTTGCGCCGCACCGGCCCTGATGCGATCCACCAGCGCTGGCAGCGAGGCGAGGATCTGGTCCAGCCGGGGCGCCTTCGCCTCGACATGCAGGTTTGCGCGGACGGGGTTTTGCATCGGTCATCCCATAAGATAAATCTACTTGTGCAATATACATTAATCGCGCCCTCAGCGATCGGACAGCAGCTTCTATGGATCGGGTAGGGAAGCCGGAAAATAAGGCAATTCATTCTGTTCATGGGCGCATATGGGGAAGCCGGATGCTGTCACGGCGCGATCTGTGAAATAGACCTGCCCAGCAAATGCCTATAGTTTTCCTGCATATTTTTACGAGACGACGATGCCTGATTTCCACAGCCTTGATGCGGCAGACGCAGCGCAGGTGCTTCTTTCCGGCGACAGGGTCGTGGCGCCGCTGGATCATGGCATCGACCCCACGCGCCCCCGCAAGGAGCCTTTGCGTCGTCTGCTTGAGGCCCTGCCCTGGGCCACGATCATCGCCACGAACCATTGGGTTCCGACGCTGCTGAACCTGACCACGCGGCATCTGGAGCTTTGCGTCAACGCCGCGGTGCTGATCTGTCCCGGTGACAGCAGCCGCCTGCCCCTGATGCCGCTGCCCTATCCCACCGTCATCCTGACCGACGCGCCCGAGGCGGTCCGAAGACATGCACGGGCGTGGAGCAGTCTGGTCATGCGCCGCAATCCCTCGCTGGCCGAGGCGCAGAACCTCCGTCTGGCGCTGAACATGCTCCGCCCGGCCTGACGAAATCATCACAAGGACAGCAGAATGTCGAACCGCCCGCGCGAGTTGCATCTGAATATCGGCCTGAACACCACCGGCTATCTGGAAAGCGCATGGCCGCATGGCTCGGCCCGGATGCGCGACGTCAACGACCCGGAGTTTTACCTCGGGATCGCGCGGCTGGCGCATCGCGGGCGCTTCGACGCGCTGTTTCTTTCGGATCATCCGGCCTTGCGCACAGGCCCTGGCACCCGCCCCTTTCACACGATCGAGCCGCTGATCCTGCTGACGCATCTGGCGGCGCAGGTTCCCGATATCGGGCTGGTCGCGACCATGTCCACGACCTACAACACGCCCTATAACCTTGCCCGCAGCAGCCAGAGCGTTGATGTGCTGAGCGGGGGGCGGCTGATCGTGAATATGGTCAGCTCCTTCAACCCCGACGTCGCCGCGAATTTCGGCAGTGATCCTCTGCCGCCCCGCAAGCAGCGCTATGAGCGCGCGCAGGAATTCCTCGATCTGGTGAAACAGCTCTGGCAAAGCTGGAAGCCGGGAAAGGATGCCGGCGCGTCCGATAACTTCTGGTCCGGCTGGCAGGCTGAGCCGGTGAATTTCGCGGGAAATCACTTCGTCGCCAAGGGGCCGCTGAATGTCCCGGTCAGCCCACAGACCCATCCGGTCATCGCGCAGGCCGGCGGCTCGGACAGCGGGATCGACTTCGCGGCGCGGCATGGAGAGATCATCTATGCCAATATCCTGTCCCGGCAGGCCGGCCTCGCCTTCCGCAAGCGCCTGCTCGACAAGGCTGCGGAATACGGGCGCGATCCGGCGGGTATCCTGCTGGTGCCCGGCGTCGTGCCCTTCGTCGCCGAGACCCGCGAGGCCGCTTTGCGCCTGCATGAGCGCCTGAGCGGCGTCCGCAACGAAGATGAGCTGGTCGCGGCCTTCCTGCGCCAGTTCGGGCTGGATCCCGCCAAGGTCGACTTCGATCGCGTCCTCAGCGCCGATGACGTGATGCCCGACCCCGAGCAGGGCGGCGCGCTCGGATTCCTGCTGGGGATGGTCGAATTGCTGCGGCACGAAGACCTGACCCCCCGGCAGGCGGCCCGGCGCTCGGCCGGGCATCATCGCATCGTCCTTGGCACCCCTTCTGAGGTTGCGGACCAGTTGATCGACCTCTGGGCGGATGGAACGGTGGACGGCTACACGGTGCAGCCACCCCGCAGCCCCGAGGACACCGCCATCTTCGTCGATCAGGTCGTGCCGATCCTCCAGTCGCGTGGAGTCTATCGCCGGCACTACAAGCCGGGCGAAACCATCCGCGAGCGGTATGGCCTCCCACATGGGGCGTCACCCGCCCGGCAATCCGAAAAGGCATCCCCCGCCCCGGATACCCGCGCCGTCAGGGACGAGGCGGCCCCAGTCGTCTGAACTGCGCCAAAGGCAGAAGGCTCGGGCCGGTCGTTGACGCCGTTCAAGCGATGCGCGGCGAAGCCTTGGTGTCCGCACCCGGCCAAGGTGTTCAAGGCCCGATATTCTTGGCGCGGCTACCGCCGCGCCAATCTGAAGCGCATCTGGGCGAACGCCTCCGTCGCGCCCGATGCCCGGCTTTTAGACCCGATATTGCGCCGCGAGTTCGCCGGCCGCCCGCATGAACAGCCCAACATCCGAACCGATCGCGATGAACTGTGCGCCATCCTCGCGGGCTTCCGCAACATGTTGGGGGGCGCCCAGCAGGATGCCCGGCGCGATGCCGGCCGCGCGGATCCGGCGAGTGGTCTCGCGCAGGATGCGGCGCATTTCGGGATGGGTCGCCTGACCGCGATAGCCCATGTCGGCCGACAGATCCGCCGGACCGATGAAGATGCCATCAATCCGCGGCACCGCCAGTATCTCGTCCAGATTTTCCAGCGCCTGCCGGCTTTCGACCTGCAGCAGAATACAGATCTCGTCATTGGCATTGGAAAGATAGCCTGAACGGCGGCCAAAGTCGGAGGCCCGGGCCAGCGCTGCACCCACCCCCCGGCAGCCTTCCGGTGGATAAAGGCAGGCGGCGACAGCCTGCCGGGCCTGCTCGGCCGTGTTGATCATCGGAACCAGAACCGTTTGAAAGCCGATATCAAGCGCCTGTTTCAGCATCCAGGGCTCACCCGATACGACCCGAATGATGGGATGCGCCGAGCCGCCCTGGCTTGCGCGCAACTGGTCCCGCAGCATGGCCATGTCATTCGGCGCATGTTCGCCATCAAAGAGCAGCCAGTCAAAACCTGCGCGCGAGCTGATCTCGACCGTTTCCGTCGAGGTCAGCGCCTGCCAGAAGCCGATCCTGACCTCGCCCTGGCGCAACGCATCGCGAAATCCGTTACGGGGGGCAAGCAGTGCGCGATCGGGATTATCAGAGGAACTCACAATTCACCTCTCCGAATGGGCCGTAATCGGCCGAGAACCTTGAGCCCTGCGGGGCTTCGACCGGCCGAATGAACGACCCGGACAGGACGACGTCGCCGGCCCTTAGGCATTGACCATAATCAGCAATACGGCCGGCCAGCCAGATGATCCCTGCGACCGGATCGTCGAGAACCCCGGCCCCAAGGCCTGTCTCTTCGACCACGCCGTCGCGCTTCAGAATGCAGCCCATCCAACGCAGATCCGCTTCATCAACGGCGAAGCGGCCCGAACCCAGGACCAGCCCCCCATTCGCGGCGTTATCCGCGATCGTGTCCATTACCGTGCGGATCGCACCTGTTGCCGCATCCCGGCGCCTGATCCGGGTATCGAGCAGCTCCAGTGCCGGGGTCACGAAATCTGTCGCCCTGAGCACGTCGGCCCGGGTCAGGTTTCGGCCTGCCAGATCCTCTTTGAGAACGAAGGCAATTTCTGCCTCGACCCGCGGCTGGATGAAGCGGCCCGCGGGAATGGATGCGCCATTGGCGAATAGCATGTCGTCATACAGCACGCCCGAATCCGGGGACGTGATCTGCAGCGCCTCCTGCATGGCGCGCGACGTCAGGCCGACCTTCCAGCCAATGCGCCGCAATCCTGCAGCGTCCCGCGCGGCCAGCACCCGATCCTGGACCGCATAGGCATCGTCCAGACCCATTTGCGGGAATTCTTGTGACAACAGCGGAATTTGGACGCCGGACTTTTCGGCGTCGAAAAGCGCAGTTCCAAGACGCTGGTGGTCTTCAGGGGTCATGCCGGCCATGTAATCACTCCGCTGCCAGTTCAAATGAGGTCGCCGGTCTACCCAACTGCTTGCGCAGACGATCGACCGATGATGAAAGTTCGTCGCGGTCACAGATCGCGAAGACATAGCGATCCGGGCGCAGGATGAAAAACCTCTGCTTTGGCGCCTTGAGGAGCATATCGCGGAAGACACCATCCAGATCGTCTATGACCAGCGTATCGGGACTCGCCTGCCAGCCGGCGGTGCCGCGCCGCGAGCGGTTCACCTGAACGAGGCGCCCGATGGAATTCACGAACGCGCGGTCTATGGCCGAGAGTTGTGCCGCCGGATCCTCGTTGATGCCAATGACGGCAAAGCCCTTGCCGATGGCATTGTCGAGCAGCATGGCACGCCCCTCGGCATCGGCAACCTTGGGTTGGTTGATCATGCGACCAACCTTTTCCTTGCCGCCTGCATTGGCGAAATCGACGACACCTCGTTCGTAGAAGGGCATCGGTTTGAATTTCATCTGCAGCACATAATCGCGCAGGGACGGCAAGCGGTGAACGCCCCAGAAGAAGGCCTTGCGGAAATATTCGGTCAGATAGCTGTAGGGTGCATAGAACTTGCCGATGCCCGTCGCGAACTTCACCATCTTTTCGGCATGATGCTTGCGCTCCTGCTCGTAGGTTTGCAGCAGCACCGGCCCGGCCTGACCCTGCGTGACCATAGCGAGCTTCCACGACAGGTTCATCACATCCCGCAGGCCAGAGTTCAGACCCTGGCCGAAAAAAGGTGGCTGCAGATGCGCCGCATCTCCGGCGATGAAGACCCTGCCCTTGCCGAAGGATTCAGCGATCCGCGAATGATGGGTATAGATGCGGGCACGGATGACCTCGGGCTTTTCATCTTCGCCAAGGCGCTTGCGCAGCAACTTGTCGACTTCCTTGGGATCCGACATCTTCTCGTCCGTATCCTCGGGGCGCAACCGGAACTCGAAGCGGCGATGACCGTAGGGCAGATCAATCACGATATACGGGTTTCTGGGGTCGCAATAGATCGCCGAATAGGGCTCGAAGCGGTCGTCGTTCTTCAGATCGACCACCAGCCACCGCCACGGATGAGTATCGCCCAGAAGCTTGATGCCGAGGCCTTTGCGGATGAACGACTTCCCACCGTCACATCCCACCACATAGGGCGCGCGCATGATCTTGCTGCCGTCAGCGGTTCTCACGGTCAGCGTTACACAATCTTCGTTCTGATCGAGTCCGATGACTTCGTGGCCCTGCAGAATCTTGACGTGGTCAAACCGGTCAATTCCGCTGCGGATCACTTTCTCGGATAGCGGCTGGATGAAAAGGTTCCGGCGCGGCCAGCCGAACGGCTTTGCCTTGGGACCGACCTCGGCAAACATCCGGCCGTTGGAGTGGTGATAGCGCAGCAGCGTGTTCTGGATCATGTCGCGCAATAGCGGTTCGGCCAGGTCGACGGTCTGGAAGGCGCGAAGCGCCTCATCATCCATCCCGACGGCGCGCGGATAGTCGATGATCTCCTGCTCGCGCTCCAGCACGATGGTCGAAACACCGTAGCCACCAAGCAGGTTGGCCAGCGTCGTCCCCGCCGGACCTGCCCCGACAATGATCACAGCGGCATCGAATTGGGAGGATGTGGTCATCAAGTTCTCTCTCCGGCTGGGAAGTGCCAAGCATATGCTTGTCTCTATTTCGATAATGCTATTACCGCAATACAGTAATTGTTGTCCAAGACCGACACCCAAGAAGAAAGGCCGCCCCAAGGGGCGGCCCGTCCAGTCACAGCTTGTGACCGCGCGCGTTCAGTTCGTGCGGATGCCGGCTTTCTCGATCAACGGCCCCCAAAGAGCGATCGCTTCATCAACCCGTTGCTGAAGTGCTTCCGGCCGGCCTCCGACCGGCGTATAGCCGTTCTTCTCGAGATACTCGGTCACGCGCTGCGACTTGAGGGCATCGTTCACGCCGGCATTGACCTCGTCCACGATGTCGTCGGGCGTGGCAGCGGGCGCGAAAAGACCCCACCAAGCGATCGAGCGCATTCCCTCGACCCCTGCTTCGGCATAGGTGGGCACATCCGGCATAAGCGGCGAACGATAGTCCAGCGCGAGAACATTCATCGTGCCCTTGGTCACTTCGGCAGCCGCGGCGCCCGCGCCAAAGACGCTGACCTCGACCTCGTCCGATGCAAGGGCCTGAATGACCGGGCCAACGCCCTTGAAATGCACGATCTTCAGCTTCGCGTCGGTCAGCGACATCAGCAGTTCCGCCGCCAGATGCGGAGAGGACGCCGGCCCGAAAGTGCCGAAACTCAAGCTCTTGGTTTTCGTGGCTTCGACCAACTCCGGCAGCGTTTTGATGCCCGTGGAATTGCTGACGACGACCGCCAACGGCCATTCACCCGCGGCGACGATCGGACGCAAATCCTTCGACAGGTCGTAGGGCCGCTTCGACATTGTCACTTCATTCAATGCAATGCCGATGTCATTGAACAGGATCTGGGTGCCGTCGGGTTTCGAACGTGCTACAGCCTGTGTCGCGATGGCTCCGCCAGCGCCGGGCTTGTTCTCCACCACGACGGCAGAGCCCCAGCGGGTCTGCAATTCTTCGGCGATCAGACGGGCAATGGCGTCGGTGGTCCCCCCAGCGGCAAAGGGAACGACCAGAGTGACCGGACGGTCGGGATAGGCATCACCGGCAATCGCCGCACCAGCCATGACCGCAAGACCGAGCCCAGCCGAAAGAACAGTCCGGCGGGTAATACACAAGTTTCGGAACAAGATGTTTCCTCCTCATCTTGCGGCCGTAATACGATAACTATCTTATCATATAAAGATGATTTGTGACGAACTCTGCCGGCAAAGCTACAACGCACTGGAAGTCGGTCGGAATTTCTTCATAATATGAGATGGCATTGGCTGAAATACGACACAGGAAAGATGATGGCGAGCACTCTCAGAGGTGAGGACAAGTTGACGAGCGCGAATTCTACCGCCGATCGCGCTATCGAGATCCTGCTGGCTTTCGACGCCGCGCACCCGGTCTGGACGCCGACGGCGCTGGCGCAGCACCTCAACATGCCCCGCTCGACGATCTACCGATATTTCAACAGCCTGAAGCATTATGGGCTGATCATCGAGGACCGCGAGGGTGGGTTTCAGCTTTCCGCCAAGATCGTCGAGCTTGCGCGCGTGGCTAAGGGCAACTCGACTGTGCTGCGCATTGCCCGCCCCTATCTGGAGCGGCTGTCCGAAAAATTCGGCGAATTCACCTCGCTGCGTGAATTGATCGGCCCCGAACTCGTGCCGTTGGACCGCATCGATTGCCGACATCATGTCCGCATTCCCTATCTGCGCAATACCACCCTGCCCTGGCCGGCCACCGCCGGCGCAAAGGTCATGCTGGCATTCCTGCCGCCGAACGAGGTCAAGGAGATGTTCCGCAACTTCACCCCGCGCGCCTATACGCCAAACACGATCACCGACCCCACCCTTCTGGAACGCGAGTTGGAGCGCGTCCGCAAGCAGGGTTTCGCAATCTCGAACGAAGAGCGCGACGAAGGGGTCAGCGGTGTGGCGGGGCCGATCTTTTCCGGCGGTCGCCTGACCTACTGCATCGCGCTTGGCGGACCGGCTTTCCGTTTTGTCGGAAACAATCTGGCCGAAATGACTGACGAGGTGCTTCAGGCCGTCCAGGCAATCACGCGCGAACTGGCCGAATACGAGACTTGAGCCGGTGCGACCACTTCATCGCAGAACGCCCCGCGGGTCTCCACGGGGCGTTTCCAATTGCTTCAGGCGGTGAGGAATTCAAGACTCAACTGGTTGAAGGTCTTGGGATCTTCGAATTGCGGCCAATGGCCAACCCCTTCCATTTCGACATATTCCGCGTTTGGCATCAGCCTGGAGACGATCCGGGCTGTGCGCAGATACTCATCGGCATCTGCCAACGATCCCACCACGAGCGCCGGGGCGGTGATCGACCTCCAATCATCGTCCTTCAGCAGATTGCGTTCCCGGATTTCGGGATCCTGTAGCGCAAGAATATTGATCATGCCGCGCTTCATCTCGGGCATCCGATAGATGGCCTGGCGGTGGGCGACCAGATCGTCGATGCGGCTTTCCTCTTTTGCGAGGAGTTTGTTGAAGATCGCCTTGACGTTGTCCCATGAGGGATCGTCCACCGCCTTGGTCCGCTGCGAGATGATGCGCCCGCGATTTTCCGCCGAGGAGAAATAGCCCGAAGCCGAAAGCAGAACCAGCTTGTTGACACGCTCGGGATGGCGCAAGGCGATGGTGGCCGAGATCCATGCCCCGAGCGAGCAACCCATCAGATGGGCACGGTCCAGCCCCATGGCGTCCATGAAGCCGATCACATGCGCCATGTAATGCTTCACCTCCAGCGGGTGATCCGGCTTGTCAGTGAAGCCGCAGCCGACCATGTCCAGCGCATAAAGGTCGAAATCCTCGGCATGGGCCCGGAAATTGGACGAGAAGGCTTCCCAATGGCCCGCGGTGCCATGCAGCATGACGATCGCGGGCTTGCCCCGGGTGCCGGCATGGGCATAGCGCGTATTCAGACCGTTGACGCGCGTGAAGCCCTGTTCAAAGGCCGTTTCGCGCAGCCCTGTCCAAAGCGAGCGGTAGTCCTGGTTTTGTTCGATCATGGCGATACTCCGCGTTCAGCCTTGTTTGTCTTGCGGCAGGCAGATGCCACCGCCGATCACGCCCATGCCGGTGATCCAGGTTGGCACGGCCTCGTAGCCCACGGTCCTTATGTCGCGGCCCCAGGCCGCGGCCGCGGCCAGCCAGGTGCGCAACTCATGCGCGCCATTGCCAGCAGCCTCCTCGATTTCGGCATCGGACATGAGATGCAGCGGCTCGAAGTTTCCGGTCTCGACCAGATTCAGAAACCAAGCATCCCACGCTTCGGAAACCTTGCCCGTGCGTTTTTCGGCGCGGCGTTCCTTCGAAACGCGCTCCTTCTCGGCATTCACCTCGCGCGAGCGTTCGCGGCCGTTGATGATGTAGTCGCGGGTATTTTCCGGGGTAGCCGTGTCGTCGGCAGACATCTTTGGCAGGAAGTGCGAAAGCCCGCCGGAACCCATGACGATGACATTCATCTCCGCCGGAAACGAGCGGATTGCTTCGCCGACCACGCGGCCGAAATCCATGACGCGGCGGTAGGTCGGCCGCGGACCGCCCTGGCAGTTGATCATGATCGGCACGACCGGAATGTCGAGCGCCGGGTTGACCGCTGCATAAGGCTGGGTGTGGCCATGATCCACACACATGTTCAGCGACACCGCCGGATCGAAGCCCGAGGACATCAGCCGGTCAAGCACATGCTTGCCCAGTTCCCGCTGCACCGGCAGGGGACCGGCCGGACTGTCATAGTCGCCGTATCCATCCAGCTTTTCCACGCCAATGCAGAATTGCGGCATCTGGTCATAGAAGAAGTTGCGATAGTGATCCGGCCCGAACAATACGATTGCGTCGACCTTCTGGCCGTTGAACTTGCGCAGTCGTTCGACCGCCGCGACGAAGGCTGCGCCTGGACCCTCCAGATCCCGCGAGAGATCCCAGGACGGAGAATGTGACAAGGCGGCAATGCCGACAAGATTGGCCATTTCTAATACTCCGGGGTTGAGAAGAAGGCCCGCCGGAATGCACCCGGCAGGATAGTGAGCAGAAAACGAAGCCTTTGCGCTATTCCTCGAAGACCGCTTCGCGCGACCTGCGCAGGCCCGGCAACGTGACCGCCAGCACAAGCAGCACCGCCATGATCAGAAGCGAGAGCGAGATGGGCCGCGTGACGAAGATCGAGTAATCCCCCTCCGAGACGGTCAGCGCTCGCCGCAGGTTCTCCTCCATCATCGGGCCAAGGATAAAGCCAAGGATCATTGGCGCCGGCTCGCAATTGCAGCGCGACAGCAGATAGCCCAGCAGGGTAAAGGCGCCGAGCAGGAGAATCTGGAGGGCATTGCCACCCTCGGAATAGACCCCAATCAGGCAGAACATGATGATCGCCGGAAAGAGCAGCTTGTAGGAGATCGTCAGCAGCTTGACCCATAGCCCGACCAGCGGAAGGTTCAGCACGACCAGCAGCAGATTTCCGATCCACATCGAGGCGACGAGGCCCCAGAACAGCTCGGGTCGGTCGGAGATGACGGCCGTGCCGGGCGCGATGCCGTGGATCATCATTGCGCCCATCAGCAATGCCATGATCGGATTTGACGGCAGCCCCAGTGTCAGCAACGGGATGAAGCTTGTCTGCGCCCCGGCATTGTTGGCGGCCTCGGGCGCTGCAACCCCGGCTGGTGCGCCCTTGCCGAAGCTGGCCGGATTCTTCGACAGCTTCTTCTCAAGCGTATAGCTCGCAAACGAAGCGAGGATGGCCCCTCCGCCGGGCAGAATGCCAAGGATCGAGCCGACCAACGTGCCCCGGACTGCGGCAGGCGCCGCGTCCCGCACCTCCTCACGCGTCGGATAGATGTCGCGCAGCGAGGTCTTGATCGAGCCCAGCGTCGGCTCGGGAAATTCCAGATTTCGCACCACTTCGACCAGACCGAACAGGCCGATCGAGATGGCAAGAAAGCTGATGCCCTCCCAGAGTTCGGGCAGCTCGAAGGTGAAACGCTGCTCGCCCGAATTGATGTCGATGCCGACCAAGCCAAAAAGGAACCCGATCAGCATCACTGCGATGGCCTTGAAGATCGAACCGTGGGCAAGGACGATGGACATGGTCAGGCCCAGCACCATCAGCGAGAAATAGTCGGCGGAATGAAACAGCGCGGCGACCTTCGCGAGCGAAGGCGCAAAGCCGGCAATCAGCAGTGTCGCCACGGTCCCGGCAAAGAACGACGCAATCGCGGCGATCGACAAGGCAGCCCCGGCGCGCCCCTTCCGGGCCATCTCGTAGCCGTCGATCGCGGTCACGATCGAGCCTGCCTCACCCGGCATGCGGACCAGGATTGCCGCGGTGGATCCGCCATATTGTGCACCGTAATAGATGCCGGCCAGCATGATCAGGCCCGAAAGCGGATCAATCCCGAAGGTCAGGGGCAGCAACATCGCCACCGTGGGCACAACGCCGATGCCCGGCAATACGCCCACCAGCGTGCCCAGAAGACAGCCACAGAATGCGTAAAGGATATTCTCGAGCGTGGCCGCGCCGGAGAACCCGATGGCGAGATTGTTCAACAGGTCCATCATGTCAGAACCACCACAGGTCGAAGGGCAGGCCCAGGCCCAGCACAAAGACGACCGCCAGCGCAGCCGGCAACAGGATGCTCTGGCCAAGCAGGTATGGCAGCGAGGGGCGACCCATCCCGAAGGTCGAAAGCAAGACGACCGCGACACTCGCCGGGATGAAACCAGCTGGCTCGACAAGCAAGGCAAACAGACCCACCGCGCCCATGACCACGAGGATCGGACGCAGCTTGATGCCTCCCACACGCGGCGACGCGATCCAGACGCTTCGCAGCATTGTGATAATGCCAAAACCGAGAATGAGCCAGCCGAGGGCGCGGGGCAGATATCCCGGCCCCATCTCGGCCGAAGTGCCGGGTTCCAGCATCCGTCCAAACCACAGTGCGGAACTGCCGATCAAAATGAATATCAGTGCTGCAAGCAGATCTTGCGATAACCGAACGTTTAGCACCTTGCTCCTCCCCAGGCTTTTCAGATCATTGGGGAAGGCGCAGTCATGCAGACCAAGATCAAGAAAGTGACCAGCTCCTTCTCCAAGAGCAGGGCAGGCTCTACTTCAAGCAGGCTTCATTATCAATATGAAAAATAGCTCTATCGAATTGTGGGATTTCTGAGACTCACCTGCTTCTGCCTTGCAGGTGACCTGCGGGTTTCATCAGCATCTCGAGGAATCCAAGAGCGTGGCCGTGATCCGGCCGCTCTGGCGGATCTTGAGATACGTCGCGTCGATCCAGAGGGGGTATTCACCTCGATCGGACGGGTGAGGGAAAGCCTCGACCCCCTTGTCGTTTCCTTACAGAACCGACTGATGCCCCGACCGCAAACAGGGCGAGGCCCCATTTATGAAGCCTCCCCAAGACCTGGTCCTGATCTGCTGTTTCAGATTGCCGAGCAGATGTATTTGATCTCGAGATAGTCCTCGATGCCGTGGTGAGAGCCCTCGCGGCCGAGACCCGATTGTTTGACCCCGCCGAACGGAGCCACCTCATTCGAGATCATGCCGGTATTATGGCCAACCATACCATATTCCAGCCCCTCGCTGACGCGAATGACCCGGGCATGGTCGCGGGTATAGAAATAGGCGGCCAGTCCAAAGATAGTGTCATTGGCCAGCCGCAAGGCTTCGTCCTCGGTCTTGAAGCGGAACAGAGGGGCCAGCGGCCCAAAGGTTTCCTCTTGCGCCACCTTCATCGCCGGGGTCACCCCGGTCACGACGGCAGGTGACATGTAGAGCCCGCCCAGACGCTTGCCCCCTTGCACCAGCTCTGCCCCTTTCGACAGCGCATCGGCAATATGATCCTCGACTTTCTGCAGCGCCTTTTCCTCGATCAGCGGGCCAAGATCGGTGCCCTTCGTGATCCCGTTTCCGACTCTCAAACCCGCAACGCGCTCGGCCAGCTTCTCGGCGAAGGCATCGTAGACACCGTCCTGGACCAGAAAGCGATTGGCGCAGACGCAAGTCTGCCCGGCATTGCGGAATTTCGAGATGATCGCCCCTTCGACCGCCGCATCAAGGTCGGCATCGTCAAAAACGATGAAGGGCGCGTTGCCCCCCAATTCGAGGCTGACTTTCTTGATCGTCGGTGCGCATTGCGCCATCAGCAGCCGGCCCACCTCGGTCGAGCCGGTGAAGGACAGCTTGCGCACAGTACCGCTTTCGGTCAGTGCCTTGCCGATCCCGGTCGAAGATCCCGTGACGATCTGCAACACGCCTGCCGGTATCCCAGCCCGCTCGGCCAGCGCGCCAAGCGCCAATGCGGTCAGTGGCGTCAGGTCGGCTGGACGAACGATCATCGTGCAGCCCGCCGCCAATGCCGGACCGACCTTGCGGGTGATCATGGCCGCCGGGAAGTTCCACGGCGTAATTGCTGCCGTGACGCCAATCGGCTGCTTCAGCACCGTGATGCGTTGACTCGTCAGCGGCGCGGGAACGGTCTCGCCATAGATGCGCTTGGCCTCTTCGGCAAACCACTCGATGAAGGAGGCGGCATAGATCACCTCGCCCCGCGCCTCGGCCAGCGGCTTGCCCTGCTCGGAGGTCATGATCAGCGCAATATCTTCGGCATTGGCGACTATCAGCTCGAACCATCTGCGCAGAACGCCCGAGCGGTCCTTGGCCGTACGCGCCGCCCAAGGTTTCTGCGCCTGCTCGGCGGCCGTGATCACCTCGGCGATCTCATCGTGATCAAAGCGAGGCACTTGCCCCACGACCGATCCATCGGCCGGGTTGGTGACATCGATCAATCTGCCCGACACGCTTTGCCGCCATTCTCCATTCACGAGGCAGGCTGAACGCAGAAGCGACGGATCGGCGAGATGAAGCATGGTGTATTCCCGGTTGGAGCGGATGAAGCCAAAGGCGTGGCGGCGATAGAAGTTCATTGACAGGCTGTTGTGTTCGATATTATGAACAGTAATCAATATACCGAACGATGGGACATTAGAAAGCCTGGCGCCTTCTGTCAACTTGTCAGAGCCAGTCGCACCTGTCGGAAACGAAGGCCTGTCCTTACAAGCCGGGACGAACGAGGATCGAGTCATGGACAACCTGTCTGCTCCGCGTCAGAAGCTTGTGGTGCCAGCCCTTGGCCGTGCGGTGGCAGTGCTTGACCTTTTGGCGGAGGAGACGGGGCCCTTACGCCTGTCGGAATTGTCGCAACGCCTCCAGATTGCGAAAAGCACGCTGCATGGCCTGTGCGAAACCTTGGTGCGGCTCGGGCTATTGCAAGTCGAGGCCGGGGGGTTTGCTCTCGGTCCGCATGTGCTGCAATGGAGCGCGGCTTATCTCGGCCGCAATGATCTTGTCCGCGCCTTCGACCATCTGATGACGCAGGATATGCGGCTGGCCGATTATACGGTGACACTCTCGGTACTGGACCAGGCGGATGTCGTTTACATCGGCTGCCGCAACTCGGTGCGGCCACTCGGCTTCACCTTTCGCACCGGCATGCGCGTGCCTGCAGTTTTCTCGGCCACAGGCAAGGCGATTCTGTCGACGCTTGCCACCGCCGCGCGGCAGGCGATCCTGCCAACGACCTGGCCCGAGGCCTTTACCCCGGCCAGCGTCTCTGACGCCCAAAGCCTCGAGACGCAGTTGGATGAGGCGGCGGCACGGGGCTTTGCGCTCGATTGCGGCGAAATCCGGGTGGGAATGGTCTGTGTCGGCGTGCCGATCCGCGAGGCTGGAGGGGCAGTGGCTGCGGGTCTGGCTATCTCGATGACCGAGGCCGAGGCCGAGATGCACGGTCCTGCTCATTTCGCCGAGATCGCTCGGGATCTTGCCAGTCGGCTCGCGTTTCATAACCCCTGACCGGGTAATGTGCGGACTGCATCGGCGGCCTCGAGCGGCATTCTCCCCTCGAGGGTAGGGTCAGATTGCGCCAATGCGCTCCTCGACAACAAAGGTCTGCATGGACTTGGCGACGGCCGTGACCCCACCTCCAGCTGCGGCTTTTCCAGCCGCCCGCGTGACCGATCCCGGTGGTAGCCCTCGAAAATTCCATACCCCCGCTACAATCCCGACCCTCTCAACGAAGTGGGAGTGCATCCGAATTCCGACCGAAAGGCGCGTGTCATCGCCGTGGCATCGTCATATCCGCAACGGCTGGCGATCTCCGAGATGCTCTGGCGGCTGTATTCAGCCAGCCGTCGCGCCTCGCGCAACCGGATGGCGCGATAGACGGCCTGCGGGGTCATGCGAAGACGGTCGCGAAACAATGTTTCCAGACGCTTGCGGCTCAGCCCGGCGCGGGCGGCGATCTCGGGGATCGGCAGGGGTGCCTCGATGTTGCGACGCATCAGCGACACCACGGCATGGACGGCGGCGTCGGGCGTGGCGCGGTATTGGCTGGCGTGCTCTCGGGTGCCGTGCATGAACAATGCGGCGACCTCCAACGCCAGCATGGAGCCGTGCTGTTCGCCGATCAGATGCAGGATGAGGTCGAAGGCCGTGGTCACGCCGCCGCAGCACAGCCGGTTGCCGTCGATGGTGAAGCGGTCCGAGATGACCTCGACCTCGGGGAAGGTCTCGGCCAGGGTGCCGATCTCGTCCCAGTGGATGGTTGCGCGACGCCCATCCAGAAGGCCGGCTGCGGCCAGCAACCATGCGCCGGTATCCATGCCGACCAGCATGCCGTAGCGCCGCGCGGCGGCGCGCAAGGCGTGCAGACAGGCGACCGAGGCATGGGCACGAAAGCCGTAGCTCGGCATGACGATCAGGCAATCACCGCCGTCCACATGACGCAATGCGGCCTCGGGCGTCACCGGCAACCCGCTGGAGGACTGCACCGGCGCCCCGTCGATACCAAGGAAGCGCCAGCGATACAGCGATTTGCGCGAAAGGGTATTGGCGGCGCGCAATGGCTCGATCGCATTGGCCAAACAATGGTTCGAGAAATGGTCGAAGAGCAACACGTCGACCTGCCAAGCTGGATCTTTTTCATTCCAACTCTGCATGACCATTGGCCAATCCTGCATGATGCCCTCCGCCGAGATGTTCCATCCTGAAGTCGAATCGACAAGGGGTTTCTTCATGGATTTCGGGCTGGACGATGAACAGCAGATGATCGTTTCCACCGTGCGCAGTTTCGTGGAAAACGAGATCTACCCGCATGAGGTGCTGGTCGAACGGACGGGTCAGGTGCCGCGTGAACTTGGCGAAGAGATCAAGCGCAAGGTCATCGAACTGGGCTTCTATGCCTGCAACTTCCCGGAGGAGGTCGGTGGCGCCGGCCTGTCGCATCTGAGCATGACGCTGGTTGAGCGCGAGCTGGGTCGCGGCTCGATGGCGCTGACGCATTTCTTTGGCCGGCCGCAGAATATCCTGATGGCCTGCAAGGACGAGCAGCGCGAACGTTACCTGCTGCCCACCGTGCGGGGCGAGCGGATGGACGCGCTGGCCATGACCGAGCCTGACGCGGGTTCGGACGTGCGCGGCATGAAATGCACGGCGGTGCGCGATGGCGGCGACTGGGTGGTGAATGGCTCGAAACACTTCATCTCCGGTGCGGAACATGCGGATTTCTTCATTGTCTTCGTGGCGACCGGGTTGGACGACACGCCGCAGGGACCGAAAAAGCGCATCACCTGCTTTCTGGTCGATCGCGGCACGCCGGGATTCGAGGTGCGCGACGGCTACAACTCGGTTTCGCATCGCGGCTATCGCAATTACACGCTGTATTTCGACGGTTGCCGCCTGCCGGATACGCAGGTGCTGGGCGAGGTCGATGGCGGCTTTGCGGTGATGAACGAATGGCTCTATGCCACGCGATTGACGGTCGCGGCCTTCTGCGTCGGGCGGGCGAGGCGCTGCTTTGACCATGCCGTCAGCTATGCGGCAGAGCGGCAGCAGTTCGGCCAGCCCATCGCCCGGTTTCAGGGCATCAGCTTCCAGATCGCGGACATGATCACCGAGATCGACGCCGCCGACTGGCTGACGCTTTCCGGCGCGTGGCGGCTGGACCAGAACCTGCCCGCGAACCGCGAGATTGCCAGCGCCAAGCTTTATGCATCCGAGATGCTGGCCCGCGTCACCGATGCGACGCTGCAGATCCATGGCGGCATGGGGCTGATGGACGATTTCCCTGTCGAACGCTTCTGGCGTGATGCCCGTGTCGAGCGGATCTGGGACGGCACGTCAGAGATCCAGCGCCATATCATCGGGCGCGAGCTGTTCCGGCCTTTGGGGGCGTGATGGAGCGGTTGTTTCGTCCCCGCTCTATCGCCGCCATCGGTGGCAGCGGGTGGTGCGGGAATATCATCAGCGCCTCCCAGCGCATCGGCTTTGATGGGCCGATCTGGCCGGTCAACCCCGGCAAGGCCGAAATCGGCGGGCTGCGCGCCTTTGCCCGGCTGGCCGACCTGCCATCGCCCCCGGACGCGGTCTTTGTCGGCGTGAACCGCGACAGCTCCATTTCAGTGATGACCGAGTTGGCGACGATGAGGGCAGGCGGCGCGGTCTGCTTTGCCGCCGGTTTCCGCGAGGCCACCGCCGAGCTGGCCGATGGCGCCTCCATGCAGGAGCGCCTCGTCGCGGCAGCGGGTGACATGCCGTTCCTGGGACCGAACTGTTACGGTTTCATCAACGCGCTGGATGGTGCTGCGCTCTGGCCCGACCAGCATGGCTGCGAGCGCGTGGACCGGGGTGTCGCCATCATCACCCAGTCCTCGAATATCGCGATCAACCTGACCATGCAGCGGCGGGGCCTGCCGCTCGGCTATGTCGTTACCCTGGGCAATCAGGCCCGGTTGGGCTTTGCCGAGGTCGGAAAGGTGCTGCTGGCGGATCCGCGCGTCACCGCGCTTGGCCTGCATATCGAGGGCATCGGCGATGTGCCCGGCTTCGAGGCGCTGGCCGCCACCGCGCGTGCTTTGGGCAAGCGCATCGTGGCGCTGAAGGTCGGCGCCTCGGCGCAGGCCCAGACGGCGACGGTGTCGCATACCGCCTCGCTGGCCGGGTCGGATGCGGGTGGCCGTGCATTGCTGCGCCGACTGGGGATCGCGCAGGTCGACAGCCTGCCGGCCCTGCTGGAAACGCTGAAGCTCTTGCATGTGGCGGGGCCTCTGGCCTCGCGCCGCATCGCGTCCTTGTCCTGTTCGGGCGGAGAGGCCAGCCTGATGGCCGATGCCGGACTGGCGCATGGCGTGGAGTTTCCCGCGCTGAATGCGGTCCAGAAATGCGCCCTGCGCCAGGCGCTCGGGCCCAAGGTCGCGCTTTCCAATCCGCTGGACTATAACACCTATGTCTGGGGTGACCGTGACGCGATGGCGGCCTGCTTTCGCGCTGTCGCCGACCCGACATTGGCCATGGCCTGCGTCGTGCTGGACTTTCCCCGCGCCGACCGATGCACGGTCGGCGCGTGGGACGAGGTGGTGGCGGCGATGGATGCCTCCCTGACCGGCAGCCCGGCACCCGCGATGCCGCTGGCGCTGATCGCCTCGCTGCCCGAGAACCTGCCGGAGGAGGTCGCGCGGCGCTGCATCGCCATGGGCATCACCCCGCTTTGCGGCATAACGGAAGCGATGACCGCCATCGCGCTTGCCGCGAGCCCGCTGCCCGGCAAACCTGAGCCGGTCTGGCCCCTGCCCCCCGATCCGGCGGTGTTGCCCGCGCTCATGACCGAGGCGCAGGCCAAGGCCGAGCTGGCGGCCCACGGTCTGCGCGTCCCGGCCTCGCGCCGGGTAACCTCGCCCGAGGAAGCCGCTGCCGAGGCGCCCGGCTTTCCGGTGGCGCTCAAGGGCGAGGGCTTTGCCCATAAGACCGAGGCTGGCGCCGTCGTCCTGAGCCTGAACGATGCCGAGGCGGTCAGGGCAGCGGCACGCCGCATGGGCGCGACATCTTTCCTGATCGAGGAAATGGTGACCGGGGGCCTCGCCGAAATCCTGATCGGCGTCACGCGCGACCCGGCGCATGGCTGGCTGCTGACCATCGGTTCCGGCGGTGTGCTGACCGAGCTTTTGCGCGACAGCGCCTCGGCTCTGCTTCCGGTCTCGCATGATGATGTGATCGCCCTCCTGCGTGGGTTGAAAATCTGGCCGCTGCTGCAAGGCTGGCGCGGCGCGCCACCCGCCAACCTGGATGCCATCGCCGATGCCGTCATGGCGGTGCAGGACTATGTTCGCACCACGCCGGGACTGACCGAAATTGAAATCAACCCGCTCATCTGCCGCGAACACGATGCCGTCGCCGTAGATGCGCTGATCCGAAGGGAGCTGCCATGAACCCGATCCGAACCGAGACGCGCGGTCATGTGCTGGAGGTCACTCTGAACCGGCCCAAGGCCAATGCCATCGACCTTGCCACCAGCCGCATCATGGGCGAGGTCTTTACCCGTTTCCGCGATGACCCCGACCTGCGCGTCGCCATCCTGACAGCCGCGGGCGAGAAGTTTTTCTGCCCCGGCTGGGACTTGAAGGCGGCGGCGGGCGGCGATTCAGTGGATGGCGACTATGGTGTCGGAGGGTTTGGCGGCTTGCAGGAGCTGCGCGGTCTGAACAAGCCGGTGATCGTGGCGGTGAATGGCATCTGCTGCGGCGGCGGGTTGGAACTGGCGCTGTCGGGGGACATCATCCTCGCCGCTGAACATGCGCGTTTCGCTTTGCCCGAGATCCGCTCGGGCACCGTCGCCGACGCGGCCTCGATCAAGCTCCCGAAGCGCATCCCCTATCACATCGCGATGGAGATGCTGCTGACCGGACGCTGGCTGGATGCCGATGAGGCCGCGCGCTGGGGCCTTATCAACCGCATCCTCCCCGCCGACGGGCTGATGGCCGCCGCCCGGGCGCTCGCCGACGAACTGTCCTCGGGCCCACCGCTGGTTTTCGCAGCGATCAAGGAAATCGTCCGCGAGGCCGAGGACATGAAGTTCCAGGACGCGCTGAACCGCATCACCAAGAGCCAACTGGAGACCGTCGAACGGCTCTACCGTTCCGAGGATCAACTGGAAGGGGCGCGCGCATTCGCCGAGAAACGTGATCCGGTCTGGAAAGGGCGCTAGCTGCGCCGCGTCGCGCGAATGGTCTGTCCGAAGCTCGCACGATAGGCGCGGGCCAATGTGGTGGCAGAGGAAAACCCGGTGCGCGCCGCGATCTCATCCAGAGTATGGCCCGTCTCGATGGCCAGCGCGCGGGCGTGGGACATGCGGATGGTGCGATAATAGCCGCCTGCCGCCATGCCCAGATGCTTGTGGAACAGCCGGTCCATCGTGCGCGGCGACAGTGCCGCACGCGCGGCGATCGCGGCCAGCGGCTTTGGGTTTTCCGCGGTCTCCCGCATGGCCAGCACTGCGCGCTGAAGACCGGGGGGCAATGCGCGGTCCACCATCCGGTTGCTGCCGCTCTCCGGCATCCGCATCTGGCTGCGGCCAAACATATTGGCAACGTCATAACGCAGCGCCTCGTCACCGTGGCGGCCGATCAGATCCAGCGACCATGAGAGCACCCCCTGCGCCCCGCCGCAGGTCACGGTATTGCCGTCGGCGACCCATTCGGACTGCACGACATCGACCTCGGGGAAGGCTTCCGCCATGGCCTGCGCCTCCATCCAATGAATGGACGCGCGACGCCCCGCAAGCAGCCCAGCCTCGGCCAGCAGCCAGGCGCCGGTGTCGATCCCGCCAACCACCGGAAGGCCACGCCCCTTGGAACGCACCAGTTGCAATGTCTCGCGCCGGGCATGATCCCGCGCTCCATAGCCCGCGACCACGATCAGCCCATCCGTCGCACCGACGCGGGATAGGGGGATATCCACCCCCAAGGACAGGCGTGAGGAGCTGACCGCCGGCCCACCATCGACCGAGGCGACCTGCCATGAAAACAGCCGTTTCCCGCTGAGATCGCGGGCCGCGCGCAACGGCTCGATCGCGCTGGCCAGCACCATGTTGGAAAAGCCGTCGAGCAGCAGGAAAGTCAGGTGAAACGGCGATATTGACTGCATAAGCAAATATTATGGCCTAATTCGCATATCATGCCAGCCAAATCCTCGTAACCTGAAGGGAATACTTCTCCGAGGAATCAGATGAATCACGACGTCTTCATCACGTGCGCCGTCACCGGATCGGGGCAGAGCCACAAGAAATCCCATCTCGTGCCGATCACCCCCGCCCAGATCGCCGATGCCTGCATCGAGGCCGCCCGGGCCGGCGCCGCCATCGCGCATGTGCATGTCCGCGATCCCGAAACCGGCGCGCCCTCGCGCGATCCGGCGCTGTATCGCGAGGTGGTGGAACGGGTGCGGTCCTCGGATGTGGACGTGGTGCTGAACCTGACGGCTGGCATGGGCGGCGACATCGTGCTGGGTTCGGCCGAGGCGCCGCTGCCGCTGTCGCCGCAATCCGACATCGTCGGCGCCACCGAGCGGCTGGTCCATGTCGAGGAGCTTTTGCCCGAGATCTGCACCCTCGACTGCGGCACGATGAATTTCGCCGAGGCCGATTACGTCATGACCAACACGCCCGGCACCCTGCGCGCCATGGCTGCCCGCATTCAGGCTGCCGGGGTGCGCCCGGAAATCGAGGTCTTCGACACCGGCCATCTGTGGCTGGCTAAGACGCTGGTGGACGAGGGGCTGATCGACGATCCGGTGATGATCCAGCTTTGCATGGGCATTCCCTACGGCGCGCCCAGCGACCCGAACAGCCTGATGGCGATGGTCAACAACATCCCGCCGGGCTGGGTCTATTCCATGTTCTCGATCGGGCGGATGCAGATACCCTATGCCGCACAGGCGGTGCTGGCCGGGGGTAATGTCCGCGTGGGTCTTGAGGACAATATCTGGCTGGATCGCGGTGTCCTGGCCCGCAACGGCGATCTGGTCGAACGCGCCGCGACGATCCTGACCAATATGGGATGCCGTATCCTCGGCCCGGCCGAGGTCCGCGAAAAGCTGAAGCTGACCCGCCGATAAACGGACGGGCGCCACAATAGGGGGAGAAGAAAGTCATGACCATCCACAAGGGAATCTCGCGTCGTGGCCTGCTTGCAGGTGCGGCGGGAATCACTGCGGCAGGGCTGATCCTGCCGCGCGGGGCGCGGGCGCAGGCCACGCCGCAAAAGGGCGGACAGTTCCGTATCGGTCATTCCGGTGGCGCCACCTCGGACACCATCGACCCGGCGACCTTTGCCGCCGGCCCGGTGGTGACGGCGATGCTGGCAGTCTGCAACAATCTGGTCGAGATCGACGCCAAGGGCCAGGCCGTGCCCGAACTGGCCGAAAGCTATGAGCCCGATGCCGAGGCGCGCATCTGGACCTTTCGCATCCGCGATGCCGCTTTCGGCGACGGGCGCAAGGTCACCGCGCGCGACGTCATCGCCTCGTTCAACCATCACCGGGGCGAGAATTCCGTCTCGGGCGCCAAGGGGGCGCTGGCGCAGGTCAAGGATATCCGCGCCGATGGCGACAATGTGGTGGTGTTCGAACTGGAAAGCGGCAATGCGGATTTTGCCTTCCTGACCTCGGACTATCATTTCATCATCATGCCCGCCAAGGAGGACGGCTCGCTCGACTGGCAATCGGGCCTTGGCACCGGCGGCTATACGCTGGTCGATCACGAGCCCGGCGTGCGCATCACCCTGAAGCGGCGCGACGACTACTGGAAGCCGGACCGCGCCTGGTTCGACGATGTGACGCTGATGACCATCAACGACCCGACCGCGCGGCAGAACGCGCTGATGACGGGCGAGGTCGATGCGATCAACGGCCCGGACCTCTCGACCATCCACCTGTTGCAGCGCCGGCCCGGGATCACCATGGTCGAGACGACGGGAACCGCGCATTACACCATGCCGATGTTCTGTGACGCGGCGCCCTTCAACGACGTCAACGTCCGGCTGGCGCTGAAACATGCCATCAACCGCGACGAAATCGTCGAAAAGGTGCTGCGAGGCTATGGCAAGGTCGCCAATGACAGCCCCATCACGCCGGCGAACCGCTATTTCTCGGCCGACCTGCCGCAGAACAGCTACGATCCCGACAAGGCCAAACACTATCTGAAACAGGCCGGGCTCAGCGAGCTTTCGGTGGACCTGTCGACCTCGAACGCGGCCTTTACCGGGGCGGTGGACGCGGCGCAGTTGTTCCAGCAATCGGCCAAGGCGGCGGGCATCAATATCAACGTCAAGCGCGAGCCCGAGGACGGCTACTGGTCCAATGTCTGGCTGAAGAAACCCTTCTGCGTCGGCTACTGGAACGGCCGCCCGACCGAGGACGACATGTTCAGCCTCGTCTATGCGCGCGGCGTCGAATGGAACGAAAGCCATTGGGACAATGCCCGCTTCAACGAATTGCTGTTGCAGGCCCGGGCCGAGCTGAACGACGATCTGCGCCGCGAGATCTATGCCGACATGCAGGGGCTGGTCAGCCAGGACGGCGGCACCATCATCCCGGTCTTCGTCAATTATGTCGATGCGCATAACGACAAGGTGGCGCATGGCGAGGTGGCGGGGGATCGCTTCTTCGACGGCTGGAAGCTGGTCGAAAGGTGGTATGCGGCATGAAGATCGCGGCAATCGGCGGCGGCGTGATCGGCGGAGGCTGGATCGCGCGCTTCATCCTGAACGGGCATGACGTCCATGTCTTCGACCCCCATCCCGAGGCCGCCCGCATCGTGGGCGAGGTGCTGGCCAATGCCAGCCGCGCCTATGACCGGCTGTTCCAGGCGCCGCTGCCGGAGCCCGGCCGGCTGATCTGGGCCAAAACCGTCGCCGATGCCGTAACGGGCGCGGATTTCGTCCAGGAAAGCGTGCCGGAGCGGCTGGACCTCAAGCATCGCGTCATTGCCGAGATCGCGGCGGCGGCGCCCGAAACGGCGCTGATCTGCTCCTCGACCTCGGGGTTCAAGCCCTCGGAACTGCGGCAGGGCGCGCGGCATCCCGACCGGATCCTTGTCGCGCATCCCTTCAACCCGGTCTATCTGCTGCCCGTGGTCGAGGTCGTGGGCGGCGGCGAGGCAGCGGATCGTGCCTGCGCGATCCTGACGGCGATCGGCATGAAGCCCGTCACCGTCGCGCGCGAGATCGACGCCCATATCGGCGACCGCCTGCTGGAAGCGGTCTGGCGCGAGGCGCTGTGGCTGGTCAAGGACGGCATCGCCACCACCGAGGAAATCGACGACATCATCCGCTTTGGCTTCGGGTTGCGTTGGGCGCAGATGGGCCTATTCGAGACCTATCGCATCGCCGGCGGCGAGGCCGGGATGAAGCATTTCCTGGCCCAGTTCGGTCCGGCGCTGAAATGGCCCTGGACCAAGCTGATGGATGTTCCCGATCTGGACGACGCGCTGATCGACACCATCGCCAGCCAGTCGGACGCCCAGTCCGGCGCCCATTCCATCCGCGAACTGGAGTGTATCCGCGACGACAATCTGGTCGGCATCTTCCACGCTCTGAAGGCCAATGACTGGGGGGCCGGCAAGACGCTGCGCGAGGCCGAGAACCGGCTTTATGCCCGTCAGGTCGAGGCGCCCTCGGGCTATCCCCTGCGCCTGCACCGGGCGCGGGTCGGTGGCTCGTGGCTGGACTATAACGGCCATATGACCGAATTCCGCTATCTGCAGGTCTTCGGCGATGCGACCGATGCGTTCCTGATCCATATCGGTCTGGGCGAGGCTTATCGCAATGCCGGCTTCTCGGCCTATACGGTCGAGACCCATATCCGCCATCTGGCCGAGATCGGCGCGAACGAGCAGCTGATGGTCGAAACCCGGCTGCTGGGCCATGACGCCAAGCGCATCCGCCTGCATCACGCCATCCTGCGCGAGGACGGCACCGAGGCCGCCACCGCCGAACACATGCTGATGCATGTCAGCACCGATCAGGGCCGCGCCACCCCCTTGCCCGACGGGCTGCTGCAAGCGCTGGACCGGATCGCGGCGCAGGACGCCGGCGCCCATCCCGATCACGCAGGCAGGGGCATCCGCGACATCCGCCCGCGCGAGGTCGCGACATGAGCGGCGGGCCGCGCGACCACCCGCTGCGCCGGATGATCCTGATGCGGCTGGGGATCGGGCTGTTCACGCTGCTGGTGATCTCGGTTCTGGTGTTTCTGGCGGTCAGCCTGCTGCCGGGCGACATCGCCCAGCAGATCCTGGGCCAGTCGGCGACCACGGAAACCGTGGCGGCGCTGCGCCGGGAACTGGGTTTGGACCAGCCGCTGATCACCCGCTATTTCGCCTGGATCGGCGGCATCCTGACCGGGGATTTCGGCCGCTCGCTGGCCAATGGCCGCCCGGTCGCCGACCTTCTGGCGGCGCGGCTGGGCAATACCATGTTCCTTGCCGCCTATGCGGCGGTGATCGCGGTGCCGCTGGCGGTGACCCTTGGCCTGCTGGCGGCGCTGTGGCGCGGATCGTGGTTCGATCGCTGCGTGAACGTGATCAGCCTCTCGGCGATTTCGTTCCCCGAGTTCTTCATCGCCTATATCCTGATGTTCTGGCTGTCGGTGCGGCTGGGCTGGTTCCCGTCGATGGCCGATCCCGGCGCGAACCCTTCGCTGGCGGATCTGCTGGGCAAGGCCTTCCTGCCCGCCGTGACGCTGGTGCTGGTCGTGACGGCACATATGATGCGGATGACACGGGCGGCAGTGGTCAATGTGCTGGGCGCGCCCTATATCGCCATGGCGCGGCTGAAGGGCGTGTCGCGCTGGCGGATCATTACCCGGCACGCGCTGCCCAATGCGCTGGCGCCGATCATCAACGTCATCGCGCTGAACGTCGCCTGGCTGATCACCGGCGTCGTCATCGTCGAGGTGGTCTTCGTCTATCCCGGCCTCGGCCAGCTGATGGTGGACAGCGTCAGCAACCGCGATATGCCGGTGGTGCAGGCCTGTGCGCTGATCTTCGCGGCGGTCTATGTGTTGCTGAACCTGATCGCGGATGTGCTGGCCATTGCGACCAATCCGCGCCTGCTGCATCCGAGGTAAGACATGACACTTGCCTCGCTGCGGCAGATCCCGCCTACCGCCCTGCTGGGGCTGGTCCTCATCGTGGCCTATGCGCTGGTCGGCATTCTCGCCCCCCTGATCGCCCCCTATGGCGAGGCGCAGATCGTCGGCGACCAGTTCCTGCCATGGGGCGGAGATTACCTGCTCGGCACCGACAATCTGGGCCGGGACATGCTGTCGCGGCTGATCTGGGGCGCGCGCAATACCGTGGGCGTCGCCTTGCTGACGACGCTGCTGGCCTTCCTGCTGGG
>Ga0182739_1000593_pt1 | contig 44100 bp, 40 predicted proteins | sample eDN5th30CBELigBY_FD_128873 | JGI IMG/M metagenome (GOLD analysis project Ga0182739, IMG submission 128873) | Enriched backyard soil microbial communities from Emeryville, California, USA - eDNA 5th pass 30_C BE-Lig BY (version 2) (version 2) | ecosystem: Environmental > Terrestrial > Soil >... | reverse complement strand
GACATCCGCAAGGGGGAAATCCGCGCCATCATCGGCCCGAACGGGGCCGGCAAGACCTCGATGCTGAACGTCATCAACGGCTTCTATCACCCGCAGCAGGGCCGCATCACCTTTCGCGGCGAGACGCGCCCGCGCATGAAGCCTTACGCGGCGGCCTATGGCGGTATCGCGCGCACGTTCCAGAACGTCGCGCTGTTCCGCGGCATGAGCGCGCTCGACAACATCATGGCTGGCCGCACGCTCAAGATGCGCCGCGGCTTCTTCTGGCAGCTTCTGCGCTACGGCCCCGCGATGCGCGAGGAGGTCGAGCACCGCCGCAAGGTCGAGGAGATCATCGACTTCCTCGAGATCGCGCATATCCGCCGCGTGCAGGTCGGGCGGCTGCCTTATGGGTTGCAGAAGCGGGTCGAACTCGGGCGCGCACTGGCGATGGAGCCGGACCTCCTGCTGCTCGACGAACCGATGGCCGGCATGAACCTCGAGGAGAAGGAGGACATGTCGCGTTTCATCATCGACGTGAACCAGGAATACGGCACGACGATCGCGCTGATCGAACACGACATGGGCGTTGTGATGGATCTCTCCGACCGCGTGGTCGTGCTCGACTATGGCCGCAAGATTGCCGACGGCACGCCCGATGCGGTCAAGCGCGACCAGGCGGTGATCGATGCCTATCTCGGCGTGGCGCATTGAGGGGATGACATGAAGGGCAGCCCATACGACGCCTTTACCTCTCCCCGCCTGCGGGGAGAGGTCGGACTTTGCGCGCTTGCGTGCAAAGTCCGGGTGAGGGGGCGTCTCGATATGCTGCTGCCTTTCGGCCTCTTGCCCCTCACCCCGACCCTCTCCCCGCAAGTGGGGAGAGGGGGCCCACTGAGGATGGGGCCAAGCTGAATGGACCTCCTCTACAAAATCTTCATCGACCCGTTCGTGCAGATGGGTGCGGCGCCGGATCTTTTGATCCAGACACTGTGGGAGGGGCTGGTCGGCGGCGTGCTCTATGCGCTGATCGCGCTCGGCTTCGTGCTGATCTTCAAGGCCTCCGGCGTGTTCAACTTCGCGCAGGGCATCATGGTGGTGTTCGCGGCGCTGACGCTGGTCGGGCTGACCAACAGCGGCGTGCCGCGTGGCGTCAGCGTGCTCGTGATCCTCGCCGGGCTCGCCCTTGCCGGCTGGTGGCTCTATCGTTTCCTCGCAGCGCGCAGCGCGCGGACGCCGGGCAGCGCTGCGGACCATCAGTGGCGCTGGCTGGTCGGCATCGGCATCGCCTTGTTCGGCGTGGCCGCGTTCTTCCTGTTCGAGCAGCGAATGCCGGCTTTCATCGCGCTCGCCGTCACCATCGGCGTGATGTTCGTGCTGGCGGTCGCGGTCGAGAGACTGGTGCTGCGCCCGCTCGTCAACCAGCCCGACATCATCCTGTTCATGGCGACGTTCGGGCTGACCTACTTCCTCATCGGGCTTGGCGAACTGATCTTCGGCGGCGAACCGAAGGTGATGGTGACGGACGAACTGTTCCTGCCGCGCGGCAATTACGAGTGGCGGGTGTTTGGTGGCTTCGTCTCGTTCCAGAAGCTCGACATCGCCGCCGCCGTGATAGCCTCGATCCTGGTGGCGACGCTCGCGATCTTCTTCCAGCGCACGCGCATCGGTCGCGCGCTGCGCGCGGTCGCCGACAGCCACAAGGCCGCGCTGTCGGTCGGAATTTCGCTCGAGCAGATCTGGGTGATAGTCTGGTTCGCCGCCGGCATCGTGGCGCTCGCCACCGGCATCATGTGGGGCGCGCGCTCGGACGTCTCCTTCGCGCTGCAGATCATCGCGTTCAAGGCGCTGCCGGTGCTGATCCTTGGCGGCTTCACCTCGATCCCAGGCGCGATCGTCGGCGGCATCATCATCGGCGTCGGCGAGAAGCTCGGCGAGTTCTACTGGGGGCCGCTGCTCGGCTCCGGCATTGAAAGCTGGCTCGCTTACATGATCGCGCTGTTCTTCCTGCTGTTCCGGCCGCAGGGCCTGTTCGGCGAGCGTATCATCGAACGGATTTGAACGGACGCGCCATGCTCTACCGCGAAGCCGGACAATATAAGACGAGTTACGAGGCCGATCAGGCCGTGTTCCCGATCCTGCAGGACCGCATCGGTCTTGCGGTGATCCTGTTCGTCGCCGCGGTCGTGATCCCGCTCACCCTGAGCGAATTCACGCTGGTCTCGGTGATGATCCCGGTGCTGATCTTCTCGCTCGCCGCGATCGGGCTCAACCTGCTGACCGGCTATACGGGCCTCCTGTCGCTCGGCGCCGGCGGCTTCATGGGCGTCGGGGCCTATGCTTGCTACAAGCTCGCGACCGCCTTCCCCGACGTGAACATCGTGTTCCACCTGCTGGCGTCGGGCTTCTTTGCCGCGGCCGTGGGCGTGTTCTTCGGTCTGCCGTCGCTGCGCATCAAGGGGTTCTATCTCGCGGTGGCGACGCTGGCGGCGCAGTTCTTCCTGTCCTGGGCGTTCGTCCGCATCCCCTGGCTCTACAACTACAATGTCTCCGGCGCGATCGAGGTGCCGACCCGCGCGCTGTTCGGGGTCGCGATAACCGGGCCGACGGCGACGCCGGTCGCGCGCTATTATGTCGTGCTTGGCATCGTGGTGCTGCTGACCTGGCTTGCCTCGAACCTCGTGCATGGCCGCATCGGCCGGATGTGGATGGCGGTGCGCGACATGGACATTGCTGCCGAACTGATTGGCATCAAGCTCTACCAGACCAAGCTGCTCGCCTTCGCCGTGTCCTCGTTCTACTGCGGCGTTGCCGGCGCGCTGATGGTGTTCCTGTGGCTCGGTGCCGCCGAAGCCGACAGCTTCAACATCAACCAGTCCTTCATCATCCTGTTCATGGTGATCATCGGCGGCCTCGGGAGCCTGATCGGTTCGTTCCTCGGCGCGGCGTTCATCTGGGCCCTGCCGGTGGCCTTGCGCGCATTCCCGGAATTCTTCGGCCTGAATGTCACTGCGGCGACCATCGAACATGTGCAGTTCATGGTCGTCGGCGCGCTGATCATCTTCTTTCTGGTGGTGGAACCGCACGGGCTCGCGCGGCTCTGGCAGATCGCGAAGCAGAAACTGCGGGTGTGGCCCTTCCCCTATTGATGGGGCACACTCGCATCCAATCCTGTCCCGCCGTTACAGGCGAGGCTGGTTCAGGTCCCGACGCATCGCTGCCGGGATCGTTTTCGAACTCCGGCCCGCACGATGCGGTCAGCCGGAGGAACACAAGAACGGGAGGAGTCCAATGCGTTGCAAGTCCGTCGTTCTCGGCGCCGCAGTCGCCGCCATGCTGGGCGCTCCCGCGCTCATGCCGGCCGCACAGGCGCAGGAGAGCATTTATGTTCCGCTGATGACCTATCGCACCGGGGCGTTTGCCGGCTCCGGCATCCCGATCGCGAACGGCATGTCCGACTATCTCAACATGCTCAATGAGCGCGACGGCGGCATTGGCGGCGTGCGGATCGCCGTCGACGAATGCGAAACCGGCTACGACACCAAGCGCGGCGTCGAGTGCTACGAACTCCTGAAGGCCAAGCGCCCGGTGGTGATGAACCCCTATTCCACCGGCATCACGCTGCAACTGATCCCGAAGGCCGCGGTCGACAAGATCCCGATGTTCTCGATGGCCTACGGCCTTTCGGCTTCGGCCGACGGCAACAACTTCCCGTGGATCTTCAATCCGCCGGCCACCTATTGGGACGGCCTGTCGATGATCATCCGCTACATCGGCGACAAGGAGGGTGGGCTCGAAAAGCTCAAGGGCAAGACCATCGGCTATATCTTCTTCGACGGCGGCTACGGCCGCGAGCCGATCCCGCTGCTTGAGCAACTCGCGAAGGACTACGGCTTCAACGTGAAGCTCTATCCGGTGCCTGCGGCCGAGATGCAGAACCAGTCCGGGCTGTGGCTGAACGTCCGGCGCGATCGTCCGAACTGGATGATCATGTGGGGCTGGGGCGCGATGAACCCGACCGCGGTGCGCGAAGCGACGCGCATTAACTTCCCGATGGACAAGTTCATCGGAACCTGGTGGTCGGCAGGCGAGGACGACGCGCGCGGCGGCGGCCAGGCCGCGAAGGGCTATCTCGCGCTCAACCTGAATGCGGTCGGCACCGATTTCCCGGCCATCCAGGACATCGTCAAGCACGTGGTCGAGAAGGGCAAGAGTCAGGTTGACCGCAGCAAGGTCGGCGAGACGCTCTACAATCGCGGCGTGCTCAATTCGGCGATCATCGCGGAAGCGATCCGCAATGCGCAGAAGATCACCGGCAAGAAGGTCGTGAACGGCGAGGATGTGCGGCGCGGATTCGAGTCGCTCAAGATCGACGCGGCGCGCTGGAAGGAACTCGGTCTCGAAGGCTTTGCGGCGCCGCTCACCGGCATCTCCTGCGCGGATCACAACGGCCACCACTCGGCCTATCTCCAGCAGTGGGACGGCACCAAGTGGGTCAAGGCATCGGACTGGATCGCGCCGATGAAGGACAAGGTGCGCCCGCTGCTCGAAGCGGCGGCCAAGGACTATGTGAGCAAGAACCAGCCGTGGCCTGCGCGCGCGGAGGCCTGCGACAAGCCGTCGTGAGGCGCGAGGGCAAAACTCTGACTCGTCATTCCGGGGCGCGGGTCGAAGGCCCGCGAACCCGGAATCCATGAAAACAGACAGGGGTTATGGATTCCGGCCCTCGCCGCCAAAGCGGCTCGGCCGGAATGACGCCGAGAGTTGCGAAAAGGCTTTACCTACGCGGGGACGTGCGGAAAATTCGCTCGACAGGGTGACAGGCGATGAGCACCGCAGAACAGTCGGCAGCAGTTCCCCTTGAGGGGGCGGCACGCGACCGCATTCTCTCCGTCAACAATATCGAGGTCGTCTACGACCACGTCATCCTTGTGCTCAAGGGCGTCTCGCTGGATGTGCCGCGCGGCGGCATCGTCGCGCTGCTCGGCGGCAACGGCGCCGGCAAGACGACGACGCTCAAAGCGATCTCCAATCTCCTGCACTCCGAGCGCGGCGAAGTGACGAAGGGCGCGATCCTGTTCGACGGCGAGGAAGTGCAGGCGCTGTCGCCGAACGAACTGGTGCGTCGCGGCTGCATCCAGGTGATGGAGGGCCGGCAATGCTTCGGCCACCTCACGGTGGAAGAGAACCTGCTCACCGGCGCCTTCACGCGCCGCGACGGCAATGCCGCGATCCGCGCCGACCTCGAGCGCGTCTATGGCTATTTTCCGCGCCTCGGCGAACGCAAGGATTCGCTCGCCGGCTACACGTCCGGCGGCGAGCAGCAGATGTGCGCCATCGGCCGCGCGCTGATGGCGCGCCCCAAGATGATCCTGCTCGATGAGCCGTCGATGGGGCTCGCGCCGCAGATCGTCGAGGAGATTTTCGGGATCGTGCAGACGCTCAACGAGAAGGAAGGAGTCTCGTTCCTCCTCGCGGAGCAGAACACCAATATGGCGCTGAGGTTCGCGCGCTATGGCTACATCCTGGAGAACGGCCGCGTCGTCCTCGACGGCGAGGCGCAGTCCCTGCGCGAGAACGAGGACGTCAAGGAGTTCTACCTCGGCATCGCCGAGGGCAAGCGCAAGTCGTTCCGCGACGTGAAGCACTACAAGCGGCGCAAGCGCTGGCTCGCCTGATCGCGTAGCGGCGACCGCTCAAGTCTGAACCACTCAGGCAAATCCGCCGATCCGGAAGCGCGCGCCGTCAGCGGCTGCGCATCTTGTTGTCGGCCCAGCGCTGCAGGTCGCGCGCCGTCATGCGCTGGAGGAAGGGGTTGGCCTTGACGAGCTTTTCGCGCGTCGTCTTTCCGCTTGCGTCGGCGAAGGCCATCACGCTGGCGGCGTCGGCATCGTGCTGCGCGGAGAGGATGGCCGCCGCGCCCGCGCCGCCGGCGAAATGGGCGAGGTAGAGCGTGCCGGGCGTGGCCGGCAGGCCGCGCCCGCGCAGGACCGCCTCGTTCCGGCGCACGAGATGCCCGGCCATGGTGCGCGACAGTTCCGGCTCGAAACGCAGTTGCAGAACCTCCGCATCGCTGCGGGATTTCAGGTGGGGAAGGTGGCGGCGGGCGAGTTCCAGCCAGGTCGCCTCGATGAACTGCCCCGCGCCGGCGGCCGTGGACCGTGCGTTCCTGGCGCGTGCATTCCCACCGGACTCGACCTGGATGATGCCGTCGACGATCTGCGCCACGACGCTGTCGGGCAGCGGCGCCGGCTTGCTGCTCCAGATATGGTCAACAAGAAACGCCGTGAAGACGCCGATCAGGAAAGTCCCTAGCAGCGCCAGCACGATCAGGGCGATGCGGCGCGGGCTCCAGGGTATGCTTCGGGCGTCCGCGCCGCGCCGGCTGCAGCCGCCGCGAAAGCGATCCTGCAGCGCCATTGCGCGGTCGGGAGCGAGCGCGGGCCCGAGGGGCGACGTGCGGCCGCCGACCGGTCGGCGCCGGAAGTCCGATCCGGTCTCGATCGGTGCGTAGAGCGTCTGGCAGGCTTGCAGGCGGCTCATCTCAAGGCGCGTGGTTGAGGTCCCCCGTCAGCGAAACGACGTCGGACCGGTGCGCCCCCCGAAAGCCATTCACGTCCGAAAAATTGAATCAATTCTTAACGATGGGCCAGAAGAGGCGCGAATCGCCGGTAAAGGCGCCGGCGATAACCGTCCTTGCGCGGCCGGGCGTGTGAGAGGCGGCGCTCGGCAGGGTGGGCGTCAGGGCAGCCGGTCAAACCCTTCGCCGAACCCGTTCAGGCTGACCGGTATTCCGATGCCTTCTTCCGGGGTCTGGAAGATGATGAAGGTGGCCGCCTTGCCGCTGCGGAACTGCTTGGTGAGGTTCTCGTCCATCACCACCTCGGCCACGCAGCCGTTGGGGAGGCAGCGGACGAACCCGGCGCGGCCGATGTCCGCATCGTCGATCTTGAGGCCGAGGCCGGACGGCAGCAGCACCCCGAGCGGGGCGAGCACGCGCATCAGGCGGCTCTTCTGGTCGGCAGTGCGCAGCACGATGACGGTCAGGCCGACGTTCGGCCGGTCTTCCGCGGTCACGCTCTGGATCAGCGCGCACTGTTCGGCCTGCGCGCCGGGCGGCGTGTCGCAGCGCAGCTGCCAGTCCCCGTGCACGGATTTGACCGTACCCTGCGCGAGGGCAGACCCCGTGAGGGCGGACAGGACGGTGGCGGCAAAGACCGTCGCCGCGAACCCGCGACGGACGCCTCGATGCCAGGCTGCAAAATCGACCATCGGCGCTCCCTTTAGAGCATCGCTCCGGAAAAGCCTGCCCCGGACCTGATCCGGGGTGGATGCCGGCTTTTGGAAATTGCGATGCTCAACCAAGACTCTACAGCATCATGCCGATTCGATGACCCGGCACGATGCCGGTGACCCGGCATGATGCCGTAGAATGCGCCGTACTCCGGACCATAGGTCCGAATCGTCGTGCGGCGGCAGGGGCATACTCCAGGGGCCTTGGGTACATGGCATGCCCCCGGTGTCAAGCGGGACGGCTGCGGCAGGTGCGGCCGTACCCCGCAAGAGACGCATAAGTCCCCGATTCTACGCCGCCGTTGCAGGGCTTCCATGCAAGCCGCGGCTGCGCCTGCCCGATCGGTCGTTTGCCGCTCCTGTGTGCATTGCGGCGCGCGCCGAATTGTGGTTTGAGAGGCCCGAACGGTCACCCCCGCGCCGCATCGAGCCTCGTATCGCGAGTCTTCCGTGCGGACAGGTCCTGTCCCGCCATCGATTTTGACGAAGCTGGCGGACGGGGGCCGGGCCGCGTGGGGCGGCGATGTGGCGGGGGCCCCCGTCAAGGGAGCTGATGGGACGATGCGAAGCTGGGTTCTGCGGTTGCTAGCTCTGGCGGTCATGACGATGCCGATTGCGGCCACAACCGCGTATGCGGGTCTCGGGCAGCCGAGTCCCTGGCAGATGGGGTTGCAGCAGGCGGCGGCGCCGGTGATGAGCGACATCATCTGGTTCCACGACTACGTGATGATCATCATTACGGCGATCACGCTGTTCGTGCTCGCGCTGCTGATCTACGTCATATTCAAGTTCGACGCCCGGAAGAATCCGAACCCGAGCCGGACCACGCACCATACCGGGCTTGAAGTGGCCTGGACGCTGATCCCGGTGCTGATCCTGGTCGCGATCGCGGTGCCGTCGTTCCGGCTGCTGTTCCTGCAGACGACGATCCCGCCGGCCGACATCACGGTAAAGGCGATCGGCAAGCAGTGGTTCTGGACCTACAACTACCCCGACCACGGCAATTTCGAATTCGATTCGCTGATGGTGCCGGAAGCCGACCTCAAGCCCGGTCAGCCGCGCCTGCTGGCCGCCGACAATGCGATGGTCGTGCCGGTGAACAAGGTCGTGCGCGTGATCACGACGGCGACCGACGTGATCCACGCCTTCGCCGTTCCGTCCTTCGGCATCAAGATCGACTCGGTTCCCGGCCGCATCAACGAGACCTGGTTCAAGGCGACCCGCGAGGGCGTCTATTACGGCCAGTGCTCCGAACTGTGCGGCCGTAATCACGCATTCATGCCGATCGAGGTCCGGGTCGTGAGCGATCAGGCCTTCGCCGCTTGGATCGAGGAATCGAAGCAGAAATACGCCAGCGACACGCCGCCGCCGGCAACCGCAGTCGCCGCAGCGCGCTAGCGCCTCCGCTGCGAGTGGGCAGAGAAGACGAAGGGTTCGAAAATGGCCACGACTACCGTTCACGACGGGCCACATGCCGCTCCTGGCGGTCATGGCGACGCCCATGAACACCATCCGACCGGATGGCGGCGCTATCTTTATTCGACGAACCACAAGGACATCGGCACGATGTACCTTGTGTTCGCGATCGTCGCCGGCCTGATCGGCGGCGCGTTTTCGATCGGCATCCGCATGGAGCTCCAGGAGCCCGGGATGCAGATCTTCTCGAACCCGCACGCGTTCAACGTGTTCACCACCGGCCACGGCCTCATCATGGTGTTCTTCATGGTGATGCCGGCGATGATCGGCGGCTTCGGCAACTGGTTCGTGCCTCTCATGATCGGCGCGCCGGACATGGCGTTCCCGCGCATGAACAACATTTCGTTCTGGCTGCTGCCGGCCTCGTTCACGCTGCTGCTGATCTCGCTGTTCACCGAGGGTGAGCCGGGCGGAATGGGCTCCGGTACCGGCTGGACCGTCTATGCGCCGCTCTCGACCACCGGCCATCCGGGCCCGTCAGTCGATTTCGTGATCCTCTCGCTGCATCTCGCGGGCGCGTCCTCGATCCTCGGGGCGATCAACTTCATCACCACCATCTTCAACATGCGCGCGCCGGGCATGACCCTGCACAAGATGCCGCTGTTCGCGTGGTCGGTGCTGATCACCGCGTTCCTGCTGCTGCTGTCGCTGCCGGTGCTGGCGGGCGCCATCACCATGCTGCTCACCGACCGCAACTTCGGCACCACCTTCTTCAGCCCGTCCGGCGGCGGTGACCCGATCCTGTACCAGCACCTGTTCTGGTTCTTCGGGCATCCGGAAGTCTACATCATGATCCTGCCGGGCTTCGGCATGGTCAGCCACATCATCTCGACCTTTTCGCGCAAGCCGATCTTCGGCTATCTCGGCATGGCCTATGCGATGGTGGCCATCGGCGCGATCGGGTTCATCGTCTGGGCCCACCACATGTACACCGTGGGCATGACCTCGACGACGCAGGCCTACTTCGTGGCCGCCACGATGGTGATCGCGGTGCCGACCGGGGTGAAGATCTTCTCCTGGGTGGCGACCATGTGGGGCGGCTCGATCGACTTCCGCACCCCGATGCTGTGGGCGATCGGCTTCATCTTCCTGTTCACGGTCGGCGGCGTGACCGGCGTGATGCTGGCCAATGCCGGCGTCGACCGCGCCATGCACGACACCTATTACGTGGTGGGCCACTTCCACTACGTGCTCTCGCTCGGCGCGGTGTTCGCGATCTTCGCGGGCTGGTACTACTGGTTCCCGAAGATGTTCGGCTACAACTACTCCGAGACGATCGGGAAGGCGCACTTCTGGATCATGTTCATCGGCGTGAACGTGACCTTCTTCCCGCACCACTTCCTCGGACTGGCCGGCATGCCGCGCCGCTACGTCGACTATCCCGACGCGTTCGCGGGCTGGAACATGGTCTCGTCGATGGGGTCCTACATCTCGGGCTTCGCGGTGCTGTTGTTCCTCTACGGCGTGTTCGATGCGTTCCGGCGCAAGGATCAGGCTGCCAACAATCCGTGGGGCCCCGGCGCGACGACGCTCGAATGGACGCTGTCCTCGCCGCCGCCGTTCCACCAGTTCGAGGTCCTGCCGCGCATCAAGTGAGTGTGCGTGGAGCGAAACGTCAGTTCTGGAAAGAAAGGGAGCGAATAGAGAATACCGATCAGCGAAAGAACTTTTCGCCGTTCGCCAATTCGCTATTCGCTGGATGCTGTGAGCGACACTGTCACCACACAAGCCCGCCAAGACGCCGCCTGGAATGGCGGCGCCGACGTCGGCGATTACATCACGTTGCTCAAGCCGCGCGTGATGTCGCTCGTGATCTTCACGGCGCTGGTCGGGCTCGTGATCGCGCCCGGCGAGATGCACCCGGTGCTGGCCTTCACCGCCTTGCTCTGCATTGCGGTCGGGGCGGGCGCGGCCGGTGCGCTCAACATGTGGTACGACGCCGACATCGACCGGTTGATGGAGCGCACGGCCGACCGTCCGGTCGCCGCGGGGCGGGTCGAGCCCGGCGAGGCGCTGGCCTTCGGCGTTGCGCTCTCCGTCGGCTCGGTCGTGGTGCTCGGCCTGCTGGTGAACTGGCTCAGCGCGGCGCTGCTCGCCTTCACCATCTTCTTCTATGCCGTCGTCTACACGATCTGGCTCAAGCGCTGGACGCCGCAGAACATCGTGATCGGCGGCGCGGCCGGCGCGCTGCCGCCGGTGATCGGCTGGGCCGCCAAGACCGACGGTCTCGCCCTCGAGCCGATCCTGCTGTTCCTCATCATCTTCTTCTGGACGCCGCCGCACTTCTGGGCGCTGGCGCTGTTGCGCGCGCAGGAATATGCCCGCGCCGGCGTGCCGATGCTGCCGGTGACGGCGGGCGAGGCGGTCACCCGCAAGCAGATTCTGGCCTATACCGTCCTGCTGGCGCCGCTCGGCGTGACGCCCTGGCTGTTCGGCAGCGCCGGGCCGGTCTATGGCGCGACTGCCATCGTCGGCGGTCTCATGATGCTCGCGCTGGCGGTTCGGGTCTGGCGGCCCGGCGATCGCGCGCACGCGGCCGGCAAGCGGCTGTTCGGTTTCTCCATCCTCTACCTCTTCCTGCTGTTCGCAGCCCTGCTGCTGGAGCAGGGACTGGCGAAGATCCTGGGCTAGGGAGCGATCCCGCAAAGGCATGCATGAACGAACCTCCGGAACCCGGCATTGTTCTTACCGACGAGCAGAAGCGACGCAGGCGCAGACGTTCCATCGCGCTTGCGCTGGTGCTGGGCGCGCTGGCCGTTCTGTTCTACGTGGTGACGATCGTGAAGCTGGGACCCGGTGTCCTGAACCGTCCGCTCTGAACGCAATGCGCCATGGCTGAACCCGTCCCGTCTTCAGGCAATCAGGCGAAACGCCGCGATCTTGTGGTCGCAGCGTCCTGCGGCGCGTTCGCAGCGCTGATGCTCGGCGCGGCCTATGCCTCGGTGCCGCTCTATGACTGGTTCTGCCGCGTCACCGGCTTTGCGGGTACGACGATGGTGGCGAGCGAGGCGCCCGGCTACACGCTCGACCGCGAGGTGACGGTCCGCTTCGATTCCAACATCACGGGCGGGCTGCCGTGGCGTTTCGTGCCGGAGAAGACCTTCATCAAGGCGCGGCTGGGCGAGGTGGTGACCGTCTATTATTCGGTGACCAACCTGGCAGCGCGCGAGACCTGGGGCCAGGCGAGCTACAACGTGACGCCGCTCACGGTCGGTGCGCAGTTTCACAAGATCAACTGCTTCTGCTTCACGGACCAGCGGCTTGGACCCGGCGAACGCCGCGAGATGGCCGTGGTCTTCTACGTCGACCCGAAGCTCGCCGAAGATTCCGAGCATGACGGGCTGAACACGATCACGCTTTCCTATACTTTCTTCGCAGTGCGTCCGCCTGCCAAGCCGGTGGCTGACGCCGCTCGCGCGGCGACTGGCGGAAGCGGCGTGCGAGCGGTAGAGACACGATAGCGGGCGGCTGCCCGCGAGCATTGTTATCGGAGACTGGGGACGATGGCCGAGGCGCATACCAAGCATCACGACTACCACCTGGTCGACCCGAGTCCCTGGCCGGTGCTCGGTTCGATTTCGGCGTTCATCATGGCGGTCGGCGCGATCGGATGGATGCACCACATGTTCCCCGGTGCCTGGGTGGTGTTCTCCGCCGGCACGCTCGGGGTCCTCTACACGATGACCGGATGGTGGCGCGACGTCATCAACGAGGCCGAGCACAAGGGCGACCATACGCGCGTGGTGCAGATCCACCACCGCTACGGCATGATCCTGTTCATCGCCTCCGAAGTGATGTTCTTCGTCGCCTGGTTCTGGGCCTATTTCAACGTCGCACTGTTTCCTACCGACGTTTTCCAGTACGCGCGCACGGAGTTCATCGGCGGGGTATGGCCGCCGAAGAGCATCGAGACCTTCGATCCCTGGCACCTGCCGCTGCTCAACACGCTGATCCTCCTGACCTCCGGCACCACCGTCACCTGGGCGCACCATGCGCTGCTGCACGGCGATCGTGACGGACTGAAGAAGGGCTTGTGGTGCACGATCGTGCTCGGCGCGCTGTTTACCTGTGTGCAGGCTTACGAATACAGCCATGCGGCCTTCGCTTTCAGCGGCAACATCTACGGCGCCACGTTCTACATGGCGACCGGCTTCCACGGCTTCCACGTGCTCATCGGCACGATCTTCCTGATCGTCTGCCTGGCGCGTGCCTATGCCGGACACTTCACGCCCAAGCAGCATCTCGGCTTCGAGTTCGCCGCCTGGTACTGGCACTTCGTCGACGTGGTGTGGCTGTTCCTGTTCGCGGCCATCTATGTGTGGGGAGCCGGACCTCACCCGCACATGTACGTGCAGTGAGGCGCGGCCGCTGACGCCCCCGCCGGTCACGGCCGGCGCTGGCTGCGGCTTCAGGTTTATGAGTCAGAAGGGGCGGCGGTGGCCGCCCCTTCGTTTTTGGAACGGGGCAGACGCGGTATCTTCGCCCGGCAACGAAGACGCGATGCGAACTAGGCGAGGGATGCGGTATCTGCGGACCTTGTCAGGCGAGACCGGCCTGCAGGCACAGTAGCTCGGCGACCGGCTGAACCGGGCCCGACGGCGAACCGCGACGCTCCCGCGAGGCGCTTCATTGCGCCCCATCCCCCGTCCTGCTGCTTGAAGACAGTGGGGGTGACAGGGGCCGGCGATTGGATGCCGCTTTTGAAAATCGGGATACTCGAACAAGACGCCGCGGGATGCCGGTTCGATGAATCGGCACTGCACGGCGGTGTCCGCAGGATTTCCGCTGGTCTCGGCCTATAGAGCATTTTCCGGCGAAGTGGACACCGGTTCGCCGTTAGAAAATGCGACCAGACAATAACCTCTGGAGCACGATCCGATTCAATCTGATCGGATCGTGCTCTAGCGTTTTCGAGCGAAAGCCTGCCCCGGACTTGATCCGGGGTGGATACCGGTTCGCGTGAAGAAAACGCGTCAATATAAACAATTAGAGCTCCGGCTTTGATTTCATCAAAGCCGGAAAAGCTCTAGCTGCTCAGTCGACTGTCACGCCCGACTCTTCGACAATCGCCCGCCACTGTTTGATGAGATCGAGATAAACTTCCGGGAACCGGTCCGCCGGCTCTGCCGCCGGGTCGACGCCGAGCACGAGCAACCTGCCTTTCACGTCCGGATGATTGACGGCCTGAGAGAGCGCCGCGCCAAGCTTCTTCACGATCGCGTCGGGCGTTCCCACCGGTGCGAGGAATGCCTGAAATCCGCGCGCCTGCGAGAACCCGGCGACGCCTTGCGAGGCGAGCGTCGGCCAGCCCGGATAGGCCGCGCTGCCCTCAGGGCTGGTCCCTCCGAGCAGCTTGACGTCTCCCTTGTCGACGTAAGGCTTGGCGGAAACAATCATGGCGAGATCGACCTCGCCACCCATCAAAGCCTGAACCGCAAGCGCCTCGCCCTTATAAGGCACATGCACCATGTCGATGGCGTTCTTCTTCTTCATGACCTCGCCGAAGAGATGACCTGCCGAGCCGTGGCCAAATGTGGCGTAGCTCAGCTTGCCCTGGTGCTGCTTGGCATAGGCGAGCAACTCGCGTGCATTCGCCACCGGAAGCTTCTTGGAAGAAACCAGAGCAAGCTGCGTTTCGCCGACGCGCGCGATCGGTACGAAGTCTTTCAGGGGATCGTAGGCCGGCTTCTTGGTCAGCGCCGGGAACGCGCCATGCGATGCGCCGTTCGCCAGCAGGATCGTATAGCCGTCCGGCTGAGCGCGGGCCACGAATGCGCTGCCAATCGCGCCGCTCGCGCCGGGACGATTGTCGACGATAAACTTTCCGCCGAACAACGGCGCGGCCTTCTCGACGACCAGGCGCGCAAGAATGTCGCTAAGCGAGCCTGCCGCGCTGGGCACCACCACCGTCACTGGCCGCGTCGGATACTCTTGAGCCGAACCCGGTGAAGCGATCGCACACACGAGAGCCGCAAGAGCTGTCCGCAGCAACATGGCAAGTCCTCCCATCGTTTTTCGACGCTCGCAATCCTGTTCATTGTGCAAGCGATGACTGATTTTGTTGGATTGCACGCTTTTGGGCAGCCGATCAAGGATGGCCAAAGGGGCCGCAGGCGTTCAGATCGCGGGTCGCACCCCAGCCTCGCTCGTTGTGGCGCTTCGACAGGTTGGTGTCGTTCTGCTGATGGGAGATCTAACACCGATCGCGACAAGCCAGCGCCGGTTGCAGCGGGGGCAAGACCGGCATCGTCATGGATGTTATTTTGATCCTCACAGGAACACGGGAAGCTTCGACAACTTCAGTTTCTCGGGCTCCGACCGGATGGATAATCTATTGAAAGCGCACATCTAGTGGCAGACAAAGCCGTTGAGTCGAATCAAGCTTCAGCACGGGCGATGAGCGAGAACATCCCGATCACCACCGGCAAGGCCTTCCTGCGCGGCGCTGCCGGGCGGTGCCCGCGCTGCGGCGAGGGCAAGCTGTTTCAGGGCTTCCTCACCCTGCGGCCGGCCTGCGACTGCTGCGGTCTGGACTATACGTTCATCGACTCGGGCGACGGGCCGGCGGTGTTCGGCATCCTCATCGCCGGTTTCGCCGTGACCGGCGCTGCGCTGGTGACGGAAGCGACCTATGCGCCACCGTTCTGGGTGCATGCGCTATTGTGGGGGCCGCTCGCAGTGCTTCTCGCGGTGCTGCCGCTGCGGCCGTTGAAGGGCGTGATGATCGCATTGCAGTATCATTTCCAGGCAGCCGAGCACCGCGCCGGTGACAGGCAGGACTGATGTCCGGATCATCCGTTTCCCGGCGCGGACTCGCTGGCCTTGTCGTGCCGACCTTGTTCACCGTCGCCTGCCTCGCCGTTCTGGTCAGCCTCGGGCTCTGGCAGCTTGAGCGCCTGGCCTGGAAGCAGGGCGTGATCGCCACCCTGTCGGAGCGCCTGACGCAGCCGCCTTCCGCGCTGCCGCCGGCGTCGGAATGGGCCGCGCTCAAGGCCGCCGATGCCGAGTTCCGCCGCGTGCGCTTCGCGGCCGAGTTTCTCAACGATCGCGAGGCGCTGATCCATACCGCCGGTTCGCCGCTGCGCCCCGATGTGAGCGGGCGCGGCTACTGGGTGATGACCCCGGCGCGGCTCGCGGATGGCGCGGTGGTCATGGTCAATCGCGGCTTCGTTCCCGAGGGAAGGCAGGATCCGGCCACAAGGCGGGAGGGCGAAGTCGCGGGCGTGACGGAACTCGTCGGCGTGCTGCGCTGGCCGGAGGCGCGCGGCATGTTCACGCCCGCCGACGAGCCTGGCCGCAACCTGTGGTTCATCCGCGATCAGGCGGCCATCGCGGCGGCCAAGGGGGTCGGGCCGGTGGGGCCGTTCTATATCGACCTCGAAGGCCCGCAGCCGCCGGGCGGGCTGCCGCGGGCGGGGGCATTGCGGGTGTCGCTGCCCAATAACCACTTACAATATGCCGTGACCTGGTTCGGGCTGGCGCTGACGCTGCTGGCGGTTTTCCTCGTCTGGGTCGTCCGGCGGCCGCGTTGACGCTGTCCCGCCCTGCATGTTGTACCGGCCGGACCTTCCCAGTACTGTCCCGGCCGATCTCAAGGACCCTTCATTCGTGCGCTATGTCTCTACCCGCGGCGAAGCCGCGCCGCTCGACTTTGTCGCCGCCACGCTGGCCGGGCTTGCCCGCGACGGCGGCCTCTATGTGCCTGAAAGCTGGCCGTCTTTCGCTCCGGCGCAGATCGCGGCCATGGCCGGGCGGCCTTACGCGGAAGTCGCCGCCGAGGTGATGGCCCCGTTCGTGGGCGACGCCGTGCCGGGCGAGCAGATCGGGCGCATGGCGCAGGAAGCCTATGCCGGCTTCCGGCATCCGGCGGTGGCGCCGCTGGTGCAGGTTGCGCCTGGAACCTTCGTGCTCGAACTGTTCCACGGGCCGACGCTCGCCTTCAAGGATCTGGCGATGCAGTTCCTGGCCCGCCTGATGGACCACGCGCTCGAAGCGCGTGGCGAGCGCGCCACCATCGTGGTGGCAACCTCGGGCGACACCGGCGGCGCGGCGGTTGAGGCATTCCGCGGCGCGAAGCGGATCGATCTCGTGGTGCTCTATCCGCACGGGCGCATCTCTGAGGTGCAGCGGCGGATGATGACCACGCCGGAGGACGGCAATGTCCACGCGGTCGCGATCGAAGGCAACTTTGACGACTGTCAGGCGCTGGTGAAGGCGCTGTTCAATCACCATGCCTTCCGCGATCGGGTGCGGCTGTCCGCCGTCAACTCGATCAACTGGGCGCGCATCGTCGCGCAGGTGGTCTACTTTTTCACCGCCGCGGTGGCGCTCGGCGCGCCGCATCGCAAGGTCGCCTTCACGGTGCCGACCGGCAATTTCGGCGACATCTTCGCCGGCTATGCCGCGATGCGGATGGGCCTGCCGATCGACCGGCTGGTGATCGCGACCAATACCAACGACATCCTCGCGCGCACGCTCGCCTCCGGCGTTTACGAAGTGCGCGAAGTGGTCGCGACGGCCTCGCCGTCGATGGACATCCAGGTCTCGTCCAATTTCGAGCGGCTGCTGTTCGAGGCGTCCCGCCGCGATGCGTCCGCGGTGCGCGCCGCGATGGGCTCGCTGGGACAGTCCGGGCGCTTCGCCATCGGCTCCTCCGCCCTGACCTCGATCCGCGAGCATTTCGCCGCCGGCCGTGCCGACGAGGAGGAGACCGCCGCCACCATGCGCGTGGTGCGCAAGGAAACCGGCTACCTCGCCGACCCGCACACCGCGGTCGCGCTCGCGGTCGCGGAGAAGGAGGCGCACGATCCGTCGGTGCCGATGATCGTGCTCTCGACGGCGCATCCGGCGAAATTTCCCGATGCGGTCGAGGCGGCGTGCGGCGTGCATCCCGCGCTGCCGGACTGGCTCGCGCATCTGCCGTCGCGGCCCGAACGCATCACGGTGCTGCCGGCCGAACAGGCCGCAGTCGAGCAGTTTGTCGCGCGCGTCAGTCGCGCGGCGCAGGAAGGAGTGGTTGCATGAGCGTCGAAGTCACCCGGCTGGACTCCGGACTGGTCGTCGTCACCGACACCATGCCGCACCTGGAGACCGCCTCGCTCGGCGTCTGGGTGGGGGCCGGCAGCCGCGACGAACTCGCGGACGAGCACGGCATCTCCCACCTGCTCGAACACATGGCCTTCAAGGGCACGTCGCGCCGCACCTCGCGCCAACTTGCCGAAGAGATCGAGGCAGTCGGCGGCGACATCAATGCCGCGACCTCGGCCGAGACCACGGCCTATTACGCGCGCATGCTCAAGGCGGACGTGCCGCTCGCGCTCGATGTGCTCTCCGACATCCTCAGCGATCCTACCTTCGAGGCGACCGAACTGGCGCGCGAGCAGAATGTGATCGTGCAGGAGATCGGCGCCTGCGAGGATACGCCGGACGATCTGGTGTTCGACCTGTTGCAAAGCACGGCCTTCCCCGATCAGCCGGTCGGCCGCTCGATCCTCGGAACGCCGGACACCGTGCGCTCGTTCGATGCGCCGCGGCTGCGCACCTATCTCGGCCGCAACTACCGGGCGCCGGACATGGTGGTGGCGGCCGCCGGGGCGGTCGAGCACGCTGCGATCGTCGATCAGGTGCAGCGGGACTTCGCGGCCTTTGCAGGTCCTAAAGCGCCTGCGCCGGTGCCGGCGCGGTTCGCCGGCGGCGCCCGGCTCGAGGCCCGCGATCTCGAGCAGTTGCACATCACGCTCGCGATGGAGGGCGTGCCGCAACTCGATCCGAGCCTGTTCAGCCTGCAGGTGTTTACCAATGCGCTCGGCGGCGGCATGTCATCGCGGCTGTTCCAGGAAGTGCGGGAGCAGCGCGGGCTCTGCTATTCGATCTACACCTTCCACTGGCCCTATTCCGACACGGGCATGTTCGGCCTCTATGCCGGGACCGATCAGGCCGACGCGCCCGAACTGATGCGGGTGGTGACAGACCAGATCGCGACCGCGGCGGACACGATCACGGAAGCCGAGGTGGCCCGCGCCAAGGTCCAGATGAAGGCGGGGCTCCTGATGGCGCTCGAAAGCTGCAGTGCGCGCAGCGAGCAGCTTGCCCGCCAGATCATGGCCTATGGCCGCACGATCCCGCTCTCGGAGGTCATCGGCAAGATCGAGGCGGTGACGGTGGAGTCAGCGCGCGCGGCGGGCCGTGACCTGATGGCCCGCAGCCGTCCGGCAATTGCGGCGCTCGGCCCCGCCGCCGGTCTTGAAAGTACAGCGGCCATCGCTCAAAATCTGGGCAAGGCTGCTTGATGCCTGTTTAGCCCGCCCGGTTCTGTCCATGGCGCTTTTCCGCACGGTGAGCTTCGCCGAATCGGTGCCGGCCATCGAGGGACATGGTGTCGTCCTGCGCACGCCGCAGACGGCCGACTATACCGAATGGGCGAACCTGCGAGAGCGCAGCCGGGCGTTCCTGACGCCCTGGGAGCCGATCTGGCCGGCGGACGATCTCACCCGCGGCGCCTTCCGGCGCCGGTTGCGGCGTTACGCCGAGGACCTGCGCAACGATCAGGCCTATGCGTTCTTCGTCTTCCGCAAGCAGGACCATGCGCTGGTCGGCGGGCTGACGCTCGCCAATGTGCGGCGCGGCGTGGCGCAGGCTGGCAGCCTTGGTTACTGGATGGGGGCAGCCTATGCCCGCCAGGGCTTGATGACGGCGGCGGTGCGGACGCTGATCCCGTTCGCTTTCAGTTCGCTCCGCCTGCACCGGCTGGAAGCGGCCTGCATCCCGACCAATGTCGCCTCCTCGCGACTGCTTGAGAAGGTCGGCTTCACCCGTGAGGGGCTGGCACGCGAATACCTCTGCATTAACGGGGTGTGGCAGGATCACCTGCTTTACGCCCTTGTCGCATCGGATCCCCGGCCATGATCGCGCTGTGCCTTTGGCCGGCCGCAGTCCGGTTGCTATAAGCGATTCCCTTGCGTCTGTTTCCCCGTCCCGCCAAGTGGAGCGTGCGTGTGAGTTTGCGACCCCTTCGCCTCGCAGTGCTGACCATGGCCTTGCCCGGTCTGTTTCTTGCCGCCTGTTCGGGGGTAGGGGCGCCGCCCGCTACGACCGGCAGCGGCACTGCCACCGCGTCACCCGGCTTTGCGGACCGCATGAGCAGCATGGTGTTCGGTCCTCCGCCCAAGCCCGGCGAGGGCAAGGTCGAGGCGCCGACTCCGGATGATTGTCCGATGGTGACCGTCCGCCAGGGCGCAGCGACCGTCACGGTCTATGGCTCCGGCGCGCAGGCAGCGACGAATGTGCGCTATCAGGCGACTGTCGGCGAACTGGCGCGCGAATGCGCGATTCAGGGCGGAACAGTGTCGGCCAAGCTCGGCTTGCAGGGGCGGGTCATCCTGGGCCCGTCCGGCGGTCCCGGCCGGCTCGAAGTCCCGGTCCGCTTCGCGCTGGTGCGGGAGGGGCCGGAACCGAAGACCGTCTGGACGCAGATGTATCGCGTGCCGGTGGACGTGCCGCAGGGACAGACCAACGTGCCGTTCGTGCATATCGAAGACAGGATCAGCTTTCCGATGCCTTCAGCGCGCGAACTCGAAGCCTACGTTTTCTATGTCGGATTCGATCAGCAAGGTGTGCGCGAACCGCGCCGTGGCCAACGGCGTTGACTTGAGCGTTTCCATCAATAGGATGGCCGCCGTCAGCTGAACCTTGCGGAAGAGACCAGCTCTGCTGGCGCCGAAGGCGCAACCGCCCCGGAAACGCTCAGGCAAAAGGACCGCAAGGGAATGACGCTCTGGAAAGCAGACGCGTCGGCAATCGCCGGCGGCGTCTCACCGAAGGAGTAAGCCGTTTCGGACATTCGTGTCCGGCCGGCGAAATCTCTCAGGTTCCGTGACAGAGGGGGCGCAGCCGGGACCAATCCCGGAGGCGTTCTCTTGCGCGACACGGGGCCACGGATGAGCGAGCAGACACCTTCCGAGCAGACTTCTGCCGAACAGACATCTCCCGAGCAGACCTCTCTCGATCAGACTCCCGCCGAGCAGACCTCTGCCGATATGCCGGCTGCTGCCGAAGCCACGCCGGCGCTTCTGCATACGCCTCTCTACGAGATGCACCGCCGGCTGGGCGCGCGCATGGTGCCGTTCGCCGGCTATGAAATGCCGGTGCAGTACCGCGACGGCATCCTCGCCGAACACCTGCATGTGCGCAGCGCGGCGGGCCTGTTCGACGTCTCGCACATGGGGCAGGCGTTCCTCGTCGGTCCCGATCATGCAACGACCGCGCAGGCGCTGGAAACGCTGGTCCCCGCCGACATCCTCAATCTCGCGCCCGGACGGCAGCGCTATACGCAACTGCTCAGCGCGGAGGGCGGCATCCTCGACGATCTGATGGTCACGCGGCCGGACGACCCGGACGAAGACGGCGTGCTGATGCTGATCGTCAACGCCGCCTGCAAGGAGGCCGACTTCGCGCATCTCGAATCGCGCCTGCCTGCGACTGTCAGGCTGATGCGCGCGGACCATCGCGGCCTGATCGCGCTGCAGGGGCCGCAGGCCGCCGCCGTGCTGGCGCGGCATGTGCCGGAAGTGGCCGACATGCCTTTCATGAGCGCGAAGGCGGTGCGCTTCGCCGGCATCGAATGTCAGGTGAGCCGTTCGGGCTACACCGGCGAGGACGGCTACGAGATTTCCGTCAACGCCAAGCGGATCAGCGCGGTGGCCGAGCGCCTCGTCGATGCAGCGGAAGTGAAGCCGATCGGTCTCGGCGCGCGCGATTCACTGCGGCTTGAAGCCGGGCTCTGCCTCTATGGCCACGACATCGACGAAACGACCTCGCCGGTCGAGGCCGGCCTCACCTGGTCGATCCAGAAGCGCAGGCGCGCCGAGGGAGGATTCCCCGGCGCCGAGCGTATCCAGCGCGAACTGGCGGAAGGTCCTTCCCGCAAGCGTGTCGGCCTTCTGCCGGAAGGCCGGGCGCCCGCACGCGAAGGCACTGAAATTCGCAGTTCCGATGGAACACCGATCGGCACCGTGACCTCGGGCGGCTTCGGCCCGACGGTGAACGGACCGATCGCCATGGGCTACGTGGCACCGCGCTTTGCCGAGCCCGGCACGCCCGTCGTCCTGATCGTTCGCGGCAAGGAACTCGTGGCGCGCGTCGTGCCGATGCCGTTCGTGCCGCACCGTTATCACCGTTAGGGGAAAGTCCGATGAGTGCATTGCGATTCACCAAAGATCACGAATGGATCAGTGTCGACGGCGATGTCGGCACGGTCGGCATCAGCGACTACGCGCAGCAGCAACTGGGCGACGTTGTCTATGTCGAGCTTCCCGAGGCCGGGCGGTCGCTGGCGAAAGGCGAGCAGGTGGCGGTCGTGGAGTCGGTCAAGGCCGCGAGCGAAATCTATGCGCCGGTTGGCGGCGAGGTGACCGAGATCAATGCGGCGCTCGAAGGCGCGCCGGTCACGGTCAACGAAGACCCGCAGGCGCGCGGCTGGTTCTTCAAGCTGCGGCTCGCCGATGCCTCCGAGGTCGAAAGTCTGATGACCGAGGAGCAGTACAAGGACTTCCTCGAAACACTAGCCTGAGACGGTGACGCCATGGCGCACGAATATCATGCAACAGTGACCTGGACTCGCGACAGCGACGCGAAGTTCACCGACAACCGCTACAGCCGGGCGCATCGCTGGGCGTTCGACGGCGGCATCGAAGTGCCGGCCTCATCGGCACCCTCGAGCGTGCGGCTGCCTTACTCGGTCGCCGAGGCGGTGGACCCCGAAGAAGCGCTCGTCGCCTCGGCGTCGAGTTGCCACATGCTGACCTTCCTCTACGTGGCGGCGAAGGCCGGGCTCGTCGTCGACAGCTACGAAGACGAGGCCGTCGGCACCATGAGCAAGAACGAGCGCGGCAAGCTCTTCGTTTCGAAGATCGCGCTGCGCCCCCGCATCGTGTTCGGCGGCGACAAGCAGCCGAGCGCCAGCGAAATCGATGCGCTGCATCATGCCGCGCACGAGGAATGCTACATCGCCAATTCCATCCTGAGCGAAGTGGTGGTCGAGCCGCCAGCTTCCGCTACCTGACAAGCGCGGGGCCGTCTCTCATGCGTTATCTGCCGCTTACCGTCGACGACCGCGAGGAAATGCTCGCGCGTGTCGGCGTATCGGAAATCGATGCCCTGTTCGCCGATGTGCCGGCGAGCAAGCTGATGCGAGAACTGCCCGACCTGCCGCTGCGCAAAAGCGAAATCGAGGTCGAGCGCACGCTGGCGCGCATGGCGGGCAAGAACGTCGCGGCCGGTTCGGTCCCGTTCTTCGTCGGCTGCGGCGCTTACAAGCATCATGTGCCGGCGACCGTCGACCACCTGATCCAGCGTTCGGAGTTCCTGACCTCCTATACGCCCTATCAGCCCGAGATCGCGCAGGGCACGCTGCAATATCTGTTCGAGTTCCAGACCCAGGTCGCGCTGCTGACCGGCATGGAAGTAGCCAACGCCTCGATGTATGACGGCTCGACGGCGGCGGCCGAGGCCGTGCTGATGGCGCACCGCGTGACGCGGCGCAACAAGGCGCTGATCAGTGGCAACCTGCATCCGCATTATCGCGAGACGATCGAGACCGTCTCGCGCTTCGCGGACGATGAGCTTGTCGCACTGCCGTGCCACGGCGCGGCGGAAGATCTGCTGGCGCAGATCGACGACACGCTGTCATGCGTCGTGGTGCAGAACCCCGACGTGTTCGGGCAGGTGCGCGATCTCAGCGACGTCGCCGCGAAGGCGCATGCGGTCGGCGCGCTGCTGATCGTGGTCGTGACCGAGGCGGTGTCGCTCGGGCTGGTGCGCTCGCCGGGCGAGATGGGCGCGGACATCGTGGCGGCCGAAGGCCAGTCGATCGGCAATGCGCTCAATTTCGGCGGACCTTACGTCGGCCTGTTCGCGACGCGGCAGAAGTATCTGCGGCAGATGCCCGGACGGCTCGCCGGCGAGACGGTGGACGCCGAAGGCCGCCGCGGCTTCGTGCTCACGCTCTCGACGCGCGAGCAGCACATCCGGCGCGAAAAGGCGACCTCGAACATCTGCACCAATTCCGGTCTGTGTTCGCTCGCCTTCACGATCCACATGACGCTGCTCGGCGAGGCCGGACTGCGGCGGCTGGCGCGGATCAATCACGCCAATGCGGTCGCGCTGGCAGCGGGGCTCGAATCGGTTCCGGGCGTCACGGTGCTCAACGATACCTTCTTCAACGAATTCACGATCCGGGTGCCGGGCGACGGCGCGGAAGTGATCGAGGCGCTGGCGCGCAAGGGCGTACTCGGCGGGGTGCCTGCTTCGCGGCTCCATCCGGCCAATCCGGACTTTACCGACCTCATCATCGTCGCCTCGACGGAAGTGAACACGGACGAAGACCGTGCGGCCTACGTCGCCGCGCTGAAGGAAGTTTTGGCATGAGCATGAACCGTCAGGGCCGCCCGACCGAACCCGGCGAAGTGAATACGAAGGCCATGCCGCACGAGACATTCACCGGCAATCGCGCGCTGCAGATCGAGGAGGCGCTGATCTTCGAGACCGGGCGCAGCGATGTCACCGGCGTCGATCTCGACGAGCCGGCGGCGTTCGTCTCGCGCCTCGGCGGGCTGGAGCGCGACCGCGAGATCGGCCTTCCGGGTCTGACCGAGCCGGAGACCATGCGCCATTACGTGCGGCTGTCGCAGAAGAACTACGGCATCGACACCGGCATGTTCCCGCTCGGCTCGTGCACGATGAAGCACAATCCGCGCCTCAACGAGAAGATGGCGCGGCTGCCCGGCCTTGGCGACATTCACCCCTTGCAGCCGATGTCGACCGTGCAGGGTGCGATCGGGCTGATCGGGGAACTCTCGCGCTGGCTCACCGAACTCACCGGCATGCCGGCGATCGCGATGACGCCGAAAGCCGGCGCGCATGGCGAACTCGCCGGCATGATGGCGATCAAGGCGGCGCTGGAAGCGCGCGGCGAGAAGCGCTCCGTGGTGATCGTTCCCGAATCCGCGCACGGCACCAATCCGGCGACGGCCGCGCTGCTCGGCTATCGCGTCGAGGCGGTGCCCGCGCGCGCCGACGGCACGGTCGATGTCGCGGAAGTGAAGAAGCGGCTTTCGCCCGATGTCGCCGCCATCATGCTGACCAATCCCAACACCTGCGGCCTGTTCGAGCGCGATGTGGTGGAGATTGCCGAAGCGGTGCATGCGGCCGGCGCGTATTTCTACGCTGATGGCGCCAACTTCAACGCCATCGTTGGCAAGGTGCGGCCGGGCGACCTCGGCGTCGATGCGATGCATATCAACCTGCACAAGACGTTCTCGACCCCGCACGGGGGAGGGGGCCCGGGCGCGGGGCCGGTCGCGCTTTCGGCGGCGCTCGCACCGTTCATGCCGCTGCCCTATGTGGTCGCCGATGCGGACGGCGTGCGGCTGGTGGAACATGCTGACGGAGAAGGTGCCAAACCACTCGGGCGGATGTGTGCGTTCCACGGCCAGATGGGCATGTTCGTGCGCGCGCTGGCCTATATGCTCTCGCACGGCGCGGACGGCATGCGGCAGGCTTCGGAAGATGCCGTGCTCAACGCCAACTACATTCGCGCGAGCCTCTCCGACCTTATGTCGCTGCCCTTCGGCGATCGCGTCTGCATGCACGAGGCGCTGTTCGACGACCACTGGCTGAACGGCACCGGCGTGACCACGCTCGATTTCGCCAAGGCGATGATCGACGAGGGCTATCACCCGATGACGGTGTATTTCCCGCTGGTGGTCCACGGCGCGATGCTGATCGAGCCGACGGAATCCGAAAGCAAGGCGTCGCTCGATCTGTTCATCGCCACGCTGCGCGATCTGGCGATGGCGGCGAAGCGCGGCGATGCGGCACGGTTCACCGGCGCGCCCTATCACGCGCCGCGTCGGCGGCTGGATGAGACGCGTGCCGCGCGTGCGCCTGTGCTGCGCTGGAGCAAGCCGGTGCCGCAAAGTGAAGCGGCGGAATGAGACTTTGGGCCCTCCCGCGTTCCCCGGCCAAGCCGCGCCGACAGGCGTGGCGCAGAGCCGGGGTCCCGGTTCGCGATAGCGTTTTCGAGCGAAGGCTGCGCCCGACTTGATCCGGGATGGATACCGGTTCGCGTCAGGAAAACGCGTCACCACAAACAATCAGAGCGCCGGCTTTGATACTATCAAAGCCGGCGCTCTGGGCTGAAAACCGGGGTCCCGGATCGCGCCTCTGGCGCGTCCGGGACACGGGCAAGAAGGTTTACTTGGATTTGGCGTGCTTCGTCGGCCGCGCGAGCAGCTTCTCAGCCTCGCCGCCGAGCATGATGTCCTTCGCGCTGTCGGACAGGTTCAGCGACTTCACGTGGCGCACGAGGTCCATCATCGCCATGTCGTAGGGATAGTCGCTGCCGAGCAGCACGCGCTCCGGTCCGACCCAGCCGACCAGCGATTCGAGCTGCGGCTTGGCGTGCAGGATGGTGTCGTAACGCAGCTTGGCGATGAACTCCTCAGGCGACTTCTTGAGCTTCACCTGCGGCTCCGGCTGGCGCTCGTGCCAGCCGTGGATCCAGCGGCCGGTCTGGTACGGCACGAAGCCGCCGCCATGCGCGAGCACGACGTTGAGGTTCGGGTACTTCTCCAGCACGCCGCCGAACACCAGGCACGCCGCCGCGATCGTGGTGTCGAGCGGGTTGCCGATGAAGTTGCGGAGGTAATAGTCCTTCAGCCGGTCCGCGCCCGCGACATGCGCGGGATGGATGAAGATGAAGGCGTCCAGTTCCTCGGCGGTCTTCCAGAACACTTCAAGCGACGGGTGATCGAGGTTCATGCCCTCGATGTTGGAGCCGATCATCGCACCGCGCATGCCGAGTTCGGTGATGGCGCGGCGGAGTTCGGCGGCCGCCTGCTCGGGCGCCTGCATCGGCAGCGTGGCGATTGCCATGAAGCGATCCGGCTGGTCCTTCACGTGCTTGGCCATCTGCTCGTTCTGGATCTTGGAGAGCACGACGCCGACCGAAGCTTCCTGGTCGTAGTAATAGGTCTGCGGCGTCGCCGACAGCACCTGCACGTCGACCAGCGTGTCGTCCATGTCCTTGAGCCGGCGCTCGATGTCCCAGCCGCCACGGATGAAGGGGTGGTAGGGCGTGTTGCCGACGGTGAGGGTCGTCACCTCCGCCTTCGGGTCCTTGAGGACCGGCGCCAGCTTCGGCGCTTCCTTGGCGATGAGCCGCATGGTCTCATCGTTGAGAATGTGGGCGTGGGTATCGATAGTGCGTGTGGCCATAGGTTTCCCGTTTGGACTGGTCGCGGCGCGGCCTGCGATCTGGTGGGTGGGATTGTCTTTGAGCCAGCTGGCGGCCCGGAGCGCCCGCATCGCGGGCGGCACCGTTGCGTCTCGGCGGCGCGCACCCTACAGAGAAGTGGTCGGAATTGCGAGAGTGCGGGGCGCGAAATATGCCGGATGCCGGACGCCTGCGGGTGGGGATCGCCGGACTGGGTGCCGTCGGGCTGGAAGTGGCACGGCGGCTGGAGGCCGGCATTCCGGGACTTGTCCTGACGGCGGTCTCGGTGCGGGACGTCGCCAAGGCGCAACGCCATCTGCCGCAGATCGGCGGAGCCGTCCCGGTCGTGCCCCTCGGCGAATTGCCCGCTATGGCCGATGTCGTAATCGAGGGGCTGCCGCGCGATGCCTTCGCGGCCGTCGCCCGTTCGACGATCGAGGCGGGGCGCATCTTCATGCCGCTCAGCGTCGGCCAACTTCTGGAGCGCTGGGACCTGGTGGATCGGGCAGGGGAGACCGGCGCGCGCATCCTGGTGCCGACCGGGGCGCTGATCGGGCTCGACGCTGTCCGCGCCGCCGCGGAAGGCGAAATCCGTTCCGTCACCATGATCACCCGCAAGCCGCCGGGCGGACTTGAAGGTGCGCCGTATCTCGTTGAGCGTGGCCTCTCGGTGGCGCAGGTGACGGAGCCGCTGAAAGTGTTCGATGGCACGGCGCGCGAGGGCGCGCGCGGTTTCCCCGCCAACCTCAACGTCGCGGCCGCGCTGAGCCTCGCCGGTGTCGGCCCGGACCGCACGCGGCTTGAGATCTGGGCCGATCCCACGGTCGACCGCAATACGCACCGGATCGAGGTCGATGCCGACACCGCGCGTTTCTCGATGACGATCGAGAACGTGCCTTCGCTGGAAAACCCGCGCACCGGCAAGATCACCGCGCTGAGCGCTGTGGCCGCGCTGCGCGGCCTCGTGTCGACGCTCAAGGTGGGGACGTGAGGGCGATACCCTCGCGAAATTGCTGCGCCGGTGTTATATCTGGGGCAGGAGAGCAGTGATGTCCGGCGTTGCCAAGGTTGAACTGGAGCAGGATCTGATCGATGCGGCCGCGGAACGCGCGGCGCAGGAAGGCATGTCGGTCAATTCCTACGTCTCTTTGCTCCTGCGGCGCGCTTTCGAGCGCGAAGTCGGCGAGACCAGTGTATTGGTGTACGATCATGTCGATGGCGAAGAATCGCCCGTGGTCGATCGCATGGCGGGCGAGGACGAGGAAAGCTATCGACGCCGCTCGGTTCTCTACACCGGTCTCTTTAGTCCTTAGCCGATGTTGCGGCGGGGGGACTACGTTCTCTGCAATTTCCCTTTTCGCGGCATCCGTCGCCCAGGCCCGTCGCCCCATATCGTGCTCTGTGCCGCCACGGGGCGTCTTGGCTCGACCAATTTCGCAATCGTCTTCTACACCACATCGCAAATCGCCTACGAAGGCGCACGGCGACCGCGGCAATATCTGCTTGTCGATGAAGCCCGGGCGCAGGCGCTGGGCCAGCGCAAGCCGTTTCACGTGGATGCGAGCCGCATTGCGCGCCTGCCCGTAACCACGGATTACTTTCCACGGACGGAGCGCGGCGATATGCATATCTTCGGACATGATCCGGAATTCGTCGCGAGGGTGGAGCACAGGCTGGAGGCTTTGCTGGCAGCCGGCTTGGAGGTAGTGAGGGATGACCATGCGTCTCGGCGATAACCTGTACAGGATGGCCCGATGCCCGTGATTGCTCCGACGCTCGATGAAGCGCTGTCGGTCGTCACCGACGGCTGCACGCTGCTGGTGCCGCGCGAGACCACAGGCGTCGCGATGGCGGCGACCCGCACGCTGGTGCGGCGTGGCGCGAAAAACCTGAAACTGGTGGCGCTGCCGACATCCAGCCTGCAGGCCGATCTGCTGATCGGCGCCGGCTGCGTAGCCTCGATCGAGACCTCCGCCGTGAGCCTCGCCGAATTCGGTCTCGCGCCGCGCTTCTCGGCGGCGATCACCGGCGGCACGATTGCGATGCGCGAGGCGACCTGTCCGGCCCTGCATGCGGAAGTGCAGGCTGCCGAGCGCGGCATCCCGTTCATGCCGCTGCGCGGCGTGCTCGGCTCCGACATCCTGGCGCAGCGGCCGGACTGGAAGGTGATCGACAACCCGTTCGGCGAGGACGATCCGATCCTGCTGCTGCCGGCGCTCAAGGCCGACGTCGCGCTGTTCCATGCGCCGTTCGCGGATCGCGAGGGTAATGTCTGGATCGGCCGCCAGCGCGAACTCGCCGCGATGGCGCATGCGGCGGCGCGCACGGTCGTCACGGTCGAGAAGATCGTCGAGCAGAACCTCTTCGACGATCACATTGTCGCGGCCGGCGCCCTGTCGGGATTCTATGTCGAGAGCGTTGCGGTCGCCGCGCGCGGGGCCTGGCCGCTGCCGCTCCCGGACTATTACGGCGTCGATGGCGAGCACATGGCCGAATACGTGCGCCTTGCCGCGACGGCGGAAGGCTTTGCCGAATATCTTGAGCGTTATGTCCACGAGAAGCAGGCCGTGTGAGGCATGCTTCGTTGCGGCATTCGCGCCGCGTGTCTATCTCGGCTGTCATCCCGGCCGAGCGCCGAAGGCGCGAGAGCCGGGAACCACGACACCGTGCATGTAGAGAGATGGATCCCGGCTCGCGCTTGCAGCGCGTCCGGGATGACAACTCGGAAACCCGGGCTGTTCAACCGAAGATGGTGCGGCGGACCATGCATATCCCTTTCCCATCACGGACATCCTATCCATAAGACAACGCACAATGACCGATCTCCCCTGCACCGGTGAAGAACTGCTTTCCGATGTCATTGCCGGCCTGATCGGCGATGCGCGGCATGTGGCGGTGGGCAACGCCTCGCCGATACCGGCGACGGCCTCGCTGCTCGCGCGCATCCGCAATGGCGGGCAAACCTATGTCTCGCTGCTCCAGAGCCGCAAGCACAACTTCTTCTCCGACGGCGGCCGCGAACTGTTCGACTGCGCCGCGCAGGGCCGCATCGACGTGTTCTTCCTCTCCGGCGCGCAGATCGACGGCGAGGGCAACATCAACCTCGTGAGCATCGGCGACCGCGAGCGCCCGAAGGTGCGCTTTCCCGGTTCGTTCGGCTCCGGCCAGCTCTATTACGTGGTGCCGAAGGTGATCCTGTTCCGCACCGAGCATTCGCGCCGCACGCTGGTGCCGCGCGTCGACTTCGTGAGCGCGGCGGGCACCTCGCCGCCCAACGTCTACCGGCGCGGCGGGCCGATCGCGCTCGTCACCAACCGCTGCTTCTTCACCTTCGACCGTGCGCGCGGCCGCTTCACGCTCGAGAGTGTGCATCCGGGCCATACCCTCGAGGAGGTCGTGGAGAATACCGGCTTCGACTTCGACCGGCCCGAGAATGTCCCGACCACGCCGCTGCCGTCGGCCGAGACGCTGGCGCTGATGCGCGGGCCGGTCGCGGCCGAACTGGCGGAAGTGTATCCGGAATTCGCTGCCCGGATTTTTGGCGTCCGGGCGCCGGCCGCCGAGCGACCTTGAGCCTTCAACGGCCGTCCTGCTAACCGCGCATAGCCTCCCCGCATCCGCCGCTGCCCAAGATGCGTGCAATCCCGGTTCGGCCCCGATAAGGTTGGTGGTCCGGGAATAAATAATGCACCAACCCTCTCCTCCCTCCATTGAAACGCGCGCATCCTGGACCATCGCCACCGTGGCGCTGGTCCTGATCGGCACATCGTTCGGCGCACCGTGGCTGGTCACGGTCGGCCTCAAGGACGTGGCCGCCGAAGTCGGCGGCGCGCGGTCGGTGCCGTCGCTCGCGATCTCGCTCGGTTGGATGGGCGCCGCCATCGGCGGCATCCTGATGGGCAGGATCGCCGAGCGCGTCGGGGTGCGCAGCACGGTCATCTTCGGCTCGACCATGATCGCGCTCGGGCTCGCCTTCGCGACGCTCGGCCCGCGCTGGCAGTTGCATGTCGGCTATGGTCTGTTCGTCGGCATTCTGGGCATCGGCGCGATCAACGCCCCGCTTTATATCTATGTCACGCGCTGGTTCGACCGCCGCCGCGGCTCGGCGCTGGCGCTGATCTCCAGCGGCACCTACGTCGCCGGCGCGCTGTGGCCGCCGCTGTTCGAGCGCGCGATCGCCTATGGCGGCTGGCGGCAGGCGATGCTGTGGTTCGCCGGCTTGCAGCTTGTCGTCATTGTGCCGCTGGCGGCGATCTACCTCAAGCCCGCGCCGGAAGCGCCGGCGAGCACGGTTGCGACCGCGGGGCCGATCGAGGGCGGCAGCGTGCTCGGCTGGCCTCCGAACCTGACCTTCACCCTGCTGTGCGTTGCAGCCTTCCTGTGCTGCGTCACCATGTCGATGCCGCAGCAGCACCTCGTGGCGCTGTGCAGCGACCTCGGCATTGCCGCGGCTAGCGGCGCACTGATGGTGTCGGTGCTGCTCGGCGTTGGTTTTCTGTGCCGGCAGATCTGGGGCGTGATCTCCGACCGCATCGGCGGGTTGACCACGCTGCTCATCGGCTCCTCTGCGCAGGCCTTCGCGATGACCGGCTTCCTGCTCACGCAGACCGAAGCGGGCCTTTTCGCCGTCTCCGCCGCGTTCGGCATCGCATTCAGCGGGCTGATCCCGGCCTATATCCTCGCCGGCCGCGAACTGTTCCCGGCTTCGGAAGCGCCGTGGCGCATCCCTGTGCTGCTGCTGAGCAGCGGCGTCGGGATGGCGACCGGCGGCTGGCTGGCTGGCGTGCTGTACGATTATTTTGGCTTCTATACGCCGGCCTTCGCGATCGGCGTCGCCTTCAATGTCGCGAACCTTGTGATCCTGATCCTGCTGGTCGGCCGGCAGACAATGATCCCGGCGCGGGCGTAGCGGCCGTTCACGGCAAAGGGGCCCGCTACGGTCGGTTCGAATCCCAGTCCGCCAGCACGCGGCGGTCGATCTGGTCGATGCGCGTGACGCCGGTGAGCGCCATCGTCACGTCGAGCTCCTTGCGAATGATATCGATCGCGGCCGCGACGCCCGCCTGTCCGCCGGCGCCGAGGCCGTAGGCGGCGGCCTTGCCGATCATGCACCCCTTCGCACCGAGCGCCAGCGCGCGTAGTACGTCCTGTCCGGAGCGGATGCCGCCGTCGAACCATATCTCCATCTCCGAGCCGATGGCCTCGACGATGGGCGGCAACGCCGAGATGGAGGAGGGCGCGCCGTCGAGCTGGCGGCCGCCATGGTTCGACACCACCAGCGCATGCGCGCCCGACTTCGCCGCAAGTCGCGCATCCTCGACGTCGGTGATGCCCTTCAAAATCAGCTTGCCGGGCCAGATCGAGCGGATCCACTCGACATCCTTCCAGGATAGCGCCGGGTCGAACTGGCCGGCGATCCATTGCGACAGCGACGCGACGCCCGACATGCCTTTGACGTGGCCGTCGAGATTGCCGAAGGTCTTGCGCTTGCCCATCAGCACGCTCATCGCCCAGGCCGGCTTGGTGGCGACGTCCAGCACATTGGCGAGCGTGATCTGCGGCGGCACCGTCATGCCGTTCTTGATGTCGCGGTGGCGCTGGCCGAGGATCTGCAGGTCCACCGTCAGCACCAGCGCCGAGCATTTTGCCGCGATCGCGCGCTCGACCAGCGACTTCGCAAAGCCGCGGTCGCGCATGACGTAGAGCTGGAACCAGAACGGTTTCTTGACCGCCGCCGCCACGTCCTCGATCGAGCAGATCGACATGGTGGAGAGCGTGAACTGGATGCCCGCCGCATGCGCCGCGTTGCAGGCGAGGATCTCGCCGTCGCCGTGCTGCATGCCGGTGAGGCCCACAGGCGCGAGCGCGACGGGGAGCGCCATCGGCTCGCCGAGCATCGTGGTCGAAAGGTCGCGCTTGTCGACGTCGACCAGCACGCGCTGGCGCAGCTTGATTTTCTCGAGGTCGGCGTGGTTGGCGCGCAGCGTTTCCTGCGTATAGGAGCCGCAATCGGCATATTCGAAGAAGGCGCGCGGCACTCGCCGCCGCGCGATCTCGCGCAGGTCTTCAATGCAGGTCACGTTCTTCATGGCGCACCTCCCCCGAATGCCCCGGTCGCCGGCGGAATTTCGCCGGCCTCCGTCTGCTTCGCGGCTTTAGCCTCTGAATGGGGCTCCCGGCCGCGCGATCCGCATCTACCACGGCGCTGGCGGCCTCGTACATAAGCGCGGCCAGGTGGAGGCGATCAGGCGCCGCACCTTTGCGGCCGGAACCTCACTCGGCTCCAGGCGTTTTCCGACAACAGTTTTGATGGAGGAGACAGCCATGGCCCAACCTAACCTGACCGGCGCCGGCGGTGACAAGCAGCGTCACGGTTCGAGAGAAAAGACTTCGGCGGCCGCGAAAGCCGGAAGCCGGCATGCGGCCGGCGGCCACGACAGCATGAAGGCGGACAAAGAGAAGAAGCTGGCGAAGAAGCCCGACAAAAAGAAGAACGACGAGGCCCTCGACGAAGCGCTTGAGGAGTCGTTTCCCGCTTCCGATCCGCCGTCCGTCTCGCAGCCTTCCGGGCGTGGACCGGCGGGCGATCCCGCGACGAAGCCGTAATGGAGGAAGCCGAAGTGGGAACTCCCGCGAGCGGTGCCGTCGGGCAGACTATCTGCTGTCGCGCCGGCGAGAGGTGATGATTTGAAGCGACTTTGTGCCGGGCCTGCGGCGTCGTGCCGTTTCGATGAATCGGCATGACGCCGTGGGGTATTGATTGCGCATCGCAGTTGCCGAAAACCGCCGTCCAGTCCGGATCAGGCTCGGGGCAGGTCTTTTCGGAGCGATGCCCTAACTGTGAGCTTTCAAAAGGCTGTCCATCCGGTCCGGATCGGGCGCGCAAGCCGCAGGCGTCTGCCCGCCGATGGTCCGCGAATGGGTCGAGTGGTATCGCCGCGAGGGCCTAGCCGGGCTTCACAACTGCTCCTCGCGGACGCTGGCCGCCGGACCATGCGCCGCGCCGGCCCGAGGTGCGCTCTCGGAACACTCGCGGAAAGGCCGCGCATATCGTGAGATCGGTTCAGGTGCGCCCAGCCGACGCTCCGAATCAATACGGGTTGACTTGAATCTATTCAACCAAAGGTCGTGCGGGGGCTCGGCGCAAGGCGAGAGCGTCCCATGCCGCCTCTTCCACTTGCGCTCCTTGCGTCAATCAAGGGCTCGCAGAGGGGGTACCGAGAGGCAGCCGCACCGCGAAAACGCTTGTTGTGGGAGGGCCGAGGCGATTGCCCGTCCGAAGCGTGTGGATTGGCTTGTTGTAGCGGCCGCTTTGACTATAGTGCGCCCGCGCCCGAACAGGGTCCCTGCGGAGGGGTGGCCGAGTGGCTGAAGGCGCACGCTTGGAAAGCGTGTATACGGGAAACCGTATCGAGGGTTCGAATCCCTCTCCCTCCGCCAGCGCCAATTTCGAATCCGTTCTCCAGACGTTCCTCGGCAGCGAAAAAGCTTAGATATTACAGACTTGTGCCGGCCTACCTCCGGACCGCTCGATCCCTCTTGCGCGCGAAAACGCTTATTTCTGCTCTCCGTTCTCCGGACCTCTTGACTAAGCCGTTTAGTACGGATCTCGCAAGTGCCTGCGGCAGAGCGCTTCGCAATTGGGCAAGTTGGAAACCCTGTCGGTTCGCCTCGTGCTCGCCGGGCCAAGCAGTGCCTTTGTGCACGGCCTCGCCGATATAGATCCGGTTGTTGAGGAGTTTGTAGAGCGCGCCCTTGTCGATCGGCTTGCCGCGTTTGCCGAGGACGCCTTCCTGCAGAAGCTGGTGAGCCAGCGTGGTGGCGGACTCCAATTTGACGAAGCGTTCGAAGATCGATCGGATGAGCTTCGCCTCGGCCTTGTTCACCACCAGCTTGCGGTCCTTGATGTCGTAGCCGAGCGGGGCCCAGCCGCCCATCCACAGGCCCTTGCGGCGGGAGGCGGCGAACTTGTCGCGGATGCGCTCGCCAATCACCTCGCGCTCGAACTGGGCGAAGGAGAGCAGGACATTGAGCGTGAGCCGTCCCATCGAGGTGGTGGTGTTAAAAGCCTGGGTCACCGAGACGAAGGTGACGCCATGGCGGTCGAACACCTCCACCAGCCGGGCGAAGTCCATGAGGGCCCGGGAGAGCCGGTCGATCTTGTAGACGACGATGACATCCACCCGGCCGGCCTCGATGTCGTCCATCAGCCGGCGCAGGGCAGGACGCTCCAGGTTACCGCCGGAGAATCCACCATCATCGTAGCGGTCGGGGACCAGCAGCCAGCCTTCCGCCTTCTGGCTGGCGACATAGGCCTCGCAGGCCTCGCGCTGGGCATCGAGTGAGTTGAACTCCTGCTCCAGCCCCTCTTCGGAAGACTTGCGGGTATAGACCGCACAGCGCAGTTTCCGGACCGGCTTGCCCGCTGGGGTTGCCGCTGTGCTGGCCGACCCCGAGGCCTTGGCCCCAGCCTTCTTGGCCCCTGAGCTTCTCACGCCCGCCTCCGCTGGTTCTTGAGGCCAAAGAAGACGAGGCCGTTCCATCGGGTGCCGGTGATGGCCCGGGCGATCGCCGACAGCGAGCCATAGGGCCGACCCTGGTATTCATAGCCGTTGGCCAGCACGGTCACGCAGTGCTCGACCCCCTGCCATTCCCGCACCAGCCGGGTGCCGGCAATAGGCCGGTCATCGACCCGGCGCTTCCGGACCGCGGCCTTGCCGCCGTCGAGTTGCTCTCCAAGAGCGACCAGCCGCTCGACGGTCTCGGGGCTCAGCCCGCCATAGGCCAGTTCCTGCACCCGGTAGGCCAGCCGGTTCTCCAGGAAGCGGCGGTTATAGGGTGGCGGCTCACTCTCGAAGAGTTCGCGCCAGCGGGCTTTCAGGCCCGCAATCGGCATTGTTTTGAGGGCCGCAATCTGGCCCAGGACCGTATCGGTCATCGCCTCACCTCTGGACGACAGGGGTCAGGATGGACGCTCCGGTTGGGCGAGATGTCGAGCGGATTTTCTCCGCAGTCGGCAGATAATCCACTCGACATCAGGGACTCATCGGAATGCTTTGCCCGCAGCCGCATGAGCCCGGCGGCCAGGATATCGGCGACCTCTCTTAGACGTCCGACAGAGACCATGTTCTTGGGGACAGTACGCATACCGGTAGGCTGCCGAAAAACATGGAAATGTCTAGTATTTACAACAGTTTATCGAAAACAAAGGGGCTGAGACGCAATCAGTCGTAGTGGAGAGAAAATCTGCCGTCCACAGCGCTCCGGCTGAAGCTTGTTTTCCCGCCCCTATCGCTGAAAATTTCTCTGAAGTGATTCGCGGGAATGGCCTGCGAGAGGCTTTTCAGATGGTCCCGACCCAGAAACTCGGTAGCGGTTGGACGCTTGGGGAGGCTTTGCAGCTCACGGTAGATCCCGCGCTATTGGCCGCCGAAAGAGCGGTTCAACTGAAGAGACCCTCCGATCGCTTTATCGGCTTCGCGGCAATCATCGACCCGTCCCCGGCCCAAAAACTGGCGCGACAAAGATATGACGATTGGACAGCCGCGCATGGGCGGGTCGTCCGTGAACTGGTCGAACATCTCAAGAGTGATCGCCTTGTTGCATATGGTAGACCGCGCGTGTCTACCGCGCAGCCAATCCGAATTCCGGCTTCCGCTTGGAGCATCTTGAGGATTGCCAATTGGGAGGCCTCAATTCTCAAGGAGAAGGAGCAAACGCTTTACGACGTTCGCATCTATCCGGTCCTCGAATCGTCTGAGGTAGTCGATCGCCTCGAAGGCATCACGATGGTCGAGGCCTGTCGTGAACATGTCGTCGGCGATCCGGAAGCGATCGCAAAGTCCACTGCGACGGAAGGAGGTCAACAGTTCGGGCGTCGGTTTGGCTCGAGCATTTTGTGGCCGGTCAATGACATGGCGTCGCGGCATGAGCTGGATGGCTGCGCAGGAAGTTCCGACAAAAGTCACTGCCAAGATGCAGCGTCGCACGTGGTCCGACGCAGATTTGCGGCTATGATTTCACTTTTGCGGCATGGGTCGATTATTGCCTACGCATCTCCGGGTGGGACGGCGGCTTCTGCCATCCCGGTTCCGCGGGAGGTCTGGCGAGATGGCCTGGTTCATTTAGATCCTTCGCGCGGGGACCTTCTTAAGCTTCAACGAGGCGCCGAGACCTGCTCGGAATGGGTGACGCTTCCCTTTTCAGCTCTCACGCTGGAAAAGCCGGACGTTCCTTTCGCGGCTGCCGCCCCTGTCCGGATGGTCAGCAAGATCAATTCTTGCACGGAATGCCAAGCGTGGCTGGTCGGTCAGATGAAACTGAATCCTGACGCCAAGCCGCAGTCAAAACAGGCATTTTGGAACGACGCACTCAAGAAATGGCCAAACCGGCTCACGCGCAGCTCATTCGACAGCGCTTGGGCGAGTGCCCTCAAGCAAAGCGGAGCAAGTTGGTCAAAGCCAGGTGCTCCCAGAAAATCGACGAATCGCAATCAATGCATTCCTTGATTTTCTGAACCTATTCATTTGCCTGGGCCAGCCGCAGCTTCCCCGCATTGATTCAGATGCGGGATGAGGGCGATGCGAGGCACAGACAACATCACCGGGCATGATGACCTACTTACCGAAACCCAGGCTGCCGACTTCCTGCGGCTGTCGGTCAGGACACTGCAAGCGTGGCGGGTCAGCAAGCGGGGACCTGATTTCGTCAAAGTTGGTCGAGCAGTCCGGTACCGGCGCCGCGATCTTGTCGCATGGCTGAGGTCTAACACCGTAAGCTGCGCGAGGCTGCATCCCGCGGTCGACACACGGCCTTAGCCATGCACGACCAGGAAGACGCGGCCAGTCTGCTTGAGGCAGCTCTGGGCTATGCGTCCCGCGGGTTATGCGTATTCCCGTGCAACCCAGCGAATAAAGCGCCGCTTTGCCAGCACGGCTGCAAGGATGCGACCGCCGATCGCGAGGCGATCATTGCGTGGTGGCGGCGATGGCCGAAGGCCATGATCGGGTGCGCCACGGGCGCGGATGTTGGCATGGTTGTCGATATCGACGCGGGAGCCGACGATGCCACCGGCGAATTGTTCGATGCCGCCGTCATCCGCGCCGACCTCGAAGCGGAACTCGGCGAGCAGCTCCCCGACACCCTGACTGTTCGGACTCCCCGGGGCGGCATGCATCTGCACTTCGTCCTTCCGGCGGGCGTCAGATGCGGCAACCGGACCAATGTCATTCCACGTGTCGATATTCGGGGCGATGGCGGTTACGTCATCCTGCCGCCTTCGGAACGAGCTGACGGGGCATCGTACCGCTACGAGAACGATATCGAGGCGCCACGCGCGTTGGCTCCGGAAGCACTTGTCGATCTCACGCTCCACAGGGGCCGCTGGAAGCGTGACGCTGCCCGTCGGGATGACCGGGCAGCCCACTCGCCCCCGCAAATCCGGCAAACGCCTTCGTCCGGTTATGCATCGAGCGCGCTCATACGGGAGATTACCCGTGTCGCAGCGGCCGGCAAGGGAACGCGCAACGCAACGCTCAATGAGGCAGCGTTCAATCTTGGACAGCTCGTCGCGTCAGGTCTGCTGGACCGATCGGACGTGGCGGATTCGCTCGAACATGCGGCCGAGGCTTGTGGGCTGAAGCAAACCGATGGAACCGCTTCTGTTCGCAAGACCATCAAGTCAGGGCTGACAGCCGGACAGAAACTTCCTCGACAGATCGCATCTTCCGGCGGGCATCCGGCAATACCAAGCAATGGTTGGCATCGGAGGGACTGTCAGAGGTCTTCGGCCGAGGACCAACTGGATCGAGAACTGGCGCTGATCGACCGGACCGACCGGGGCAATGCCGAACGCTTCAAGCGGCGGAACCAGGACAAGTTCCTCTACTCCAAAAGCACCGGCTGGCTGGCGTGGGATGGCAAGCGCTGGACCAGCGAAGCGGCTGAAGAGGCTTTGCTCCGCGCCGTGCATGACACGGTCGACGCTCTCAAGTGCGAGGCGGAGGCCATCAAAGACGCCGACTAACCAGTCTGCGTCCAATCACCAAGGAGACGAACGATGAAGAACCTGTCGGATGAGCTCATGCGCTGGGCCATCAAATCCCAGGACTCGCGGCGCATGGGCGTGATCGCACGCCATGCCGCTCCCTATATGACGGTCAATCCCAGCGATCTTGACCGGCGCGTCGAACTTCTCAACGTCAAGAACGGGACGCTGGTGATCCGAAAGACGGATGACGGAACGCCTTATGTGCGCCTCAAGCCGCACGACCCGCAAGACCTTATGACAAAGGTCTGCGATGTCGAATACGATCCGAAAGCAACGTGCCCGACTTACGACGCGGCGCTCGCCCGCCTGCAGCCCGATCCTGAGGTCCGCGCATTTCTGCATCGGGCTATCGGTTATGCCCTGTGCGGCGGGGGTATCGAACAGAAGTTCCTGTTCTTCATCGGAGAGGGGCGGAACGGAAAGTCGACGATCGTTGATCTGTGGGCATCGATCCTGGGAGACTACTCCGCCTCGATTTCGATCGAGACCTTCATGGACAACCAGTATGGCCGGAATGGCGGTCAGGCGACCCCGCATCTGGCGCGGCTTGCCGGTGTCCGCCTTCTACGGACTTCCGAGCCTGAGAAAGGCTCGAAGATGGCGGAGACCGTCATCAAGCAGATTACGTCTAACGAGCCAATCTCGGTCCGGCACCTGAACCGCGACTTCTTCGAGCTTTATCCGCTTTTCATGCTGATCATCTCCGGCAACTACCGCCTGCAGATCCGCGGTACCGATGACGGGATCTGGCGACGCGTGGTGCTTGTTCCGTGGCGGGTGAAGCTTACCGATGCGGAGTGCGACCCGCGTATCGCCGACAAGCTGCGTGCGGAAGCGTCGGGGGTGCTCAATCGGCTGCTCGACGGCGCCTGCGAATGGCTCGACCATGGGCTTCAGATTCCTGCGAGCATCCTCGCGGCGACGGCGGAGTACCGGTCATCATCGGACCTGTTCGCCCAGTTCGTTGCCGAGTGCATCCGCGTCAGTCCCGGCCAACGGGTGGGGTCACGGGCGCTCTACAATCTCTACGTCGCCTGGGCCAAGGCAACGGGCAATACCATCTGGAGCCAGACCGGCGTCGGAAAGGCCATGCGCGACCGCGGTTATGACAACATCAAGTCCGGCAGTCACTTCTGGCTGGATATCGAGCTGATCAAGTCCGAGGCCGACTTCGACGATGATCGGTCGGACGGCCATCAAAACGCTTCTGGCCATGACGTGGACGGGGATGAAGTGCCTCTCTGACCCATTGCGGCATCCCGAACGCACAAACGCTCCCATTCCGGGAGCGTTTTTCGTTTGACGAGGTCCGTTTCTCCAATGAAATCAAGCCAAGGGAGTGTAGGGACCGTATTTCCTATTGAGAAGGATACAAGAAGGAATCAAGAGTCTCTTTAGACGCTGCGACACCCTGCAAAAACACTCCCTACGCCCCCGGAGGACCTCCAATCGGGCTAAGACCAAGCCCGGCTCCCCGGGTGCCCTGCCGGCCCTTCGGATCAAAAGGTACTTCCAGCGCTATCAAACCAATGGGGGCGGACAACGCGCGCGGTGCCGGTAGCAAGACCGTCATTTTCGAGACTTAACACTCTTAACAGACTTAACACTTGCGGCGTCACAGACGACAGATCGAACGTCAATGCGAAAGGTTGCAATTCGGGCATGTTGATCACCACCACAGCGCGGAAGGGCGTCCGATGCCGACGGTACTTCCCGTCGCGTGTCACCCTGAAAGAGCCATTGCACCCGGTGCGATGAGGCGAGATCCCAGCATGAGGGAAACAGGCGGAGAGCTAGGGCGTGGACTCATTAGCGCGCAGCCACAGCCGTATTGACGCAAGCTGTATGAATGGAAGGTAGTTGGCCGCGAGCTTGTCGTAGCGCGTTGCTACACGCCGACAGTGCTTGATCCTATTGAAGACCAGTTCGACCAGATTTGGCGCTTTGTAAAGATACAGACCGAAGGACAGTGCCTCTGTCCGATCTCTCTTCGGTGGAATATTCGCCCAGGCACCATGCTGGCGAAAAGGTCTCTGATCCAGTCTGCATCGTAATTCACGGTCGGCCAGCAGCATTGATCCTGACTTCAGGCGTGACAAGAGCTTGGCTGCAAGCCGATTGTCGCGCGCTTCGCCCGTTGTGAGCGCGAGCTTGATCGGCAAGCCGCTGCGATCGACCAACGCATGTATCTTGCTGGTCAGACCGCCTCGCGAACGGCCGATGGACTGTCTCTTTTTGCGGGCAACACAGGCTCCGTGCTGGTGTACGCGGTCGATGGACGTGTCGATCATCTATACCGCCGCATCGTACTCGGCGCGCAATGCATTCATGATCCGGTCCCACACGCCTGCCCTGCGTCAGCGAACGAAGCGATGTAGCAAGTCGTGCGCTGTCCAAAACTCATGGGCAGATCGCGCCATGGCACACCCGACCGCAAGACTCAAAAGATGCCATTGATTCACACGCGGCGCGCCACGCGGCTTATTCGGCAGGAACGGCTTGATGGCTGGCCACTGGGTGTAGGCAAGTTCGTAGCGCATGATTCGGGGCTCCAGTTTGGGAGCTTAAATCACGCGCCGGGCATCGCCAGCAAGCCACAAAGGCCCATCGTGGCAGATGACAATACCCTGATTTCACTTCCGCTTTCGGGGGCATAACCGACATGGCGGGGGCTGCCGCTGGTCTCGCCCTAGACCCGAAGCTGATGTTGAGTGATCACTCGACGCCGATCCGTTTGAGTCTTTGCGGGCGCCGAACTTACGCGTAAAACGGTGCAGTTCTCTGGAGGTCTCAGCGGCGCTACTGCGCCCCCAGACCGTGGCCTCCCTGCACGCGCGTGACTACCGGCGGATTCCAGCGCCCGGTCAGCGCCTCCGCTTTGGGAGCGTAAAGACGCATAGTCAGATTGAACGGACCTTTCGGTGCCGGCAGCCAGTTGGCCTCGTGGGCCTTACCCGGGCTTTCGTTCTGGAAGTAGAGCGTGAGCGAGCCGTCCGGGTTGGTCTTGAAAGGCATCCAGCTGCTGACCGCAAATCGGTTGAGCGGGTTTGCGACCTGAAATCCGGCCGGGTCGTACAACGTGATCGACCAGAACGCGCCTGCTGGAGGCGTCGCGCCCTTCTCGAAGGTGATGGTGTACTGTTGGTCGCCATGGAGCGGCCGGCCGGCTTCGTCGCCGAGGTTGAGCGGATAAATCGCGTCCTCCGGGAGGTTCGCGCCGAGGCCGAGCTGCGCGACAATGGCTCGTTTGAGATAGTAGTTGCCGTACACGCCCATTGTGTCCGTGTTCATAGACCAATGGTTCGCAACGCGCGCCAAAGTCGGCACCTTCCAGGCCATCAGCTTCTGGCCGGCCTCCGGCGCGGTCTCGATCGCTTTCCGCACAACTGGATCGAGCTTGCCGATGTCAAGACTCTGGCCGGGAACGATTCCGATGCGTTTCATCTGCGCGATGATCGGCTGGTCGGTGACATGCGGCGGATGAAGGTTCAACAGCTCTGCTGCATACGCAAAGTATTTGTCGCCGGGCATGGTGTCGACGATGGTCTTCGGAGGCGTCTTGATGTCGACGCTCGGGTCGATCGTCGCTTTCACGGGCTGCGCCGGCTTGTCCCACTGCGACAGTGGCGTGATTCGGTAGCCGGCCTGAATCTTGTGCACCGCTGCGTAGTCGGCGGGGCCGTCGGTCTTGGTGCGACCGATGATCCAAACATAAGGTGTGGGTGCCGGAATGTGCGTGAAACCGGCGGGCACCGTTCCGCCCCAGCCAGGTGGCGTGAGCAGGAAGTTGCCGGCCTGTGTCCCGGTCGTGCGCCAGCCGGGAGACGCAAATACGTTCGTCCACATGTCGAGCATCGGCAAGAGATAGTAGCGACCGCCGGTGTCGGGCGCGGAGACCACCATCGGCTCTTTGGTGAGGTCGAGCCATCCCGAGGAATAGAGCGTGTCGAAGTTCGGCCGCACCACCGCTTTCATGTCCGCGGCCGGGAACGCCGGAATGTTAGTGAAGCTGTTCATCGGGCCGCCGATCCCGCTGCCGCCGGCCGGCATGTTGATCAGCTGCTTGCGGGTAAGATCCATGGTGATGAGAGGATAGAAGTAGACGTAGGCGTCTACGACGATGGCCTGCGCTTCCTCCGCGGACAGGTATTGCGCGTGCACAATTGTCGGGGCCGCCGGCGCAGCGAGGCAGAGCGCTGCCGCAACGGCGATCCGTTGAAGCAGAGCGTTCGCGTCGAGCCTCATTGTTGTCTCCCGTGCTGACTTTGCATGTGCCGATGATCGGTCAAGCGAAGATAGATGTCACCGAGTGCGATTTTTCAGCCGTCTTGCCTGAAGCGCTATTGTCCTTAATTACAGCCTAAAGCGCTATTGTCCTTAGGTCCAGTACGAGAAGGGTTCAATCCGTAGGCCCAAAAGGCAAAGCTCTTGTCGTCTGGCACAACGGAATGGGAGCAAAATCCGAGCGGTCACACCGGCTTCGAGACCGTTTGGGATCTTGGCTATGCCGCTGCCGCTTGTGGGAGGGTGAACCGAAATGCCGCCGGCCCCACTGCGGTCACCCAATTATTGTCATGTCCGCTTGTGGCCCTTCGCGACATGTTGCGCTGCGGGCGGCTGATGGTCGCTTTCGGGCTAAAGCGGACTCTCGTAAGCTGTCCACCCAGACGAATTTATGGGTTCACGCCCTAATTAGCTTGACCGCACAATAGGCGTTGATCTCGAAGCCGGCGAGCCGGAAGTCGGCCGGCACGAGAACAGCCGAGTGACGGGATCAATCTTCACTGGCAGCTGTGCTCCGCCGCAAAAGGTACTTCCAGCGCTGTGGGTGCAATGAGGGGGAGCCCAGCGCGCCAGCGCGCCAGTGCGAGCACGCAAAAATTAGGTTAACAGTTAACAGGTTAACAGCTGGCAGTTAACAGTGCGCCGACGCAGACCAGCTGTCAGTGGACAATCTGGATTGGCTCGACCCTGGCCTGCACCCGAATTCGAATACACCAGGCGGTCAAGCTGGTGCGGGAGCGTCGGCCAG
>Ga0182739_1000592_pt1 | contig 44162 bp, 31 predicted proteins | sample eDN5th30CBELigBY_FD_128873 | JGI IMG/M metagenome (GOLD analysis project Ga0182739, IMG submission 128873) | Enriched backyard soil microbial communities from Emeryville, California, USA - eDNA 5th pass 30_C BE-Lig BY (version 2) (version 2) | ecosystem: Environmental > Terrestrial > Soil >... | reverse complement strand
CGCGGCGGCCGCCGGCGACAACCGCAGGCGTCATCTGATGGCGCTGCCGGCCTATGACCAGTGCATCAAGGCGAGCCATGTCTTCAACCTGCTCGACGCGCGCGGGGTGATCTCGGTCACCGAGCGGCAGAGCTATATCCTGCGCGTGCGCGAACTCGCGAAGGCCTGCGGCGAGGCGTGGCTGGCGACGGAGGCGGGGGGCGCCGCGTGATCCGCTTCGACCACGTCAATATCCGCGTCGACGATCAGGACGCCGCCTGCGCATTCCTCGAACAGGTCGTCGGCCTGAGGATCGGGCCGCGGCCGCCGTTCTCGTGGCATGGCTATTGGCTCTATCTCGGCGATCAGCCGGTGGTTCACACCGCTCCGCGCGAGCGGGACGAGACCGGCAAGGGCTGGATCAATCACATCTGCTTCACGGGTTTCGATTTCGACGAGCGCAAGGCTGCGCTCGTTCAGGCTGGCCTGACATTCGACGAGCGGCGATTGCCGGGAAGCGACACGCGCCAGATCTTCGTTTCAGGCCCCGAAGGCCTATTGGTGGAACTGCAATGCCCCGCGAAAGGGCCTGACGATGCCCGACCTGCTGCTTGAATTCTTCTCCGAGGAAATCCCCGCCCGCATGCAGGCGAAGGCGGCGGACGACCTCAAGAAACTCGTCACCGACCGGCTGGTCGATGCCGGCCTGTTCTATGAGGGCGCGCGCGCCTTTGCGACGCCGCGCCGGCTGTCGCTGTGGGTGCAGGGCGTGCCGGTGCGCCAGCCCGACCTGCGCGAGGAAAAGAAGGGCCCGCGCGTCGGCGCGCCCGAAAAGGCGGTCGAGGGCTTCCTCAAGAGCGCCGGCCTGACCTCGCTCGACCAGGCCACGATCGAGAAGGACGCCAAGAAGGGCGACTTCTACGTCGCAGTGGTGGAGAAGCCCGGCCGCGCCGCGATCGACGTCATCGGCGACATCGTGCCGGAGGTGGTGCGTGGTTTCCCTTGGCCGAAGTCGATGCGCTGGGGCACGGCGTCGGCGAAGCCGGGCGCGCTCACCTGGGTGCGGCCGCTGCACTCCATCGTTGCGACCTTCGGCCCCGAGACCGAGGACCCGGACGTGGTGCCGTTCACCGTCGGCGGCATAGCGGCAGGTGATGTGACGCGCGGCCACCGCTTCCTCGCGCCCGCGCCGTTCGCGGTGCGCCGGCTCGACGATTACGCGGCGAAGCTGGAAGCGGCGAAGGTAGTGCTCGATGCCGGGCGGCGGCAGGAGATCATCAATACCGACGCCAAGAATCTCGCCTTCGCGCAGGGGTTCGAACTGGTCGAGGACGCGGGGCTCTTGGCGGAGGTCGCCGGCCTCGTCGAGTGGCCGGTGGTGCTGATGGGCTCGTTCGATGAGGCGTTCCTGAAGATCCCGCCGGAAGTGATCCGCACCACGATCCGCAACAACCAGAAGTGCTTTGTGCTGCGCAAGGGCGATGCCCTTGCTAACCGCTTCATCCTGATCGCCAACACCGAGGCCGAGGACGGCGGCAAGGCCATCATCGCTGGCAACGAGCGGGTGATCCGCGCGCGGCTGTCGGACGCGAAGTTCTTCTACGAGACCGATCTGAAGACGCCGCTCGAGGCGCGGCTCAAGAAGCTCAAGGAGATCGTATTCCACGAGAAGCTCGGCACGCAATACGAGCGCGTCGAGCGCATCGAGGGGCTGGCGCGCGAGCTTGCCCCTATCGTCGGCGCGGACCCGGACAAGGCGGCGCGCGCGGCGCGGCTCGCCAAGGCCGATCTGGTCACCGAGATGGTCGGTGAATTCCCCGAACTGCAAGGCTTGATGGGGAAAGACTACGCGCGGGAGCAGGGCGAGGACGAGAGCGTCGCGCGCGCGATCGAGGACCACTACAAGCCGCTCGGTCCTTCCGACCGCGTGCCGACCGATCCGGTATCGGTCGCCGTCGCGCTCGCCGACAAGATCGACACGCTGGTCGGCTTCTGGGCGATCGACGAAAAGCCGACGGGGAGCAAGGACCCCTATGCGCTGCGCAGGGCGGCGCTGGGGGTGATCCGGCTGGTGCTGGAGAATGGGCTTAGGATACGCCTTCGTCCATTGCTCACCAGCGCGAGCTTTGGTCACGCCAGGACAGTGGTTCTCAACGGTATGGCGTGTGAACATCCGGATCCGAACCAGCCAAACTCGGACTTGGCGACCCCTGCCTATCGTCTGGTTTATGGGCTAAAGAACGGTCGATCATTGGACGAGTTAATCGAGCAGGCTGAGTCCAAGGGCTGTGAGCTCTATAAGTGCCTCGACGTCGAAGACCATTACCCAACGATCAATGATCATATTGGTCGCCGCTCCGGACTGGCCGGCTGGCTTGAGAATGCGCTCTCCTTCTTCGCCGACCGTCTGAAAGTCCAACTGCGAGAGCAGGGCGCGCGTCACGATCTCGTGGATGCCGTGTTCGCCCTCGAAGGTCAGGACGACCTCCTCCTGATCGTCCGCCGCGTCGAGGCGCTGGCGAAATTTCTCGACACCGACGACGGCAAGAACCTGCTCGCCGGCTACAAGCGCGCGACCAACATTCTCCGCATCGAGGAGAAGAAGGACGTCCGCGAATATCGCGGCAAGCCGGACCCGGCGCTCTATCTCCAGAAGGAAGAGCGCGAACTCGCGATGGCGATCCACGTCGCGCGCGAGGAAGCGGAGAAGGCCGTCGCGCGCGAGGATTTCGCGCAGGCGATGCACGCCATTGCGACGCTGCGGCCGTTCGTCGATGCTTTCTTCGACAAGGTGACGGTCAACGTCGAGATGTCCGACCGGCGCGAAAACCGTCTGATGCTGCTCAACGAGATCCGCGAGGCTACCCGCGCCGTCGCCGACTTCTCCAAGATCGAAGGCTAGGTGCTTTCTTTTCCTCTCCCCGGTTGCGGGGAGAGGGTGCCGAGCCGCGCAGCGGCGAGGCGGGTGAGGGGCTATGCGTGGTCCAGACCCGAGGCGTGTGACGAGAGAGCGCCGGCTGCGGCGGGACATGACGCGCGTCGAGACCGTGCTCTGGTTTGCGTTGCGCGACCGCCGGCTGGGCGGTTTCAAGTTCGTGCGCCAGGAAGCCATCGGTCCCTATATCGCCGACTTTGTCTGCCGGGATCAGAAGATCATTGTGGAGGTCGATGGCGGCCAGCATGCCGACAGCGCGCACGATCGCGTGCGGGACGCCTTTCTGCATGACGAGGGCTATCGCGTTCTCCGCTTCTGGAACAACGACGTCCTGCAGAACAGAGACAGCGTTCTGGCTGCGATATTGGGTGCGCTGACGGGCGCGGAGCCAGGCGGGTAAAGCCCCTCACCCGGCCTGAGCTTCGCTCAGGCCACCCTCTCCCCGCCTGCGGGGAGAGGGGCGCGCCGCGGCCTGATGACAGCGCCCGGCAATCCGCTATTGCTTTTGCCCTGTCCCGCCCCGATCCCAGGTGCCCCGCATGACCCCCAGCGCCGCCATCACGCCGATCCTGCTGCTCTGCGCCTCCAACATCTTCATGACCTTCGCCTGGTACGGCCACCTCAAGTTCAAGGCCTCGCCGCTCTGGATCGTGATCCTCGTAAGCTGGGGCATCGCCTTCGTGGAATATTGCTTCGCGGTGCCTGCCAACCGCTGGGGCAGCGCGGTCTATACGACCGCCCAGCTCAAGACGATCCAGGAGGTGATCACGCTGGTGGTGTTCGCCATCTTCTCGGTGGTCTATCTCAAGGAGGCGTTCACCTGGAACTATGCCGTCGGCTTCGGCTTCATCGCCCTGGGCGCGTTTTTCGTGTTCCAGAAGTGGTAAACGGGACGCGGCCGGCCGAACCACCAGCCCTCGCTCATCCGCAAAACTACCACCAGGGGCCTCAATTTCGCTGGCTTTGCGGCGCAATTGCGCTATAGGTGCACCGCACACCGGTGCATCAACCAACCGGTGCATCAACACTTGCGTGGGCATGGCCTCGCGCACCCCGTTGAAGCGACCCGTGTGTTGAGGCGACCGCGCTGGACGACATCCCGGCCCGGCCGCAAACCAAACCCGAACGACAAGGAGTTTTTCGATGTCGATTACGGCCGACCGCAAGGCGGAAGTCATTCAGACGTATGCAACCAAGGCGGGCGACACCGGTTCGCCGGAAGTTCAGGTCGCGATCCTCACCGAGCGCATCACGAACCTGACCGAACACTTCAAGTCCCACGCCAAGGATAACCATTCGCGGCGCGGCCTGCTCAAGATGGTGTCGCAGCGGCGACAACTGCTCGACTTCCTCAAGCGCAACGATGAGGCGCGCTACAGGTCGTTGATCGAGCGGCTGGGAATCCGCCGCTAACTGGAAATGTGCGCACGCGTTTGCGCACGGTGCGGGCAGCCTTTGTAAGTCCCGCACACGAACCGGGTGAGAAAGCTCACCCGTCGTTGAACCGTACGGAACCCGGAAGCCATGGCAGGATCGCCGGACGCTGCGACTGACCCCACGCCCTCGCGTGGCGGCGGCAGCGTCTCGCCGTCTTGCCCATGGCGTTCGCGGTTTCGCGAACCGATGGAAAAAGACCGAGATGTTCAATATCGCTCGTGTAGGATTGGATTGGGGAGGGCGCAAGCTCACCCTTGAGACGGGCAAGATCGCGCGCCAGGCTGATGGCGCGGTGCTGGCGACCTATGGCGATACCACGGTGCTCGCCACCGTCGTCGCCGCCAAGGCGCCGCGGGAGGGCATCGACTTCATGCCCCTCACCGTGGACTATCAGGAGAAGTTCTACGCTGCCGGCCGCATTCCCGGCGGCTTCTTCAAGCGGGAAGGGCGCCCGACCGAGCGCGAGACACTGATCTCCCGCCTCATTGACCGCCCCGTGCGTCCGCTGTTCGCCGATGGCTGGCGCAACGAGACGCAGGTGATCGTCACCGTGCTCTCGCACGATCTCGAAAACGACCCCGACGTGCTGGCGATGGTCGCTGCGTCCGCCGCGCTCACGATTTCCGGTGTGCCCTTCATGGGCCCGATCGGTGCGGCGCGCGTCGGCTTCATCAACAACGAATACGTGCTCAACCCGCAGATCGACGAGGCGGCGGAGAGCCAGCTCGACCTCGTGGTCGCGGGCACCAACGAAGCCGTCCTGATGGTGGAATCGGAAGCCAAGGAGCTTTCCGAGGACATCATGCTCGGCGCCGTGATGTTCGGCCACCGGCATTTCCAGCCGGTCATCGACGCGATCATCCAGCTTGCCGAGAAGGCTGCCAAGGAGCCGCGCGAACTCAGCGTCGTCGACGATTCGGCGCTGGAAGCCGAGATGCTCGGCCTGGTCGAGCAGGACCTGCGCGCGGCCTATGCCGTCGCCGACAAGATGGCGCGCCACAACGCCGTCGACGCCGCCAAGGCGAAGGTGATGGCGCACTACTTCCCCGAAGGCGGCGAGCCGGCCTATGACAAGCTCCGCGTCGGCGGCGTGTTCAAGTCGCTCGAAGCCAAGATCGTGCGCTGGAACATCCTCGACACCGGCAAGCGCATCGACGGCCGCGACACCAAGACCGTGCGGCCGATCGTGTCCGAGGTCGGCGTGCTGCCGCGCACCCACGGCTCGGCGCTGTTCACCCGCGGCGAGACGCAGGCGCTGGTGATCGCGACGCTCGGCACCGGCGAGGACGAGCAGTTCGTCGACGCGCTGCAGGGCACCTACAAGGAGCATTTCATGCTCCACTACAACTTCCCGCCCTTCTCGGTCGGTGAAGTGGGACGCATGGGCGGCCCGCGTCGCCGCGAGGTCGGGCACGGCAAGCTCGCCTGGCGCGCGATCCACCCGATGCTGCCGCCGCATCACGAGTTCCCGTACACGATCCGCGTCGTCTCCGAGATCACCGAGTCCAACGGCTCGTCCTCGATGGCGACGGTGTGCGGCTCATCGCTCGCGCTGATGGATGCCGGCGTGCCGCTGCGCCGGCCGACCGCCGGCATCGCGATGGGCCTCATCCTTGAAGGCGAGCGCTATTCCGTGCTCTCCGACATCCTCGGCGACGAGGACCATCTCGGCGACATGGATTTCAAGGTGGCCGGCAGCGAGCGCGGCATCACCTCGCTGCAGATGGACATCAAGATCGCCGGCATCACCGAAGAGATCATGCGGGTTGCGCTCGACCAGGCGAAGGACGGCCGCATCCACATCCTCGGCGAGATGGCCAAGGCGCTCACCACCGCGCGCGCCGAACTCGGCGAGCACGCGCCGCGCATCGAGGTGATGCAGATCCCGGTCGACAAGATCCGCGAGGTCATCGGCTCCGGCGGCAAGGTGATCCGCGAGATCGTGGAAAAGACCGGCGCCAAGGTCGACATCTCGGACGACGGCACCGTGAAGATCGCCTCCGCCAACGGCGAGTCGATCCGCGCGGCGATCAACTGGATCAAGTCGATCGCCTCCGATCCGGAGGTCGGGCACATCTACGAAGGCACCGTGGTCAAGACCATGGAGTTCGGCGCGTTCGTGAACTTCTTCGGCGCGAAGGATGGCCTCGTGCACATCAGCCAGCTCGCGCCGCAGCGCGTGCAGAAGGTCACCGACGTCGTCAAGGAAGGCGACAAGGTGAAGGTGAAGCTGCTCGGCCTCGACGAGCGCGGCAAGGTGCGCCTGTCGATGAAGGTCGTCGACCAGGAGACCGGCGAGGACCTGGAAGCCAAGGCCAAGGCCGAGGCGAAGGCCGACCAGGACCAGGCCGCGGCCGGCGAATAGGCCTCGGCAGCATTCCGCAGATCACGAATGCCCGGCGACAAGCCGGGCATTCGCTTTTTGGGGGTGCCGCAATTGCGGGCAATACGGTCAGAGAATTCCGGCCTGCGTGGCACTTCCCTTGCTTTGAAAATATTCGTACGTCAGCCGTCGGAGGCCCCCCGCAAGTCCGTGCGGCACCAAAGGAGAAAAGAAGTGTCGTTGCTCAAAATCCTTTCGACTGCGCTTGTCCTCGGATCATTTCTCGGCACGGCCGATGCCGTGCGGGCGCAGGACTATCCGAACAAGCCGGTCCGCCTCATCCTCGGACCCAGCCCCGAGGCAACGCCGCGCCTCATCGCCGAGCGCGTGTCGAAGGAACTGGGACAGCCGATCATCGTCGATCCGCGTCTCGGCGCCGGCGGCGAGATCGCCGCGAAGGCGACTTCCGGTTCGCCGGCTGACGGCTACACGCTGCTCTATGCCAGCTCGAACTTCTCGCTCGCAACCGCCATGCAGCTCGGCAGCTTCAACTTTGCCGAGGATTTCGAGCCGATCGGCCGCGTGGGCACCTCAGCCTATGTGCTGGTCGTCCACCCGAGCCTGCCGGTGAAGACCCCGGCCGAACTGATCGCCTATGCCAAGGCCAATCCGGGCAAGATCAATTGCGGCTCCTCCGGCATGGCGACCCCCGGACACCTTTCGTGCGAAATGCTCAAGAGCATGGCCGGCATCGACATCGTTCACGTCCCCTACAAGAACGCGGCGGCCAGCATGACGGCGCTGATGGGGAATGAGGTCAATATCAGCATCACTGTTTCGACCGCCGCGCGCGCCCAGATCGAGGCCGGCACCATCCGCGGCCTCGCGGTGACGACCGCCGAGCCGAGCCCGCTGATCCCGAACCTGCCGGCGCTGCAGGACACCATCCCCGGCTTCGTCGTCCACGGCTGGGGCTCCCTCGTTGCGCCCAAGGGCACGCCGAAGGAGGTGATCGAGAAGGTCAATGCCGCGCTGATGACGGCGCTCAAGGATCCCGACACCCACGCCAAGATCTCGTCCTATGGCATGCGGCCGTCGGACCCGCACTCGGCCGCGGATTTCGGTGCTTTCATCCGCGGCGAAATCGCGCGCTGGAACAAGACCATCGACGAAGCCGGTGTGAAGCGCGGCAAGCCGGAGTGATCGGCCTGCTTTCACCTCTCTCCCCGTGAGCGGGGAGGGAGGCTTTCCGCACGTTGCGGCATCGCGGCTAGGGCCTCCCCCACGGCCTGAAAATCTTCGTCGTTTGTGGTAAAATAATCCGGCGCGTGCCTTGGGACGCGTCGACCTCGGACGCCTGCCTGCGGCCGCGCGCGACAAGCGCAAAACCGGAGGACTGACCATGCCGAAATATCTCGTCGAGGCGTCCTATACGGCTGACGGATTGAAAGGTCTCCACAAGGACAAGGCCTCGGGCCGCCACAAGGTCTTGAGCGCGGCGGCTGAAGCCATGGGAGGGAAGGTCGAGTCGTTCCATTTCGCGCTCGGTGAGCACGACGTGGTGGCGATTGTCGAGGTGCCGGACATTTCCAGCATTGCGGCCATCTGCATGGCGGCCTCCAGCAGCGGCCTCGTCCGCACGCGCACGACGGCGCTGATGACGGTCGAGGAGACCGACCGCGCGCTCGGCCTAAAGACGGTATATCGCGCACCCGGGAAGTGACGGCAGCCCTCAGACGGCGTGTCCGGCGGACAAGCCATGCGCTTCATCCCATGCGCTTCATTGGCGCGGCGGCATCGCGCATAATGGCGGCTGCAACATAGCGTTTTCGAGCGAAGTGGGTACCGGTTCGCGTCAAGAAAACGCGTCAATCTAAACAATTGGAGCTCCGGTTTTGATTCCATCAAAACCGGAAAGCTCCAGGGAGCAGCCATGAACGCGTTCCGCCGCCAGTCACTCGTCGCCTATGGCCAGCCGCTATGCGAGACCGTCGCCGAACTGCCCGTGCCGCAAGGCGCGGAAGTGCTGGTGCGTGTCGCGCGCTGCGGCGTGTGCCATTCCGACGTCCACTTGCAGGACGGCTATTTCGATCTCGGGCAGGACCGCAAGCTCGACGTCACCGGCGGCCGGGCGCTGCCGTTCACGCTCGGGCACGAGATCGCCGGGGTGGTCGAGCGGGCGGGGCCGGAGGCGGCCGAGGCCGCGCCCGGCAAGCCGGTCGCGGTGTTTCCGTGGATCGGTTGCGGGTGCTGTGCGGACTGCCTCGCCGGTCATGAGAACCTGTGCAATGCGCCGCGCAATCTCGGCGTCAATATCGACGGCGGGTTCGCGACCCATGTGCTGGTGCCGCATGAGCGCTACCTGCTCGACTATGCGCCGCTGCCGGCTTCGCTCGCCGCCGCTTACATGTGCTCGGGGCTCACCGCCTTTTCGGCGCTCAAGAAGGTCGCGGAGGCGGGCGCGCGCGGGCCGCTGCTGCTGGTCGGACTCGGCGGCGTCGGCATGATGGCGCTCGCCTTCGCGCGCGCTTTGTTTCCGCACGCGCCGCTGGTCGCCGACATCGACCCGGCGAAACGTGAGGCGGCGCTGGCGGCCGGCGCGGCGGCGGCGTTCGATCCTGCCGAGCGAAGTGCGCGCAAGGAGATCGCGGCGCTCACCGGAGGCGGTCCGCGCGGGGTGTGCGATTTCGTCGGCTCCGATCGCTCGCTGACCTTCGCCACCGGCGCCGTCGGCAAGGGCGGCAAGGTGGTCGTCGCCGGTCTGCTCGGCGGTGCCTTCACGACACCGGTGCCGATGTTCCCGCTCAAGGTGATGACGATCGAAGGCACCTTCGTCGGTACGCTCGCGGAAACAAAAGAGATGCTGGCGCTCGCCCGTACCGGCAAGGTGACGGCGCCGCCGCTTGAAGAGCGGCCGCTCGCGGACGCGCAGCGCTCGCTCGACGACCTGCGCCACGGCCGCATCGTCGGCCGTGTGGTGCTGGTGGGGTAGCCGGGATCAGATATTCCGGCGTTGGCGTTGGGGTCCCCTCTCCCCGATGGGGAGAGGGACAGGGTGAGGGGGAGCCAACCTCAATTATTACCTTCTGAACCCCCTCACCCGGATCGCTATGCGATCCGACCTCTCCCCAAAAGGGGAGAGGTGACGCTGAGTATGCCGCCCGCAAGAGCCACGAAGGGGCGCAGGCCGAAGACCATCAAATATCCGCCTGCAGCGAGCGGACGAAATCGAGCAGGCCGGTCTGCCGGCCGCGCCGGAGTCTTTCGGCTTCAAGAATCGTGCGCAGCTTCGCGAACGTCTGATCGAGGTCCTGATTGATCAGCACGTAGTCGTATTCGGCCCAGTGACTCATTTCATCGGCCGCCTTGCTCATGCGCGCGTGGATCACCTCGTCGGAATCGAGCGCGCGGCTGCGCAGGCGGCGCTCGAGTTCGGCGATCGACGGCGGCAGGATGAAGATCGTCACGAGGTCGGCGCGGGCGCTGGCGCTGAGTTGCTGCGTTCCCTGCCAGTCGATGTCGAACAATACGTCGCGGCCTTCCGCCAGTGCGCGTTCGACCGGCGCGCGCGGCGTGCCATAGCAGTGGTTGAAGACCTCGGCCCATTCGAGCAGTTCGCCACCCTGCACCATTTCGTCGTAGCGCGGCCGATCGATGAAATAATAGTCGCGGCCGTCGACCTCGCCGGCGCGCGGCAGGCGCGTCGTGACCGAGACGGAAAGCTCGATCTCAGCGTCGGCCGCCAGCAGCCGACGCGACAGCGTAGTCTTGCCGGCGCCGGAGGGCGAGGAGAGCACGAGCATCAGCCCGCGCCGTCCGACGAGTTCGGGGCGTGCCGCCGCGCTCATTCACGTCACTCCAGGTTCTGCACCTGCTCGCGAAACTGCTCGACGACGTTCTTGAGTTCCAGACCGATCTTGGTCAGTTCGACATCGTTCGATTTCGCGCACAGCGTATTGACCTCGCGGTTGAGTTCCTGCGCGAGGAAGTCGAGCCGCCGCCCGACCGCGCCGCCATCCTCCAGCAGCCGCCGCGCCTGGTCGATATGCGCTGCGAGACGGTCAAGCTCCTCGCGGATGTCGGCCTTGGCGGCGAGCAGGATCGCTTCCTGGTGCAGCCGGTCCTGGTCGAAGCGGATCGGCGTCTCGATCAGCGCCGCCACCTGTTCGGCGAGCCGTTGCCGGATCGCCTCGGGCTGCCGCCCCGGTACCGCTTCCGCGCGCGCCGCGAGTGCGCCGAGTTCGTCGAGCCGGGCGGTCAGCACGCGCTGCAGCGCCGCGCCTTCGTGGTGGCGCATCGCGGTCAGCGCGGCCAGCGCCTTGTCGAAGCCGCCGAGCACGGCGTCCTCGGCGGCGCGGCGTTCGTCCTCGCTCTCGGTCTCCTCGGCGACTTCGACCACGCCCTTGATCGCGAGAATGCCGTCAATGGTCGCAGGCTGCGCGTCGATCCGCCCCTGCAGGTCGCGCATGGTCGCCAGCACGGCGTCGAGCACCGACTGGTTGATGCGCACCGCGGGCGCGGCGCCCTCGCGCTTGACCGTCAGGTTGGCGTAGACCGTGCCGCGTGCGAGCGATTTGACCCGCGTGCGGGCGGACACCTCGACCGCGTCCCAGCCGGCCGGCAGCCGCAGGCGGAGGTCGAGACCCTTGCCGTTGAGCGATTTGAGTTCCCAGTTCCATGCATAGGTGCCGGTGACGCCATCCTGGCGAGCGAATCCGGTCATGCTTGCGAGCGCCATCGACGGGTCCATCCATATGCTGCGCGCACTGACTGGTCAGGACTTCGCCTCGTCCGCGTGAAATTCCCCGCGGGGGGAGGGGCACCGTAATCGAAAATCCCCGACAGTCATTTGCCGGCAGCGGGCCAGTGCGGCCAGAAATAATTGCGGCGGACCTTAACGGTGCGCGTTCGCAGTCACAAGCCGATGACGCGCCGGAACGCGGGACAAAATGGCCAATGATCTCGGAAACGGATCAGGGGCGGCGAGGCGGGGGCGCCGCACGCGCAGGCTCGGATGCGGGTGCCGGGCCGGAAGCAGGAGCGCCCGCGCCGCCCGCGGCGTCGCGCTGCTGCCGCTCGATCTCCCGCCAGCGGGTCACATTGCGCTGGTGCTGCTCGTAGGTTTCCGCAAACACGTGCCCGCCGGTGCCGTCGGCGACGAAGAACAGGTCCTTCGTGCGGGCCGGATTGACTGTCGCTTCCAGCGAGGCGCGGCCGGGATTGGCGATCGGTCCGGGCGGCAGGCCGTCGATGACATAGGTGTTGTAGGGCGTCGGCCGGTCGATTTCGCTGCGCAGGATCGGGCGGCCGAGCGTGCCCTTGCCGCCGACCAGGCCGTAGATGATCGTCGGGTCGGACTGCAGCCGCATCTTCTGGCGCAGGCGGTTCACGAACACGCCGGCGACGCGCGGGCGCTCGTCGCCCTTGCCCGTCTCCTTCTCGACGATCGAGGCCAGCACCACCAGCTGCTCGGGCGTCTTGACCGGAAGGTCGGCGCTGCGCCGCTCCCACACTTCCTGCAGCACGCGCCGCTGCGACTGCTGCATGCGCTGGACCACCTGCTCGCGCGGCGTGCCGCGCGTCACGTTGTAGGTTTCGGGCAGCAGCGTCCCTTCCGCGGGAATCTGCTTCACGGTGCCGCTGAGCAGCGGGTTCTCGATCAGGCGCGCCACGATCTGCTCCGAGGTCAGGCCTTCGGGAATCGTGATGCGGTGTTCGACGACCTTGCCTTCCGCGATCGTCTCGACGACATCGCGCAGGCTGGAGCCGCGGCGGAACAGATATTCGCCGGCCTTCATCTCGTCGCGCGCCTTGAGCGCGACGATGCCGCCGATGAACACCCACTTCTGGTCGATCACGCCCTCGCGCACCAACAGGTCGGCCATGTCCTGCATGCCGCCGCGCGGAATGTTGACGACCTTGTCTTCGCCGAGCGGACCGGGCGCCTCGAAGCGCTGCTTGCCCATCGCCAGCAGCAGCCCTGCGCCGATCGCGATCACCAGGATGATCGTGAATATCGCATTGCCGGCGATCACGAAGGGGTGGCGCGCACGGCGCGAAGCACGCTTTGGCTGGGCCATTCGCTCGGGCTCTATGCGCGCGCGGGCGCTGCGGGGTGTCATCCGCGGCGGGGCGGCTTCCGTACGGTTGTCATGCGCCTCCGAAGCGACTGTCTCGTCTCTCGAAGCTTCATGTCCAGCCGCGTCCGGACGGCTCTGATCCGCCATGCGATACTTCCCTCGGCTCGCCTGCCGGAGCACCGGCGGTGCCGGCATCCGATCGTTCGCGAGTCCCGCGCGGTGAGGCGCGCATTCTTTAAATCAACACGCGCTCAACACTGCGAGAATCGCGATCAAATATGGCGAAAGGACGAACCCGTCAGGCCGCGCGCCGCAGCACCAGCGACGCATTCGTGCCGCCGAAGCCGAACGAGTTCGACAGCGCGATGTCGATCTTCCGCTGCCGCGCCGTATGCGGCACCAGATCGATCGTCGTCTCGACGGACGGATTGTCCAGGTTGATGGTCGGCGGCGCCACCTGATCGCGGATCGCCAGCACGCAGAAGATCGCTTCGACCGCGCCGGCCGCACCGAGCAGATGCCCGATCGACGATTTGGTGGACGACATCGAAACCTGCCCGGCGGCATTCCCGACCACGCGCTGCACCGCGCCGAGTTCGATCTCGTCGCCGAGCGGCGTCGAGGTGCCGTGGGCGTTGATGTAGTCGATGTCGGATGCCGCGATGCCGGCGCGCGCGATTGCCGCGCTCATGCAGCGGAACGCGCCGTCGCCGTCCTCGGACGGCGCGGTGATGTGGTGGGCGTCGCCGGAAAGGCCGTAGCCGACCAGTTCCGCGTAGATCTTCGCGCCGCGGCGCTTCGCGTGCTCGTATTCCTCGAGCACCACGATGCCGGCGCCTTCGCCCATCACGAACCCGTCGCGGTCGCGGTCATAGGGACGCGACGCCTTCGCGGGCGTGTCGTTGAAACCGGTGGAGAGCGCGCGGCAGGCCGCGAAGCCGGCCATCGAAATCCGGCTGACGGGCGATTCGGTACCGCCCGCGACCATCACGTCGGCATCGCCGAGGGCGATCAGCCGGCCCGCGTCGCCGATCGCATGGGCGCCGGTCGAGCAGGCGGTCACGACCGAATGGTTCGGGCCCTTGAGGCCGAAGGCGATCGAAACGTAGCCGGAGGCGAGATTGATGAGGCGTCCGGGAATGAAGAACGGCGAAACCCGGCGCGGCCCCTTGTCGCGCAGGACGATCGCGGTCTCGGCGATGCCTTCGATGCCGCCGATGCCGGAGCCGATCATCACGCCGGTGCGGATCTGGTCCTCGCGGTCCTGCGGATGCCAGCCCGCATCGTCGAGCGCCTGCCGCGCCGCGCTCATCGCATAGACGATGAACTGGTCGACCTTGCGCTGCTCCTTGGGCTCCATCCACTGGTCGGGATTGTAGGTGCCGTCCGAGCCGTCGCCGCGCGGAATCATGCAGGCGATCCTGGCCGGCAGGTCCGATACGTCGAAAGTGTCGATCGGGCGGGCGCCGCTCTTGCCGGCAAGCAGCCGGCTCCAGGTGTCCTCGACGCCGCAAGCGAGCGGCGAGACCATGCCCAGCCCTGTGATGACAACGCGCCTCATTGGCCCTCCACTAGGCCCTTCCGCGCCGCGTCAGTCGGCAGGTGCTGCAATGTGGCAAACGCCCGGCACAGCGGGCGTCAGGCCACAGACATGGCGGAAGGGCGGCGCCCTCAGTTCTTGGCGTTCTTCTCGAGGAACTTCACGGCATCGCCAACCGTCAGGATGGTCTCTGCCGCGTCGTCGGGGATCTCGCAGCCGAACTCTTCCTCGAAGGCCATGACCAGTTCCACGGTATCGAGGCTGTCGGCGCCAAGATCATCGATGAAGCTGGCAGTTTCCGTAACCTTCTCCGGCTCAACGCCAAGATGCTCCACGACGATCTTTTTGACCCGCTCGGCGATACTGCTCATCGTCTCAAACCTCGTCCGTTCCTATATCGGCCGGCGGACCGTTGTCCCGCACTGCTCTAATGTCTCGAATTTCGGGTGGGAGGCGCACGCGGCCTCTGGCCGTCGTCCACCAATTCCCTGCCGCCCCGGCCAAGCCGGGCACCGGTTAACATACTTCCAAGGGCTTGGCCAGCAAGCCGGAAGGCCCTGATGGTATGATCTCCACCGCGATCCACAAGGGGCTCGCGGCGGTTTCCGCTGCCGGGATTGCGGCGCTGCAACGCGCTGAAATCGCGGCGAAATCGCAAGGGCGCGCGGGGCATTTTCTTCCCGGCCCCGGCTCTCGGAAAGCGGGCGTCCCGGCCGCCGGTGCGCGCGAAAGGAGCACAGTTCCTGGTCGCGATGCTCCGGATCGGCGGGCGCGCCCGGTGGGGAGCGTCGCCCGCGACGTGAGCCGGTACGAGCCCGGCCGCCGCGCCTACCCCAAATTCAGATCCTTGAAGAAGTCATTGCCCTTGTCGTCGACGACGATGAAGGCCGGGAAGTCCTCGACCTCGATCCGCCAGATCGCCTCCATCCCGAGTTCTGCATATTCGAGGACATCGACCTTCTTGATGCAGTGTTCGGCGAGGTTGGCGGCGGCGCCGCCGATGGAGCCGAGATAGAAGCCGCCGTGTTTCTTGCAGGCCTCGCGCACCGCGGGCGAGCGGTTGCCCTTGGCAAGCATCACCATCGAGCCGCGCTCGGCCTGGAAGGTATCGACGAAGGAATCCATGCGGCCGGCGGTGGTGGGGCCGAAGGCGCCGGAGGCGTAGCCGTCCGGTGTCTTGGCGGGCCCGGCGTAATAGACAGGGTGGTTCTTGAAATAGTCCGGCAGGCCCTGGCCGCTTTCGAGCCGCTCGCGCAGCTTGGCGTGGGCAAGATCGCGCGCCACGATCATCGGCCCGGTGAGCGAGAGCCGGGTGCGGATCGGATGACGCGAAAGCTGCTCCAGGATTTCCGGCATCGGCCGCGTCAGGTCGATCTTGACCACATCGCCGCCGAGCGCGCTGTCTTCGACCTCGGGCAGGTAGCGCGCCGGGTTTGCCTCGAGTTCTTCGAGGAACACGCCGTCGCGGGTGATCTTGCCGAGCGCCTGGCGATCGGCCGAGCAGGAGACGCCGAGCCCGATCGGCAGTGACGCGCCGTGGCGCGGCAGCCGGATCACACGGACGTCGTGGCAGAAATACTTGCCGCCGAATTGCGCGCCGACGCCGAGCGACTGCGTGAGCTTGTGGATTTCTTTTTCCATCGCGACGTCGCGGAAGGCGTGCCCGTCCTCCGATCCGGCGGTGGGAAGGTCGTCGAGATAGCGCGTGGAGGCGAGCTTCACGGTCTTCATCGTGAGTTCGGCCGAGGTGCCGCCGATGACGATCGCGAGGTGATAGGGCGGGCAGGCGGCGGTGCCGAGCGTCAGGATCTTTTCCTTGAGGAACGCCAGCATCCGGTCGTGGGTCAGGATCGCCGGCGTCGCCTGGAACAGGAAGCTCTTGTTGGCCGAGCCGCCGCCCTTGGCGACGAACAGGAACTTGTAGGCGTCTTCACCCTCGGCATAGATCTCGACCTGTGCCGGCATGTTGTTCTTGGTGTTTTTCTCCTCGAACATCGAGATCGGCGCGAGTTGCGAATAGCGCAGGTTGCGCTTGAAATAGGCGTCGCGCGAACCCTCGCCGAGCGCGGCCTCGTCGTCGCCCTCGGTAAAGACGAGCCGGCCCTTCTTGCCCATGATGATCGCGGTGCCGGTGTCCTGGCACATCGGCAGCACGCCGCCGGCGGCGATATTGGCGTTCTTCAGGAGGTCGTAGGCGACGAACTTGTCGTTCGATGTCGCCTCGGCGTCGTCGAGGATGCCGCGCAGCTGTTCGAGGTGTCCCGGGCGCAGCAGGTGGTTGATGTCGACGAAAGCCTGCTCTGCCAGCAGCCGCAGGGCCTCCCGCTCGACCACAAGGAACTCGCGCCCCAGCGCCTTTTCGACCCGCACCCCCTTGTCGGTCAGCTTGCGGTACCTGGTCGTGTCCTTGCCGGTCGGGAACAGCGGCGCGTGGCGGTAGGGGGGAAGGATATTGGCAGGGGCGTTCATCGGTCCCTCGGCTGGTTCTAAAGAAGAGGTTCGCCCGCTTATAGGCGCTTTGTCGCGAGGGGGGGAGTGGCGCCGTCACGGTCGTCAGCATGCCAGCAGAGCTTGCCGGACCTTTCCGTTCCGATGTCCCGTCCCAAGGTCAGGTCGATAAACTTCTCCGCAGATTCATCGTATTCATCGCGTGGCCGGAACTATTTTATAAGTTTGTTGTGGTCATATTGCACCGAAGAGACGATTTACCCAGCATTAATCATAGAATCTCCCGCATGTATCGCGTATTGACTTGCCTTGTCACTGAGCATGATTTGCGACTGGTTGTATTGGCTGGAATTGTTTGTTTTCTTGCCAGTCTTGCGTCGGTGAACTTGTTTCGACGGGCGTTCGAGACCGGCGGCCGGGTGCAGCTGACCTGGATTCTGCTTGCCGGCGCGGCCACCGGATGCGGGATCTGGGCGACCCACTTCATCGCCATGCTGGCTTACGAGCCCGGCTTCGTGGTCGGTTACGACTTGGCCTTGACGGCGCTGTCGCTCGTGGCGGCCGTTTCTGTCACCAGTGCGGGAATTGCCTTTGCCGTCCTGATGCAGGGCCGGTGGGCCGACGCGATCGGCGGCGCCGTCGTCGGTTTCGGCATCGGCTGCATGCACTATACCGGCATTCTGGCGGCAGAGATGCCGGCGCATATCCTGTGGCGCCTGGAGTTGGTCGCCGCCTCGTTCGTCTTCGGCATGGCCCTCTCGGCGGCCGCCTTCGTTGTCGCCGTCCGCTTCGCAGGCGTGCGGGGGCTTGTTGGCGGGGCCACGCTTTTCACGCTCGCCATCGTCGCGCATCACTTTACCGGCATGGGCGCGATCGGGATCATTCCCGATCCGTTGCGCGAGATCGACGGGTTGACCCTCTCGCCCACCGCCATTGCCGTCGCGATTGCGAGCCTCGCCGTAGCCATCGCCGGGATGAGCTTCATGGGCGCCCGTGCGGATCGGAAGCTCACCACGGTCGCCGACCAGTTCCAGCAGCGAATCCGGCAGCTTTCGCATACCCAGACGGCCCTGCTGCAGGACGCCGACGCCAAACTGCGCGAGCATCACCTGCGTCTCGACACCGCGCTCAACAACATGTCGCAGGGCCTCTTGATGTTCGACGCGCAGGCGCGGCTCGTGGTCTGCAACCGCCGCTACCTCGATCTGTATGGCCTCGACGAGGACATGGCGATGCCGGGCACACCGCTCCTGACATTGCTGCGCCACCGCCAGAAGCTCAGCGCCTTTGCGGGCGACCCGGAGGCCTATGTCGCCGAGATACGTGCTTCCATCGAGGAGGGGCGCACTTCCAATATCCGCTCCGAACTTGCGGACGGCCGTGCGATCGTCGTCGTCAATCAGCCGATGTCGGGCGGCGGCTGGATCGCGACCCATGAGGACGTCACCGAACAGTGCCGGGCCGAGCAGCGTATCGCCTATCTCGCGCATCACGACACGCTGACCGCGCTGCCGAACCGCGCCGCCTTCGCCGAGCGCCTCGAGGCCGCGATTGCCGAGGCCGGCGCCGCCGGAACCGGCTTTGCGCTGCTCTGCATCGACCTCGACCGCCTCAAGGAAGTGAACGACGTCTTCGGCCATGCCATGGGCGATCTTCTGCTGCAGGAGTCCGCGAAGCGCATGACGCGCATTGCGTCCGGGGCGTTCGTTGCGCGCCACGGGGGCGATGAATTCACCATCATTCTCGATGGCGCGACGAAAGCGGCCGACGCGGAAGCGCTCGCCGAACGGCTGCTTACTGCATTCGGCACCGATCTCGACCTCGACGGACGCCCGATACGCGCTGGCGTCAGCATCGGCATCGCGCTGTTTCCCGACGACGGGGTCGATGCAGAGACCCTGCTCGCCAATGCCGATGCGGCGCTCTACCGCGCGAAAGGGGAGGGCCGCGGCGTCTATCGCTTCTTTGAAGCGAGCATGGATGCCTCGCTGCGTCAGCAGCGCCTCCTGCTGCAGGAACTGCGCGGCGCGCTGGAGAACCGCGAACTCACGCTTCACTATCAGCCGCAGGCGCAGATCAACGGCGAAATCCTCGGCTTCGAGGCGCTGGTGCGCTGGCAGCATCCGAGCCGGGGACTGATACCGCCCGCGACCTTCGTGCCGTTGGCGGAAGAGAGCGGCATGATCATCGAGATCGGCGAATGGGTGCTGCGCGAGGCGTGCCGGGAAGCGGCCTCCTGGTCGCATCCGCTCAGCATCGCCATCAACCTCTCGGCGGTGCAGTTTCAGCACGGCGATCTGCTGGCAACGGTGCATTCCGTACTGCTCGAGACCGGGCTGTCGCCGAGCAGGCTCGAACTCGAGATCACCGAGAGCGTTCTCATCGGTGACTTCGAGCGCACGATCGCCATGCTGCGGCGTCTCAAGGCGCTGGGTGTGCGGATCGCCATGGACGATTTCGGCACCGGCTATTCGTCGCTCTCCTATCTGCAGTCGTTCCCGTTCGACAAGATCAAGATCGACCGTTCCTTCATCTCGAATGTCGAGCGCAACATGCAGTCGGCAGCCATCGTGCGCGCGGTGTTCGGACTGGCGCAGGGCCTCGAACTCCCGGTGATCGCCGAGGGTGTCGAGACCCGCGAGCAGATCGCCTTCCTCCGGCAGGAGGGCTGCGATGCGGTGCAGGGCTATTTCATCGGCCGCCCGGCGCCGATCGCGAGCTATGCGAACATCGTCGGTGCCGCGAACGACGTGGAGCGGCCGCTCGCGATCGCGGGCTGACCGAGCGATGCTCTTCTAGCGAATAGGTCGCGGCCTCGCGGGGTTGACCCTGCGACCAGGTGGTCGCCAACAGCTTTTGCGTGAGCCGGAGCGTTTTCGAGCGAAGTGGATACCGGTTCGCGTGAAGAAAACGCGTCAATATAAATAATTAGAGCTCCGGCTTTGATTCCATCAAAGCCGGAAATGCTCTAATTTCTCGCGCGCAAACAGAACGCGAAAACGCGTCGGCCCTGACCAGACACCGAGGAAACGCCCATGTCCCACACCCGTCGCGAGGTGCTGACGGCGACGCTTGCCGCCGGCGCAGCGCTCGCCCTGAAACCGGCGCACGCGCAATCCTGGCCTTCACGGCCGATCCGGCTCGTCGTGCCATTCGGCGTCGGCGGTTCGGCCGACGTCTATGCCCGCTACATCGCCGACCGGGTGAAGGATTCGCTTGGCGCGGTCGTGGTCGAGAACCGGCCGGGCGCCGGGGCGACCATCGGGACGGATCATGTCGCCCGTTCGGCGCCCGACGGCTACACCTTCCTGATCATGTCGAACACGCATACGGCAAACGAGACGCTGCTGACGAAGCGGTCCTACGATCTCATGCGCGACCTCGCGCCGGTGGCCGGCATCAACATCGCGTACAATGTTCTGGTCGCCAATCCTTCGGTGAAGGCCGGCACCATCCAGGAACTGATAGCGCTGGCGAAGTCACAGCCCGGCAAGCTCAATTACGCCTCCTCCGGTCCCGGCACGCCCTATCACATCGTCGGCGAAATCTTCCGCGCGATGGCCGGCCTTCAGGTGCAGCACGTCCCGTTCCGCGGCAGCGACGGCGCGCGCACGGCGGTGATCGGCGGTGAGGTGCAATGGATGTTCGACGCGATCCCGACCATGGTCGAGAACGTCAAGAACGGCAGCGTGAAGGCCCTCGGCGTGACCGGGCCGCAGCGCAGCCCGCTGCTGCCGGACGTGCCGACCATCGCCGAAACCCTGCCCGGCTTCGACGGGCCGATCTGGATCGGCCTGATGGCGCCGGCCAAGACGCCGAAAGAAATCATCGAGCGCATGAACAAGGAGGTCACCGCCGCGATGACCTCGCAGGCGGCGCGCGAATGGCAGCGCAAGCTGGGCTCGGATCCGATGCCGATGACGCCGGCGGAGTTCGAGGCCCATGTCCGCAAGGACATCGAGACCCAGCGCAAGTGGATCACCGAGGCAAAGATCACGGTAAACTAGCGCAGAGTCTGAATCGGCTGTTCTGGATGGGCCGAGGCATCTCTTCGGCCCATTTCGCGATCGGCCGGAGAGGTTGCCGTCAGACCAGCGCGTCGGGCCGCTTGACCTCGATCTCGACGAAGGCGATCGGATGGTCGGAGCCGTTCATCACGTCATGCTCGATGCCGGCCGGCCGGCGGTAGGACTGCCCGGCCTTGAGCGCGGTGGCGCTCTCGGCCTTGCCGTCATGCACCCGCAGCGTGCCGTCGGTCAGCATGATGACGAAATACGGCCATCCGTGCTGGTGCCAGCCGGTCGCGGCGCCGGGTTCGAAGTCCCAGCGGGTGATTCGCACGGCGTCGTCGTCCTGCTGGACGGTCGGGACCGCCGGCACGTTGCATTGAAATGACATCGCCGATCTCCATTCTCATCGCGCAAGAGCGATCCCCGGCGAGGTGATCGTCGAGGCGGGTGTCCGGATAAGTGATCTGCAAGCTACCCGATGAAAATGCGCGCTGAAACAATGTTGTGATGCGGTCGGAAGATTGCTGGCGGAGTCCAACTCTGTTTTACTGCCGGGGTGTCGGCTCCACCGCAGATGGAGGACACCGTATCGAGGGGGCCCGGGTTGCACGGGTGCGCGTTTCTGCCGCGCCGGAAGGACTGGCGCGAAAGGTCTCGAAAAACCATCATCCGCCCCCCATGTTACCACCGTCCAGTTTCGGACTCCGGGAGGTTCCCCATATGAAAGGTTTCCTGCGACCGCTGCTTGCGATCGTCGGCGTCGTTGCGCTTTTCACCCTGATGTATGTCGAGGCGACTGATGCGCGCCCGCGCGGCGGCATGGGCAGCCGCGGCTCGCGCACCTTTACGCCGCCACCGAAGACCAATACCGCGCCGGGGACGGCGCAGCCGATCCAGCGCTCGACCACGCCGACGCAGCCGTCTGCAGCGCCCCGCACCGCCGCGCCGGCCAATCCGGCCGCCGCAGCGCGGCCGGGCCTGTTCAATCGGCCGGGCATCATGGGCGGGCTGATGGCGGGTCTGCTCGGCGCCGGCCTGCTCGGCCTGCTGTTCGGCCAGGGCCTGCTCGGCAACCTCGCCGGCATCGCCTCGTTCATCGGGCTCCTGTTGCAGATCGCGCTGATCGGCGGCATCGGCTTCCTGCTGTACCGCTGGTGGCAGAGCCGGTCGCAGCCGCAGCCCGCAATGGCGGGCGCGGGCGGAGCCCCAAGCGCCTATATGCCGCCGCCTTCTCCTGCGCCTTCGGCACAGCCGGAAGCGGCGATGGCGCCCGCACCGCTCCAGAACTCGAATTCCGGGTCGGGCTATGGCGGCGGGCAGACCCAGGGCAGCCCCAACGGGCAGGACGCCGAACCGTATGACGAGATCGGCCTGAAGCCCGAGGACTACGACACGTTCGAGAAGCTGCTCGGCGAAGTCCAGACCAACTACAGCAAGGAAGACGTCGCGGCCCTGCGCGAGCGCGTGACGCCGGAAATGATGACCTACCTGTCCGAGGAACTGGGAGACAATCTCAGCCGCGGCGTGGCGGCCGCACTGTCGCAGGTCAAGCTGCTGCAGGGCGACCTCGCGGAAGCGTGGGTCGAAGGCAATGTCGAATACGCGACCGTGGCGCTGCGCTACGAGCTTATCGACACCATGATCGACCGCAAGACCCGCCAGGTGCTGGAAGGCGATCCCAACCAGCCCACGGAGGCGGTCGAACTGTGGACGTTCATGCGCAGCCGTAACGGCGGAAAGTGGCTCCTCTCGGCCATCCAGCAGATGGAAGAGGAAGGGGACGAAGGTCAGCAGGCCTGACCCGTAGTCCTACCGTACTGCCAATCGGAAAAACCCCGGAGCGCCGCTCCGGGGTTTTTCTTTGCCGTCATCCCTACCGAACTAGCTCAGGCCACCCAACAACCAGACCAACAAAATGATCGGCAACGGAATGCCGATAAGCCACAGGAGCAAGCCCCGGCCCATGTTTACGTCTCCCATATGATGTCAATCGGTATGGGAACGCACATGAAATGGAACCGGTTCCATCATGCCGCTGGCGCGTTGCGCCATGGATTGGGCGAGCCTCGCCTTGACGGCACGCCCCCGCATGCGTCACGCGCGGTCGGCGAGCGCGCGCCAGGCGCCGTCATGCGCATGCTGCTCGCGCGCATAGGCCGCGTAGTGGTCCCGTAGCGCTGCGACGAGCGCTTCGACATCGGCGTGAAACTGCGGCGTTACGGCGGCCGCCCCGCGGGCTGCGTCTTCCGCCGCCTGTGCGGCGACGGCGTCGCGGTCGTGGCGAAGGTGCCGGCCATCGCGATAGAGAATCTCGCCGCCGACCATGGTCATCCGAACATCGCGCTGGCCTGCGCGGTAGTAGAGAAGGTCGGCCACCGCTGTCGCTGGAGCGACATGCGCGCCGCGCGGCCCCTGCAGGTCGATCGCGACGAGATCGGCCGGCGCGCCCTCGATCAGCAATCCGGCCGACGCGCCGAAGCCGGCTCCTTGCGCGCCCGCGCGTGTCAGCATCTGCAGCATCTCGACCGGGCCGGGCGCCGCCGGGCCATCCCATTGCGGCACGCGGGCAAGGCGGCCCGCCAGCCGCAGCTCGCCGAGAATGTCCTCGTTCTCGTGAAGCGAGAAGCTGTCGGTGCCGACCGCGACGCGCACGCCGCGGCGGCGATATTCAGCCAGCGGCGCGACGCCGGCATGCAGCCGCAGATTGGAGCCGGCATTGCGGACGAAGGTGACGCCGCGGGCGGCGGCATCATCCGCGTCGCCGGCGCCGAGCCAGACCGCATGGCCAAATGAGAGCCGCTCGTCGACCGGACCGAGCGTTGCGAGATGCGCGAGCAGACCTTGCGGATAGAGTTCGCGCAAGGCGAGATACTGAACCCACGACTCCGCCACATGCATGTGGACGATCAGCCCGAGATCGGCCGCATCGCGCAGCGCCGCCGCCATCAGTTCGTCGGACACCCATTGCGGCCCCGCCGGCGCATAGGCGGCGTGGACGCGGTCGGTATCGCATTCGGCGCGCAGCATCCGCATCAGCGCCTTGGCCTCGTCGGCCTTGGCGCAGAACGACGGACGCCGTGCTGCGATCCGGGCCGCGAGTTCGCGTGGCAGCGACGCCAGAAATGCCGGCTCGCGGCTTGCCGGATAGACCGCGCCTGCGCGGTCCCACAGCCCCATGCCGACCGTCGCGCGCAAGCCGGAATCGGCATAGGCGCGCATCGTGCGTCGCATCTCCTCGGCCGGATCGCCAAGGCCATAGGCGGTGTTGGCGTGGATGACGCCGGTGACGCCGGCCGCGATCATGTCGAGAGAGGCAAGCAGCGTCTGCCGATAGGGATCGAGCACGCCGCCGCGCCGCAGACCGGGCATCCAGATTTCGAGCACGTCGTCTTCGAAGCCGAGCTGGAACTGGGTGATGCCGCGCCCGTGCTGATGCGCGTTGACGAAGCCGGCCATCACCGCCTGACCGGGCAGGTCGATCGTCTCGGCTTCCCCGGGGCGCGCCCGCAGCACGGCAGCGTCGGCGATCTCCGCGATAGCGCCGTCGATGATCGACAGCCCGGCGCCGTGCCGCTCCTCGAATTCGGGGCCGACGAGGACCACGTGAGGGAATAGCCGGAGTTCCTTTGCCATGCGGGTCCTTCCATGCGGCGGAGCGTTTCGCGCGCGAGATCAGCAGTTCGCGCGGGCTACATCAGTGAGGCGTTGACCCACAGGTGGGTAAGAATGCTTGCGATGTAGCCAAGCGCGATGGCCCATGACCATCGCAGGTGGTTCATGAAGGTATAGTGGTTTCGCACCAGACCCATCAGCACGACGCCCGCCGCGGTGCCGATGGATACGAGGCTGCCGCCAGCGCCGGTGCTCAGCGTGACGAGCATCCACTGGCCGCTCGACATTTCGGGGTTCATGGTCAGCACCGCGAACATCAGCGGAATATTGTCGAATGCCGCGCCAAGTATGCCGATCGCGATATTGGCATAGGTTGGCCCGAGGTCGACATAGAGCCAGTTCGACAGAAGTGCGAGATAGCCGGCGACGCCCAGCCCCGCGACGGCGAAAATGATGCCGAAGAAGAACAGCAGCGTGTCCCACTCCACGCGCCCCATCTCGCGGAAAGAGTCGAACGCGAAGTCGCGGTCGTCGCGCCGCCGCCCGATCCGCTGGAGCAGGTAGCTGTACATCTGCAGATAGCCGAGCCCCAGCATCATTCCGAGCGCGGGCGGCAGATTGAAGAATGTCTTGAACGACACGGCGGTCGCCAGCGTGGCCGCAAACAGCGCCATCACAACGAAGGCACCGTGCTTGAGCTTCCTGACCACGGTTCCCGCTTCCGGCACACCGTCGGGGACGTGGAAATGCATCAGCGCCGCCGGCACGAGGAAGTTCACCAGCGACGGGAGGAAGAGGTGGAAGAACTCCAGGAATTCCAGCTTGCCCTTCTGCCAGACCATCAGCGAGGTGAGGTCGCCGAACGGCGAAAAGACGCCGCCCGCATTGGCAGCGACGACGATGATGATGCAGCCGAGGACGATGAACCTGTAATTGCCGACCCCGACCGCGACCACGACCGCGCCCATCACCAGCGCTGTCGTCAGATTGTCGATGATCGGACCGAACACGAATGCGAGCCCGCCGACCAGCCAGAAAAGCTGCCGATAGGAGAGCCTCAGATTGACGAGCTTGGTCCGCAGCGCGTCAAATACGCGCCGCTCCTGCATCGTGTTCACGTAGGTGATCGCCACGATGAGGAACAGCATCAGCTCGCCGTAGTCGAGGATCACATGCTTGGCGGCGGCCTCGAGCGCGGCGGTCTCGCCGTGCATGGCGTAGACGATGCCGAGCAGCGCCCAGATGAGGCCCGCGGCCAGCATGACCGGCTTCGACTTGTGTAGCTGGATGACCTTCTCGACCGCCACGAATCCGTAGGCGACGAAAAAGATCACGAGGGCCAGATACCCGACCGGGTGGTGTGTCAGGTCGATCCGCGGCGCGGTGGCTTCCAGGGCGTGTAAGGGTGAGGGGACGATTGCCAACAGGGTCAAGACCAGCGCGCGCAGCCACAGCCGTCCCGAAAAACCCTGCATCCCCACCCCTCATTTCTTTAGCGTTACATCCCCGTACCATTTTCAACGAAATCCGAGCGTCGCCGCAAGCGCTAATGTTCAAGCGAGGGCACTGAAGCGCTTGCAGCGCATGCTCTGCTTGTCACTGCAGCGCAGCATGCGGCGCTCGGAACGCGCTGAGAGAAGCTGAGTTCGCGTGCGGCATCAGGCACGCTCTGTCCGCGTCGTACCGAAGGTCGGCGTCGCCGTGAGCGATGACTGCTTGTGCGATACGAGCGCATTATCCGGTGAAAGCCTGTCCCGACCCTGATCGGGGCTGGATGCCGGCTCGCCGTCAGAAAGTGCGACCAGACAACAACTTCTAGCGCATGATCCTATTCGATCTGAACGGATCATGCGCTAGACCTTCCGAGTTAGCCTATGCCGCGCAAGCACGCGTGCCTTGCTTCGCCTCGCGCCGGCGGGCGTGGAGGATGAACTCGGTATAGCCGTTCGGCTGGACGCGGCCCGCGAACACCAGATCCCGCGCCGCCCTGAACGCTACGCCGTCGAACCCCGGCGCCATCGGGCGATAGTGCAGATCGTCTCTGTTCTGGCAGTCGACCACCTTTGCCATCCGCCGCAGCGTCTGCTCCACCTGGCCCTGGCTGACCACCCCGTGCATCAGCCAGTTCGCGACATGCTGCGAGGAGATGCGCAACGTGGCGCGATCCTCCATCAGTCCGACATTGTGTATGTCCGGGACCTTCGAGCAGCCGATCCCCTGATCGACCCAGCGCACGACATAGCCGAGGATGCCCTGGATATTGTTGTCGAGCTCCTCCTGTATGGCGGCGGGCTCGAACATCGTACCGCGGGCGAGCGGGATCGTCAGGATGTCGGCGCGGGCAGCGGGCGGACGCCACCGCAGCGGCGCCTGCACCGCCAGTACATCGACGGCGTGGTAGTGCAGCGCGTGCAGCGTCGCCGCGGTCGGCGACGGCACCCACGCGGTGCTTGCGCCAGCGCGCGGATGAGCGATCTTCTGCGCCATCATGTCGGCCATCCGGTCGGGCATCGCCCACATGCCCTTGCCGATCTGGCCGCGCCCATCGAGGTGCGTGGCGAGGCCCGCGTCCACATTGGCGTCTTCGTAGGCCCTGATCCAGGGCTGTGCGCGCATGTCATTCTTGCGCACCATCGGTCCGGCCTCGATCGAGGTGTGGATCTCGTCGCCAGTGCGATCAAGAAACCCGGTATTGATGAAGACCACGCGATCGCGCGCGGCGTGGATGCACGCGGCGAGGTTTATCGTCGTGCGGCGCTCCTCGTCCATGATGCCGATTTTCAGCGTGCGCGGCGCCATACGGAGGAGCCGTTCGACACGGCCGAACAGATCGCACGCGAAGGCGACCTCCTCTGATCCGTGCATCTTCGGCTTGACGATATAGACCGAGCCGGTGCGGCTGTTGCGGAAGGGGCCGGTTCCTTTCAGATCGTGCAGTGCGATCAGCGCGGTGAGCGCAGCGTCGAGCAGCGTCTCAGGGATAGGCTCTCCGGACGCATCGCGCACCGCATCGGTCATCATGTGATGGCCGACATTGCGCATCAGCATGAGGCCGCGGCCCGGAAGCGCAAAGGCCGAACCCTGTGGCGTGAGGAAGGAGCGATCGGCAGCGAGGCCGCGCTGGACCGTCCGGCCGCCCTTGTCGAAGCGCGCGGTCAGCGTACCCTTCATCAGGCCGAGCCAGTTGCGATAGACCAGCACCTTGTCCTCGGCGTCGACGGCCGCGACGCTGTCCTCGGCATCGATGATCGTCGTCACGGCGGCCTCGACGAGGACGTCCGCGACGCCTGCCGCGTCCATCGCACCGATGCGGTGCGCACGATCGATGGCAAGCTCGACATGGAGGCCGTGGTGCAGGAGCAGCACCGCGGAAGGCGCTTCGGGCGAACCGCGATAGCCGGCGAAACGCGCCGGGTCGGCAAGTTCTGTCGTGGCGCCGTTCTTCAGCGCGACCGTCAGGCTGCCGTCTTGCACGCAATAGGACGCCGCATAGGCGTGGCTGCCCGCCGCCAGAGGCGCAATCGCGTCGAGAAACGCCTTGGCATAGGCGACGACGCGGGCGGCGCGCACCGGATTGAACGCGGCTGTCCGCTCGGCGCCGTCGTCTTCGGCAATGGCATCGGTGCCGTAGAGAGCGTCATAGAGGCTCCCCCAGCGCGCATTCGCGGCATTGAGCGCGTAGCGCGCATTGGTGACCGGCACCACGAGTTGCGGTCCCGGGATGCGCGCCAGTTCGTCGTCCACGTTCGCGGTCGTCACCGCGAATGGCGGCGGGGCAGGCTCGATGTAGCCGATCCCGGTGAGGAAGGATTCGTAGGCGTCCGGATCGATCGACCGGCCACGCCGGTCGCGGTGCCATTGGTCGATCGTTGCCTGCAGCGCGTCGCGGCGCGCCATCAGCGCCGCGTTGCGCGGTGCAAAGTCCCGCACCAGATCCGCGAAACCCTGCCAGAAGGCGGCGGGGTCGATACCGGTGCCCGGCGCCGCCTCCTCATTCACGAAGCGGTAGAGCGCGTGATCCACGCTGATGCCGGCGATATGTATCGGTTTCATTGTCGTGCTCTCATCAGATGAACCAGGGCAGGCCTCCTGCTGGAGAGGCCTGCGCGATGGCGTGCCCGGCATGCCGGCGTTGTCGCTCGATGCCTAGAACTGCGCGGTCTCGGTCGAGCCGTGCATGGCGGTGGTCGCGCTCTGGCCGTTGCTCAGAGCCGTCGCGATGGCATCGAAGTAGCTGGTTCCGACCTCGCGCTGGTGCCGCGTGGCGCTGAAGCCGTGGGATTCCGCGGCGAACTCGGCGCCCTGCAGTTCGGAATAGGCGGCCATCCCCTCTTCCCTGTAGCGGCGGGCGAGGTCGAAGGTCGTGAAGCAGAGATTGTGGAAGCCGGCGAGCGTGATGAACTGGTACCTGTAGCCCATCGCTCCGAGCTCGCGCTGGAAGCTGCGCATCTGGTCGCGGTCCATATGCTTGGCCCAGTTGAACGAGGGCGAGCAGTTGTAGGCGAGCATCTTGCCCGGATGCGCCTTGTGCACGCCTTCGGCGAAGCGCCGCGCATCTTCGAGGCTCGGGGTCGAGGTTTCGCACCACAGCAGGTCGGCATAGGGCGCATAGGCGACCGCGCGCGCGATGCCCGCCTCGAAGCCGCCCTTGAGGCGATAGAAGCCTTCCTGCGTGCGCTCGCCGGTGACGAACGGCGCGTCATATTCGTCGACGTCGGAGGTGATGAGCCGCGCCGCCTCGGCGTCGGTGCGTGCCAGGATCACGGTCGGCACGCCCATGACGTCGGCGGCGAGCCGCGCGGCGTTCAGCGTGCGGATGAAAGTGCTGGTCGGCACCAGCACCTTGCCGCCGAGATGGCCGCACTTCTTCTCCGAAGCGAGCTGGTCTTCGAAATGCACCGCCGCGGCGCCGGCCTCGATCATCGCCCGCGTCAGTTCGAAGGCGTTGAGCTGACCGCCGAACCCCGCTTCCGCGTCCGCGATGATCGGCGCGAAGAAGTCGTATTGCGGTCCGCCTTTGCCTTCAAAGCGCTCCATGGTCTGGATGTAGTCGGCGCGCTGCAGCGCCTTGTTAATGCGGCGGATGACCGCCGGGACGCTGTCGACCGCATAGAGGCTTTGATCGGGATAGGTGTCGCCCGACGAGTTGGCGTCGGCCGCCACCTGCCAGCCGGACAGGTAGATCGCCTTCAGCCCCGCCTTCACCTGCTGCACCGCCTGGGTGCCGGTATAGGTGCCGAGCGTCGGTAGGTAGTCCTCGGTCTGCAGGAGTTCCCACAATCGCCGCGCGCCATGCTCCGCGAGCGTGTGGCGGATCGGCAGCGAGCCGGCGAGGCGCGCCACGTCGGCCGGCGTGTAGCTGCGCTGGATGCCGCGCCAGCGGTCCGGGGCCCATTCCGGCGCGGGGAAGCCCTCGGGCGTGGTGAAATTGTCAGGCGGCGTTTGCGTCGGGCGGGTTCTATCGAGCATGGCAGTTTCCTTGGTGACTTGAAGCGGTGTCGGAGTAGTGGGGAAGCGGCGGCGTTGATTTCAGGCGCGCTTGCGCCGCGCATAGGTCGCCACCGCCAGTGGACGCCCGTCGAGGAGCGCGGCGGCGGGTGTGCCGTCCGCGAAGGCGAAGCGATGCCGGCCCATCCTGTGAACGATCGCGTAGTGCTGGCCGGCCAGTCCTTCCGTCCGGAAGGTCCGGGCGACCTGGTCCGCGTCGCAGCCGATGATGGTGACGAATTCGTCTTCGCCGTGGGGATCGTTGCCGGTCATCTCTCATCTCCCTGAGGGGTGATGTAAAGATTTTCCTTTCGGCGGAGGATCGCAAGAACTATATGTATATCAGCAAGTTAAGAGGAAAAGGCTTGTAAATTTCACGGCCTTTCCTGTAAATCCAGCAAGGGCTCCGTCATGCAGGAAACCGAGCCGAGGATCGGCAGCCGCGTCCAGCGGCTGCGTCGCCAGAGCCGTATCTCGCAAGCCGAACTGGCCGGCCAACTCGGCATCTCGGCGAGCTATCTGAACCTGATCGAGCACAACCGGCGGCGCATGACGGTGCCGCTGCTGATGAAACTCGCCAGCCATTTCGGGATCGAGCCGGGCGAACTGGTCGAGAACGACGAGTCGCGTCTCCTTGGCGACATGATGGAGCTGTTCGCCACCTCGAATCCGGCGGTAGGGCGCGCGGTGGTGCGGCTGTTCGACCAGTACCGGGCATTGCGCTCGGCCAACCGGCTCGCCGCCGCACCTGACGGCAATGAGGGCCACCATCCGGCGACCGACGCCGTGTCCGACTTCATTCAGGAAGCCGGCAACTACTTCCCGGCGCTGGAAGAGGCCGCGGAGCGCGTGCGGCACGACATCGACGCTGCCTCGGACTCGTTCGAATACGGGCTGAAGACCTATCTTTTCAACGTGTTCGGCCTGCAATGGAAGCTCGTGCCGCTGCCGGCCGGGGTCGCGCGGCGCTATGATCCCGAGCGCCGTGAAATCCTCACCTCCGACGCCCTGTCGGCCGAATCCGCCACCTTCGTGGTTGCTCATCAACTCGGCTCGCTGGCCGCTTCGATCGAGATCGACCGGCTCATCGAAGCGAGCAACCTGCCCGCCGATGCGCCGGTGCTGGCGCGCAATGCGCTCGCGAGCTACTTCGCCGCCGCCCTGCTGCTGCCCTACGATCCTTTCCTCAAGGCCTGCCGCGATACGCGCTACGACATCGACCGCATCCAGCGCCGCTTCCGCGCCAGCTTCGAGCAGGTCTGTCACCGCATGACGACGTTGCAGCGACCGGGGCGCTCCGGCATCCCGCTGCATCTCATCCGCACGGACATCGCCGGCAATATTTCAAAGCGTTTCTCGCTGTCCGGCATTCACATTTCCCGCCACTCGGGGGCCTGCCCGCGCTGGAACGTCTATTCGGCCTTTCTCCACCCGGAGCGGATCAATGTGCAGATCAGCCAGATGCCGGAGGGGCAGCGCTATTTCTGCATCGCGCGGGCGATCACCAAGGGCGGCCATCGCCATCATGCGCCGCGCCGGCACCTCTCGATCGGCCTCGGATGCCATATCGATCACGCGCCCGGCCTCGTCTATTCGGACGGCATGGACCTCAGCGATCCGCGCCAATCGGTGCCGATCGGCGTGAGCTGCCGCATCTGCCCCCGCCTCGACTGCGAACAGCGCGCGCATCCGCCCGCCGACCATCGCTTCACGCTCAACGAGACGGAAATGGCCGAAAGCCTTTACGCCTCAAGCCGGCGGCTTTAAGCCCACGTCTCGGCGCGGCAGCTCCGCCCGACCCGGCTTCGTGTACCACGCGCAGGCAGCTCAAGCGGCGAATACGCTTTCGCCCGCGCCACGCCTCGCGTATGGGGCACGCTTCAATTTTCCAACCCTGAACTTCCCGCATGATTCGTCTAGACAGCATCACCAAGCAGAACGGCCAGCAGATCCTGTTCATCGAGACTTCCGCCGCGCTCAACCGGGGCGAGAAGGTCGGCCTCGTGGGCCCCAACGGGGCCGGCAAGACGACGCTGTTCCGCATGATTACCGGCCAGGAGCCGCCCGACGAAGGCCAGGTCTCGGCCGAACGCGGCGTGACCATCGGCTATTTCAACCAGGACGTCGGCGAGATGGCCGGCCGCAGCGCGGTCGCCGAGGTGATGGACGGCGCCGGCCCGGTGAGCGAGGTCGCGGCCGAACTCAAGGACCTCGAGGCCGCGATGGCCGACCCTGACCGCGCGGACGAGATGGACGACATCATCGCCCGCTACGGCGAGGTGCAGGCGCGCTTCGAGGAACTCGATGGCTACGCGCTCGAAGGCCGCGCGCGCGAAGTCCTCGCCGGTCTCAGCTTCAGTCAGGAGATGATGGACGGCGATGTCGGCGCGCTGTCCGGCGGCTGGAAGATGCGCGTCGCGCTCGCGCGCATCCTGCTCATGCGCCCCGATGTGATGCTGCTCGACGAGCCGAGCAACCATCTCGACATCGAAAGCCTGATCTGGCTGGAGCAGTTCCTCAAGACCTATGAGGGCGCGCTGATGATGACCTCGCACGACCGCGAGTTCATGAATCGCATCGTGAGCAAGATCATCGAGATCGACGCCGGCGCGCTCAATACCTATTCGGGCAATTACGAATTCTACGAACAGCAGCGCGCGCTCAACGAAAAGCAGCAGCAGGCGCAGTTCGAGCGCCAGCAGGCGATGCTTGCCAAGGAGATCAAGTTCATCGAGCGCTTCAAGGCGCGCGCCTCGCACGCCTCGCAGGTGCAGAGCCGGGTGAAGAAACTGGAGAAGATCGAAAAGGTCGAGCCGCCCCGCCGCCGCCAGACGGTGATGTTCGAATTCATGCCGGCGCCGCGCTCAGGCGAAGATGTCGTCACGCTCAAGAAGGTGAACAAGCGCTACGGCAGCCGCAGCATTTATGAGGGCCTCGACTTTGCGGTGCGGCGCAAGGAGCGCTGGTGCGTGATGGGCATCAACGGCGCGGGCAAGTCGACGCTGCTGAAGCTTGTTGCGGGCGCAACCGAGCCAGACGAAGGCACGGTGGCCGTCGGCGGCAGCGTCAAGATGGGCTATTTCGCGCAGCACGCGATGGACCTGCTCGACGGCGAGAGCACGGTTTTCGAATGGCTGGAGAACGCGTTCCCGCAGGCCGGTCAGGGCTCCCTGCGCGCGCTTGCCGGCTGCTTCGGCTTTTCAGGCGACGATGTGGAGAAGCGCTGCCGCGTTCTCTCCGGTGGCGAGAAGGCGCGGCTGGTGATGGCGCGGATGCTGTTCGATCCGCCGAACTTTCTGGTGCTCGATGAGCCGACGAACCATCTCGATATGGCGACCAAGGAGATGCTGATCAGCGCGCTCGCGCAATATGAGGGCGCGATGTTGTTCGTCTCCCACGACCGGCATTTCCTTGCGGCGCTCTCGAACCGCGTGCTGGAAGTGACCGCCGATGGCGTCCACCAATACGGTGGCGGCTACACGGAATATGTCGAGCGCACGGGGCAGGAAGCTCCGGGACTGCGAAGCTGAATCGGTCTATCGACGTCCGCCGTCGATGGAGAATCGTCCGGGACCATAGACCGCGAGCAGCAGTAAGCCGCCGATGATGGCGATGTTCTTCATCGCGTGATTGAACTGGTTCATGTACTGCGCGGACGGAACGTTCCAGAACGGGTGCGCGAGGTAGATCGTAACGCCGGTGAAGACGGCGAGCGCGAAGGCTGCCCAGCGGGTCCTGAAGCCGACCAGCACCATCAGGCCGGCCACGACTTCGAAGATGGCCACGACCCACGCGACGATCTGAGGCGAGGGCACACCCAGCCGCCCGAGATAGGTGACGGTGCCGGCGATCGCCATGATCTTGTTGAAGCCGACAACGATGAAAATCGCGGAGAGCAGCGCGCGGCCCAATGCCACCACAAGGTCGTTCATCGGCGATCTGCCCGAGTCGTGCGAGGTTTCCAGAGAGCGAAGCGCCAGCAGGCAGGGCCTCGCATCACCATCAGGCAACGCGAGGCCCTTAACTGTGCGAGTAACACGCTACTGGTTCGCGAGCACAGTGTTGCGCGCCGTGGTTTCCGCAAGGTTAAGCACCCGGAAATCAGTTCCCCACAATTTGCGTCACCGCGAGAAACACGCGATCCTCGCCCTCGAAGCCGCGCACATGCATTCCGAGAATGACGGCGATCGTCACGCGCCCGTCCGGACGGGCGAATGCACGCACCTCCGAGATGCCATAGCCCATCGCGCAGTTCCGCGAAGCCGGGATCGTCTTGTCGTCATTGAGAACGATCTCGCGGCCTTTATGCGTGAGCGTCAGCCGGAAGCCTGCGCCCTTCTGCCAGTCGACTTCACTGGCGCAGCTTGCCGCTTCCTTGTGGCGCCCGTGCTTCGACGTCTTCGGCCAGTCGATCTCCTTGGACTCCAGCTTCAGGTTGAACGCGCCGAGGGATGGATGCTTCACGCTGACAGTATCGACTCCGAGGCTCGGGCCGCCTGAACCCGAATGCGTCTCGCCGACACGCGCTTCGGCCACGCCGTCAAGAACTTCTCCTGGCTTCGATAGGTCGAGGCGCTTGATGAGGGCGGCCGCGCGCTGCTCGGCCTTGGCGACGACTTCCGCAATTTCCTCTTCCTCATTGGGAGACGCCTCCCGCATCTCCGCCACCACCTGCACGGGCGTGCCTTTGACCAGCCGGTCGTCATTGGCGTCGATGATGGATAGTTCGGCCAGATAGCTGCTGCCGTCGCCCTGTCCGCCATATTGCACAAACCCGAAATAGCGGCCGTCCGGCGAAAAGCCGAGCGTCTTCAGCGCCAGCGCTTCCGCGGCACGCACAGGCGCGATCTCTGCGCCCATGACCGCGAACAGCATCGTTGCCAATGCCAATCGCGCGAAACGTGGAAGCCCGCCGGTTCGAACAGCGGCGCTGCGGTCATTTCCGGTGTTGGTCGTTGGACCGGGCCGATCGCTACGCCGACGAACGGGCCTTCGCGGATAAAAGCAATGCATTACTCAAGTTCCTCAGCCCATGTGTCTCAGCCGGGTGTGGTTATACCATACCGCAATCCGTCCCAGACAGGGACGCGCCGGGCACACGGCGATGGCTGCGCGCCGCGGATTAGTACCGAAGGAAGTAACCCCAAGATGTAGGCCGCTAACCCGACGGGACACTGGTCGCAGCCGGGATCGCAAGTCATTGTTGCGGAAGCATTGGCTATCGCGCCGCGAGGGAGACGGATACCGGAATGCCCACGCCATTCTGACGGGCAGCCCGGCACATTATCCGGCAGTGATAATGCTTCGCCGAGACCGGCATCTATTGCAGCTGCGCCCACGGCAGGGTCTCGCACGAATCGAGTCTGACTTCACGATCAAGAACAACGGTGTTCCGAGCGGCAGGCGTCAGTCTCTCCGCCGGCGCCGCCACCTGCCCAACATCTCATCCGGCATTCCTGCGGCCACGATCGATGGATCGCGACCGGCGATCATGCGTGGCACGGGCGCGACCAGACCATTCAGCATCTGTGATGTTTAAACGGGAGGGCTCCAGTGAACGCGTCACCCGGGAAGCTCGCATTGCGTGGCTCCATCATGCAGCATTTCCTGGAGGAGGTGGTTCCTCAGCGCCGCGGGAAAGTCGCCAGCGCCGACGACACGCTGCAGCTCACCTTCGATGATCTGGCGCGCGCGAGCCTGAATCTGGCCGACCGTCTCGACGCGATCGCGCCGCCCGGCAGGCCGGTCGGCCTGTTGATGTCGAATGGCGCGCTCATACCCGTTGCCACGCTGGCCTGTCTGGCGTCCGGCCGGCCCTATATCCCCATCGATCCGAACTATCCTGCGGCCCATATCGAGGCGGTGCTGCGGGACGCCGGCGTCGGCGCGATCGTCACCGCGAAGCCGTCCCCGGCGCTTTCCGCTGAATTGCCGCCATTGCCGGCGGCCGATGCCATGACGGCCTTGCGCGCAGGTGACGCCCCGCGGCGCACGCAATTGCCCGCAAGCGGGCCCGCCGCGATTCTATACACGTCCGGCAGCACCGGCCGGCCGAAAGGCGCCTGCCATGACCAGCAAACGATCCTCGAGCGGGTGGCGACCGCAACCGAAATGATGCGCGCGAGCGACCAGGATCATTTCGCGCTGCTCGGTTCGCCGACGATCATTTCGGCGCTCTATATACCCTTCACATCGTTGCTGCTTGGGGCGACGCTGTTCTTCGCCGATGCCCGCCGCCTCGGCATAAGCAAGACCATCCAGTTCCTGCGCGAGCGGCGCATCACCGCGACCTATATCGTCCCCGCATTGCTGAGGGAGCTTCTGGGCGCGCCGGGAGCGAAAGAGGCGTTCAGTCATTTCCGGGCCATCAGGACAGGCGGCGACGTCGTCATTGCGCGCGACATGGGCCTCTGGCGTTCTGTGCTTCCACCGACGTGCAGGGTGTGGATCTCGCTCAGTTCGACGGAAATGCCGGCGGTGTTCCAATGGATCGTGCCCCGCGACTGGGAGCCCGATGGCGCGCGCCTGCCTGTTGGCTATGCGCGACCGCAAGATCCGTTTGTGATCGTCGACGATAACGGTGATCCGGTGGCCGATGGCGAGACCGGCGAACTGATCATCAAGAGCCGCAACCTCGCGCTCGGCTACTGGCAGGACGGGGCGCTGAAGCCCTTTGCCACCGACCCCGACGATCCGTCTGTCCGCATCTTCCCGTCGGGGGACCTCGTCCGTGTGCGCGGGGACAGGCTGACCGAGATGGTCGGGCGCAAGGACAGGCAGGTCAAGATTCGCGGCTTTCGCGTCAATCTCGGCGAGGTGGAGGGCGTCATCCGGAACTGTCCCGGCGTCGCCGCCGCCGCCGTGGTGGCGAGACGCCAGGGCGAGGAGGTGCGCGCCCTCGTCGCCTATGTCGAGCCGGACAAATCAGCGCCTGTCGACGTCGCCGATCTGAAAGGCATGCTCGAAGAACTGCTTCCGCCGCAGATGCGGCCGAGCCGCATTCACTTCCTGGATGCCATTCCGCTGCTGCCGGGGTTCAAGGTGGATGTCAAAGCCCTGTTGAGCATCGATCAGCAATACGCCGCTCCGGGGACGAGCCCCGACATTGATCGTCACGCCCGCAATGGCGACCTTGCCGCGCGGCCGCAGGCAATCGATCTGACCGCTGCCAGCACACGCCGCGTGCATGCCGCCACGCGGCAGGCGTGGGTCACCATCCTCGACGAGCGATCGTTCGACGCCAATGTGCCGTTCGAAGAAGCAGGTGGCGACTCACTCGCCGCACTGCATTTGTGGAGTCTGATAGAGCATGCGCTGAAAGCAGAGCTGTCGTTCGACAACCTGCGACTGGATATGACGCCTCGGACGCTGACAGAGTCCATCGAGAAGCAACTGACGCGGAGCAAGCCGGGCAACGGCGCGGGCGCGAGCACGCCCCTGTTGTTCTATTTTCCGACCGCCGAGGGCGATACCTTCCTGCAGGCACAGCTGCGCGCCGGCATGAGTGCGGACGTGCGCTGCGAGATCGTCCGTTACCCGTCGGCCCTCGACTTCCTTGAGAGCGAGGCGAAGTTCGAAGCGCTTGTCGATGCCTCGGTCAGACAGATCGCCGAGCACACGGACCAGCCGTGCAACATTGTCGGCTACTCGTTCGGCGGATTTGTCGCCTGGGCGACCGCCTGTCGCCTGAAGGAACTGGGTCGGCCGCTGAACCTGGTCGGACTGATCGACGCGAGGCGCATGCGCGCCGGCATGGTGCAAACGAATGTTCGGCGGCTGCTGCTCGAACCGCGATATGCTGTCGATCGCGCCGTCCGGGGAGGGCTGAGGCTGACCGTCGAGACCGGCTACTTTCCGCTCCTGCGGAGCTTCCACAAAGCCACCAGCATGCTTCCACCCAAAGCGGCGTTCCGCACGCACCTGCACCTCATCGAGCAGCTACGGATGTATGCCTGCCGGCGATGGGCGCCGGCGGTGCTCGATCATCCGGTATGTCTGTTCCGATCGGATGAACTGCCGGACAGTCCGGACTTCGGCTGGGGAAAGCTTTGCCCCCGCCTCGAAATCGTGCCGATCGGAGGGACGCACGATTCCTTGCTGTATCCGCCCGACCGGGACGTGCTGTGCGAAAAGATCGTGGGGAAGCTCCAGTCCTCGCCCGACACGCCGATGGTCGAGCGTATCGGCGCATGTGCGCGTCTCGGGCTCGCAGATGCCATCGCGAAAGAGGACGATCCTGTCTCGCGCCTCGATCTCCGATGAAGTTGGAGCCGACGGGATAGTGCGGAAGACCCTCTATTCGCTTTCCGCACGCGCTTCCGCGTCTCCATCGGCCGCGGCGGCGGTTTCGCTCGCCGCAGCTTCCTCGGACTCGCGCCGCGCGCGTTCCTGGGCTTCTTTAGCGGCGCGCTCGGCGGCCGCACGCGCCTCCTCCTCGCGGTCCTTGCGCCGGCTCTCTGCCAGCAGTTTGGTCAGTTCGGTATCGACGCGGTCGGCAACCGCCGTGGCGTTGTACCACCAGTCGGGCGACCAGATGCGGATGATCCTCCAGCCCAGCCCGCGCAGCACCTGCTCGCGCACCTTGTCCCGGTCCCGCGCCGTCGCCGACCGGTGATAGGTGGCGCCATCGCATTCGATGCCGGCGAGATACGCGCCGGGTTTCTCAGGATGCACGACCCCAAGATCGATGCGATAGCTCGAAACGCCGATCTGCGGCCGCAACTGCCAGCCGCGGCTTCCCAGCGCCGCAGCGACTGCTTCCTCGAACACGCTCTCTATGCCGCCCACGGAGCCCTCGGTGGCGGCCGGCAAGGCGATCGCGCCACGTTCGGCGAAGTCGAGAAAGGTCTTCAGGTGAGCGACGCCCACGCCCTTCGCGCGGCCGATGTCGATGTGTTCCGATTTGGTCGAGGAATAGACCCGTAACTCGCGCCGCGCGCGCGTGACGGCGACATTGAGGCGCCGTTCGCCGCCGGTGCCGTTGATGGCGCCGAAAGTGTTGAACCGCTTTCCGGCGTGGTCCGGCCCGAAGGTGATCGAGAAATACATCAGGTCGCGCTCGTCACCCTGCACGTTCTCGAGGTTGCGCACCATCGTCGGTTCGAACCGGTCGTCGGAGAAGAACCATTCGAGCGCGGGTTCATCGCGCACGGCGGCATCGAACAGATCCTGGATCAGCGACTGCTGCTGGATGTTGAACGTGATGACGCCGAGCGTGGGCCGCGCGTCCTCCGGCAGTTCGAGCCATGTGCGCATCCGCGCGCAGGCGTCGCGCACGATCTCGTTTGCCTCGACCTTGTTGGTGCGGCTCTTGCCGCGATCGTAAACGGCGTCGGGGAGAAAGGTGAGGTTGACGGCGTCGTCGACCGTCCTGGGCGATGGGAAGGTCACGAGGCGATTGTCGTAATAATGCCAGTTGGAGAAGGCGATCAGCGACTCGTTGCGGCTGCGATAATGCCAGTCCAGGCGCCATTCCGGCAGTCCCGATCCCCTGGCTTCGTCCAGAATGCTTTCGAGGTCACGCTCCACGAAGGCGTAATCTTCGCTGTCGTCATCCCCGTCGCTGTCCTCGTCATCCGTGCGGCCGAAGAAGTTTGTCGGTGGCAACTGCTTGGGGTCGCCGACGATGATCGCCTGCTTGCCGCGCGCGATCGAGCCCACCGCGTCCCAGGTCGTGATCTGCGACGCTTCATCGAAGATCACGACATCGAATTGCGTCTGGTTCGCCGGCAGATATTGCGCGATCGAAAGCGGCGACATCAGCACGCAGGGCGCAAGCTGGCCGAACGTGGTCGGCATCGCCGCGATCATCTCGCGGATGGACCGGCTCGGCCGCTGCAGTTCCATCTGATGGCGCAGCAGACCGAGTTCTGAACGTCGCGGCACGTCCTGCGGACGCGGCAGGTCGCGCGCGAGCTTGCGGCGCACTTCCGCGGCGGCCAGCGCCTGGGCCTGTGAATCGAGTTCGCGAAAATGCCGCAACGCTTCCTCGTGGAGGAAAGCCTTGAACTGCCGCAATACCGGACTTGCATGCATCGCGCCCGGCAGCCACCACCGCGCATAAGCGAGGTCGAAGGCGTGACGGGCATCGTCCGGCTGGAGCGATGCGTCTTCAAGCGCTGCGACGAAGGAATCGAGGCCGTGCGTCCGCGCGCGTGCCGCGACGGCCCTCCATGCGGTCCACGCCTGCAGCGCGGGCGCATTGGCGCGGAGTTCCTGAACGCCGGAAATGAGCGAGGCGAGGAAATCGCCTTCCTGCGGCAGCGCCCCACCGGCCGCGAGAAATGCTTTCACGGCAGCGAGAAACTGGGCCATCGCCCTGCGGAACTGGTCGGCGTCCTCGAACAGAGGGTGTTCGTTCGTCCCCGTTCCAAGGCAGTTCGCGACCGCCGCGACCACCGAGTCGATGTTCTCGGAGAGCCGGCCCACGCGCTGGACGGCCGCGCGCAGCCCTGCGGCGCGGTCGAAGTGGCCGCGCACGCTGGCCATGTCCGTGTGCGGTCCTTTCCATCCCGGCGCGTGCGTGCGCACCTCGCTGGCATCTACATCCGACAGCGCCTTTTGCAGCGCCTCCAAAGCGGTGAGGTCGCGTGCGGGATCGGCGCTTCCGCTTTGCGCATAGCTTTGCAGAAGCTTGCGGACGCGCCGCCGCCCGAACCACGACATCGGCCAGAACGCAGCCTCGGCCTCGCGCCAGTCACGCCGCAACTCTTGGATGGGAAGGCGGCGCACCTCGTCGTCGCTGTAGGACGCCGCAAGGCTGCCCGTCGCCGCCTGAAAGCGCCCGATCGCGTCCTCGAGCGCGCCGATGGAGGTCTTGAGTTCGTCGAACTGGCGCGCGAAGGCGACAGAGAGGTTCTGGCCGCGGGCGTCGACGATCGTGCCGGCCATGCCGACGAGATCGCGGAGATCGGAAGCGCTGGTGCTGCGATCCGGCGACAGACCAAGCCATGCGATGAAGGTGCGGCGGCGGCGCTCGACCTCGGCGGCAGCGTCGGACAAAGCGGCGGCGGCGGACAGGAACTGCTGTTCCCATCGCATTGACCATTCCTGCGCCTCGACCAGCGCCAGAGCAGGGAGCGGCTGTACCGCGCGGCGGGTCACGGCGAGATCGTCGATGATCTTCGCCATGTCCTGCATCTTGTCGCCGTCGTGTTGGACGTTCTCGTCGAAGACCAGCGCCGGCGCGAATGTGTCCTTCCCGCTGCAGACGAGGCCCAGCGCGGCGAAGCATGACAGGCCGTTGGGCTGGCGCGCATGCAGCGCGTCGACATAGGTGTTGAGTTCGTCGCGCCGGATGCGCAGGCGGTGATTGACGCTGATCCATTCCTCCGCGCCATCGGCCGTGCCCGCCTCCCACGAGGCGCGAAGCTGGGACAGGAAGCGCTTGCGCTCCGCCTTGTTGGAGTGAAGCTCGAGGCAGAAATTCTCGAGCCCATGCTCGCGCAACCGGCGATGGACGACGTTGAGCGCGGCGGTCTTCTCCGCGACGAAGAGCACGCTTTTCCCGGTGGCGAGACATTGCGCGATCATGTTGGTGATCGTCTGGCTCTTGCCTGTTCCCGGTGGCCCGATCAGCACGAAGTCCTGACCTTCGGCGGCGGCCATGACAGCGGCAAGCTGCGAGGAGTCCGCGGGCAGCGGCGTCACGATGTCCTTCGGCAGGTAGCGCCGGTCGATGTCGCGCTGCGCAGGGAACGGTGTGGAAACACCCGGAGCGAAGGCCTGATCCGGATTGTCGATCAGATGCTTGACCACGCGGTTGTTGCGCAGGTCGTCCGTGCGTTCGACCAGATCCTTCCACATCAGGTATTTGGCGAAGGAGAAGGTCGACAGCGCGGTCTCGTTGACGACCTCGAACGAGGGCACGTCGCGCACCGCCCGGCGCATACGCTCCAGCACCAGCGGCACATCGATGCCGTTCTCGTCGGCGGGGAGGGCGCCCTCGAACGACGACAGGTCGAGATCGAAGTCGCGCTTGAGCATCTGCGTGAGCGTCGCGTTGAAGCGCGGCTCGTCCTCATGCTGGGTCAGGTAGAAGGTGGACGACGCGCTGCGGCGCTCCAGCTTTATCGGCACCAGCAGCAGCGGCGCGCGGTAGGATCGCTCATCGTCCGGCGTCTTCTTCCACCGCAGGAAGCCGACCGCGAGGAACAGCGTGTTCGATCCGCCTTCGTTCATGTCGTTGCGCGATCGGCGATACAGTTCCGTCAGGCGGGTGTCCAGTTCGCGCTTTTCCAGCGGCGAGGACAGTTCGTTGCGCTGCAGGGCCTGCGCCGCGAATTCGACGTCGAGATCGAGCCCGGTGGTCTGGCGATGGATCGTCTCGTCGCGATCGCCGTGCGGATTCTGGTCGGGGAGCGAAATCAGCCGGATGCGTGCGCCGTCGGCCAGCCGGTCTTCGAGCGAATGCAGGTCCGGGCAGATGAACGGCACCGTCTGCTTGGTGGTGCGAAAGTTCAGCAGCCGGTTGCGCAGCGAGAGATCGAGCAGCTTGCGTTGCCAGCGGTCGATACGCCCGGCCGGTGTCGAAGGCTTCTCCTCTGCGGCGTCGCCGGGCAGAGCATCGAAGTCAGGCGTCTGGGGCAATGGCAGCGGCCCGGCTTCCGCCGGCGCAATATCGCCGTCGGCCGCGGGCTTCAGGTGCGAGGCAAGCGGCAGTATCTGGCTGGCGCGCGCGCGGGCAATGTCGATGGCCGCGACGAAGCCTTCCTCCTCGCGCTCTGCGGTGATGGCGCGCGCCGCATCGATGGCATGTTTGAATGTCGCGGCCGGAGTGTGGGTGATATAGGTGGTCTCGAACGTGATGAATTCACGGCCTGCGATGGCCTTGCGCACCTCCGCCGCGTCCGTGACGACGAGGTGCGGGAACGTCTTGTTGGTGAGCCACACGCCTGCGACGCTGTGACCTTCCGAGAACAGAACCGCGCTGTTCAGGCCGGCCGCTTCGATAGCGGCCGCAAAGAGTAGCGTCGTGTCGAGGCACGTCGCGAGGCCCTGCTCCAGAATGGTCGCCGGCCGGCGTATCTTCTGCCCCTGCCGTTCGAAGCTCTTCGGCGGCTCGGCATAGGTGAGACCATAGGAGGCCACGGCCGACCAGATGGCCGCCGTGAGCATGTAGGCGCGCGCGGGATCGTTCGACTGATAGCCGTCTAGCGCGGTCCGATGTCCGTGGCGGGCGAGCACATCGGCGGCTTCTTTGAGGATGCGGGCGATGGCCGGATCATTCGGTGTGACGAATGCTGCCGTCAGGCTGGCCATGGTGGCGAAGCCGCCCCATTCGTCCCGCGCCAGCAGCCGGATGTCTTCTTCGCGTTCCGCGAGAACATCGCCCTTCGCATCGATCAGCCGAAAGCAGGCGAGCCCGCGTTCCGCCTCGTTGAGCCCGGCGAGATATTCCGGGTCGAGCGTGATGTGGCGGTCGCTGATCGCGAGTTCCTCACCCGGCAGCAGGCGGTCGAGCGTCCAGCGCTTCGTGCGCGCAAAGGCGGGCCGCGTCTCGAGTTCGAGCTGAAGTCCGGCTGCGGTCTCAGCGGATTGATTGGCGACGGATACCGAACGCAGCAGCGGCACCGAATTCTGCCACGACGCGTAGGTCAGCGCCCTGGTGGCGTCCACGCGGATTTCGAACGGGGTTTCTGCTTCAGCGGAGGCGTCGGCCTCGCTGGCGCCTTCTCCAAGAACATCCATTCCAGCGTTCCCCTGACCCCACAACCCAGCGTAGAACGCCTGCTAAAAGAAGGGAAGATTGAGGCCACCGTCGACCGTGGCGCCGAGCATGCCATACACCGTCAACCGCCGTGGCGGGAAGCGTGGCGCGGCAATCGGTTCGTGCGGTCGGCGCGAACGCGGCCTTACGCCGGATGATGTGGCGCATCGCTGCCGCGCAAAGCGAGCGGCTGCTCGCTGAGCATGGATGCAGCCACCTGTCGTGCAACGGCGGGATCGATGCCGTTCCGCTGGATGAGGTCGCCGCAATCCGCGACAATGGCGTCGGCATCCTGCATCAGCTTGAGCTGCTTGAACCGGTCGCGGCGTTCGAGGCCCATGCTCTCGGCAATCACCTCCAGCACGTTCAGGATGCGGAACGGCCAGTCGCGCTCATGGGCGCAAAGCTCCCGATAGTCGGTGTGGTAGACCGCGAGCAGCGCGTCGATCCCCGCGCCCTCCGCCGCTTCGAGTTCCTTCCTCTGCAGTTCCTTTCGGAGCTCAGGCAACGATGCCAGCGAACTGCTCTGCAGCCCCACCGCCGGCTGGTGAAGCTCCGTCAATTCCAGCCCCGGCACGGCCTCGAGGATCTCTTCGGCCGCCT
>Ga0182739_1000591_pt1 | contig 44215 bp, 39 predicted proteins | sample eDN5th30CBELigBY_FD_128873 | JGI IMG/M metagenome (GOLD analysis project Ga0182739, IMG submission 128873) | Enriched backyard soil microbial communities from Emeryville, California, USA - eDNA 5th pass 30_C BE-Lig BY (version 2) (version 2) | ecosystem: Environmental > Terrestrial > Soil >... | reverse complement strand
CGGCTCCTCCTCGGCGATCCACACGATCTTGGGCCCTGCGGCCTGGCTGGTGAGCATCGAGCCGCCGACGCGGGTGATGGCGTCGGCACCGAGCTCGTGCGACATCCGGGCGATCTGGTCGCCGCTGCGCGTGTCGACGCCGTAGAGGATCGCCGGCCGGACGGGCTCGTCGTCCTCGTCGACGAGGAGGACGCACGGCCCCATGCCGCTGACGCCCACCGCGGTCACCTCCGCCGACGGAGCGGCCGCGAGCAGATCGCGGGCGATCCTGGTGAACTCGTCCCACCAGACCCGCGCGTCCATCTCGACCCACCCCGGCCGCGGGCGATCCACCTCGTGCGCGCGGGTCGCCGTCGCAAGGATGCCGCCGTCCTCGGCGACGAGCACGCCCTTCGTGCTCGACGTGCCGATGTCGACACCCAGGGTGCAGCGCTGCGGCATCGCATCCTCCTCGATCGCGTCGGCCTGAGATCGTCGCCACTCTAGACGAAATCGATTTCATGTTCAACAGTGCGGAACGCGGCCGGGGCTGAAACCGCGGGCTGCCGCGTGGGCGGCGGGATGTGCGCCGTCAGGCGCGCGCTACGGGCTTGGCGGGCTGGACCTCGTTGCGCAGCACGACGGTGCGGGCGGGCTGGTCGTCTCCCGCGATCCGTTCGAGGAGCATCTTGGCGGCGGTGACGCCCATGTGGCGCGCCGGAAGCCGGACGACCGTCACCGCGGACGGCGACAGCGTGGTGAACGGCAGCGAGCCGACGACGGCGACACCCAGCTTGGGCGGGGTGAGGCCGTGCTCGGTGAGCACCTGGATGGCCCCGACGCCGAGCAGGTTGTTGCCCGCGACGACGGCGTCGGGCGGCTCGGGGAGGGCGAGCAGCTCCTCCATGACGTCACGGCCGCCGTCCACGCGGAACGTCGAGTAGCGCAGCAGCTCGTCGGGGTCGGCATCCGGGAAGTGGCGGGCGATGACGGCGCGCCAGCCCTGCGCGCGCTCGTACGCCGTCTCGATGTGCTGAGGGCCCGTGATGCAGGCGATGCGGCGGTAGCCCGCCTGCACGAGGTTCTCGGTGGCGGCCTGGCCCGCCGTGCGGTTGGCCATGATGACGCCGTCGATGTCGTAGCCCGTGCTGCGGTCGACGGCGACGACGGGACGACCCGCGGCGAGGATGTCGTCGAGGTTCGTGTGGTCGGACGCGGCGGCGAGGATCACCCCGGCCATGTGCTCGGAGATCGCGATCTGGAGGTACGTGGCCTCCTTGTCCAGCTGCGAGTCGGTGTTGCACAGCACGACCGAGAACCCGGCGCTCTGCGCGACATCCTCGACTCCGCGGGCGAGCTCGGTGAAGTACGGGTTCTCGATGTCGGGGATGACGAGGGCGATGACCTCCGACTCCTGCTTGCGCAGGGTGCGCGCCGTGCGGTTGGGCGTGAACCGGAGCTGCCGCGCGGCCTCGCGCACGGCGAGGGTCTTCTCCTCCGAGACGCCCATGCCGTTGAACACCCGGGAGACCGTGGCGGGGGACACCCCCGCCAGTCGAGCGACCTCGTAGATCGTGGCCATGGATCCCCGCCGTACCTGCGCCGGCCCGCGTTGACATGCCGGTCAGGCAACAATACAGTGTTGAAATCGATTCCAGAAATATCGACCACCCCCTGCCCCGTCACGAGGATGTGCCCGTCATGAACAGCGCCCCCCACCCGGATCTGTCCAGCGCCTCGACACTGCGCCGGCTGCAGACGCGGTCGATCTCGCCGGAGAACTTCGACGGGTCGGTCGGGGGCGGAGGACGGGCCACCGAGGGCACGGGCGCGGCGTCCGCGCGAGACCTCGGCCCCGGCTGGAAGATCTCGCCGAGCGTCGACATCAAGGCCGGCGAGACGTTCGACCTGGCGAACATCGCGGGAGCGGGCAAGATCACCCACATCTGGATCACGACCCACACCGACAACTGGCGGACCCTCGTGCTGCGCGCCTACTGGGACGGGGCCGGCGAGCCCGCCGTCGAGGTGCCCTACGGCGACTTCTTCTGCAACGCCTGGGGAGTGTTCGCGCAGGTCAACTCGCAGCCCATCGCCGCGAACCCGCACGGCGGGTTCAACTCCTATTGGCCCATGCCGTTCCGCGACGCGGCGCGGCTCACGCTCGAGAACACGTCCGTCGTCGACGTGCGGGTCTACTACCAGATCACCTACGAGGTGGGCGGGGACTACTCGGGTGACGGCTACTTCCACGCCCAGTGGCGGCGCTCGAACCCGCTCGAGGAGAAGGTCCCGCACACGATCCTCGAGGGCATCGAGGGGCAGGGCCAGTACGTCGGCACCTACATCGCGTGGGGCGTGAACTCCAACGGCTGGTGGGGCGAGGGGGAGATCAAGTTCTACATCGACGACGACGTCGAGTTCCCCACGATCTGCGGCACCGGCACGGAGGACTACTTCGGCGGCGCCTGGAACTTCGACATCCCCGGCAAGGGCTACACGGAGTTCTCCACGCCGTACCTCGGGATGCCGCAGGTCATCCGTCCCGACGGGCTGTACGTCTCGCAGCAGCGCTTCGGCATGTACCGCTGGCACCTGCTCGACCCGATCTTCTTCGCGAAGGGCCTGCCGAAGGTCGACATCCAGGCGCTGGGCTGGCGCAGCGGGTGGCGGTACCTGCCGCTGCGCGACGACATCGCCTCGACCGCGCTGTTCTACCTCGATCGCCCGACGGCACGACGCCCGAAGGCGCCCACCGCCGACGACATGGAGGTGCACTTGGGAACCGCCCCGGTCCCCGACATCGGCGCGACGCCTCCCCGGGCGCCGCAGGACTGACATGCCCGGCCCGGCGCTCGCCGCCCGGCGAACCGCGCCCTCCGCGCTGAGCTGCTTCCTCCGCGTCCCCTCCTCTCTGTCGCGCTTCCGCGCCCCGCTGTCGCGCTCCCGCGCCCCGTTGCCGCGCTCCCGCTCCCCTCTCTCGGCGAGACGCACCTTCCGCGCTCAGACGCACCGCCTGCGCATGCGTCTCGGCGCGGAAGCTGCGTTTCACCGGCGCGAAGCTCCGCATCGTCTGCCCGGCACGACCCCCTAGACCAGCACACCCGAGAACGAGTGCCCGTCATCCGGGCGGGCCGCTACGGAAGGAGAGTGCGATGACGCACTTCAGAAGGTGGATGGGCGCGGCCGCGGTCGGCGGTCTCGTCGTCGCCGGGTCGCTCGCCGGCACGGCGGGTCCCGCGCTGGCGACGACCGCCGCGACGCCGGTCACGGTCGTCGAGAAGCTGACCGGACCGGATGCCCCCAACAACACGTGGGGGCGCTGGGACATCAAAGGCACCGACCTCGGCATCATGTGGGACGACGGCAAGGGCAGGATCCTCATGGCGTTCGGCGACACGTTCGGCAACGCCTGGACCGGGCCCGGCGGCGGATCCGGCCCCAACGGGAACTGGCGCAGCAACGTCCTCGTCCGCTCCAGTGACCGCGACCTCTCCGACGGGATGCTGTTCGAGAGCGCCCCGCAGGCGCCGATGGGCATCGCGAAGGAGCTCATCCCGTCCAAGAAGATCAACGGCGAAGAGATGACGACCATCCCCACGGCGGGGATCTCGGTCGGCAAGCGCCAGTACCTGGGATTCATGTCGGTCAAGCAGTGGGGCGAGCCCGGGTACTGGGACACGAACTACGCGGGCATCGCCTACAGCGATGACGACGGCGAGAACTGGACCGTCTCGGACACCCGCTGGGAGAACAGCGCAGCCGGCGATGACCCGTTCCAGATGCAGGCGTACGCGCGCAAGGGCGGACAGATCTACGTGTTCGGCACGCAGAACGGCCGCAACGGTCCGGCATCCGTGGCGCGCGTGCCCGAGAAGAAGCTCCTGGACAAGTCCGCGTACCGGTACTGGGACGGCCGCACGTGGAGCAAGCGCGAGGCGGATGCCGTCCCGATCATCGACGCGCCGGTGAGCGAGCTGTCTGTGCAGTACGACGCGTACAGCAAGCGGTTCCTGCTGATGACGCTCTCCGGGGAGGACATCGTGCTGCGCACCGCGAAGGACCCGCAGGGACCGTGGTCGGCGCCGCAGACGGTGGCCAGCTCGGCCGACTATCCCGGCCTGTACGGCGGCTACTTCCACCCGTGGAGCGAAGGTGGCGAGATCTACTTCGCGATGTCGCAGTGGAGTCCGTACAACGTCTACCTCATGCGGATGCAGATCGACCGGGACGGCCGGATCGTGAATCCGAACCTCGTGTCGAACCCGAGCTTCGAGCGCGCGGACGCGATCGGCGACGGCACGGGCGAGACCTGGGCGTGCACGCCGAACTGCGGCATCGACACCGCGCCGGCGAGCTCGTTCAGCGGCGACCACCACGCCTTCGTGCGGTACAACACGGGCTGGCGGAACATCTGGCAGGATGTCGCGGTCCAGCCGAACACGAGCTTTCGCCTGACCGGCTGGGTGCGCACCTCCGTCAACAGCGATGCGGGGTTCTTCGGAGCGCGCACCGCGTCGGGCGATGTCATCTCCGAGGCGCACTTCGTCTCGCTCGGCCCGTGGACGAAGCTCACCGTGGACTTCGACAGCGGGTCGCTCGACACCGTGCAGGTCTTCGCGGGGGTGTGGACCAACAGCGGGGACATCTGGCTGCAGGTGGACGACGTCGCCGTCATCCGGCGGTGACCGCGGGAGCTTCCCGCACACGGACAGCGGGGCGTCGGCTGCCGCCGGCGCCCCGCTGTCGCGCGCCTCGTGGTGGACGGTTCGGAGTCAGCCGCCGGCGATGCGCCTCACTTGAGGCCCGCCATCTTGATGTTGCCGATGATCTGACGCTGGAAGATGAGGAAGAGGATGATGACCGGCGCCGCCGCGAGCACGGAGCCCGCCATGAGCAGGCCCAGCTCGGTGCTCCGCTCCGATCGGAACGTCGCGAGGTACTGCTGCACGACGTACTGCTCGGGGCTGGTGATCGTCAGGATCGGCCACACGTAGGAGTTCCAGTACGCGAGGAACGCCGTGATCCCCATGACGACGAACGGGGGCTTGGACAGCGGCAGGAACAGGTGCGTGAAGATGCGCAGCCGGCCGCAGCCGTCGAGCATCGCCGCCTCCTCGAGGCTCGAGGGGATGCTCAGGTAGAACTGCCGGATGAAGAAGATCATGCCCGCGCTCGCGGCGCCGGGGATCACGAGCACCGCGAGGGTGTCGAGCATCTGCAGGCGCGTGACGACGATGAAGCTCGTGAGCAGGATCGTCATGCCGGGGATGAACATCGTCGTGATGACGAGGACCCACAGCGTCCGCTTGAACCGGAAGTCGAGCCGGGCGAACGCGTAGGCCGCGAGCGAGTTCACGGTGAGGGCGAGGACCGTGAACAGCACGGCGCCGAGGAACGTCCACAGCATCGTGCGCGTGAAGGTGGGGTCCGCGAGGATCTGGACGTAGTTCTCCCACTTCCACACCTCGGGGAAGAACTGGAACGGCGTCGAGATGACCTCGGTCTTGGACTTGAAGCCCGCGATGATCATCCACGCGACGGGGAACAGCGCGGCCAGCACGAAGACGGCGCCGGCGATCACCTTGCCCACGGTGTAGACCCACCACAGAGCGCCGCGATGCGGGCGGCGGCGCGGCGCGAGCTCGATGCCCGCGGGTGCGACGGCGACGGCCATCAGTCCACCAGCCTCTCGGAGTTGACGAATCGGAACACGAGCGCCGACACCGTTCCCAGCACGACGAACAGCAGCAGCGCCGCGGCGATCGAGTAGCCGACGTTGATGTCGTTGCGGAAGTGGTTGAAGATGAACAGGTTCGGCAGGGTCGTCGAGTCGAGCGGCCCGCCGCCGGTCATGACGAGAGGCAGCTCGAACTGCTGGATCGCGGCGACGAAGCCGGTGATGAGCAGGTACAGGAAGATGTTCTTCATCTGCGGGATCGTGATGAAGAAGGTCTTCTGCCACCAGTTGGCGCCCTCCATGGCCGCCGCCTCGTAGTACTCGTTGGGGATGTCGACCATCGCCGCCACCATGATGAGCGACGTCAGACCCATCCCCAGCCAGATCGCGGGCACCGCGATCGCCAGAAGCGCCCACGACGGATCACCGATCCAGGCCACCGGGTCGATGCCGAACAGCCCCAGGAAGGCGTTCAGCAGACCTCCCGAATAGTTGTAGATCAGCACGAAGATGATCGACGTGATGACCGACGAGATGATCGTCGGCAGGTAGATGCTCACCTTGAGCACGCTCGCGAAGTGCCGGGAGACGCTCACCACGAGGCTCGAGAAGAAGAAGGCGAGCAGCAGCATCGGTGGCACGGTCATCGCGACGAAGACGAATCCGCGGCCGATGGCCGCCCAGAACAGCGGATCGGTGAGGACGTTCGTGTAGTTGCGCCATCCGACGAACTGGGGGTCCTTGTAGAAGCTCCAGTCCTGGAACGAGAGGTACGCGGCGTAGACCGCCGGCCAGATGACGAAGATGCCGAGCAGGACGACCGCGGGGAGGATCAGCCAATAGGCGATCTTCCCGTCGCGGAAGCGATAGCGATTGTGCCGACGGCGGCGATCGCGCCCCTTCGGGAGGATCATCGCCTCGGGCTCGGTCATCATGGTCTGGGTCGCGGTCATCGCGCGGGCCTCCTCCGTCGGTCGGCACGGTTTCGGGGGCCGGGCCGCGCCCAGCCCCCGAAACAGTCGACGCTAGTTCTTGGGCGCCTTGCTCGGAAGGTCCTGCTGCTGGATGACCTTCTTGATCGCGTCCTCCGCGGTCTTGATGGCGTCATCCGGGCTGGCAGCGCCCTTCATGACGGACTCCATGGCCGTTCCGACCGCGAGGGAGACGTCCCACGGGTAGAGCGGCTCGGGGATGGCGGTCGGCGCGATGTCGTTCACGAGGATCCCGGACCACGGCGCGTCGGCCGCGCCCTGCGTCTCGGCCACCGCGTCCTGCACGGACTGGCGCACCGGGATCTTGGTGAACTGCGTGTCGACGAAGAACGGGACGACGTTCTCGGGGTCGCCGCCGATCGCCCACTCGAGGAACGCGCCCGCCGCCTCGGCGTTCTTCGTCTTCGCGTCCACGACCCACTTGAAGTTGCCCAGCGTCGTGGCCGTGCGGCCGTCGGCGTCGGTCGAGTTCGGGAACGCGCCGACGCCGGTGTTGGTCAGCATGTCCGCGAAGTCGGAGCCGATCTCGGACATCATCCACGAACCGGACACCTTGAAGGCGACCTTCTCCTTGCCGAAGTCGTCACCGGCGACGTACGCGGTGAGCGGCTGCTTGGGCATGTAGCCCTCGTCCCACAGGGTCTTGTAGGCCTGCATCAGGTCGCGGTAGCCGTCGTCGTCGATGTCGGGCTCGGTCCACGCGTCGTTGAGCGCCGTGTGGCCGGCGAAGTTGTACTGCTGACCCACCGTCGACCACGCGAAGGTGACCGCGTCGCCCGCCGGCGAGATGCAGTACTGGCCGTCCTTGAGGGTCGGCTTGATCTTCGCGCAGGCCGCGAACAGGTCGTCCCACGTGGCGGGGCCCTGCTCGGCATCGACGCCCGCGGCGCTGAGCATCTCCTTGTTCCAGAACAGCACCGCCTGCGCCTCCTGAAGGAGCGGGTAGGCGTAGTACGTGCCGCCGATCTCCGAGATCGACTGCGCTGCGGGGAGGATCTGCTCGAGCGAGTCGTCGGAGACGATGCCGTTGAGCTCGTGCAGCTGGCCGGCGTTGACGGCGTCCTGGATCGGGCCCGAGTGGGTGTAGACGTCGGGCGCCTTGCCGGCGGCCTGGGCGGCCTTCATCTTCTGGTCCCACGCGTCGGCGGGGACCTCCGTGTCGACGACCTTGATCTTGTCCTGCGCGGCGTTGAACTTCTTGACGATGTCCGCGTACCACGCGTTCTCGGCCGGCGTGAAGGTCCGGTGCCAGAACTGGATGGTGGTCACACCGCCCGGCTCGTTGCCTCCGCCGCCTCCGGAGCAGCCGGCCAGCAGGAGCCCCGCCGCGGCTGCTGCCACCACGGCCGCGGCGAGCTTGCCCTTCCTTGTGTGCATTCGTCCCTCCTCAGGAACTCGACTCGTCTGCGAGTCGTCGCTGTGTCCGGCATCGTCCGATGCTGGGGCGAGCCGGGGGCCGCCGAGCGGATCCCCTTTGATCTCGTGTTGGCCAGGATAGGCGAAATCGATTTCATGCGCAATCGGTTCCGGAATCCGGTTGCCGGCGGTATCGCGTGCGACCGTCACCCCGCCTTCACCAGGTCCATCGAGAACCAGAAGACGTTGTACGGACCCCAGAGGGACATCGAGAAGAACACCGTACGTCCGCCGTCCCGGACGTAGCGGGGATCGAGGTACGGCGAGTAGAGCCCCGGATACTCGGCCTGGGAGGCGATCTCGATCGGATCCCCCCACGGCCCCCACGGCGTGATGCCCTCCCGCAGGTAGGCGTTGCCCCCGTCCGAGTAGGTCATGATCCAGCGGTCGAGGTATGTCGACCACATCACCGAGAGCTCTCCGATCGTGCCCTCGACGATCGTGGTGGCGTCCTCCATCCGGGTGCTCCACCGCGGCACGCCGTCGGGCTCCGTCCCCTCGAAGTACGTGTACGCGGCGGCATCCTCGACCGCGTCCTCCGTCGCCGGAACGCGCATGAGCTGCACCCCGCCGAAGCGGCCGGCGGGGATGGACCAGAAGTACACGTACTCCTCGCCTCCCTCCTCGACGTGGGCGGTGGCGACCTGGATGAAGTTCGAGCCGCCCGGCCATCTCGGCGCCTCCAGCGCCGTCCAGGTGCGGCCTTGATCGCGTGATTTCGCGAGCGCGGAGTGGTTGGCGTCCCAGGCCCCAGGCTCGCCCCAGTACGAGACCGACATGTACGAGATGTAGAGGGTCTCGCCGATCGCGAAGCCGGAGGTGGGGATCTTGGTGACCTCGCCGGACCCGTCGTTCGCGTCGTGGTCGCCCTCGACGAGCGCCGCCGCGAGGCCCACCTCGTCGACCGGCGCCCAGCCGTCGAAGGTGATCCCGTCCGTGGGATCGTCGTCCGTCGTCCACGCCGAGACGTTCGAGCGCCAGAACCCTCCCTGCCCGCCCACCGCATCCGGGGCGCGCTCCCCGAAGGTGTCGCCGAAGAAGAAGTACGTGCGGTCACCCACGGTCGTCATCGAACCGAGATCGGTCCCCGCCACTCCCACCCCGACCGTGTCGTTGAGGGCGTCGGGGCCGGTGAGCTGGGCGATCTGGGTGACATCCTGGACGCCGCTCAGGACGAAGGGCCTGTCCGGGTCCGGGTCGATCGGGACGGGGTCGGCGGCCGTTCCCGGAGCCGCGCCCGCCGCGCAGCCCGCGAGGGCGAGTGCGGCGACGGCGGCGAGGGCGACCAGCGGTCGCCGGATCGGATGACGGGTGGAAGACCGGGTGCGACGGCGCATTCGGGCACGCTAGCATGAAATCGATTCCATGCGGGAGGAGCCCCCATGACCGACGAAGACGTCCAGGCAGCGCTGCGTCCTGCCCGTGAAGACGGGGGCTGGATCCGCCCCGTCGCAGGGCGCGATGCCGAGCCGAGATGGGGTGTCCCGGGCGGCGTGCAGCTCGCGATCCCGCCGGTGGGTCTCCCCCGCGGTCTGCTGCGGATCTACGCGCCTTACCTCGGACATCCGCGCGAGCGGCTGGTGAACTTCATCGCCGTCGAACCCATTCCGGCCGGAGCGACGGCCCGGGGGTTCTCGGAGCTCGAGCCCAGCACGCTCGACCCCGGGCACCGCGGGAAGCGGCTCTGGTCCGCGGACGCGCTCGACACCGTGGGCGAAGCGTCCACGACACCCGCGCGAGGCGTGGTCGACCGGGTCGGCGGCGTCGAGCGACTCACGGTCTGGATCGGCGTCGAGCGGTTCGACAACGGCGCCGACGTGGCGGTGCGCGCCCGGTTCCGGGCGGATCGCCCCCACGAGATCGAGGTCGCGGGGTTCGTGCGAGAGGGATCGGTGGCGCTCGACCGGCTCATCCTCACCGCGACGATGGGCAACTGGGCGCGCCTGCGCCGCCTGCGCCTCGCCGACCGGACGGTGGAGCCGCGAGACCTGTGGCCCGGCTTCGCCCGCACCGACTTCACCGAGCACGCCCGGTTCCCCCTGTCTGAGCTCACCCGCGACGGCGAGGCGGCCGTCGTGACGGCCGAGGGCGACGAGGCGGATCCGGTCGCGGTGTCGTACTCGGACGACACCGCGCCCCACTGGCACTACGAGGGACGCCGCGGCATCCAGGGCTGGCGGGTGGACGATCCGCACCCGGAGCTGGAGGTGCTCGTCAACGGGCGGTGGGCCTACTGGGCCAGCACGTCGCCGATCCCCGGCGGCGTCGCCTTCGAGAACTTCGAGATCTCAGAGCCGTTCCGGCAGGGCGCGGCCTTCCGGTTCTCCGTCGAGCCCGTCGACTGACTCAGTCCTCGTCGAGCGAACGCGGCAGCGGATGCGCGAGGGGCCGCCACACGACGATGTCGGTGGAGCGGCGCACGCGGCGACCCGACGTGAGCGTCACGACGGCGCCGGTCGGGCCCGCCGCGAACACGCGGGCGCTCGGCCGGTACTCCGACTCGGCCTTGACCCGCCTCTCCAGGTCGGCGACCTTGCGCTTGAGGCTGCGCACGGTGTCCTCGAGCTCGATGATGCGCGCGATGGCCGGCAGGCTCATGCCCTCCGCGGACAGGCGCGCGACCTCGCGCAGCTGCTCGATGTTGCGTGCCGAGTAGCGGCGCGAGCCGCCGCGGGTGCGGCCGGGCACGACGAGGCCGATCCGGTCGTACTGGCGGAGGGTCTGCGGATGCATCCCCGCCAGCTCCGCCGCGAGGGCGATCGCGAACAGCGGCGAATCCTCGTCCGGCTCCTGCATCTTCTTCACCTCCCGCGGCTCAGCTGCGCGCCTTGGCCATGAGGTCGGCGCGCGGGTTCTCCTTGGGCTCGAACTCGTGGAACTTCTCCAGCGCCGCCTTCGCGGCCTCGTCGAGGTGCGACGGCACCGCGACCTCGACCTCGGCGAGCAGGTCGCCGGTGCCCTTGGCGCTCTTGATGCCGCGCCCCTTGACGCGCAGGATGCGCCCCGAGGGCGTGCCCGGCGCGACGCGGAGCTTGACGGCATCCCCGTCCAGCGTCGGGACCTCGATCGTGGCACCGAGCGCGGCCTCCACGAAGGTCACCGGGACCTTGACGCGGAGGTTGAGGCCGTCGCGCGTGAACACGGGGTGCGGGCGCACGCTCACCTGCACGACGATGTCGCCGGCTTCGCCGCCATCCGGCGACGGGCGCCCGCGGCCGCGCAGACGGATCTTCTGCCCGTCGGCGACGCCCGCGGGGATCTTCACCTTGAACGGCTTGCCGTCCTCGCTCTGCAGCGTGATGGTCTCGCCCTTGGCGGCGGTGAGGAAGTCGAGCGTCGTGCGGGCCGTGACGTCGGCGCCGCGGGTGGGTCCGCCGTAACCGCGGAACCCGCCCGTCGACTGACCGAACCGCCCGGAGCCGAAGCCGCCGCCCTGCTGCCCGAACATCGAGAAGATGTCCTCGAAGTCGCCCGACGTCTGGAAGCGTCCGCCGCGGCCCTGCGAGAACATGCTGAACACGTCCTCGAAGCCGCCGGCGTCCTGGCCGCCCGCCGTGAAGCGCGCGCCCGAGCCCATCGCCCGGATCTGGTCGTACTCGGCCCGCTGGTCCGGGTCGGAGAGCACCGAGTACGCCTCGCTGATCTCCTTGAACGTCGCCTCCGCCTTCGCGTCACCGGGGTTGGAGTCCGGGTGGTACTTGCGCGCCAGCTTGCGGTACGTCTTCTTGAGATCCGCCTCGCTGACGTCCTTCGAGACGCCGAGGACCTTGTAGAAGTCCTTGTCGAACCAGTCCTGGCTCGCCATCTGGATCCTCCTTCGGTCGTTACTCGGCCGGAACCGCGACGACGACCTTGGCAGGTCGCAGCTCGACGGATCCCAGGCGGTACCCGGTCTCGACGACCTCGAGCACCGTCGCCTCGGTGGCGCCCGGCGTGGGCTGCTGGAAGATCGCCTCGTGCTGCTGCGGGTCGAACGGCTCGCCGGCCGCCCCGTAGCTCTCCAGGCCCATGCGCTCGGCGACGCCGCGGATCTTCTCCGCGATCGCCGCGAACGGGCTGCCCTCTTCGAGGTCGCCGTGCTTCTCGGCACGGTCGAGGTCGTCGAGGACGGGCAGCAGGCCCTTCGCGACGGAGCCCTGGGCGCGCGCGATCTCGATCTCGCGCTGCTCCTCGGTGCGTCGCCGGTAGTTCGCGTACTCCGCCTGGAGGCGCTTGAGGTCGTTCAGCAGCGTCGACTCGAGATCGGCGAGGACGGCGTCCTCCGCCGCCGCGTCGGCGTTCTGCGCGGCGCCGAGGATGTCCTCGACGGTCAGCTCTTCATCCCCCTGCGAATCGGGGCCAGCGGCCTCAGCCGCCGACCCCTCCTCGCCTGGGACCTCTTCGCCGTCGTCCGGCTGGAAGCCCTTGTCGGTCATGATTACTTCTTCTCGTCCTCGTCGTCCACGACCTCGGCGTCGATGACGTCCTCTTCGGGGTTCGGCACATCGCCGTTGCCCGGGTCGGTCACCGTCGGGTCGCCCTGCTCGCCCTGGGCCTGCGACGCGGCGTAGATCGCCTCGCCGAGCTTGCCCTGGCTCTGGTTCAGGGTGTCGAACGCCTGCTTGACCGCGTCGTCGTCGTCACCGGCGAGAGCGGACTTGAGCGCGTCGACATCCGCCTGCACGCTCTCCTTGACGTCGGAGGGGAGCTTGTCCTCGTTCTCCTTGATGAGCTTCTCGATCGAGTAGGACAGCGTCTCGGCCTGGTTGCGGGTCTCCGCGGACTCACGGCGCTTCTTGTCCTCGGCGGCGTGCTCCTCGGCCTCGCGGACCATGCGCTCGATGTCGTCCTTGGGCAGCGACGAGCCGCCCGTGATGGTCATCGACTGCTCCTTGCCGGTGCCCTTGTCCTTGGCGGACACGTGCACGATGCCGTTCGCGTCGATGTCGAAGGTGACCTCGATCTGCGGGATGCCGCGCGGCGCCGGTGCGATGCCGGTCAGCTCGAACGTGCCCAGCGGCTTGTTGTCGCGGGTGAACTCGCGCTCGCCCTGGAACACCTGGATGGCCACCGACGGCTGGTTGTCGTCCGCGGTCGTGAAGGTCTCGCTGCGCTTGGTCGGGATGGCCGTGTTGCGCTCGATGAGCTTCGTCATGATGCCGCCCTTGGTCTCGATGCCGAGGCTCAGGGGGGTCACGTCGATGAGGAGGACGTCCTTGCGCTCGCCCTTGAGGACACCGGCCTGCAGGGCGGCGCCGACGGCGACGACCTCGTCCGGGTTCACGCCCTTGTTGGGCTCCTTGCCGGTCTCCTGCTTGACGAGCTCGGAGACGGCGGGCATGCGCGTCGATCCACCCACGAGGACCACGTGGTCGATGTCGCCGACCTTGATGCCGGCCTCGCGGATGACGTCGTCGAACGGCTTCTTCGTGCGGTCGAGGAGGTCCTTGGTGAGGTCCTCGAACTTGGCGCGCGTGATCGTCTCCGACAGCGACACCGGGCCGCTCTCGGTCAGCGACAGGTAGGGCAGGTTGACGCTCGTGCTCGTCGAGGACGAGAGCTCCTTCTTGGCCTGCTCCGCGGCCTCCTTGAGGCGCTGCAGCGCGATCTTGTCGCCGGAGACGTCGACGCCCGTGGTGTCCTTGAACTGCTTGATGAAGTAGTCGACGAGACGCTGGTCCCAGTCGTCGCCGCCGAGGCGGTTGTCACCGGCGGTGGCGCGCACCTGGATCGTGGAGAAGTCGTCGTCCTTGCCCACCTCGAGCAGCGAGACGTCGAACGTTCCGCCACCGAGGTCGAAGACGAGGATGAGCTCGTCCTCCTTGCCCTTGTCGAGGCCGTAGGCGAGGGCCGCGGCGGTGGGCTCGTTGATGATGCGCAGGACGTTGAGGCCCGCGATCTCACCGGCCTCCTTGGTGGCCTGACGCTCGGCGTCGTTGAAGTACGCCGGGACGGTGATGACCGCGTCGGTCACGGAGTCGCCGAGGTACTGCTCGGCGTCGCGCTTGAGCTTCTGGAGGATGCGGGCGGAGATCTCCTGCGGCGTGTAGTTCTTGCCGTCGATCGCCTGCGTCTTCCAGTCGGTGCCCATGTGGCGCTTGACCGACGTGATGGTGCGGTCGACGTTCGTCACGGCCTGGCGCTTGGCGGTCTCGCCGACCAGCACCTCGCCGTCCTTCGTGAACGCGACCACCGACGGCGTCGTGCGGAAGCCCTCGGCGTTCGCGATGACCTTGGGCTCGCCGCCCTCGAGGACCGCGACAACGGAGTTCGTCGTGCCGAGGTCGATTCCAACTGCTCGTGGCATCTGTTTCTCTCTCCTAGCGGTGGACCGCGACTCTCTGCCACGGTCCGGTGAATGGGAAGTCCAGGGGGCCCAGGGAAAACCTGAGCCGGAATGACTCAAGCGTACCGAGAGCGGATGCCGCTGTCAAATGAACTTGATATGGATTGGCTCAACTTTTTCGTGATGCGGTGATGGTGAACGTCGCGTTGCGGGCGATCTGCCGCGTCGGCCCGACCAGCCGCTCGAGGTCGCTCCGATAGCGCAGGTGCGAGTTCCACACCGTCCACAGCTCACCACCCGGGACGAGCGCCCTCCCGGCCGCGCGGAACAGGCGTCGCGCGAGCCCCGTGTGCACGGCCGCGCCGATGTGGAACGGCGGATTGAGCACGACGAGCTGCGCACGCTCCTCCGGCTCGTCGGCGAGCGCGTCGTCGCGCACGATCCGGATGCGGTCGGCGACGCCGTTGGCGGCCGCGGTCAGCGCGGCGGACGCGACAGCGGCGGCGGACTGGTCGGTGGCGAGCACGCGGATGCCGGGGCGGCGGCGGCAGAGCGCGGTCGCGAGCACGCCCGTCCCGCAGCCGAGGTCGATCGCCTCCGCGGCATCCGGAACGGCGTCGTCGAGGTGGGCGAGGAGGAAGCGCGTGCCGACGTCGACGGCCGGCCCCGCGAAGGCGGCCCCATGCGCGACGACCGTCAGGCCGGTATCCGCATCGACCCGCGAGCGCGGCCATGTCGCGGCCCCGCGGATCGGCTCGGCGGCGATGAGGACGCGCGCCTTCTGCCGGGCGTGCGTGACGTCGACGCGGCCGAAGTGCCGCCGCAGGACGTCGTTCATCGCCGGCGTCATGTGCTTCACCATGCCGCCGGCGAACACCCGCGCCCCGGGCGCGACCGTGCGGGCCGCGGTCTCGGCGAGCTCGTCGAGCGCGTCCAGGGCGCGCGGCAGCCGCAGGAGCACGACCTCGGCGTCGGCGAACAGGTCGTCGTCGAGCGCGTGCTGCGTGTACGCGTGGGTGAGCCCGAACCGCGCCGCGTTCCGCGCGAGCGCCCGCTCCCCCACGAGCGGGTCCTGGTGCACGCGGACACCGCGCGCCCCGTGCCGTGCGATCGCGCCGAGGGTCAGCGCGCCGTACCCGTCGCCGGCGACGGCGACGCGGCCCGGGGAGGCGGCGATGGCGTCGGTGGCCTCGTCGAGGAGGAGCCGGTCGGCCGCGTCGACCGCGAAGAGGTTGTCGGCCTCGACATCCGGGTGCCGCGACAGCGCCGCGAAGTCGAAGTCCATGCCCTCCACGTTAGGCGGCACGGGGCGCGGCCCGCGCCCGACCCCTCGCGGCCCCGATAGCCTGGCCGTGCGTGCCGCATCGTCGCGGCGCGGCATCCGTCCCGCGGGAGGGTGCACCCGACGTTCACGGAAGGGCCCTACGTTGACCGGCATGGAACGCGAACCGTCCGCTGCGCCCCCGCCCGTCCCGCCCGCCGCGGCGAACACCGGAGCCATCGCCGCGATCGGCGTCACGTTCGAGGAGGCCGGGGTCGAGCGCCCCATCCCCCGCAAGCAGGTCTACTCGTGGGCGATCTGGGACTGGGCGACGCAGCCCTTCAACTCGGTGCTGCTGACCTTCGTCTTCGCGTCGCTGTACCTCGTGTCCGACAGCTTCCTGCCGGCCGACATCGCGGCGCTGCCCGAGGGCGACCCCCTCCGCGAGCGCGCCCTCGCCGATCTGTCCAGCGGCTACGGCCTCATCACGACGTTCGCCGGCATCCTCATCCTCCTGCTCGCCCCCGTGCTCGGGCAGACGGCCGACCGATCCGGCCGCAAGAAGCGCTGGCTGTTCGTCTTCACGATGCTGCTCGCGCTCGTGCAGTTCGCCCTCTTCTTCGCACGGGCCGACCCCGCCTTCTTCTGGTACGGAGCGATCGTGCTCGCGGTGGGCGCCGTCGTGTCGGAGATCGCCGGGGTCAACTACAACGCGATGCTCGTGCAGGTCTCGACGCCCAAGACGATCGGCAAGGTGAGCGGCCTCGGATGGGGGCTCGGCTACATCGGCGGCATTGTCGCGCTGGGGCTGGTGATCGTGCTGACCCAGCTCGAGTGGTTCGGCATGGACACCTCGGACGGCATGGCGTACCGCCTCATCGCGGTGGGCTGCGCCGTGTGGACCGTGATCTTCTCCCTGCCGCTGTTCCTCAACGTGCCCGAGGCGCCGCCGTCCGGTCACGGCGCGAAGGTCAACTTCTTCGCGGCGTACGTCGTCCTCGTGAAGGATGTCGCGGCGCTCTTCCGCACGCACCGGCCCACGTTCTGGTTCCTCCTCGCGAGCGCCGTCTACCGCGACGGGCTGGCCGGCGTCTTCGCCTTCGGCGGCATCCTCGCGGCGGTGTCGTTCCGGTTCACGACGAACGAGGTGCTCATCTTCGCGATCGCGGCCAACGTCGTCGCGGGAATCTCGACGATCTTCGCGGGCCGCGCCGACGACCGCTTCGGCGCGCGTGCCGTCATCATCACGGCGCTCACCGGCCTCGTCGCGATGGCCATCGTGATCTTCGCGCTCCACGACACCGGCAAGCTCGTGTTCTGGATCGGCGGACTGCTGCTGTCCGGCTTCGTCGGGCCGGCGCAGGCGGCGAGCCGGTCACTGCTCGCGCGCGTGACCCCCGAGGGGATGCAGGGCGAGATCTTCGGCCTCTACGCGACGACCGGACGCGTGGCGAGCTTCCTCTCCCCCGCCATGTGGACGATCTTCATCGCCGCGTTCGGCGCCACGATCTGGGGCGTCCTGGGCATCGCGATCGTGCTCGCGATCGGTCTCGTGCTGCTGCTCCTCGTGCGCTTCCCGCGCACCCGCGCGCCGCGGTAGGACTCCGGCGAGGCTGCTGAGGCGCCGCGCACGCGGGTCGAGCGCAACTCCTCCACTTCGCCATGCGTCGCGCCGCACGAGGCGGATTCCGGCGCGGCGGCGCGATTCTGGAGGACTTGCGCACGCGCGGCTGTGGCGCGCGCGGCTCGTGCGGCTTGGTCCGCCCGTCCCGCGGCTTGACCCGCCCGCCCTGCGGCTTGGCCCGCCCACGCGGGCGCAACTCCTCCATTTCGTCACGCGTGGGGCCGCAGGAGACCGATTCCAGGCTCGCGGACGCGATTCTGGAGGAGTTGCGCACGCGCGGCTGTGGCGCGCGCGGCTCGTGCGGGGTTCGGCGCGGCGGGGGGCGCGGTCCGCTTGGGTCGCGCGCGACGGTGGCGTGGTCCGCCCGTCCTGCGGGCTTGGTTCGCCCGCCCGCGCGCAACTCCTCCATTTCGTCACGCGTGGGGCCGCAGGGGGCGGACTCAAGGCTCGCCGGCGCGATTTCGGAGGAGTTGCGCACGCTCGGCGGTGGCGTGCGCGGCCGCCGGGGTCACGGGCGGGTCAGCGGGGCCAGGCGTCGGCGAGCTTCGTCAGGAGCCGGGCGAGCTCGGCGCGCTCGTCGTCGGTGAAGTCCGTCAGGGCCTCGGCGATGGCCTCGCGGCGGTCGCCGCGGAAGCCCCGGACGATCGCGGTGCCCTGATCGGTGAGGACGATGCGCGTCCGGCGCGCGTCCGCGGGGTCCGCCTCGCGCCGCACGAGGCCCAACTGCACCGCCTGCTGGACGAGGCGCGACGCGCGCGGCTGGTCGACGCCGATCGCCTCGCCGATCTCGCTCACGCTGAGCGGCTCGGATGCCGAGGCGAGCGCCTCGAGAAGGCGGAAGCGCGCGGGGCCGGCGAAGCGGGCCCCCGCCCACGGCGGCGCAGCGTGGGGTCCGCCGTGGTGATCATGGTCGCCGCCACGGCCGTGCCCGTGCGGTCCGTGTGGGCCGCCGTGCGCACCCCCGTGCGGGCCGCCGCGCATCCACGGCGGGCCGTCGCCGTCCCATCCGGGGCGCGGTCCGCGCCGTCCGCGCAGGCGGGCCAGGGCGGACACGATGGCGTCCGCCGGGTCGGAGGACGGGGTCGCGGACATGGATCTCAATTTACATGTGACTTGACAAGCATTCACAACGCATGTAATCCTACATATACATGCGACATGACATGTAATCGCATCCGCACCGCCCGGATGGCGGGCTCGCCGCTCCGCGGCCCCACACACGAAGGACTTCACCTCATGACGAACGAAGATCTCACCCCCGACAACCAGCCGCCCCGCGAGGGCGGCATCCCCAGCGACCGTCGCCCGCTCGGCGCGTGGCTCCGCATCGTCGACGCGCTCATCACGCGCGAGTTCGAGACGGCGCTCGCCGACGAGGGCGCCTCCCGCCGCGACTGGATGGTGCTCAACGCACTCGCCGGCACGGTCGACGCCCCCGAGCTCATCGAGCGGCTGCAGCGCCGAGGCAAGCGGCTGCGCGCCCTCGCCGAGCGCGGCTGGGTCGCCGAGACGGACGGCCGCTGGGAGCTCACCGACGAAGGACGCGCGGCGCACGCGCGCCTGGGCGGACTCGTCCAGCGCGTCCGCGAGAAGGTCGCCGGCGCCGTCTCCCCCGAGGAGTTCGCGACGACCATGGCCTCGCTCGAGGCGATCGCCCGCGCGCTCGGCTGGGACGAGTCCCAGCGGATGCCGCGCCCCGGCCGGCGCCGCTTCGGTCCGCGTCGCGGCTTCGGCTTCGGCGGGGACTTCGGCCCACGCGGAGGCTTCGGCCCCGGGTCGGAGTTCGGCTCCGGTCACGAGTTCGGCCCCGGCTCGGAGTTCGGCCCCGGTCGCGACTTCGGTCACGGCCGCCACGGCTTCGGCCCCCATGGCTACGGCCGCCACGGCTATGGGCCCCGCGCCACGGATGCCGTCGATCCCGGCGACGACGCTCACGCCCACCCGCGCGAGCATTGCGGCCGCGGTCCGCGGGCCCACGGGCACGAGCGCCACGGCCACGAGCGCCACGGCCACGAGCGCGTCGGCCACGAGCACGACACCCACGAGCGCCACGGGCACGGCCACGACGGCCACGGGCACCGCGGTCACCGCCACGCCGAGCGCGCGTTCGAGCGCGGGTTCGCGGCCGGGTTCCGCGCCGCGCGGTCCCATGGCGCCGGCGATGCGGCTTCCGGCCCCGCGGCCTGACCCCGCACGCATCCGGCTCCGCGGCCTGACCCCGCGCGCACGCCCGACCCGCACGCACGCGGTTCCGCGCCGCACGGCCTCACGGCGCTGCCGATGCAGCATCCGGATCCGCGGCCCGACCCGCACGCATCCCGGACCCATGCGCACGCCGCACCGGCGTGCGCGCACCACGACGCCGCCCACTCCCCGACCGGGGGTGGGCGGCGTCGTCGCGTCAGGCCTCGCCGGTGATGATCTCCCGGATGCGCTCGGCCGGGATCTTGGGGACGCGGTCCGCGTCCACGAGTCCGTTGGTCTCCTGCAGGGTGTCGGTGAGCTGCGTGTAGCAGAAGCCCGCGAGCGCCTCACTCGCGTTCACCGCGGCGAGCAGCCCCCCGAGCCGCTCGGCGAAGTCGTCGGCGGAGCTCGCAGCGGAGTATCCCCACGCGTCCTGCGTCGCGGCGAGGTCGTAGCTGATGCCGCCGAACTCGGTGAGCATGATCGGCGCGTCGGACACATCACCGCTGAGGACGAGCAGGCGTCCGGCGGGTCCGACGCCGCGCACGAGCTCGTCGATCGCGGCGCGCGAGCCGTAGCGCGCTGCCATCACCTCGGGATCGGCCTCGTAGTCGTGGATCGCGACGATGTCGGTGTCGACCTGCTCCCAGCCGTCGTTCGAGACGACGGGCCGGGTCGGGTCGAGCGCGCGCGTCAGCTCGGCGAGCGCCCGCGCGTAGTGGACCATGCGCCCGTCCGTCGCGATGTGCTGCACGCCCCAGCTCTCGTTGAGCGGCACCCACGTCACGATCGACGGATGCGACAGGTCGCGCCGCACGATCTCGAGCCATTCGCGCACGGTGCGCTCGACGGCGGTCGTCGAGAACGTGAAGCTCGCCGGCGCCTCTCCCCACACGAGCAGCCCCAGCCGGTCCGCCCAATAGAGGAAGCGCGGATCCTCGAACTTCTGGTGCACGCGCGTCGCGTTGAATCCGAGCTCCTTGATGAGCTCGACCTCTTCGCGCAGGGCGCCTGCGTGCGGCGCCGCGAGGTGCGACGTCGGCCAGTAGCCCTGATTGAGCACGGAGCGCACGAAGTACGGGCGGTCGTTGAGGAAGAAGCGGCCGCGGGCGACGTGCGCGGTGCGGATGCCGAGGTACGAGGTGAGCGCATCCGTCCCCACCGCGACCTCGGCGTCGATCAGGCGCGGGTGCTCAGGCGACCAGAGCAGCTCCTCGTAGGCCTGGCCGTTGGCGAGCTCGGCGATGCGGATCGCGACGGTGATCTCGTCGTCGGAGGTGGTGGTCTCGACGGCGCCGAGCGCGCGCCCCTCGTACGAGAGGACGACACGCACCGGGACGGGCGAGGCCGGGACGGCCGAGAGCTCGAGCCGCCCCGTGACCGTCGCCGTGCGCGGGTCGGCGGTCCACTGCAGCGCCGCCACCGCGACATCCGGCACCGCCTCCAGCCAGACCGGCTGCCAGATCCCGCTCGTGCGGTGGTACCAGATGACGTGCGGCTGCTCGCGCCAGTCCTGCTTGCCGCGCGGCTGGGCGATGTCGTGCGGGTCGTCCTCGATGCGCACGACGACGGTGTGCTCTGCGGTGTCGGCGAGCGCGTCGGTGACGTCGAACGCGAACGGCGTGTGGCCGCCCTCGTGGGATCCGACGAGCGCGCCGTCGACCCACACGCGGCAGCGGTAGTCGACCGCGCCGAAGCGCAGCATGAGCCGTGCGCCGTCGCGGTGCCCGGCGGTCGCGAGCTCGTCGGCGCCGAACGTGCGCGAGTACCAGAAGACGCGGTGGTGGGTGGTGTCCCCGACGCCCGAGGCCGACGACTCCGGCGGGAAGGGCACGATGATCTCGCGATCGAACCGCGGCGACCGCTCCCAGTGCTCCCGCAGACCCCGGTCCTCGTCGTCGTACGAGAAGCGCCACGGCCCCGACAGATCGGTCCAGTCGCCGCGCACGAGCTGGGGCCGCGGGTAGTCGCCGGCGGGCAGGCCGAAGGACGGGTGCGCACGGTCGTCAGTCATGACGAACAGCATGCACCAAAATTGCAGCGCTGTAAATCAGACCGAAGCGCGCGCGGCGTCCGGAGCGCTCTCGCGCACCACCAGGCGGTGCGGCACGATCTCATGGCGCCCCGCGCCGTCGTAGCCGCCGATGCGCTCGACCAGCAGCGCGAGCGCGCGCTCGACCAGAGCCTCGAGATCCGGCGACACGCTCGTGAGGCTCGGGAAGGTCACGGCACTGAGCGGGATGTCGTCCCATCCGGTGACGGAGACCTGACCGGGCACGTCGATGCCGCGCTCCTGCAGGGCGCGGAGGGTGCCGATCGCGGCGAGGTCGTCGCGGCACACCAACCCGTCCACCTCGAGGCCGTCGTCGAGGGCGCGGCCGACCGCCGTGACGGCGTCCGCCGCGGAGATCGAGTCGGTGGCGAGCAGCATCCGCGGATCGGGCGCGATGCCCGCGGCCTCGAGGGCCTCCTGGTAGCCGGCGATGCGCTGGCGGGACGTCTCGGTGAGCGCGTGACGCTCGTGGCCGACGAATCCGATGCGGCGCCGCCCCGCGGCGATGAGGTGCGCCGTGGCCTCGCGCGCCGCCGCGACGTTGTCGATCATGACCCGGTCCATCGTGAGCGGCGCGGGCGTCTCGCCGAGCAGGACGATGGGCAGGTCCGAGCGGTGGCGGGCGATCTCGGTGGAGGTCATGACGCTCGGCTGGAAGAGGATGCCGTCGACGAGCCCCGCCTCGGAGCTCGCCAGCAGCGCCCGCTCCCCCTCGATCGTGCCGTCGGTCTCCTCCAACAGCACGCGGTAGCCGAACGCCGCAGCCGTGCGCGAGGCGACGCGCGCGACGTCCGCGAAGTAGGGGATGCCGATGTCGGCGAACGCGAGCGCGACGAACCCGGTGCGGCCGGTGGCGAGGCGCCGCGCGGTGATGTTCGGCCGGTACCCGAGCTCGTCGATGGCCTTCTGCACGCGCTCGCGCATGCGCGGCGACACGTGCGGGTAGTTGCGGACGACGTTCGACACGGTCTTCATCGAGACACCGGCGCGCTCGGCGACATCCTGCAGCCGTACGGCCATTCCGGGCCTCCCCCCGCGTCCCGTCTCCATCGCGGTCGCACGACCTAGTATCCACGGATGCGCGGATTTCAAGACCTTGACACGCAATTTCCAGCGCTGTAAGTTTTCTCGCACTCGGCGCCCACCAAGACGCGTCGCGTCCCCGGATCGATCCGGGGACAACCTTCACCTCAAGGGAGAGCAATCGCATGAAGAAGGCAATCGCGCGGGGCCTCGGGCTCGGCCTGGCGGCCGTGGTCGGGTTGGGCCTGGCCGGATGCGCCGGGGGGTCGAACTCCGGCACGGGAGGCGTGTCGGGCGAGGACTACGACGGCCCGAAGGTCGAGATCACCTTCTGGCACGGCTGGACCGGCGGCGCCGCTCCGGTCATCGTCCCCAAGCTCATCGACGAGTTCAACAAGGAGCACGACAACATCGTCGTCAAGAACGTCCCCCAGGAGTGGGCGGACATCGGGGCGAAGATGCCGCTGGCGATCAAGGCGGGCAAGGGACCGGATGTCGCGGTGCTCCACGGCGACGACCTCGCCACCTACGCGGCCCAGCGCCTGCTGCAGCCGGCCGACGACATCGTGAAGAACCTCGGGTACACGGCCGACGACTTCCCGCCCGGCGTGTACGACAAGGGCAACTACAACGACGCGCAGTACGCCGTGCCGTGGAGCGTCACGCCGCTGGGCCTCTACGTCAACAAGACGGTGCTCGACAAGGCCGGCATCACCGAGATCCCGACCGACCGCGACAGCTACCTCGACGCGCTCGAGAAGCTCAAGGCGGCGGGCGTCAAGGGCGAGTGGGTCGACGGGTACGTCTTCACCGGCACGTTCGAGTTCCAGAGCCTCATCTGGCAGTTCGGCGGCCAGCTCTACAACGACGACGTCACCGAGGCGACGTTCAACTCGGAGGCCGGCGTCGAGGCGCTCACCTGGATGACCGACCTCGTCAAGGACGGGTACAGCCCCGCCAACGTGGCGCAGGACGGCAACATCAAGGCGCTGCTGGCCGGACAGACGGCGTTCAACTGGAACGGCGTGTGGCAGACGACGAACTCGGCGTTCGAGGGTCTCGACTGGGCGGCGGCGCCCGTCCCCCAGATCGGCAGCGAGAAGGCCGTGTGGTCGAGCTCGACGCACTGGGTGTTCCCGGCGAACAAGGGCCAGGACGCGAACAAGACCGCCGCGGCGGCGACGTTCGTCAAGTGGATGAACGACAACTCGCTCGGGTGGGCGGAGACGGGTGAGCTGCCCGCGGCGAACTCGGTGCGCGAGGACCCGCAGCTGCTGTCCACGTACCCGAACCTGGAGCCGTTCATCGACGAGCTCGAGTACGCCCACTACGAGACCGTGTCGCCCGGCATCAACGAGGCCAACGCCCTCATCACCACCGCGCTGAACGAGGCCCTCACCGGCAAGAAGACGCCGAAGGAGGCTCTCGACGACGCGAAGGCCAAGGCCGACAAGATCATCGAGCAGAACCGTTCGAAGTATGGCGACTGACATCGCCGCTCGTGCGGCCGCCCCGCTCCCGCGCACCGGCGCGGGGGCGGGCGGTCGCGCCGCCGGCGCCCCGACGCGCAGGGCGCGGCGCCGCCGCACCCTCACCGCGTATCTGTTCCTCGCGCCGTTCCTCGCGCTGTTCGGCACGTTCGTCATCGCGCCGGCGATCTTCGGCCTGTGGATCAGCCTCACCGACTGGAGTCCGTTCCGCGACGAGCAGAACTTCATCGGGTTCCAGAACTACATCGACCTCTTCACGGCGGGCAGCACGACATCCGGCGACTTCTGGCAGTCGATGGGGGCGACCGGCATCTTCGTCGTCGCGAGCGTCCCGTTCCTCGTCGTCATCCCTCTGCTGATCGCCTTGCTGCTGGACCGCAAGCTGCGCGCCGGCACGGTCTTCCGCACGATCTTCTTCGCACCGTACGTGCTCGGCGTCGCCATCGTCGGCGTGGTGTGGAGCTACATCTTCGACACCCAGTCCGGCATCCTCAACCACGTCCTGGGCCTGCTCGGCCTGCCCGACGACATCCCGTGGGTCGTGGACGTGCCGTGGGCGTGGGTGTCCCTCGTCGGCGTCACGGTGTGGTGGACCGCCGGCCTGAACACGGTCATCTTCCTCGCGGGGCTCAAGGGCATCAACCGCGACCTCTACGAGGCAGCCGCCCTCGACGGCGCGAACGCGTGGCGCACGTTCCTCAGCGTCACGGTGCCGGGGCTGCGCCCGGTCATGCTCTTCATCACGACCACGACGATCCTCGCGTCGGCCAACATGTTCGGCCAGTCCTTCCTGCTCACGCAGGGCGGGCCGGGCAACGCCACCCGCACGGCGATCATGTACATCGCCGACCAGGGCCTCTCGCAGAACAACATGGCGCCGGCGTCGGCGATGAGCTACATCCTGTTCGCCATCCTCGCGATCGTGAGCGTCGTCAACTTCCGCCTGCAGCGGGAGCGCACCGAGAAGGGCGTGTCATGACCGTCTCCCCCGTGACCACCCGGCGCACCTCGCCGCGGCGTGCCGCGTCGCGCACGGTCCTGTACGCCGTCCTCGGGTTCCTCGCGCTGGTCGTCATCTTCCCGCTCGTGTGGATGGTGCTGACCTCGTTCAAGACGGATGCGGATGCCGTGCGCAACCCGTACTCGCTCCCCAACCCGTTCTCGATCGAGGCGTACCAGACGCTGCTGCTGAGCGGTCAGCAGCCGATCTTCCTGTGGCTGTGGAACAGCTTCGCCGCCGCGACGCTGCAGACGATCCTCATCCTCGTGACCGCGTCGATGGCCGCCTATGCCCTCGCCCGCCTCGACTTCGCGGGCAAGAAGATCGTGTTCGGGCTCATCATCGCGACCCTGCTCGTGCCGCCGGTCGTCTTCCTCATCCCGAACTACCTCATCGTGGAGAACTTCGGATGGCTGGACACGATCCTCGCGATCACGGTGCCCGGCGCGGCCGGCGCGTTCGGCGTCTTCTTCCTGCGGCAGTTCTTCCTCGGGCTTCCGGTGGAGGTCGAGGAGGCGGCGCGCATCGACGGGGCCGGCGAGTTCCGCATCTTCCTGCAGGTGGCGCTGCCGCTCGCCCGACCGGCGCTCGCGACCCTCGCGGTGCTGTCGTTCCTCGCGAACTGGAACGACTTCCTCTGGCCGGTGTACGTGCTGCTCTCTCCGGAGAACATGACGCTGCAGCCCGGGCTCGCGATGCTGCAGGGCGCGTACCGCACGCACTTCGCGATCGTGATGGCCGGCGCGGTCATCGCGTCCGTGCCGGTGCTCATCCTCTTCGGGCTCGCGCAGCGGCAGATCGTCGACTCGGTCGCGGGCGCCGCGGTCAAGGGATGATGCGCCGGGCCGGGTGGGTGACGCTCGTCGCGCTGACGGCGACGGCACTGGCGGGATGCGCGGCGTCGACGGAGGGCGAAGGCGGGGAGCCGGCGGCATCCGAGGCCCCGGCGCGGTTCGCGATCGACGCGGACTTCCCCGATCCGGATGTCCTGACGCTCGACGACGGGTACGTCGCGTTCGCGACGGGGACGCACGGGCTGAACGTGCAGGTCGCGACCTCGCCCGACCTGGAGGAGTGGACGGTGCAGCGCCGCGATGCGCTGCCGAAGCTGCCCGCGTGGGCGTCTCCGGGGAGGACGTGGGCGCCGGAGGTGAGCGCGGGTCCGGACGGCGGGCTCATCATGTACGTCACCGCGGAGGACACCGCGTCGGGCCGCCAGTGCATCGGGGTCGCGACGAGTCCGTCGGTCGAGGAGCCGTTCGCGGCGGCATCCGACGTGCCGATCGTGTGTCCGGTGGACGCGGGCGGCGCGATCGACGCGAGCACGTTCGACGCGGCCGACGGGACGCGGTACCTGCTGTGGAAGACGGACGGCAACTGCTGCAGCCTGCCGACGTGGATCGAGATGGCGCCGCTGTCGGCGGACGGACTCTCGCTCGCGGGGGACCCGGTGCGGCTCATCCAGCAGGACCTGGACTGGGAGGGCGCCCTCGTCGAGGCGCCGGTGCTGGTCGAGCACGACGGCCGGTTCGCACTCTTCTCTTCGGCGAACGACTATGGCGGCGAGGACTACGCGGTGGGTGTCGCGTATGCGGATGCGCTCACGGGCCCGTATGTGAAGCAGCCCGAGCCGCTGCTGACGACGCAGCTCAGCGACGGGACCCTGCGCGGCCCGGGCGGGCAGGATGTCGTTCACACGCCCGACGGCGACCGCATCGTGTTCCACTCGTGGGACGAGCAGTTCATCTACCGCGGCCTGAACGTGCGGCCGCTGGAGTGGAGCGACGACGGCGCGAAGGTCGTCCTCGGCTGAGCCGTTTTCCGGGGGTCAGGCGCCGCGGGACCCGAGATCGGTGGCCCCGACGTCCGTGCGGTGGAAGTTCTGGAACGAGCGGGATGCCGTCGGTCCCCGCTGCCCCTGGTACCGGTTGCCGTAGGGGCCGGAGCCGTAGGGGTTCTCGGTCGGCGAGGACAGGCGGAAGAAGCAGAGCTGGCCGATCTTCATTCCGGGCCACAGCTTGATCGGCAGGGTCGCGACGTTCGAGAGCTCGAGGGTGACGTGACCGGAGAAGCCGGGGTCGATGAAGCCGGCGGTGGAGTGGGTAAGCAGTCCGAGGCGGCCGAGCGACGACTTGCCCTCGAGGCGCGCGGCGATGTCGTCGGGCAGGGTGACCTGCTCGAAGGTCGAGCCGAGCGCGAACTCGCCGGGGTGGAGGATGAACGGCTCGTCCGGCGCGACCTCGATGAGGCGGGTGAGGTCGGGCTGGTCCTCGGCGGGGTCGATGAAGGGGTACTTGTGGTTGTCGAAGAGGCGGAAGTAGCGGTCCAGCCTCACGTCGACGCTCGACGGCTGCACCATCTCGACCTGCCAGGGGTCGAGGCCGACGCGGCCGGAGTCTACTTCGCGTTTGATGTCGCGGTCACTGAGCAGCACCGCTCCAGCGTAGCGGCGGTGGGCGTTTGCTAAGCTGGCCACGCGTCTCGGCGCATCAGCGCTTCGGCGCATCGGGGCTGTAGTTCAATGGCAGAACTTCTGCTTCCCAAGCAGACAGCGCGGGTTCGATTCCCGTCAGCCCCTCCAACGGGAAAAGGTCCGACCACAGGTCGGGCCTTTTCCCGTTCGAGCAGCTGATGTCGGATCGGACCAGCAGCGGGGGGTCCCGCTCCGCCGGAGGCTCCGCGCGATCGCGCAGCGAGCGCGTGGAGAAGCGGAGTGGCCGATTCCCGTCAGCCCCTCCAATGTGACTTATCGAGCTAGTTGAGACTTCGTTCGCTATTGGCATGACGCCAGTCAGAGCAAATGCCCACTTGGTATCGGGTCCAAGCCTTGATGGGACCTTCCGCACTAGTTCGGGACTGACGATTCCGCGCCCGCGGGCGGCTGCTGTGTCCTTCAGGGCGCCTCCACCGGGCAGGAAGCCGGGCGGGGCTTGTGAGAATCTCCCGGCGGACGCCGAGCTCGGGTAGACAGTTGACCCGCGCAAGCCCCAACGTCAGCCTGGACTCCTGCTCCACGCGCGAGGATCAGGACTTGCCGTCGACTCCCGAGCGAGGGCAACACCGGAGCGCTAGAGGACCGCTGATCGAACTCGGCGCTCGTAGGGAACGTATCGGAACGGTCGGAGAACGAAGTCGTTCGCGGTGGCTGAGACCGGCGAGAGCGTGCGTGCCCCGTTAGAGGGCTGGTCGCATCCTCCGCATCACACGTTGAAGGACCCACGAACGAGCAACACAACACGTTTGTAGCTGAACCAAGGCTCGCTCCGCGACCGGTGAACGTCCGAGACCGCGCGTGCCCCGGAATCAACGATCGGCGCGCGGCGCAAAGCCAGCTGCGAACGCTTCGTCGGACAGGACGATCAGCGCGCCCGCGATTTCGACCAGCCAGTCCCCGTCAGGAACGATCAACTCCCGACCGTCGATGTGGAAGTGGTAAGCACCGTCGCCTTGCCCGTTCGAGGAGAACGAAGGCTGGGCAACGGAGTCAACCAGATCTCGGACGTCGGCATCATTCGCTCCCTTCTGATATCGGACTGCCTGCGCTGGACGAGCAAGTTCATATGCGGACACGATTAGATCATCGCCATACTGTGACCCCACGGCAACGCCCGTTCTGGGATCGCTCGCGAGACAGCTTCCCCGGCCGGATAGCCTGCAAGTGTGATCCGCTTGACTGACTTTCTCCGTGTTCCGGACCCAGTGTCGACGAAGCTCAAGTTCAACATGCGGTCCGGTAGCAGCGGCACAGTCAGGTTCCTGCAGCGCGCGTTGCCCGCTTGGGATCCGCGGAGACGCCGCCGCGAACAACGCAGACATAGTGGCTAGCGAACTCGTGCGCGGATCATCGCGGCCAAGCACGGAGCAGCAGAGTTATATAGGAGTCGCGAACTACAGGGGGGTCCGTTGGTGAGTGTCAACGATCTCTGCAAGCCAATCGTCTAGGGGTTTGAGAGCCGCGTTGGGTTCACCGTTTACACGCAGCCAATCGTCGATAAGCAGCGCCGGCAAGTGGGGTGGGAGCTTGTTAGTTGCCTTCCCGTCGCAATTCCATCCCTTCGACCCCAGCCAGGCGCTGAACTTCGTGTGTCCATCGGGCGGAGTGCTGAAGGCCGCCACCTCCGGGTCACCCAGGAGGTTCGCCCCTGTCGGCCCGAGCTTCTCTGCAAGCGCCGCGTCCCCGTAGGTTTCGAGGATCAATCCCTCGAGGTCGGAGTTCAGGGCGAAGGCGTCGAATGGAGCGAGCAATGCATTGAATCTCGCTTGACTTTCGAGGGCGTCGGAGAACGACGCCTGGAGCTTATCGGCCTCCGTTCGCAGCTGCTGGAGAATCTCATCGGCAGGCTTGATCTCTCGCTGTGCCAATACATCGAGGAGCTTCCGTTTTCCGTTTCGCTTCTTCAGTCCGTCCTTGTCGGTGAGAGTGTAGGACCGCACACCAAAGAGATGAGCGAGCTGCACTAGATACTTCATGGTGTCGATTCCGCCCGACTCGATCACTGTGATACCCAAGCCATAGTGCCCGCCGGGTGCTCCGCAGTGCCGTGCGAGCAGCTTCTCTACGAGACTGAAGTCGCCCTCGCCTTCCACCACGATGACCGCGTTTGCGAAAACCAACTCGCTGTTCGCTGCGTTGCAGTAGCGAGACAGCCGCCCGACGTCTGTCGGGGTAAGAGCTGGCTTCACCCACGCGTGCACGGTGCCATCGGTCTGCAGCGGGATCCGCGCAATTCGCTCGATCTCGAAGGAGTCGACCAGTACGGAACTGTGAGTAGTCACAAGCAGCTGGGCATCGTCAGCGATGTCTCGAATAATCTTTGCCATCGCGCGTTGCGTTTGCGGATGAAGGAACGCTTCCGGCTCCTCGATGGCAAACATGAGGTTGTGGCCATGCTGCCTACCCTCACGGCTTGCAACGTAGCGGAGGATGCCGAGCACAAGCGCCGACTGGAAGCCCGTTCCACGTTCGGATATGGGCACGTCGATCTCATCACGACTCTTGATGACGGCGGACTCGAGCATGCCCCGAAGTGCGTGTCGCGACTCCGGCAAGTCAATACTCACCGTCTGCTCACGAAAGGGAAGCTCGGATGCGATCGCCGCGGCCGAGTCGTCGAGCACAGTCTTCACCAGGGCCTCAAGCGGGGCGATCTTCGCCGCAAACTCTTGTTGGAGCGCTGTACTGCGTGACGCGCCAGACCTGATCAGAATCGCCTCGAGAGTGTCAAGGAGGCGCTCAAGGGATTCCGGCTCCTCTTTGCCGCCGACGTTGCCCACTCGAACCGAAGGGATCTTTACGAATCTGAACGCCTCAATCGCCTCCTTGTACAGTCGCAGTGACGTCTCGGCGTTCGCATTCCGCGACGCCTTGAAGCTCAAGGTGCCGGAGCGGCTGCACCGGATGCTAAGCCAAATCAGTCCATCCTGACGAAGGATGGGTGAGAAGGTTTGCTGCTCACCAGGCGAGAGATCACCAAACCAGACCTGGATACTAGACAGCGTCCGGGAGCCGAGGTTGGCGTAGTACTCATTGAGTGGCTTCAGTGCGATCAGTTCGTCCCCAGTCGGATCCGAAAAGAACGTTTCGAGGATACGAATGAGGGAGGACTTCCCGGCGTTGTTCGGGCCAGCGACCAGCTGCAGTTCGGGATCGATGTCCATTCGAAGGGACTGGTAGCCGAGTAGCCGCTCGACCTCAACTCGTATCACTCGCACGAACGAGACGATAGGGCACCGCATTCACCAACTGAGTTCTCGGGCCGATCTAGTGGACAGCGTGTCGCGCTCTCGGATAGGTTGGCCGGCCGAGTTCCGCTGAACATCGACTCCCAGAGCCGAAGCCGATCGCCATGCCACCAGCCTGCCGGTCGGGGCGCCGCGAACCTCGGCGTGCTTGACGAATGACTGTCTGTGTCACTCCATAGAATTCGACTATGAAGAAGCGCTCCGGTGTCGTCTCACCTGAGAACGACGCTCGTCGTGCGCAGTTCGCTCGGGTTCGGCTCTTGAACGAGGAGCTGGATAAGCTCACGGCCGATGCAGCCGAGCGGACGGCAAGCGTTACGAACAAGGCTTCCTTTCTCGCGGTGTCGGCCGGCGTTCTCGTCGCAGCCTCAACGGTGCAACTCTGGGAGAACCTCCCGGGGTTCGGGGTGACAGCGCTCGCGCTCTCCTGCATCGCGCTCGCGTGCGCGGCCGTCGCGGTACGGCCAGGCAAGCGAATGGGGATTCTGGCTCGACGTCTAGTCGACCGCTTTGCCGACAGCGCCATGACCGCTCTGCAGATCGAGTCGCAGATCATTGAAGACAAGGCGAATGTCCTGCTGCTCCGCGAGGAAGATCTTCGCGCCCGGGCTACATGGGTCTGGATCGGTTTTGCGGCGCTCACTCTGGCGGCGGCGGCACTAACAGTTGTGTTCGCAGCGGAAGTACTTGGAGGGTGAGTATGGGACGACGGCCTGACTTTGACGACAGCGTTGCCGGAGGCGGCGGAGGGTCCGCATCGGACTATGTGTTCCTGATCGGCGACACGACGGGCTCCCTTACCGCCAGCGGCGCGGGAAACCTCGGATCCGTATTCGGCACTCTTCAGGAGAGCGACAATGGGACGCCCTAACTACGACGACGCCGTCGCGGGCGGGAACGATCAGGAGCCCATGAACACGCAGGGCGACACGACGGGATGGTTGCAGCACGGTCAGGATACTGACGAAATCGAGATCCGCTAAGACTGACGCGCCCCGGACTTACCCAACTGCGACGATCTACCCGGAGTCGCATAACTCCTTCGCCAGAACACCGACGAGATCGTCGGGACCACGGGTGAAGAATGCGCGCGATGTTCCGATCATCGCGCAGTGCCCGCGAGGGGATCCACCGCGCAATCGTCCGCTCGTCGGCCAGGTACTTGAGCCGAAACCGTGATCCCCACGACGCCGCTCGGTAGGTTGGTGCACGCGTGCGGAGGTTTGTACGGAGGACACGATGGGCAAAGCCGACAAGCTGTTGGAGCAGGCCAAGCAACACCTGGAGCCGGACGAAGTGGTCGAGGCTGCAGTGATGGGTGCCTACGAGGCCAAGCTGATGGGAAACGATACTGTTCGCAACGGCGTCCTTGTCGCGACTGATCGTCGAGTCGTGTTCTACGCCAAGAAGCTTGGCGGCTTCGATCTGGAGTCGTTTCCGTTCGGGAAACATCTCTTCGTTTGAGCACGGCAAATCGATGATGGGCCATCACATCACGTTCCATGCGTCAGGAAATAAGGTGCACGTGAAGTGGCTACAGCCACCCAACGAGTTTGCACAGCTCCTAGACGTAGTCAAAGCGGCCATGAATGCGAAGCATCGCACCGCGAGCTCGTCGCAGGCGGAGCCGATTCCGCCTGGGCCGTCCAGTCCTGCGGACCACGTATTGGCAACGCTGCAGAAGCTCGGCGAACTGCGCGACGCTGGAGTAGTCACGCCCGCGGAGTTCGAGGCCGAGAAGGCTGAACTCCTGCGCCGCGTCTAAGAAGTGGGCTAGCCCGTACGACCAGCCTTGTGAGCGCTGAGCATCCCTCACGATTCCGGTTCACGCCAGAGGATGCGTTCGCAACGGCCTATCCCCGCACGGGATTGGCCGCATTCCTGCGACGTCCGGTTGAGGACCGGTTTGCGAAACAACGCTCGATTGCCGAATCGATAGGTGTCGCGGTCTGCGCTATGCCGCGGAGCGTGCCACCAGGCGCGCCGAGTCGCACTCGGGTTGGGTCCCTGAGACGCACTGCCCCGAGCGGATCACGCCGTGGTGCGACGCCGCCGCAACACGATCAGTGCGATACCTACAGAGACCGCGAGGAGCGCCACTGGCACCGCAAGGCCGGCTCCGACGCCGCCAGTCTCTCCGAGCTCGCCGCCACTCCCGCCGCCGCCACGGGCGGGCGTGACCTCGATCACGAGCTGCTGCGCAGCCAGCGACGGCAGCGTCACGGTGAGCACGTGCGGCGACGCGTGACGGAACCGGACGGTGTTGCCCACGATCACATCGGACGCGACGCTGCTCGTGATGGTCGCCGACGAGGACGCGTCCCACGTGTTGCCGTAGGCGTCGGCGGCGGTCACCGTGATCGTGATCGTGTCGCCCTGCGTCGGCGTCATGTCGGATGCGGTGGCGGTGAACGACACCGCTGCGCCGTGCGCGATCGCGATCGTCACGGTGTGTTGCGCCGAGCCGCCTGCGTTGGTCGCGATCAGGGTGACCTCGAACACGCCCGTCTCGGTCGGAGTCCCGGTGATCTCGCCGGTGCTCGCGTTCAGCGAGAGCCCCGTGGGCAGGTCCCCGTCATCCGTCACCGTCACGCCCGAACCGGTCACGGTCGGGGCGTACGTGAACGCCTCCCCCGCGGTGCCGTCCGCCGTCGCGGGGCCGGTGATCGTCGGCAGCTCGATCCACGCCGCGACCAGATCCAGAGGCCCGGTCACCGGGTCGGCGAAGTCCCAGACCGCGCCGGTCGCGGTGCCGACCCGCCACCCGTCGAACGCGTAGCCGGAGCGGGTCGGGTCAGCGGGCTGGGTCGCCGTGCCGCCCGTCGGGACGACCTGATCCGCGGGCTCCGGGCTCCCACCCGCCGCGTCGAAGGTGACCGTCTGGAAAATAGGGACGAGGATCGTGAGGGCGATGGGCTGATCAGCGGTGCCGCCCGCGTTGGTGGCTCGCAGCGTGGCGTAGAACGTCCCCGAGGTCAGAGGGGTCCCCGAGATCACGCCGGCAGAGCTCACACTCACCCCGGGCGGGAGGGCGCCGTCGAACAGAGTCACCGTGCTGCCCGTGCCGCCGACGGTCATCGCGTACGAGTACGGCACGCCGACCGTCCCGTCCGGCGGAGTGCCGGTGAGCGTAGGCGGCTCGGGGAGCCACGCAGCGACGAGCTGCAGAGGTTCCGTGACCGGATCCGAGAAGTCCCACACCGGACCCGTCGCGGTGTCCACACGCCACCCGTCGAAAACGTAACCGGCTCGTGTCACCGTCGGCTCGGTCGCCGTGTCACCCCAGTCCACGACCTGATCCGGAGGCGACGGCGTCCCGCCGGCCGCGTCGAACGTGGTCGCGAGCTGGAACTGCACCTCGGCGTTCGCGGGGACGCCCAGCGCCGTCGAGGCGCGCGAGACGGCGGTGAAGGACACTCCGGGCGGCCCCGGCGCGAAGGTGTAGTCGACGGCGGGCGTCGTGATCCCGTCACCCCCGTCGGTCGCGGTGGAAGCCGGACTCGGAGTGCCGTACAGCGTCGCCGACGCCCCCAGGATCGCCGCGGCCTCATGGAACAGCGCGTCGGCAAACAGGTGGCCGCCGTGGAACTCGATGACGGTCTCGGCGTCGAACCCGACGGCGGCGCCCCCACGACCGAAGGCCGTCACGTCCCCGCCCGACATCGTGATGGTCGTGCCCCCGATGCCCGGAAAGACGCCTCCCGCGTGTGCGCGTACGACGCCGCCGCTCAGCATGACCGCACCGGGGAAACCAGAGAATCCCGGTCCTATCGCCGAGCCCGCGGAGAGCTGGACACCCACGGTCGAGGTGACGTCTCCCCCGGAGATGGTGATCGTGCCGGTGCGCCCGTCGAAGCCGCCGCCGATCCCGGCCCCGTTCCCACTCGACGCCTTCACTGTTCCGCCCGTGATCGTCACGTCGGTTCCGGCCGACCCCTCGCCGCCGCCGACCCCCGCACCACGGTTCGACGACGCCGTGACGTCGCCCCCGCTGATGAGCACGGAGCCGCCGCCGGTGGTGTCGAAGCTCGCTCCGATGCCCGCACCGGAGCCCCCGGCCGCGATGACGGTGCCGCCGCTGATCTCGATCGTCGGGTTGTTCGATCCACCGATGCCGACAGTGGAACCCGTGGCCTCGATCGTCCCGCCCTCGATACGGATGGTGGCCGTTCCGCCGGCGATCCCGTTGATGCCCGACGTCGTGGTGAGTGTTCCTCCTCCGGCGCCGTCGCGGATCACCAGTGTGGCTTGAGTCACGGCGATGCCGGTGCCGCTCGTGGTGATCTCGAGGTCGTGCCCGTTCAGATCGAGAGTCGCCGTGGTGCCGGCGCCGACGATGAGCGGCGTGCTCGCGTCCGCGACGATGTCGGCCCCGAGCTGGATGACGTCGGTCGGCGCGGCGAGCTCTGCCCGCAGGGCTTCCGGCGTCGTCACGGTCACGTCGGCCTGCGCCGCGGTCGCGGGCACCAGGGAAAGCGTCGCCGCTGCGATGAGCGCGACGAGCGCGCTGCTGAATACTCGTCGGCCCCCGCCCATTTGAGGGAGTCTAGCCAGAGCATGCCGCTGGACGGAAGGAAAAAACCCCAGTTCGGATGCCTCAACCGCCGCCCTGTCGGACGATAGACCATGCTGAGTATGTCCGACAGCAGAGTCCGAACGACCCCGCCGGGTGGTTGTGGCAAGCTCGACCCCATGACTGCCGGGCGGGATCTGAACGGCGCGGCGAGCGAGGCGATGGCAGCGGTCGAGCAGCGCGCGCTGCCCGGGGCGTCCGTGCCCGCATCAGCGCGCGTCGTCCTGCATTTCCACCCCGATGCCGATCTGCTCGGCGCACCCGTCTTGAGGCAGATCGTCGCTGAGCGGCGGTACGTCTCGCAGTACGTGACAGGAACGAGCAATGGCGGCCTGACGGCGTTTCCGGGCGGGGACCGCCACGCGTGGGAGCGTCGCATCTTCGCCGGCGCCTACGACACGAGCGACCCCGCAGATCGCCCTGTCTACGGGGCCCTGAGCCTCGACGGGGATCCGTACGGCGCCGCGCCGCGGTTCGGGTCCGCGTATCTCCGGCTGCGCCCCGAGGTGCTCGCCCGCGCGTCGTTCGCCTACCCGGACAGCGTCTTCGAGCCCACGGCATTCGGAACGGCGGACCGTTTCGGCCTGATCGACGCTTTCCTGCAGGACACGCCGGCCGATCCGCTCAACCACTACATCGAGGCCCACGTGCACGGACGGGTGCTCGTTCCCGAAGACGTCGAAGCCGTCGTCATGGACCCGTCCTTCGACGACGAGCCGACGCTGGCGGCGGTCGAGGGGCTGGGCATCCCGCTGGAGCGGCATCCGGGCTACTCCGTCGCGGTCGCCGACCTGCGCGAGCACCCGGAATATCGCGGCGCAGAGACACTGGCGGTCGCGGAGCGCATCGCGGAGGACGGACAGCTGACCCCCGCCGTCATCGGACGTGCGCGGCAACGACGTCTCGCCGACCCCCAGACCCTCAAGCGCGTCTGGCACTGCCTCGCCCGGTTCGGCAGAGGAGACAACACACAGGCAGGATGACGAGATCGCCGAGACGCCGCTCCGGACCTCACGCCCGCCCGAGCTGGTCCCGCCGCCGCGCGAGGTACATCCGCTCCGCCGAGTTCCCGGCCAGCTCGATCGCCCGCTCGTACGCCGCCTGCGCCTCCGCGCTGCGCCCGAGCCGTCGCAGCAGATCCGCGCGCGTCGCGTGCAGCGCGTGATAGCCGTCGAGCACCGCGGCGACCCGCTCGACCTCGGCGAGCGCGACCGCCCGATTGAGCCGCACGATCGGCGACGCATCGATCCGCAGGAGCCTGTCGTAGAGCGCGACGATCTGCGACCAGTCCGTGTCGCGCGACGACCGCGCATCCGTGTGGACCGCGTTGATCGCGGCGAGCAGCTGATACTGCCCCGGCGGCGGACCGCCCGTGGCGATCGCCACGATCCGCTCCCGCACCAGGGCGTGTCCCTCCGCGATGAGCGCGCGGTCCCACGCGCCGCGGTCCTGCTCCTCGAGCGTCACCAGCTCGCCCGTCCGTGACACCCGCGCCGCGCGCCGCGCGTCGGTGAGCAGCATGAGCGCGAGCAGCCCGGTCACCTCGCCCTCGTCGGGAAGCAGCTCGTGCAGCAGCCGCCCCAGGCGGATCGCCTCGTCGACGAGGTCCGGGCGCAGCGGATCGTCGCCCGCGGTCGCGAGGTACCCCTCGTTGAAGACGAGGTAGATCACGGCGAGCACGCCCGCCAGCCGCTCCTGCAGGTCACCCGGCGACGGCACCCGGTAGGGGATCTGCGCCGTGCGGATCTTCGTCTTGGCGCGGGTGATCCGCTGCGCCATCGTCGATTCCGGCACGAGGAACGCCCGCGCGATCTCCGCCACCGAGAACCCGCCCATCATCCGCAGGGTCAGCGCGACGCGCGCCTCGACGGCGAGCGCCGGATGACAGCACGTGAAGATCAGGCGCAGGCGATCATCGTCGACCGGACCGGTCGGCTCGGGGGAGACATCCTCAGACAGCATGTGGGCCGCCCGGTACTTGCGGTGACGCTGGGCTTCGCGGCGCACGCGATCGAGCACCTTGCGCGTCGCGGTCGTGGTGAGCCATCCGCCCGGGTTGGGCGGGACGCCGTCGCGGTCCCACCGCTCGACCGCGGCGACGAACGCCTCTGCCGCGGCATCCTCGGCCAGGTCGAGGTCGCCGAAGCGGCGGGCGAGACCGGCCACCACCCGCGCCCACTCGTCGCGGTGGGCACGGGCGACGGCCGCGTCAGCGTCGGGCTCGATCACGGCTCCCGTTCACGCGCCGTCCTCGGCGAAGTGCTCCACGACCTCGTCCATGTCGGAGGGGAAGCGATGCACCTCCTGCGGCCAGTCCAGCGCGACGGCGAGCTTGCCGGCCCAGTAGCGCGCGGCGTCGTCGTCCGCGACATCCACCACCGTGAAGCCGCCGAGGTGCTCCTTGCTCTCGACGAACGGACCGTCGGTGAACACCGGCTCGCCGTTGCGGCTCACGACGCTGAACACGGCGGAGGATGCGTCGATGCCGCCGTCCGCGTAGAGGAAGACGCCGGCTGCGGTCATCTCCTCCAGCACCGCGCGGGACGCCTCGCTCTTCTGGCGCAGCTGCTCGGCGGTGTGCGGGGGCACCCACTCATCGTTGAAGGCGATCAGGTACTTCGGCATTGCCGTCTCCTCTCGTCGGAGGGCCCTCGTGGCTCCTCGTCGTGGACCCCGGATGGGTCGCATGCAGACATCCACGAACGGCGAGCGCCGATTACGACACTATCCCCGAGATTTTCTCCGGCCGACAGCGGATTCCCGGGCGGCCCCGCCGCGCGTGACGACGGTTGCGCCCGCCGCGCGGCCCGCGCAGGCTGGGCACGTGCGCGATCGAGCGGATGTCGCCGCCCACCGCACCGGCCCGTCCACGGCCCGGCGCGTGCTCCTCGTCGTCTGCGGCGCGCTCATCGTCGTCCTCGCCGCAGGCTGCGGGGTGATGGCGGTCGAGGGCGCCCGCGGTCCGACGACGCTGCTCGGTCGGATGGCCTCCGCGTGGGAGGGGGTGTTCGTCGTCGCGACGGTGCTCCTCACGGCGGCGATGCTGTGGATCAGCGCGAGCCTGCGAACCGCCGCCCCGTGGATCCTCGCCGCGACGACCGCGGCGACGCTGCTCACGGCATCCGTCGTCGCGCTCGCGCGTCTCGCCGGAGCGGTCGAGATCACGTTCCCCGTCGCGACCTGGGTGCCGGGGATCGTCCTCCTGTCGCTGTGGGGCTGGGCGGCAGGTCGTTCCGCCGTCCGGCGCGGCCTGCTCCCGAAGCCCCTGGCGACCACGGCGCTCGTCCTCGCCGTGCTGCAGGTCGTCGTCATCCTCCTGGGCGTGGCCGTGTTCGCGCTCAACGACGGCCGCAACGTCGGCCTCAACGTGCTGGCCGGATTCGTCGTCCCGGTGATCCTGGGCGGCCTCGGCGCGTGGTGGATCGGCCTCGGCATCCTCTGGCGGCCCCGCCGCGCGTGACGGCATCCCGCCCCGTTTACCGCCGTGCGCAAACATCCGTCCCCCATCGGGAAACCGCCCCCGCGTAGGCTCGTTCGGTGAGCGTCAACACCGAGAGAGCCTGGAACCGCTTCTACGCCGAGGGGACGCCTGTCGACATCGAGCCGGCGACCGGCTCCCTCATCGACCTCCTCACGGACCGCGCCGCGCAGTACGCCGACCGGCCCGCGACGACGTTCTTCGGCGCGAGCCTCACCTACCGCGAGCTCGCCGACCGCGTCTCGCGCGTCGCGAACGGACTGCGCCTGCTCGGCGTCCACGAGGGCGATCGCGTCGCGCTCGTTATGCCCAACGCGCCGCAGCACGTCATCGCCTTCTACGCGGTGCTGCGCCTGGGCGCGGTCGTCGTCGAGCACAACCCGCTCTACACCCGCGACGAGCTCGAGGTGCAGTTCCGCGACCACGGCGCCACCCACGTCATCGCGTGGGACAAGGTCGTCCCCGTCATCCAGTCGCTGCCCGAAGAGCTCGGCATCCGCCGCATCGTCTCCGTCGACATCACCCGCGCCATGCCCTTCACGACGCGGCTCGCCCTGTCGCTGCCGATCGCGAAGGCCCGCGAGTCCCGCGCCAAGCTCACGGCGAAGACCACCGGGACGATCCCGTTCGCGCAGCTCGAGAAGTCGCCGCCCGTCGACCCCACGCTCCCCGGCCCGAAGGTGACGGATGTCGCGTGCCTGCAGTACACGTCGGGCACCACCGGCACCCCCAAGGGCGCCATGATCACGCACGGCAACCTGTGGTCGAACGCACGGCAGGGCGCCGCGTGGATGCCGAAGTTCCAGCACGGCGAGGGCCGCATCTACGGCCTGCTGCCCATGTTCCACTCGTTCGGCCTGCTGCTGTCGGTCATCTACGCCGTCGAGACCGGCTCCAACGCCGTCCTCTTCCCCACGTTCGATCCCGACCTCGTCTCGAAGGCGGCGGAGAAGTTCCCGCCCACCTTCATCCCGGCGGTCCCGCCGATGTTCGATCGGATGGCGCGGGTCGCCCGCGAGGGCAAGCTCGACCTCAGCGGCGTGGTCTACTCGATCTCCGGTGCGATGACGCTGACCCCCGCCGTCGTGAAGCGCTGGGAGGACCTCGCGGGCAGCATGCTCAACGAGGGCTACGGCCTCACCGAGACGAGCCCCGTCGCGCTCGCGAACCCGTTCAGCGACGACCGCCGCATCGGCACGATCGGCATCCCGTTCCCCTCGACCGACATCCGCGTCGTCGACCCCGAGGAGCCGACCCGCGAGGTGCCCCTCGGCGAGACCGGCGAGCTCCTCATCAAGGGCCCGCAGGTCTTCCAGGGCTACTGGAACCGCCCGGAGGAGACGGCGCAGACGCTGCTGGAGGGCGGCTGGCTGCGCACCGGCGACCTCGTCGCCCAGGACGAGGACGGCTTCGTCACAGTGATCGACCGCAAGAAGGAGATCATCATCACGGGCGGCTTCAACGTCGCGCCCAGCGAGGTCGAGAAAGTGATCCTCAGCGCTCCCGGCGTCGCGGCGGCCGCGGTCGTCGGCGTCCCGCGCGGCGGCGGCGCCGAGGTGGTCACGGCGGTCGTCGTGCCCGAGCCCGGCACGACCTTCGACGAGGATGCCGTGCGCGAGCTCGTGCGCTCCCAGCTCGCCGAGTACAAGCGTCCGACCTCGTACCGCGTGTGGGAGGAGCTGCCCACCTCCCTCATCGGCAAGGTGCTGCGCCGCCGCGTGCGCGACACCCTCATCGCCGACCGCAACGCCGTGCGGGCGCTGCCGACCGAGGAGTGACGCGGGACGACGCCGCGTCCGGGCGGCGGGCCGCGTCACGGGATAATGGCGGGGTGCCGCCCCTACCGCGCGAGATCGCCGATCACGAGTTCGTCCTCCTGACCACCTTCCGCAAGACGGGCGTCCCGGTCGCGACCCCGGTCTGGATCGCCCCGGACGGCGACGAGTGCCTCATCACGACGGGGGCCGCCTCCGGAAAGGTCAAGCGGCTGCGGCACACCCCGCGGGTGACGCTCACCCCGTGCGACGCGCGCGGGCGGGTGGCTCCGGATGCCGTCACAGTCGAGGCGACCGCGTCCGTCCACGACGACCCGGAGACGATGGCCCGGCTCGACCGCGCGCTCACGGCGAAGTACGGCGCCAAGTACAAGATGATCCGCGGTGCCCAGAAGCTGCGGCGCGCGAAGCCCGAGTCCGTCGCGCTCGTGGTCACCGCAGCGAGCTAGCGGCAGGCCTTCGCCTTCGCGATCATCGACTTCGAGGGCTGACCGTACGCCTGCACGCCGTTCGCGTCGTTGCGGAAGCCCTTGCCGATCGCCCACGCCGTCGCCCACTCCTCGTTGGCGTCGCGGCTGCGCCAGTCGAACATGTCGCTGCACTTGGCGGAGATCGCGTGCCCCACCTCGTGCGCGATGAGCGCCTTCGAGAACGCGTTCGGCCACTCCCGGGCGACGGAGTTGGTGAACGTGATCGTCGAGGTGCCGCCGTACGCGGAGCTCCAGCTCGTCTCGCCCGCGATCGTGCCCGGCCGGCCGTAGCCGTTGACGATCTCCTTCCAGTCGAAGTCGAGCAGCACGCCACCGGCGAGCGACCGGGCGAACTCCTCGACGGCGAGGCGCTTCTTGTACAGCGGGCCCTTCTTCTCGGCGAGCTCGGCGCGCTGGGACTTCTCGACCGCGGCGACCGCGGACGTGTACGCGGTGAGCCGCGCGAGGGCCTGATCGTCGAGCGCGTTCGTGCGCGCGGCATCCGCCGAGGCGCGTCGCAGTTCGACGATCGACCCGGTCTGCGCGCTGATGTTCGCCTTCTCGTGACGCTCGGCCGCGGGGCTGATCGCACCGAAGACGGCGAGCGCGGCGTCTTCGAGCGCGAGCCGTCGGTCCGCCAGCGCGTCCTGCGCGTCGCGGGTCGCTCGGCGCAGGTCGTCCGCCTCGTCCGCCGCCCGCTCGAGGCGCTCGCGGGCCGGGACGAGATCCCACAGCCAGAACGGCTTGTCGGCGTCGACGTCGGGGGCGGGCTGGGCGGCCGCCTCCTCGGCGGCGGTGAGAGCGGATGCCGCCTCCGCCGACGCCGCGGCGAGGGACTCCACCACGGCGGGGTCGACGCCGCCGGCCGGTGCCAGCGCGACGATCTGCGCGGCGATCTCCGCCTCCGAGTGCGCCGCGGTGATCTCGGTGCCGGACGCGACCTGCGCGCGACGCAGCTCCCCGTCGGCGGAGCTCCACAGCGCCGCGGTGGTGTCGTACGACTGCGCCGCGAGCGCCTGCGCGACGGCGAAGCCGGCGAGGGCGAGGACGAGCACGACACCCGCGACGAGGGCGGCGATGGCGCCGCCGCTCAGTCCTCGGCGCGGGCCGGGAGCGGCGGGGTCTGCCGGAGCCGGGGCGGGCTCTGCCGGAGTCGGGGCCGGGGCGGGCTGTGCGACCGGCGGCGCGGGCTGTGCGACCGGCGGCACGGCCGGAGCCGGCCCGGGCTGTGCGGGCGAGGCGGGTACGTGCGCGGGCCGGGGCGGCACCGGCACGGCCGGCACGTGCGGCGCCGTCTCGGCCGGCGGCGTGTCCTGGCCCGCAGGGTCGGCGCTCTGATGCCCGTTCGTCTCCGCGTCCACGCTGCTCCCCCGATGCGAATGCGTCCCGGCCAGACTATTCGGTCGTGACCATGTCGCGCCCCGCGACGAGGGTGAGCGCACGCCGACAAGCCCTGGACGGGCAGCCCGCGCTGAGGCGGGCCACCCGTCAGGGGCGGCGTGCGAGTTCGTGACGCGTGGGCACGGCGCGGTAGCCGTCGCGGGCGATCTCGGTGAAGGTCGCGACTCCGACGAAGACCACGAGGGCGACGAGGGCGACGAGCACGACGGCAGCGATGATGATTTCCATGATGGGCCTCCCGGACCGTCTGTTGACGGTCCCCACATTCCTCGCTGAGGTAATGCGGCCACATGCGGCATCCACCGTACTTTTCCGCGGACCCGCGGGCCTCGCGTGAGGTAGCGGCGTGAGGCTCAGCGGCGCGTGCTGGCGGCGAGGAACGCGGCCTCCGTGCGGCTCGTGGCGCCCGTCTTGCGGAGGATGTTCGAGACGTGCACGCTCGCCGTCTTGGTGCTGATGAACAGCTGCTCGGCGATCTGCCCGTTGGTCAGTCCCCGGGCGACCAGATCCAGGACCTGGCGCTCGCGCTCGGTGAGCAGCGCGTCGAGGGATGCCGCGTCCCCCGCGGCATCGCGGTGCTCTCCGCCGGTGGCACCCACCCGGCGCTCCAGCTCGCGCACACGGTCGACGATGAGTCCGCCGCCGATCGCCGCGGCGCTCTCCCGCGCCGCCTGCGCGGCCGCTCGCGCGCCCGCCCGGTCACCCGCGTTGGCGAGCGCCTCGGCCTCACGGAACGCGGCGTACGGGGCGAGGCGCGCAGGGGCGACTCCGTCCCGCGCCGCCTCCACGGCTGCCGCCCACAGCATGGGGTCGGTCCCCGTCCCGCGCGGGCCGCCGAGCTCGGCGTCGACGAGCGCGGCGTGCGCGGGCGCCGTGGGCCACATGCGTGCCGTGTCGAGTGCGGCGCGCACGGCCGCCTCGAGGTCCTCGTGGGTCCGTGGCGCGCCGTCGGGTCCGGTGAGGGCGAGACCCGTCGTGCGCGCAGCGGCGAGCACCCGGGCGGCGAACGCGATGAGCGGCAGGTCGTACGCGGGGAACGGCCGATACTCGGGGTCGAGGAACAGCGACACGGCGTCCCACGCCTCGCGCACCTCGCCACGGACGAAGGCGAGCTCGCCGCTGACCAGGGCGAGGCCGCGCGCCGCCTGGGCGTCGAGGCGGCCCTGCTGCCGGAGCGAGCCCTGCCATCCGCGCAGGAGCCGCTCGGCCTGCTCGCGGTCGCCCGCCCACAGGGCGGCCTGGATCTTGAGCCGCCGCAGCGGTGCGCTGAAGCCGATCGGAGCGTCGAGCTCGAGGGCGCGGTCGAGCATCCCGTCGGCGCGCGCGGTCTCGCCGAGGGCGTAGAGGGGCCCGATCACGTTCGAGAGGAGCACCGCGCCGCTGGTCCGCTCGACGCCGCGCTGCCGTGCGCGCTCCGCGCCCTCCTCGGCCGTGCGCACCGCCTCCTCGTAGCGGCCGATGAGGTGCAGCGCGTCGGACTGGTTGACCCAGTAGCGCAGGCGCGCGGAGTCGTTGCCGGCCGCGTACTCCTTCGCCCGCGCCAGATCCGCGAGGCCCTCCTCGATGTCGCCGGAGGCGAGACGCGAGAACCCGCGGATGTTGGAGGCGACCGACATGCGCGGCGGATTGTCGACCGCGGTGGCCTCGGCGAACGCGCCGTCCGCCATCTCGATCGCCTCGTCGAAGCGCGCGATGAGCATGAGGCGAGCGGCCAGCTCGCCGAGGACGTTGGCTCGCAGGACGCTCGGCGGCTCGCCGTCGAGCACGAGAAGCGCCTCGCGCAGGAGCTCGATGGATCCCGGCAGGCCG
>Ga0182739_1000590_pt1 | contig 44291 bp, 29 predicted proteins | sample eDN5th30CBELigBY_FD_128873 | JGI IMG/M metagenome (GOLD analysis project Ga0182739, IMG submission 128873) | Enriched backyard soil microbial communities from Emeryville, California, USA - eDNA 5th pass 30_C BE-Lig BY (version 2) (version 2) | ecosystem: Environmental > Terrestrial > Soil >... | reverse complement strand
GTAAGCGCGAGAGCGCGCCACCCCCGGAGAACCCGGTGGGAGAGAAATCGACCCTGAAAGGGTCGCAGCGGATCGTCTTGGGGTAAGGTCCCTTTTTCTGCGACCCCGTTCGGGGTCGATGATAGGGGAATCCAATAGCCCGGGGGTGTCGCTTCGCTCGACCCCCGGCTTCCCCGCTGTAAGCCCTCCGGGCTATTCCCTTGCTGATACCACTTTTAATCACACCCTGCCCGCGGCCTTTGTCGATAATCGGCTTGTCTGCCGGGTGGAGTTTTCCGAGGATAAGGCTGCATGCCTCCCCTGCTTCCTCTTTTCGCAGATCATCCCGGTGGTAATATCGTGCTGGAACGCTCCGAAGGGGGCCGGGTCTGGCTGGCTCCCGACTTTCGCCACATGCAGGAAGGTTCCCGGTGGTTCTACTGGAATTTTCGCGCACAAAATTGCGAGCCGCTGACCGCGGTTTTCTCAGATCGCGATTGCATCGCCACACATGGCCCGGCGATCAGCCGAGACGGCGGACGAACGTGGCAATGGCTTGGAGGGCAACAGGTGAGCGAAGAACGCGTCGCAGGCAACAAAGACCTGGTGGAGTATGCCTTTACCCTCCCGCCGGTAAAGGAGGGCGAGGAGGAGGTGCGCTATGCCTTCTGCCCACCCTATCTGGAGAGCCATCTCTGCGCGTGGATGGAGCGGCATCGCGGAAACGCCGCCCTCAACCTGTCGGAACTGTGCCGGAGCCGGACGGGGCGTTCCGTGGAACGGCTCACGGTTCAAGACCCCGACGCGGAGCCCTCCGGGACAGTTCTATTAACGGCGCGGCATCACTGCTGTGAATCAATGGCAAGCTACACGCTTGAAGGCTTTCTTGAAGCGGCCTTGGGAGAGGATGCTACTGCGCAAAATTTTCGTCAGAGCCACCGGATCCTTGCGATTCCTTTCATGGACAAGGATGGCGTCGAGGAAGGAGACCAGGGGAAATTCCGTGCGCCGCATGACCATAACCGCGATTACGGCACCGACCCGATCTACCTGGAAGTGGCCGCCCTCATGAATCTCGCCCGCGACGAGCCGGGCCCCGTCAACGCGTTCTTCGACTTCCATTGTCCAATGGTCCACGGGCCATGGAACAACCGCTTTTACATGGTGGGCAGCAACGTGGCTTCGATGGAACAGAAGCAGGACGCCTTCGCCGCCGTTTTCCAACGGAGCGCAACCGGCCCCATCCGGCTTCACACAGAAGGGGTCCTGCACTTTGGCAAGGACTGGAACACGGCAGGCAACTATTCCGCCGGCATCTCCGCCGCAACGTGGGGAGTGTCCACGTTCAAGGAAGCGGAGATCGTCACCACGCTGGAAGTGCCCTACGCCGATGCCGAGGGCGTGGTGGTGACGCCCGCTTCGGCCCGGCAGCTTGGGGCCGACCTCTTCCACGCTTTGACAAAATACCTCAACCGCGCTTAACCTTCGCCACCGCCAAGAGTCGTTAAACCGCTTAACCTTTTTGACCCCGGTTTCGCCGCGTGGCGCAACTCCTCCACCAGCACCGCCAGCGGCTTTTCCGAAGCGCGCCCTTCCTGGTACCCTGCGGCGATCTTCAGCGGTTTCGGGGCTTTGGAAAGCGGTTTCAGGCGAAGGCGGTCCGGGAGCAGGTCGGCGGCGTGAGAACTCACCACCGCCACGCCGAGCCTCGACTCAACGGCGGCAAAGAGGCTCGTGATCCCGTCGTATTCTCCTGCCACCGCCGGGGTTTGCCCCTGTTCGCGCAGCCAGGAGGTGATCGCGCTCCAGTATTCGGGATAGTCGCGCTGGCAGAAAACCAGCAGCGGTTCCCGGGCGAGCTGTTCAGCGGTCACTTTCCGGAGCGCGGCGAGCGGGTGGCGATGGTGGACCGCCAGTTGCCACGACAACCCGGCGAGCGGCGTCCAATGCAGGCCTCGCGTCTCCCGCTGCGGCGCGACGGTCAACGCCACGTCGAGCGTTCCCGCCTCCAGCCCCGAAAGCATCTCGCGGCTGGAGAGGTCGAAGAGTTCGATCCGCACCCGGGGATGTTTCTGCACAAAGCTTTCGACCGCGCCGGAGAACCAGCCGCTCACCAGCGAAGGGGCGTAGCCGATCCGCAGGCGCAACCCCTGGGCGCACGCCCGCACCCGTTCCAGCGCCTCTTCCGCCTGTCGCAACAACGTCCGCGCTTCGCCCAGCAACGCCTCCCCCGCCGGGGTGAGCCGGACCGAATGCGCCTGCCGCTCCAGCAACAGCAGCCCGACCTCGTCCTCCAGCGCCTTGATCTGGCGGCTCAAGGCCGGCTGGGTCAGGAAGATTTTCTGGGCCGCCTTACTGATGTTGCCGTTTTCAGCCACGGCGACGAAGTAACGCAGGCGTCGGAGGTCGATCATGATGAGTTTGGAGGTATAAGGATAAGGTTGGCTCAGGTCAACTTCATGGCATTGGCGTCATCGGAAGCCGACTGGCATGATAACAGCATGAAAACGACGCAAACCACCTGGCTCGTCCGCCGGGCCGCTGAACGGGGCCATGCCGATCTCGGCTGGCTCGACTCCCGCCACACTTTTTCCTTTGCCAGTTATTACGACCCGGCGCACACCGGCTTTCGCTCCCTGCGGGTCATCAACGAAGATCGCGTGAAGCCCGGGATGGGCTTTGGCACGCATCCTCACCGCGACATGGAGATCTTCAGCTACGTGCTCGAAGGCGGACTGCGGCACCGGGACAGCCTCGGCAACGGTCGGGAACTCCGGCCCGGGCAGATCCAGTTGATGGGCGCGGGCCACGGCGTCTCCCACAGCGAATTCAACCCGAGCCGGACCGACGCGCTCCATTTCCTTCAAATCTGGATCGAACCGCGCCGGCGGGGGCTCAAGCCCTCTTACACCGAATGGCAGCCGCAACCGGAGCAGGCCGGTGCGCCCAAGGTGCTCGTCATCTCCCCCGATGGTCGTGAAAACTCCGCGCTCATCCGGCAGGATGCGGAGGTTTACCGCCTTCTGCTCGAACCCGGGCAGGCGGTCGCCCATTCCGTGCGCGAAGGGCGCGGGGCGTGGCTGCAAGTCGCACGCGGTGCGCTGGAGGTGGACGGCATCGCCCTCTACGCCGGTGACGGAGCGAGTACCGAAATCCCCGGCACCGTCACCTTCACCACCACCGAACCAGCCGAGGCGCTCCTCTTTGATCTCGCCTGAAACGCTCCCTTTTTATTTGATCAAACCAACCCAAAAACATCATGACCAAACTCCTCGTCCTCTACTACTCCTCCTACGGCCACGTTGAAACCCTCGCCCACGCCATTGCCGAAGGCGCGCGCACCGTGGAGGGGGTCGAAGTGACCCTCAAGCGCGTCCCCGAAACGATGCCGCCCGATGTCGCCAAGCAAGCCGGCGTGAAGCTCGACCAGGCCGCGCCGGTGGCCGACCCGAAGGAACTCGGCGACTACGACGCGATCATCTTCGGCTCCCCCACCCGCTTCGGCAACATGACCGCGCAGATGCGCAACTTCCTCGACCAGACCGGCAGCCTCTGGGTCAAAGGGGAACTGATCGGCAAGGTCGGCAGCATCTTCACCAGCACCGGCACCGGCGGCGGCAACGAAAGCACGATCATCACCTTCCTCACCACATTGATCCACCACGGCATGGTCTACGTCGGCCTGCCGTATTCGTGCCCGGAACTGGCCGACATCAGCGAACTCAAAGGCGGCTCCCCATGGGGCGCGGCCACCATCGCCGGGGCCGACGGCTCGCGCCAACCGAGCGAAAAGGAACTCTCGATGGCCCGGTTTCAGGGGAACCACGTCGCCACGATCGCGAAAAAGCTCCATCCGTAAAGCTTTTGGGGGTCAGGCAGCAAATCTTGACAGATTTTGTCAAGATTTGTTGACTGACCCCCTCCTTTTCGTCATTCGACACGGAGAGGAAATGCCCCTATGTTGGGATTTTGCTGCACCATGGCGTTCCAACTCTCCTCTCAATACCGGCCGATGGGCGATCAGGCGCAGGCGATCGCCAAGCTCGCCCGTTCCATCAACGCGGGGAATCGGCACCAGACGCTTCTCGGCGTCACCGGTTCGGGCAAGACCTTCACGGTTTCCAACGTCATCGAAGCGGTCGACCGCCCCACCCTCGTCATCGCCCACAACAAGACGCTCGCCGCGCAGCTTTACAGCGAGTTCAAGCAGTTTTTCCCCGACAACGCCGTCGAATACTTCGTCTCGTACTTCGACTACTACCAGCCGGAGGCGTACATCCCGCGTACCGACACCTACATTGAGAAGGATTCGTCGATCAACGAAGAGATCGAGCGCCTGCGGCTTTCGACCACCTCGTCGCTCCTCTCGCGGCGCGACGTGATCGTCATCGCCAGTGTCTCGTGCATCTACGGCCTGGGTTCGCCCGAGGATTACCAGAACATGCTGCTCACCCTCAAGATGGGGCAGCAGATCACGCGCGAAGCGGTCCTGACCCGGCTGGTCGACATGCTCTACGAACGTAACGACATTGCCTTTACCCGGGGGAAATTCCGCGTCCGCGGCGATGTGGTCGAAATCTACCCCGCCAGCGCCGACGAAGAGGGGTTACGCGTCGAGTTTTTCGGCGACGAGATCGACCGGATCACCACCTTCGACCCGCTCACCGGCCAGGTGATCGCACGGCTGACCATGGCGACCCTCTACCCGGCCAAGCAATTCGTCACCCCGCACGACAAGCTGCGCACCGCCATCGGGACGATCCGCACCGAACTCGACGAACGGCTCGCCTGGTTTGCCAACCAGGGGAAACTGCTCGAAGCGCAACGGCTCAAGATGCGGACCGAATTCGACATGGAGATGATGCAGGAGATGGGTTTCTGCAGCGGCATTGAAAACTACTCGCGCCACCTGACCGGGCGTCCCCCCGGTTCGCGCCCCTACACCTTGCTCGACTTCTTCCCGCGCGATTTTTTGTGCGTCATCGACGAATCGCACGCTACGGTCCCGCAGATCGGCGGGATGTACGAGGGCGACCGTTCGCGCAAAAACGTGCTGGTCGAGTACGGCTTCCGCCTCCCGAGCGCGATGGACAACCGCCCGCTCAATTTCCCCGAGTTCATGGAGATGACCCACCAGCTTCTCTACGTCTCGGCCACGCCGTCGCCGTTCGAGATGCGTAACAGCATCGTCGGCAATGCCGGTTACATCGACCCGAAGCGCGATCCGCTCCCGGAAAATACCCTGCCGGTCCCGACACTTCAACGGGTCTCGTCCACCGACCAGCCGGTCGAGGCATTTGACGTGACCACGCCGGGCGCGCGGCTGGTGGTCGAGCAGATCATCCGCCCGACCGGGTTGCTCGACCCCGAGATCACCGTCCGCCCGTTGCAGCACCAGATCGACGAAACGATCGAGCTTTGCCGCCAGCGGGTGGAGCGTGACCAGCGCGTGCTGGTCACCACGCTCACCAAACGGACCGCGGAAGATCTCACCGATTACCTGCGCGAAGTCGGCCTGAAAGTTCGCTACCTTCATTCCGACATCGATACCATCGAGCGGGTCGAAATCCTGCGGGCATTGCGCGCGGCGGAGTTTGACATCCTCGTCGGCATCAACCTGCTGCGGGAAGGGCTCGACCTGCCGGAAGTCTCGCTGGTCGTCATCCTCGACGCCGACAAGGAAGGCTACCTCCGTTCGCAGACTTCGCTCATCCAGACCGCGGGCCGCGCCGCGCGCCATGTCAACGGCGAAGTCTATCTCTTTGCCGATACCGTGACGCAAAGCATGGCGAAGCTGATCGCCGTCACCGAATACCGCCGCAAGCGGCAGATGGCTTACAACCAGAAGCACGGGATCACCCCGCGCAGCGTGCAACGGGCGGTGCAGGAGAGCCTGCATACCATCCTGAAAGGCCGTGAGATCGAAGCCTCCGTGGTGCAGGAAGAGGGCGCGGGTTTTGATCTAAGCGAACTGCTCCGCGAACTCGAAACCGAGATGATGCAGGCCGCGGGCAACATGGAATACGAGCGCGCCGCCATCCTGCGCGACCAGATCAACGAACTCAAAAGCGGCACCGGGCTCGACAAGATCGAACCGAAACGCCGTCCCTACCCCTCCGCCGCCAAAAAGAAGGCGGGGGCGAAGAAAGGCGCGGGGAGCAAAGGGCGCAAGCGGATTGCCAAGCCGAGTTTGTAAGGCAAGGAACGCCCCTCAACTTTTTGGCACCATGAGGGCGATCTCCTCATCCGGTCCGCTGAAGGAGACGATGTGGCCGTCAAAGAACAGGAGGTGAAGGGAGCCGTTATGGTAGCGACGGAGGCGGCGTCCCGTGTTCTTGATGCCCAGCACCCCGGTTTTACAGTTGGCCCTCCACATCGTACTGAAGCGCCCTTCCGTCAGATACAGCTTTCTTGAACGCTCCTGCATGATGCGCAGGTTGGCATCTTTGTCGGAGGGGTAGGCCATCAGGTAGGAAATGGCGGGGCTCTTCTCGACGACGACCCATTTGGCATCCGGGCCTTCCACCAGCCGGGCCGGGCAGTTGAAGCCTGCCGCTTCGCGTTGCGTCAACTGGCCGATGCCGTCCCGCGAACGGTTGCGTTGGTTAAGCAGGTATCTCCCGAGATAGGCGTTGCTCCACCAATAGCCTTGCCGGTTAAAAAGAGGATGGCGCTCGGTCGCGTAGCCCAGGGCCGGTTGCAGTTGCCCGTTGTGGTCTTCGGTAAAGGCCAGCGTGGCGGTATAGATGAAGCGCAGGTTGGAGACGCACCCGGCGGCATGGCCCGCAGCGGTCACCGCACGGTAGGTCGGGAAGGCCAGAAGCGTGAGAACCACCAGGATGGAAAGGACGACCAGGAGTTCCAGCAGGGTCCATGCGCGGCGACGGGCAGGCGGAAGAACGGAGGAGAACATAGGCAAGGGGATGGAGACATGATCATTGATCAGGGAGGCGAAAGCGGCTTCACCTGAAAGCGCCGGGCCACGCTCTGGCCGCTGACGCCTTCCCGGAAGGTCACCGTCCATTCGCCGGGCAGGTCATTCCTTGCGAGGTCAAGGGTGATCGCCAGTTCCCCCGAACTGCCGCCATAGAAGCCGCTCCCCTCGGCCTCCCTCCCCTGTGGATCGGTGATCGAAACGTAAAAAGGTACCACCGCCTTCAAGCGGTCGCCGCTTTCTCCATTCAGGCGGGCCTTGACGGTGAAGGGACCGGGTAGCGAAGCCGTTGGGTCGCACTCCAGCGTCAACCGGCCGACCGGTTCGTCGAGCAGGAGCAGGACGGCGCCCTCCCCGCCTCCAAGCCGGATCGGAAAGGAGACGCGATCGTTACCCTTCCGGGTGAGCGGCACCGGCTGCGAGAGCAGGAGGTTGTAAAGCGCCGGATTGCCCGCATGGCGAACGTCAACGGTCGCTTCGAGCGACATTCCCTCTTCCTGCACGAGGCCGTGATGTCCTACATAGTCGCCAAACTTCCGTGCATCATTGATCAAAAAGAGAACTTCCGCACCGGGTACGCCCCGCCGCCGGACGATCATCTCCGGTTGATTGCTTTGGACGGGGAAATCGTAGAAGCCGTTGAGTTCGGCAACGAGTTCCCCTGCCTTGGAAAGAAGGGTCGCCTTGTCTTCGTCCGCCTTTCGCGAACGCTGGAAGCTGGTCAGGAGAAGGTCGGGCTCGATGCCCGGTGCGAGAAACTCGTCGCCGATCACGATGCCGCCCCGGTCCTGAAAGGCGGTGATGACGTCGGCCACGCTCCGGGGCAGCAGATCGCAATGCGGCAGAAAAAGAAGCTCAATCCCCTCCAGGCCTTTCAGGCCATCCCGCAGGAGGTGCTCTTCATACAGCATTCTCGGTTGCAGACCCGCATAGCGTACGATGAGATAGGCATCGGTTCCCCAGCCCCGGCCATACCCCCGGGTTCCGCGACCGGCGAGGATCTGGGAGGTGAAGCTCGAAAGGATGGCCACGTTGGCCGGAGCATCGGGCACCTGCCGGAGCGTGGGGCCGAGCGGTTGGACCACGGTTTCAATAAGCTTTTTAAGCCGTTCGCGCGTTTCCGGGTTGGTCCCCCGGTAGCCGCCCGTCGTGTAATCGGCTAGCGAACCCCAGCCGTGATAGAGGATGCCGGCAATCGGGTGGGAAAGCTCCAGCCAGAACGCTTCGCTCAAATGGTCGGGGGCGATGGTGATGAAGCGGGCGTCGGGTTGTTCGATCTCCCATGCCGCCCTGGGCGGAGCTTTCGCGTCGCCCTCCCGCGGTTCCGGAGCCGTGCCGGAGCGGTACCAGATGATCTGCGTCATGTTCATGATCTTCTGGCGGGGGTTGCCGTCGCCCATGGCGGCCAGTTCATCGCAGGCCAGGGAGATTTTCAGCGGATCAGGGTAGGTATAGGTCCATTGGTTTAACGCGTCGACTTCCCCGCCGCTGCCCCAGATCGACGGCGTGCGGACGGCGGGGTCAAACCAGGTCCAGAGATCGTCCCGACCGGTGGAATGCAGCCCCTTTACCAGGGAGGTGTAGAGTCCGTTCCAGCCGTCGCCCACCTTCCAGAACCAGCGGAAGTAATCGACAACCGGTTGATCGTCCGGCACGATCCTGTCCGCCTGAATGTCTTTGAGTTTCCGGTACGACACCCCCCAGGCGTTTTCCGCGACTTCCCCGGGGATTTCCCTGCCGGTCGCAGCACGGTAGGCATTGCGATCGATTTCGGAGAAGCTCGGCCTGGTGTGATCGCGCGTCTCCGTCGCCACCAGCGCGGCGGCAAGGCCGGGAAGGTCGCCAAAGTTTTTGGCGATGAACGCGCCGCAGTCGTAGAAAGTCTGCTGCACTTCGGGATGCAACCCGTTGAGGTGCACCGCCCTCCCCTTTTGCGGGTAGAGTTCCCCGTTGCGTTTCCGGCGCAGCAAAGAGTCGCTCATTTTCTTATCCAGGCTGGAACCGCGGATGGTGGCAATTCCCAAAAGACCTTTTGCATAGAGGGAGTCGAGCCAATCCCTCATGGCGGGGATCTTCTCCTCCTTGATAAAATCCACCGAGGGCGAGCTTGAGTACTGGACGATGGCAAAGAGATGCGTGAACCCGATCTCGCGGACCTGTTCGGCCTCGGCGCGCGGGATGGCGCTCCAGAGGATCACCGGCATCCGGTGGGGCAACGGCCGCGGGACGAGGGTCAGCGTCAGGTGGACGCGCTCGCCCGTTACCTGGTCGTTGCGGTCCACCAGGGCGACCTCGACAGGGTAGGAACCGCTGCGCAAGGCCGTGTTGACCGGCAGCGCGACCTCCCGCCGGGCTCCGGGTGCCAGCTCGGGCATGGCGACCTCAAACGGTTCGCCCGCTCCGCTCACCCGAAGCTTGGCCCCTTTCAGGGTGGCATCGGTTTCGTTGGTCACGACCGCCGCAAGGGCCGCCTCCTTTTCCATACGCCCGAAGGCGGTTCGTGAAAGACCGAGATCAAGGTGCAACCGTTCCGGCGGGCGGAAGGCCAGGGCCGTGCCGGAGAGCCGGACCTGGGAAATGCGTCCCGTGAAAGGCTGGTAATTGCTGCCTGCACGATCGCCGATGACCAGCGCCCGCCTGCCGAAAAGCAGCGGTTGCGCTTTCTCCAGCGTCCCGGAGCCGGACTCGCGTCCGTTGAAATAAAAACGCCAGTTCCCCGTTTCCGCTTCATAGCTCAAGGCGATATGCTGCCACTCTCCGGCAGGGAAGTCGTGGAACGGGGACTGGATCACTTCCGTATGATCTCCGAAACCAAGCTCTGCCACGAGGCGGAAGCGCTTCTCTTGCGTCTTCTCCTGCATCAGATAAAGCATGAAGCCCCGATGGTTCTTCTCCTGGCTTTGGTGCAGGAACTTGTTGTCGAGCAGATAGGCGCGCTGGCTCAGGTGCAGGCCGGGCTCGGGAGCGATCCAAAGCTCCGAGGTTAGCGAACCATCGCCGGCCATCGGTTTGCCGCCGTTCACCATGGCCCCCTGGGGAGTATTGCCGGGCCCCTCTCCTTCGGCGATTCGCAAGGCTCCTCCAAACTTTCCATCGGCGACAAAGCTCGCCCGGTCTCCGGAAAGTTTCAGGTCGTGCCCCTTGCCGGAGGCGTCCCGCGCGGGATCTTTCGGGTCAAAGGTCCACAACGCGAGGGTGGCCTCCTCCTCCTGTGCTTCCTTCGAAGAATACGGCTGTTCCCACGGTCGCGGCGCGGAAAAGGCCGTGGCGCAGAGGCTTAAAAAGAGCAGGGCCAGCCATCGGGTGAGCCGCGCATGGATCGGTTGTTGGATTGTCATCATGGTTGTTAGGACCGTTTCAGGGGATCGAGATAGACCGGTTTCCAGATGCCGCCGTGGGTTCCCGTCGGTTTGGAGACCCGGACGCTCAGGACATTCTCCTCGCCCCATCGGAGGTAGTCTCCCACGTCGACCTCAAACGGCTGGTTCCAGCCGGTGACGCCGATGTCCCGCGCCCCGACATAGTGTCCGTTGATCCAGATCCAGGCACTTTGATCCACGCCTTCAAACACGAGGTTGACCCCATCCGCGGTCGGCCGCCCGGGTAGCTTCCATCGCAGACGGTACCACGCGATCCCCTGGTACTGGATGTCGAACGCCTGCCACGGCTTGCCGATGCCGATCTCCTTCCACGAGCCTTCATCATAGGAGGGTGTCTGCCATTGCTGAAGATGACCGGTGCCGGTGCGGTCGACCTGAAATCTCCAGCCTTCCCCGGGAAGCGGCAGCGGATGGCCTCCGCTCAGGGAGAGATCGCGAAATTCCGGGCGATCCCGGACGGAGGCGACCTCTTCATGATAAGGCCAGAGGAGTTGGGATGCCCGGAGGCTGACTTGTTCCGAGGGATCATCCTGCGCCGCCTGAAGCAGGGCGGTCGCCTCCGGGGTTGGTGGTTCCATCGCAGCCAGCGCTTCAATGGCCGCAACGCGCACCCACTCCGAGGCATCGGTTCCGGCCCGTTCCAGCCAGACAAGCTGATCGGCGGCAGGGAGGTGCCTGAGCGCTCCCCGCAAGGCGATACGGCGGGTCAGCGCGTCGTCATCCCCAAAAGCGTACGCTTCCAGAAGGGGGAGCGCCGGTTTGCCGATCCGGCCCAGCGAACGCGCTGCAGCCCGGCGGACCAGCGGCTCGCGATCGCTTCGGGCGGCCTCCAGCGGTGCCAGCCCGCCGGTATGGCCCGCTTCGATCGCTTCCATCCGGCGTTCTTTCTTCTCATGGTCCGCACGTTCCGCAGCGGTGCCGTGGAAGCCGCCCGCCGACAACAGGGCGGCGGTTGCCAGAGGAAGAATGGGGAGGAAAGGCTTGAACATCGTGTGCAAGATAGCCTAGCCTAAGATCACTTCACCAGACCCATTCTTACGCTTTGAAGGTCTGATCGTCTTCTCATGTCCCCCGCCAGCCCCCACCCGCAGCCCTCCCGCGGGCCGATTCTCTTTACCCGGTTTCTTTCACCCGAAAGCCGCGCTGCCCTGACCCGGCACGACGCGTGGATTTGGATCGCTTCCTTCCGAAAACCGCCGGTGGAACCGGTCCGCGATCCCGAGATCGAGGCTTACCTTTCCCATGAGGAGAATCTCCATCGTCCCGGCCACCGGCGGGCGATGCTTTATCTTGAGGGGGAGACGCCCTACGGCTTCAACGGCACCCTCTATCCCAGGAGCGCGGGCACCGTCATGCTTTTTGACGCCGGGGAGAGCAGTCAGCATCATGTCCACTCGAAACAGGTCTGCACTTCAGGACAGGCGCTTTGGGTTCACCTGCGAAAGCATACCCCTTCGCTGACTTACGAAATCCGCGGCAACCGGAGCCGTCCCCTTCACCCGACGAGCGTCCGCTCCGGCCCCATCGTGGCGCACATCAATGAAGCGTGGGATCAATGCGTCGCAACGCCCGGGGACGAACTCTGCTGGCTCTACCTTAAATCACTTTGGATGAGCCTCTTTCTGGAAATCCTCGGCACGGCCATCCCCCCGGTCCTGCCGGATCGTCACCGGGAGGTGGTCCTTTCGATCCGCGAATATATCGAGCATCATTACCGCGAGCCGTTGAAGCTGGAGAAGCTGGCCGCGCTGGCAGGTTACAGCCCTTCTTTCTTTCACCAGCTTTTCAAACGTCACGCGGGGGTCTCCCCGCAGGAGTACCTCAGCCGGGTCCGGCTCAGGAAAGCGGAGGAACTGCTCATGGCCAACTATACGGTGGAAGCAATCACCGAACAGATCGGCATGGCCTCCGCCGCCTACTTCCGCCGTTTCTTCAAACGACGGATGCGGCGCACCCCGGCGTCGTGGCGGCGTCTCCAGCAAGGCACCCGTCGCGCGACGGAAAGCTAGTACCTTAGGGCACTTTAACTTATTCTACAGAAATTTTTACGCCCACCTGATTATTGCGTCGGGTAATCTCAGGTTGCCTGCCTTCCGGATCGGCTACCAGCGTGAAGCGTTCGCCCGGCCTGGCCTTGAGCGCGAAGCGGACCTCTGCGCGGCCCAGCTTCCAGTCGGCCACGGGCGGCAGTTCCTTGACGATCGCTTCACCGAGCGTTTCCCCGGTTTGCGAAAGGAGGCGCACCGGCACTTCCTTCAAGGGAGCCACCCCGAGGTTGTAGAGCGGCACGATCAGCGTTCCATGGCTGTAACGGCTTTCTCCGGGCGCGAAGGCAGCATCCGCGAGCAGCCCGCCGGACGCTTCGCACTTCAACTGGCGCACGTTGACCACCCACGACGTTTTCGGCGGCAGGGTGATCCCGAAGCCCTCGCCCCGCTCCAGTTGTACCGTGCTGCGAACCGGTTCCCCCTCGCCTTCCTCCGGTTGCTGGGTGACTTCATAGAGCCCCCGCTCCAGCGCCCAGGTGATGATCTTTCCCTCCTTGGGCTTTGTCTCAAAGGAGTAGAGGAGCACTTTCAGGCTGGCTGGTGTGTTTTCCTGCACCATCGCGGCAAAGGTATCGTCCAGGCCTTCATAGCTTACGGCGAAATCGGGATAAAACGAATGGTTGCGCGAAGCAGGGACGCCGCCGAGGTAAAGCTGCGAGATGAGCGGTTTGGGGATCGCTACCCGATCGCCCGATTGGCCCGCTTCGGTGTTGACCGGCATGGTGAACTTGAGGCGCCGGTAAAGCGCTTCCAGGGCGGGGTAGAGATGGGCGGGGTCGCCGGTCAGTTTCCAGTCGACCCACCCTTGCAGGTAGCGTTGATCTCCCCCGCCAAGGTTTTCGGTGCCGAGGGAAGCGTAGCGGGTCGCCGGTTCCTCCAACGTGGCGCGGAAGGTCGCTGCGCGGTCGGTTTCCGGGAGCCGGTCAAAAAGGTTCGGGTAACCGGCCGGCTGCTTTTCCAGCACCAGCGCCCGCCGGTTTTTCCAAAGATCCCGGTCCAGATACGGCTCCAGCCATTGAAGGGAGCCGGTATGCTGTTGGAGCCCGACCATGAGCGGAAACGCCAGCCCTTTCCAGTCGGGGTCGGGCTCCTGCTGCCGCGCCAGGGTCCAGCGGCCGACCGCTTCCAGAATGCGCCACGTTTCGGGATGCTGGTGATACCACCCTGAAAGCAATCCGGCGTGCAACAGGATATAGGCGTATTTCTGCCGATAGCTACCCTCCGGAGCCCTGTCGGTGCTCCAGTGAAGCTGCCCCTCCTCCTTCTCCCCGGCAAAGGTCCGCAGGCCCTCCTTTTCCGGCTTGAGCAGAAAGCCGTCGTAACGCGAAACGGTATCGAGCAGGCGCTGGAAGCGGACCGGGTCGCCGTAGTGCAGCAGAAAGTCGTGCGGCGCGACGTTGAGCCCCTCTTCATAGGCGTGAAGCGCGTCGGTCCAGCGGACGTTCAGGCCGTTTCGGATCAACGGTTCGCCATCCTTGAGCCGGTAGGAACCGGCCACCCCGTCGGCCAATGCGCCGAGCGAGCGGCGGACTTTTCCGTCGGGATCGGTGATCAGGGCGAGATCGGGCCAATCCTGCACCAGATCGGTGTCGTCCCCATACCAGTGGCCAAACTCGCCGTCGGGGTGTTGCCGGTGGTCGATCCACCAATGGACAAACTCCTTGTAAAGCAGCAGGCATTCGCGGGTCAGCACCGCCCAGCGCGGCGCATCACCGTTTTCAGGCAGGGCGATGGAGCGCGACGGGTCGGGTGCTTGCGGATGGGTGAACTGGAAGGTCGACTCAAAAAGCGGGTCGCCGGGGAAGTAGGCCAGCAAACGTCGCAGCCCCGTGTCGACCGCCTCATAACCCGGCATATAGACGCGCAGCCACCACGCCGTCTCCGGGTCGGCATCCATGGCGGCCCAGGGGCGCGGTTCGCTGATCGATTCAAAGTGATCTCGCACGCTCCGCCATTCCCACGTCCGCCAGAGCGCCTTTGCCTTCGCCGCATCCTGTGCGGGAACGAGGGCAAGCTGCGAGCCGCCTTCGCCCAGCGCCAGCGCGACATCATCTTCAAACGTCACGCTCAGCCAGAGCTGGTTTCCCTTGGGTAGCAACGTATCGCGCAGGTCGAAGCGGAGGTCGTACCGGGAAAGGGAGCCTTCCGCCGCCGGTTCCAGCAGCAGGTCGAAGCGGCCGAAGGCGCGTCCCGGCCAGAGGAGATCGTGCACCACCACCTGCGCGCGCAACGGTTTCGACTGGCCCTTTGTTGCAAGGCGGAGCGCGACCGCCCCGAGCGCGAAATCGTCCTTCCCCCTTGCCGTGACCAGGTGCAGCGGACGCAGCGCGGGTAGCGTTTGGACCTCGGAAGAGGCTTTCGCCGTAGCAGGGGTCAACATCCATTGCCGGTCGACATCGCCATAGCCGGCGCGGAAATGGCGCGCTGCGGCAGGCGAAAAGACGTTTTCCTTCGCCGGAACCAGCCCTTGCACCCCGTCGCCCCCCGCCGTCGCTTCCTCCACCGGCCCGACCTGATAGAAGTGAATCTCTTCGAGCACCCCCTGATCCTGCCGGATCGTCACCTCGCCGCCGATCTTCTCCGCAGCCACCGGTTGCGCGAAACTCCCGCCGCCACCTTTCAGCGCGATCTCCCCTTTACCGGCAAGTTTTCCGGTGAAATCACCGCTCCCGATCAGGTAATTGACCGGCACGGCCGGGTCGAGCTTCAGATGCAGCTCGCGCGGCTGGCCCGTGTCGCGGTAGCCATGATACCACCATGGAAAACCGCTCCCGGTAAAGCCATCCACCGCCAGCCAACCCGCCGGGCGAAGCTCCTCCCTTGCATCGAGCACCGCCGCTTCACGGATTTGCAGCGGTTTTCCTGCTGAAACCACGATGGAACCCCCCTTCCCCGCTCCCTCCTGCCAGCCGAGGCGGGTCAGCCGGAGCGCGCGGTTGGTTTTCGTCGGCTCCAGCATCGCCGGAGTGGGCTTCTCCTTCCGGTACAACGCTGCGATCCCCCCGGCATTGAGCGGCTGGGCGAAAAACTGAAAATCGCGCACCCCTCCCTTCGGGTCAGCCTCGATCCGGAGCCGCTGGATGGGGGGAGTCCCCACCGGCGTCGTGGCTGGTTGCCGTGCGCCGGGCGACCACGTTTCCCCCGCCAACTCCCCATTCACGTAAAGGCGCGCTCCGCTGTCGGCATCCCAGGCGACCGCGAGATGCGTCCAGCCAGGGCCCGGCTCCAGCGGTTTTTTGCTGATCGCGTTTAATCCTTCGCCGGGAATGGCAAAGTAAAGTTTGCCCGCTTTTTCCGGCTTCTGCCCGTCGCGGACGCCGAGAGTCCAGAGTTGCTTCCCCCGCGGCGTGCCGACCACGAAGCCCCAGCCCGAGACCAGCGCTCCCCCTTGCTTCATCACCTTCCCCGGGCGGAACCAGCCTGAAAACGTGCCGGAGGCCAGGTTGAGCGCGCCAAAAACATCGGCGCTCAACGGCTCCTGCGGGGCCAACACCATCGTGCCGTCGCGGTCGCGATGCAGGTACTTCAGGATCGACGCGCGCTTGCCTTCATAGGCGCTGTAGGGGTGTTTTCCCGGCCCGGCGCCAAAGGTCCGCCCGAGCCGTTTTTCACCCGGCCCGACCGAGAGCGCCGGTGCCCCGTCTGCGAAATCAGCCGCGATCACCGGCTCCGGCGTTCCATCGCCCGCCGCTGCGGAAATCGCTGCGGCATGCACCAGTAAAAGGGTAGCGAACGGGAGTAAACAGGGAGGGAGAAGGCGTCTGAGGATCGGCATAAAACGGGTAAGAGGCTGTGAAAAAAGCCCTTCAACGGCCATGGAGTACCTCTTTTTGCCTCTAACTGCATTCCTCCTTCCTTCTGTATTCCTTGAATACAGGCGGTCGTCGGAATTTCGTTATAGGCTAAAAATAGGCACTCCGAGGCCATTAAAATCATTTTTTCACAGCCTCTAAGAAAAAGATTAATGGACGATGTTGTTCGGCACCTGCCCATGCAGTTGCTCCGGGGTGAATGCCATCACGTGGCCATCGACAAAAAGCACATTGGCCCTGCCGTGATGCCGGAAGTCGACTTTGACCTCCGTGTCTCCATCAGGAACCGTTCCCAACGAATTTTTCCCAAACGGCCAGCTCTTGGGGCCGACATTGCTGGTGGAAAGATCGCCCCGGGTCGCGTCGACGAGGTAAAGGCATTGGGCGGGATTGGGTTCTGCGGCGATTTTCAGGTTCTCCGGCTTGAATTCCGCCGGGTCGGCCGGTCCGCCACCGCGCTGGGCATTGACGCCGTACGACTGCCACGGGTGGATCTCCTTCCGTTTCAGATCCGCCGGACACCAGAGCGGCGCTGCCTCGCGGTAGCTCCGGTTGGGATTGATTGGCTTGTTGAGGTAGGTAAAACCTGGCAGGTAGGGGGCCAGTTGCGATTGCCAGTGGACCCCTGCGGTATATTTGTCATCCCAGAAAAGCCGGTTGGTGCGGTTGGGCGGGTACTGCCCCTGGTGGTCATTGGCATAAAGCAGCACCGCAACGCTGATCTGGCGCAGGTTGGTCACGCAGTCGGCATGGAGGCCCCGCTCCCGCACCCCGGAGAACGCGGGCAAAAGCAGCACTGCCAGCACCGCCAGCACGGCGAAGACGACCAGCAGCTCGATCACGCCAAACGCGGCTCTGGAGGGATGGAGTTTCATTTTAAATCCGATGAAAACGAGCCGGTCACGCGACCGGCCTCTTCAGGCGGCGGCCCAGGCAGGCCAGGAGCGCCGCGCCGCCGGCCAGCAGGGAAACCGCGCCCGGCTCCGGGATCGGGGCCATGCCGATGTAGGTCAGGTCCGCCGCGGCGTCATAGAAAAGCCCCGCCGTCAGCCCGTCCGGCCCGTTGCTCCAGGTGATGGCATAGCTATTGACAAGGAGGTCCAATGCTTCGAGGTGATCCCCTTCCCAGGCCAGCCCGTACAGAAGCTCTCCGCCGGAGAAGGTCGCGTTGCCAAAATCAATGAAATACCCGGCGGCCTCATCGCCTGCGCCTGCGCCGGAGGCGTTGATGATCAGTTCCGAGCCCGCCGAAAGCCGAAGGCCGCCCGCCCCTTCGCCGAGGGTGACTTTCACGCGCCCGGTCAGGTCGATCGTCACATCACCGCCGACTTCCAGGTGGGTGCCGTTGAGTTCCAGGCGACCTTCGCTTCGGGTGGGTGAATCGCCCACCAGCAGGTGGCCGTCGATGTTTCCGTTCAGTTTCGGGAGCTTGACCGTTCCGAAGCTCCCGGCCTGATGACTATTGCCGCGCCCAATCCGGACATCGCCGCTGACATCAAAGGCGGTCACCGTCGCGGCACTCAGGTCGACGGTGCCTTCAGCCTTCCCTCCCCCGTCGGAACTGCCGTTATAGCCGCCCACCTGAAAATCCGTCAGGTAAAACGCTGCGGAAGCTCCTGCCTGAACTGCCAGTGAACTGACTCTCGTGTGGTTGCTGCTCGGGTTATGCTGGGCCATCTGCCAAAGAGCATGTTTTTCGTCCGTTCCGATGTTCAGGGTCGCGCCGGATTCCACCGTCAACGTGGTAGTCCCGGCCCGCGAGCCGCCGTTCGCGGTATCAGGCGAACCGAGAAGAAACGTTCCGCCCTCCAGACTTAGGGAAACGCCCGTCTTCAATACAAGATCACCCGTGGAGTTGACGCTGTCTGCATTGGAGGCTCCAATATGAAGGTAGGGAGACGCGGAGTCCGCCGCCCGTAAGATCAAGGAACGCGGATTTCCGTCAGACAAGAGATTCCAACTGCCTCGCAATTCAACTCCAAGCAACGTAGGTGCGGTATCAAGAGTAATGCCGCGCCCCCCGCTCCCCGCAAGAATCACCGCGATGTCTCCATCGGTCAAAGGTGCGCCTGCCGGAGTCCACATGGCGGAATCCGACCAGGTGCCTGACGGGGGACTATCCTTTCGTTCATACACTCCAGCTTCGACGCGGGCAGTTCCAAACAGGGAGAACAGGGCGCAGCAACCAAGAGAGAGTAGACCGGGAAGACGTTTTTTCATCATTTGCTACTGGGTGAGAGGTGGGAGAACGATACGGGCGGGACGCCTTGCCCTTTTTTATGAAAATCACAAAGCGTCCAACCGCCCGGACGCTACGCCCCACCCTTCGGCTTCTCCACTCATTATTCACTTTAATCGTTCAGTAGCCCGGCACCTCGAAGAAAACAGGTGCGCCGCCTCCTTCGAAGGGACCAAAACATTGCCTTTCCCACCGTTTCGTGGCTACGTTGAAGGCCGCTGATTTTGCGCCCGGATCGCCGCGCCCCCCTTTTTTCCCTCCAAAACATGTCTTCGCAAAAACCGACCATGAAAGATGTCGCCGAGCGGGCGGGGGTCTCCATTACGGCCGTTTCCTATGCCTTGCGCGGACAGCCGGGCATCCCGGAGGAAACGGCCGAGCGCATCCGGACCATCGCCACGCAGATCGGCTATACCAAACACCCTTTTGTTTCCGCGCTGATGCAGAATATCCGCGCCGGACGCAAGATGATGGCCCCGCCGGTGATTGCCTATGTCTCTTCCTATGCCCGGCGTTCCTACTGGATCACGAGCGCCGTCCAGAGAGGTTATTTTGAGGGGGCGCGGGCGCGTTGCGAGGAACTCGGCTATGCCTTCGCGCTCTACGAACTCTCCCGGTACGGCATGTCGGGCCCGCGGCTTTCCCGGGCGATGAAATATGCCAATGTCTGCGGCGTGCTCGCCGGGCCGGTGCCCAACCCCGGCACATCGCTTGATCTGGACTGGGACGCTTTTTCCTGCGTCGCCTTTGGCTACTCGATGAACCAGCCGCCGATCCACCGGGTCACCGTCAACCATTGGCAGTCGATCGGGCTCGCCCTTCAAAGGTTGGCGGAAATGGGCTACGAGCGGATCGCCACCGGCACCACTTCCAACGCCAGCCGTCGCATCGGTGGCACCTTCATGGCGGGGGTCGACGCCTACAATCGCGAAGCGCCCCGTTCGCGTCGCATCCCGATCCTGACGGGCGTCCCGCGAACCGCTGCCGGGATGAGGAGATGGCTTGAGAAACATCGCCCCGATGTCTTTCTCGAACAGGCTCCCTACCAATACCTGAAAGCGATCACCGCCGCCGGTCTGCGTATCCCCGAAGAGCTGGCCTGTGCCACGATGAGCTGGCACGCGAGCATCCCCCACCTGGCGGGCATCCATCAGAATTCGTTCGACATCGGCAAGACCGCCGTCGATGTCCTCGTCAGCCAGGTGCACGACAACCGGCGCGGCATCCCGAAACTGCCGACCTTCACGCTGGTCGACGGCTCGTGGGTCGACGGCCCCTCCGTGCCATGGAAAACAGGAGCGAAGGAACTCACCGCTCCCCCGCACGCCGCCGGTAGTAATTGAACCGGTGGACAATCGCCTCCACATAGGCGCGGGTGGTCGGAAAATCGATCCGCTCCTGGAACGCCCGGGCCCCGAGCGGTCCGTCGGGCCCGCCGTCGCCCCCCTCGCCCGTCGTCCAGCGGTCGACGCGCCGTTTTCCGGCGTTATACTCCGCCAGCGCGAACGGCACGGCGTCGTCGCGCTCCTTCCAGCGGCGGAGCGCCTGGGCGAGATACCAGGTGCCGATCTCCAGGTTGGTCGAAGGCGAAAAGAGGTCGGTCGGCGCGAAGGTCTCCACTTTATGGATACGCACCCAGTCGGCCGCCGCCATTTCGCCGACCTGCATCAGGCCGCGCTCCCCCGCGCCGCCGGTCTTGTCGGGGTGGAAACGGCTCTCCTGCCAGACCACCGCGCGGACCAGCAGCGGGTCGACCCCATGCTTGCGCGCCGCTTCTTCGATCAAGGGGTCATACCGCGAATACCGGCCGAAACTGGTCCAGTCGCTGACGAGATAACGCGGGTCCTCCGCCAGCCTCCAGAACGCCCCCGCTCCTGCGACGACGCAGAGGAGCAACAGCGGCACGATCCATTTGGAAAACATCCGGGGCATGTGGAAAAACGGGGAAAAACGGCGGCGGTAAGGAAAACCACCCTACGCCCATTTGCCGCGATGCGCCAGAGCAACGGTGAATTAGGCTTCACCTTCCCCCCGCAACCGGGCCATCTTTCCCGCGATGAACTTTGCGCGCGTACTGGTCGACCGGTCGGGCGGAGCGGCGCTCGATTACGCCGTCCCGCCCGAGTGGCACGGCCATGTCCAGATCGGTTCCCGGGTCTCGGTCCCGGTCCGCAACCGGACGGCGCTCGCCACGGTCATCGAACTGCTCGAAACGACCGATGTCCCCGGCGTGCGTCCGTTGGAGCGGGTCGTCAGCCGTCGCCCGATCTTAAGCCCCAACCTGCTCCGGCTCGCGCGCTGGATGGCCGCCTACTACTGCTGCCCGGTGGAGAGCGCCATGCGCGCCGTCCTCCCGCAGGTGATCCGCAAGGGGGAGATCGGCTTCAAACAGCAGTTGACCGCCCGGCTGGTGCGCACCATCGACGACGCGCTCCTTGAAGAACTGAACCGACGCGCCCCGAAACAGGCCGCCATCGTCGAGGAACTCCGGAAACTCCCCCCGGCCGAAGGGAAAGCCGACCCAACCGTGCTCGTCTCCCTCCTCCTGCGCAGGGCCGGGTCCGACCGGAGCGCGCTCGCCGCCCTCGTCCGCAAAGGGGTCGTCGCCACGCAGCAGGAGACGCTCGCGCGCGATCCCCACGAGCGCGAAACCTTCGTCGCCGCCGCGCCGCACCCGCTCAACCCGGAGCAGCAGTCGGTCTTTGAAGCGGTCTGCGCCACGCTTGAGGACGCCGAACGCAAGCCGCTCCTCCTCTACGGCGTCACCGGCAGCGGCAAGACCGAGATCTACCTTCAGGCGATCCAACGGGTGCTCGACTCGGGCAAAAGCGCCATCATGCTCGTGCCGGAAATCGCGCTCACCCCGCAGACCGTGGAACGGTTCAAGAGCCGGTTCGCGTCAATCCAGGGAGAGGTCGCCGTGCTCCACAGCCACCTTTCCGAAGGGGAGCGGCACGACGAATGGCACAAGATCAACGACGGGCGGGCGCAGATCGTCATCGGAGCCCGCAGCGCCATCTTCGCGCCGCTTGAGCGCCTCGGGTTGATCGTCGTCGATGAAGAACACGAAAACTCCTACAAACAGGAGGACGCCCCCCGCTACCACGCGCGCGATCTCGCCGTCCTGCGCGGGCAGTTCGAGGGATGCACCGTCCTGCTCGGGAGCGCCACCCCGTCGCTGGAGAGTTTCCACAACGCGCAGACCGGCAAGTACCGCCTGTTGCAGATGCGCCAGCGGGTCGACGACCGCAAGATGCCGTATTTCCGGATCATTGACATGCGGCTTGAGTCGCGCGGCGAAAAAGGGGCGAGCATCATCTCCGAAAAAATGCGGCAGGGGATCGAAGCGCGCCTTGCCCGCAAGGAACAGTCGATCCTCTTCCTCAACCGGCGCGGTTTTTCCACCTCGCTTTCGTGCGACGCGTGCGGCTACGTCGCCACCTGCCCGAACTGTTCGCTCTCGCTCACCTTTCACCGGGCGGAAAACCGGATCGTCTGCCACCTCTGCGGCCATTCCGCCGTCGCCCCCTCCAAATGTCCGGAGTGCCGCGACGCGGGGATCAAGTACGCGGGCATCGGGACCGAAAAGGTCGAGGAAGTCGTCGCCAAACTTTTCCCCAAGGCGAACGTCCGCCGGATGGACGCCGACACCATGACCCGCAAGGAGGCGTACCGCGAGACGCTCACCGCCTTCCGCACAGGCAAGATCGACATCCTGCTCGGCACGCAGATGATCGCCAAGGGGTTGCACTTCCCCAACGTCACGCTCGTCGGGATCATCAACGCCGATCTCGCCCTCCACCTCCCCGATTTTCGCGCGGGCGAGCGGACCTTCCAGTTGCTCACCCAGGTCGCCGGGCGCGCGGGCCGGGGCGATGTCGAGGGGGAGGTCTTCGTCCAGAGCTTCACCCCGTTTCACCCGGCCATCCAGTACGCCCGGCACCACGATTTCGACGGGTTTGCCGAACAGGAGATCGAATGGCGGCAGCAGTGGGATTACCCGCCGTTTTCAAAGATGATCCTCATCACCGCGCGTTCGCCGCACCAGGAACGGGGGCTTTTCTCCATGGAAACCCTTGCCCGGCGGCTCAAGGAGGTCGGAGGGCTCCCGGCGGATGTCCAGATCGGCGAAGCGATGCCCGCCCCGCTTGAAAAAAGCCACGGCCAGTTCCGGTTTCATCTGAGCCTGCGGGCGCGCTCGATCAAGCAACTCACCCGCGCGCTCAACGGCGTGCTCGAAAAACTGACGTTCCCTGAGGATGTCGCCGTCTCCATCGACGTCGACCCGTACCAGTTGCTTTAAATGAAGAGGCCCAACGGGCCGGCCATTCCTCAGCCCAGCCCAACGGGCTGGGTAGGGACATCGTCAAAGAATGCGGTCTGAAGGACCGCGATACCCCGGTATCACGCCCCGTTGGGGCGTAGGAATATGGTGACCGGTTACCCAGGCCGCTGGCCTGGGCTGAGGGATTTTGGGCCGTTGGCCCATGGTTCTCCTTGGCACCCGGCACCATCCAACAGGATGGAATGAGATCCGAAAAAGCCAAAAAAACGTCGATTCGGCGTCTTCCGGGGCTCTTCCTTCCCCATTTAAAGAAAAAAATGGATTCGGGCGGCGCGCGATTTCCGACAAACACACAACACACATTTCTGAAACCAAGGGAAAAACCGCACGCACGCCCGAATCCCCCCCTAACGTTAATCATAGACCGCGCTCCGTGAAGAACGTTCAAATGATTTTCAAAAAAAACTTTAGAACCGTCCGCAAGCAGGGCATTTTCACTCTCATGTTGGTCAAAACCATCGCAGTGCTCACCAGTGGGGGCGATTCGCCCGGAATGAACCCCGCCGTTCGCGCCGTCGCGCGGACCGCCATTCAGAAGGGGATACGGGTTTTTGGTTTTCTCAACGGATTTCAGGGGATTCTCGACGACGATCTGCTCGAACTCGGCCAACGGACCCTCGCCGGGCTGCTCGACCGCGGGGGGACGTTCCTCCAGTCGAGCCGCTGCAAGGCGTTTTATACCGAGGAGGGGCGGCTCCAGGCCGTCCGCAAGCTGCGCGACCACCGGATCGACGGTCTGGTGGTCATCGGCGGCGACGGCTCCCTGCGCGGCGCGCTGGAGTTGAGCCGCTACGGCGTGCCGGTCATCGGCCTGCCGGGCACCATCGACAACGACATTTTCGGCACGGAACTGGGCATCGGCGTCGACACCACCTCCAACACCATCATCAGCATGATCGACAAGATCAAGGACACCGCCCGTTCCCACCGGCGCTGTTTTTTGATCGAGGTGATGGGCCGCAACTCCGGCTATCTCGCGCTGACGACCGCGATCACCACCGGGGCGGAGGTCGCCGTCATCCCCGAATACCGCTACAACATGGGCCGCATCCTCGGCCTGATGGAGAGCCGCTACCGCAACCGGCTCAACGACTCGATCATCATCCTCGCCGAAGGGGTCTGCGACGCCGAGAGCTTCACCCGCCAGATGCGCGAAGCCGCCGGGGACAACCTCAAGCAGGAGATCCGCAGGACCGTGCTCGGCTACGTCCAGCGCGGCGGCAGCCCCTCGCACGCCGACCGCCTCATGGCGAGCCAGATGGGCGAATTTGCCACCCTAGCCCTCCTTCAGGGCGAACACGGCTCGCTCGTCGGCCTCAATAAGGGCCGCCTGACCCTGGTCGACCTCGAAAAAGTCTGCTCCAGCAAAAAAAGCCTGCCGATGGAAAAACTCCGCCTCGCGCGCAACCTCGGCATCGAAATCGGCGACCCGGTGGAGGTCTGACCTCCGCCGTCAGCCCCCCTTCTCTCCCTGCCAACCGACGGCTCGCACTCCGAGCCGTCTTTTTTTCGCCACGAAATATTTTATTTGCCTTTAAATTTTTGAAGATGTATTTATCCATTTAGTTTTCCTAAAACAAAACGGATGAAAAGTTTTCAGATCAGGACCGTCGACTCCCCAAGCGAACAGGTGGAGGCCTATTTCCGCAAAGCCATTGCCGAGCAACACTTCAAACCCGGCGAGCGGCTTCCTTCCAACCAGGCCCTTGCCAGGGAGTTCAACGTCAGCGCGACGGTGATCCAGAACGCCCTTTCCCGGCTGGCGCACGACGGTCTCCTGGAGCGGAAACGGAAAAAGGGGACGTTCGTGCGCAAATTTCAGGAGAAGGCGAACATCGCCCTCCTCTTCGGCGACAGCCTTACGGATGAAACCGCGCATTATTACCGCGCGGTCCTCAACCGCTTTCAGGAAGGGTGCGCCGAACGCAAATGGGGTTGCCGCCACTGGGGGGCGCTCAACGCGGAGATGTTTCCGGCCCAGGCTGTGGAGCAAAGGAGCGAACAGATCCTGCGCGAGCATCGCAGCCATCCCTTTTCAGCGGTTATCGAGTTTTCCCCGGGGAAAGAGGCGATCACGCCGGAGGAACTTAAGAAAACCATCCCGGTTGTCTCCTATGGCTCCAACCGGAAGGAGGTCGAGCTTCACTCCTGCTCCTACTCCTTTGGCCTCGACGCCGCCCGCTGTCTGGGTGAGGCGGGCCGCCGGAACCTCTTCTATTTCTGCACCGTCTGGCACAACCGTTCCTACACGACGAGCATTGACGGGCTGATGGACGGGGCCGCCCGGCTCGGCCTGCCCTCCCCCCGGGTCCATGTCGAGCCGTACGCCACGCAGGGCTATGAGATGGAGCTGGCGATGTACCACCGGATGACGCGGCTGATCGACCAATGGAAACGGACCTCCATCCCCGACGGTCTCGTCGTCAATGACGATATTGTCATGCGCGCCGTCGCGCCCGCGCTCCTCAAGGCCGGGATCGCGATCCCTTCGGAAATGACCATTTTTTGCCACGGCAACGAAGATGTCCGCTTCCATTACGGCTTCCCGGTCATCCGTTCTGAAGTCTCTCCCGGCTCGGTCGCCGGAAGGCTGCTCGAGGCGCTGGAGGCGAGGATCGAAGGCCGGCCTGCGCAACCCGGGGCCGTCTCCGAAAAAAGAACGCTCTATTATGAACATGACTAACCCCCCCAGACAGATCCATCCCGTGCGACGCGGCTTCGGCGGATGGTTGCTCGCCATGGCGCTGCTCGGCGCTACCATCCTGCCCACCCAGGCCGCCACGTGGAACAGCGAAACCGCCGAAGGGCTCTGGTCCGACTCCGACAACTGGACCGGCGGCGCTCCTGCGAGTTCCGATGTCGTATTCAATACCACCGGGCGAACGGCACGCGACACGGTCGGGAACATCGTCGATGAGTCGCTCACCATCCGGTCGCTCACCCACGGCCATACGGGACCCTCGTTGTGGCAGGTGACGCGGATCAACGCCGACGTGACCCTGACCGTTCAGGGAGGGACGGGGAATTTGGTCGATATCGGAGACACGGGCACGACGGCCATCGCCCAGGTGGCCATCGAAGGCGACGGCAAGCTGCTCCTCAACCAGTCCGACGCCCACCTTCTTGTCTCCGGCCGGGATACGACCCCTTCCACCACCCTTGACCTGTCGGGGTTGGCTACCTTCGAGGCCACCGTGTCGGAAATCCGGGTCGGCTACGGCCGGGTCGCCGCCAATGACTACAAGGGCGTCTTGTTCATGGCCCGCTCCAACCGGATCACGGCCGACAGGCTGCTCATCGCCAGCTATGGCAGCGGCACGCAAACTTCACGAATCTATCACGGCGAGGTTCATCTCGGTGCGACCAACGACTGGAACATCGCCGAGGTGAATGTCGGTTCCGCCCGCGGGCTGGGCTTGCTGCAATTTCAGAAAGGCGTCTCCAACGGCGTCCTGACCCTTCAAGGCAAGGAAAGCACGCCGGAACTCCGTACTCGCGCCAATCTGAACATCGGCATCACCGGCGGAGGCAACGATCCGGAATATGGAGGGATTGCCGACCTGACAGGAGGCACGGTCGATGCCTGGCTTGACACCTTGAGGCTTGCCGTGATTTCCACCAATGCCGCCGTCTCCGTGGAAGGAAACTTCCTGATGGACACCGGCACGGTCGATGCCCTCTCCGTGGTCATCGGCCAGAAAATATCCGCCGGTTCCCTCACGACCGGGGAAGCGAACGGCCTCCTTGATATTGCAGGAGGTCGCCTGACCACGCAGAGCCTGACCTTGGCGGAACAGCCCGGGACCCAGGGAAAAGTAACCGCTCAACTCAAGATCCACGGCGAAGGGGAAGTCGAAGTCACCCAGGGCGGCATCACCATGGGGACCAACGGCACGACTTCCACCCTCATCGTGATCGAAGCTGAAGGAAAACTGACCGTCGAGGGGGCGATCGCCAAAGGTTCCGGCACGACCGATGCCACGCTCCGGCTCAGTGGCGGCCTCCTTGATCTTAACGGTCATGCCATTTCGGTGGACAACTTCCAGGCGGAAGGCGGTACGCTGCGCGATGCGGGTGAGATCAACGGAGGGGCCGGCTGGAGCAAGACTTCCGAAGGCACCCTCGCTCTTGAAGGGACCCATTCCCACACCGGCAGGATCGCCGTCGCCGCAGGGACGCTCCTGCTCGAAGGTAACCTTTTGCAGGCCAATGTCACTCTCCACGAAGAGGCCGCGTTTTCCATGGGTAGCGAAGCCGCCCTGCGGTTCAACCTCTCCGATGCGGCTTCGGACCAGTTCATCGTGCAGAGCGGCGGCAGCGCCTCCTTTTCAGGAGCGTTTCTCTTCCATCTGCAACAACCGGAACTCGAAGCCGGGTCGTGGACGCTATTGAGCGGAACTTCATCCGGCGACTATGCCGGACTGGAGTCGATCACTCTCGGCGGGGCGCTCAGCGGCTCCCTGCATGACAACGGCTCGGGCATCTGGCAATACCAATCCGAAAGCTGGCTGGGCGAGTTCGATACCTCCACCGGCACCTTCTCGCTTGCCGCCGTGCCGGAACCATCCACCTGGGCGCTCGCTTCGCTGGCGTTCGGCTTCCTGCTCTGGAGCGGGCGGCGCAACCTGTTCCGTAAAAATGGCTGACACCCCTCCATCAAACCCGATGCTCCGTTTCCGGGATCGCTACCTTCCCAAGATCACGCCCGACTGGCGCTCCCATCGCACCGTCGTCGTGGAGTCCGACGACTGGGGCGCGTGTGAATACGCCCCCACCCGCGCCTTGTGGGAAGCCGCCTGCGAGCAAGCCCCCGCAGGGTCGTTGCGCAATGCCCAGTACGGGAAACTGGAATCCCCCGAAGAACTCGAACGCCTCGGGGCCCTGCTCGATCGCTACCCCGACGGCAATGGCCTGCCGCTGACCCTCACCGCCTTCTTCTGTCTCGCCAACCCGGACTATGCAAGGATCAAGGCCACCGGGGAGTATCACGACCTGCCTGTCGATCGCGGCTTTCCCCCGCTCTGGCAGGGAGCGGGGCTGGTCGCGGCATGGCGGCAGGCGGTGGAGAACGGCTGGCTTTCCCCGGAGTTTCATTCCCGGCTTCACCACATCCATGCGGGCGAGTGGCTCCGGCTGCTCAAGGGCGACGGCCCGGAGAGCGAAGAGGCCCGTCGGCGGTTTGAGCACGAAACCTATTACCAGAACCGGCACTATCCTGAATACGCCGGAATGACCCCGGAGGCGACCTGGCAATGGATCGCCCCGGCGCTTGCCACCTTTGAGCGGCTTTTTTCCCGGCGTCCCACGGCCGGAGTCACCAGCGACGCCACCGCGCTGACCGAGATCATCTGGGCCGCCAACGGGATTCGCACCTTCTGCCTGCGCAACTTCAGCATCCCCGGGGCCGCGCCGCTGGTCTACGCCACCAAACCGTGGAACAATCAGGACCCGGCCACCCCGATGGGGGCATGGAACCCGGTGACCGACGTGGTCTACCTGAGCCGCAATATCTTCTTCGAGCCGGGTTTTGATCCGGAGTACCGTTTTGAAAAAATCATCAGCGATATCGAAGCCGTCTGGCAACGCAACGAACCGGCCATCCTCAGCACCCACCGGCTCAACTTCATCTCCTGGAACCGGGAGATCGCCGCACGGGGTTTGAGCGAACTTCAACGCCTGCTCGCTCATCTCCACGAGCGGGGCGATGTCCATTTCATGACCACCGACGAAGTCGCGCAACTTTACCGCACCGGGCGTTCCCGCCGCCTTCACCAGGGTAGGGAACTGGTCCACTGCCCTCCTCTTCTCTCATGAAAATCGTGATGCTCGGCGCAGGTTCGCGCTTTACCCTCAACGTCATCGACACCCTTGACCATCCGCGCTTCGAGGGTTGCGAACTGGTGTTGATGGATGTCAGCGAAGCCCGTCTCTGCAAGGGAGTCGAAGCCGGGGAAGCCCTCGCCCGGAAAAAGCGTCTGCCGCTGAAGCTGGGCCGGACCACCTCCCTCTCCCGCGCGCTGGAAAGGGCGGACTATGTCATCGCCGCGCCGGAACAGGATCGCTATGCCAACTGGCTTTCGGACATCGAAATCCCGCGACGCCATGGCGTCCATCAGTTGACAGGGGAAAACGGCGGCCCCGGCGGCCTGATCCACGGCCTGCGCAACATCCACCTCTATCAGCCGATCATCGCGGAAATGGAGCGGCTCTGCCCCGATGCCTGGCTGTTAAACTATACCAACCCGATGTCGATCCTTTGCGAATGGTTCGACAAGCATACCCGCATCAGGTACGCCGGGTTGTGCCACCAGGTCCACGGTTCGTTTGGCGTCATTGCCGAACAACTCGGGATGGAGCCGGGAGAGCTTCAGGTGATCAGCGCCGGGATCAATCATCTCAACTGGCTCTTCGACCTCCGGCGCAACGGCAAAAGCTGGATGAAGGAGTTCTTCGAGGCGATCGCCACTTCAAAATGGTGGCGCGAACGGACCCCCGGCGTGCCCCGGCAGGATTTCAGCCTCGAAATCCATCGGCTCTTTGGAATGTACCCGATCGGCTACGATGACCATATAGCGGAGTATTTCTCATGTTTTCCCGAACCGGAGGAATGGCAACAGCTCGGCCTCGCCTCCCTTGCTGAAACACGTATCAGGCCGACGCTCGAAAAGCAGATCAACGGCGCGTTACAGGCGCAGCACCTCATCGGCCACTCCCACGGGGTCAAGCCCCCCTTTCCGCGCGATGCGCACCATCCCCATTATCGTGAAACGGCTTCGCGGATGATCGTGGCGCTCGAAACCGGCGAACCGACCTACTTCGACGCCACCGTCGGGCGCAACAACGGAGCCGTCTCCAACCTTCCCGCCGAAGCCGTTCTGGACCGCCCCGTCCTCATCGCGGGCGGCGAGATCCGCAGCGTCCATGTCGGAGCCCTTCCGCCGGGCCCGCGCGAAGTCTGCCGCCGCCAGATCGCCCTGCACGAGATGATCGTCCAGGCCGCTGCGGAGGGGGACGAGCGGCTGGTCCTGCAAGCATTATGCCTTGATCCCCACGTGCGCAGCACCACCCAGGCCCGAGCCATCTGGGGCGACTTTCGCGACCATTACCGGGACGCCCTGCCCGAAAATCTGCGATCAGGAAAAAAGCTGTTATGTTAACCCCGGTTTCCCCCCAACCACCGCCCGGCCTCTTTTCCGGGCGAGCGCTGCGGCGCGGTCTGACCCTTACGGAGACGATCATCGCCACCGCCCTGATCGCCCTACTGGCGGTTTTCCTCCTCCCGACGGTCCAGAACACCCGCGAAAACTCCCGGCGTGTCGGTTGCATCGCCAACCTGCGGCAGATCAGCCTCGACATCGGTGCGCACCTTGCCGACCACGATGGCTACCTTCCCGCCAACGCCTCTTCAGCGACCAAGACCGCGTGGTGGTATGTGCTCTACGAAAAAAACGAGTTTGAAAATTTCAACCGGAAGATGGTCTGCCCTTCCGATCCCAACCCGTACGTCTTCAAGTTCCGCTACAAGAAAAACCTTCTCAAGACCAGCTATCGCTACAATGTCCAGATGGGGGTCAAAAACAGCCTCGGCGTATGGAAGACGGAGAAGCGAAGCCTCACGCTGGCAAAGAACGCTTCCGTGGTGCCCCTGATCGTCGAGATCAACGATCCCGGGGAGGAACACGAAATCAGCGACACCCGCTCCTTTAATTCCGGGCAGGCCGATATCATTCATAACCGCCATCTCAATGGCCGGCTTTCCAACGTCCTTTTTCTCGACGGGCATGTCGGGCCGTTGACCGCGCGCCCCGTCAACCGCAACGGCGAGTGGAACTGGACACCAACCTATTGATATTCCATGAAAATCCATCAGATCCTAGTCATTGCCCTTGCGCTTCAAGCAGCGCCGGTATGGAGCGAAGAGAGCGCTCCTGCCAACTCCCCGGAAAAAACGTTGGTTCTGGTGGAGGATGGCCGGGCCCGAGCCGCCATCGTCACCGGTCCGCAACCGGGCGAAGCCGTCGGGTCCGCCGCACGCACGTTGCAGGAGTACCTGACCAAAAGCACCGGCGTCGAGGTTCCGATCCAGGAAGGGCCGGGCACAGGCATCTCGATCCATATCGGCCTGACGCCCCGTGTCCGGGAGAGCGACATCGCGGCCAGGGTCAAGGAACTCGATTCGGACGGCTTCATTCTGGAAAGCCCGGACTCCCGGAACGTCATGATCGTTGGCAGCAGCGATCGCGGCACCGGCTTTGGCGTTCACGCGTTTCTGGAACGCTACCTCGGCGTCCGGTGGCTCATGCCCGGCTCATTCGGCGAAGATGTCCCCAGGCACGCCACCCTCGCGATCCCGATTGAGAGCCTTCGCGAAGAGCCGGCCTTTCTTTCAAGGGATTTCACCAAATCTTCGGCTCTCGACGGCCTTTGGGCCGCAAGAAACCGGCTGCATCGCCGCGTCTCCAGCGGGCACAACATGCTCAGGCTCTTTCCCGTCGCGGAGTATGGCACGACACGCCCCGACTTCTACCCGCTCATCGATGGCAAACGGCTGATTCCTCCCCGCCGCATCTCCAAACCGCGCACTACCAGGGAAAAGCGGGCGCATTATCACTGGCAACCCAACTTCACAGCGCCCGGCATCGCCGATGCCGCCGCCGAAACGATCATCCGCCATTTTCAGGAACATCCCGAAGCTGAAAGCTTCGAACTCGGCCTCAACGACGGCAACGACCTTTTCGACCAGTCGGAAGCCTCTCTCAAGCGGCGTTCCGGCAAGAAAAATTCCATGGGTTATCTTGACGCTTCGGACGATTACTTCCTCTGGGCCAATGAGGTTGCCGAAAAAGTATTGAAAGAACGGCCCGGAAAATGGTTTTCGACGCTTGCCTACCGTGCGATCACCGATCCGCCGTCGTACGCCGGCGTGCATGAACGGATCGTCCCCTACATGACGCTCGACCGGCTTCGCTGGGCGGACCCGGAGCTTCGTGAAATCGACAAGGAACGGACGCTGAAATGGGCGAAAACCGTCCGTAACATCGGTTGGTATGACTATAGCTATGGCATGAGCTACTTTGTCCCGAGAATCTACCCGCACGTCATGGGCGAGTACCTGAAATGGGCGGCGGATCACCACGTCCGCTTTTATACCGGCGAACAGAACCCCAACTGGGGCGAAGGGCCCAAGGCATGGCTGCTGGCGCGGCTGCTCTGGAACCCCCGGCAGGAGGTCGATCCCCTGCTGGATGAATGGTATGACCGCGCCGCCGGTCCCGGGGCCGCCCCGAAACTGAAAGGTTACTACGATCTCTGGGAGCGCTTCTGGACGCACGACATCCTTCAGACCAGGTGGTGGCATGGGCGCAGCCCCTACCTGACCTTTGCCAACCGCGCCTACCTGCTGGATGTGCCGCGGGAATATGTCACCCGGTCCGACCGGTTGCTGGCCGAAGCGCTCGCCCTGGCCGATACCCCGCAGCGCAAGGAGCGCGTCGCCCACCTCAAGGAGATGTGGGACACCTGGTACAAACCGCATCTCGTCCTCTACCGGGCGCAGGAAACGGGCGGCGCGCCACCGGAAACCGAAGAAGAGGCTTTCAAGGCGTTGCAGGCAGCGGAGGAGATCATGATCGTGGCAAAAGAGTTCAAGCGAACCTGCGTCTTATGGGAAAAGGATGAACGCTACCGCGCCGACCCGTTCTTCGGTCACATCGGCGCAAGGTTCAAGACCAGACGCCCCGCTCCGCCTGACTACGGCGACGGCTCCCACCTTCTCTGGCGGCTGGAACCGTGGATCGCGCGGAGCAACCGCATCAAAGATCGTCTGGAGCAGATCGCCGCCGACGGCGAACCGGCCGTCCGGGAAACCGCCGCCGCGCTCCTTGCCGCTGCGGAAGGCGCGGGGGTTCCCGTGCTTAAAAATCCTTCCTTCGAAGTCGGTACGCAAGGGTGGAGCCTTGAGGTGGAAACCACCCCGTTCCCGAATGACTACCCTTTTGAAGATGCTGCCGGGGGCGGCAGGGGAACGTTCCTGATTTCCGACGCACGCGCAAAAGAGGGAACCTCCAGCCTGATGATTTCCGCCGACCGCCTTCCCGGCACGCCGACGATCCGCACCCCCGCACATCTTTCGCAGGAGATTCCCTACCAGCCCGGTCGTTACTATGCTTCGCTCCATAGCTATCTGCCTCGTGGAGCTCCGCAGACCCGGGGCGTCGTACGGCTGGCGGTGCTCGATGCCGAAGGTAACGAACTAAAGAAGAGCCTTCCCTCCGTCAAGCTCGCCACCCGTCCCGGCCGCTGGGCGCGAAGCGCCACGGCCTTCACCCTGCCGCCCGACGACAAGGCAAAAACCGTGCGGATCGTGGTTGACCTGACGATGCTGACGCCTCTGGGAGATTTCGATCCGAAACAGAAAATCTTCATTGACGAGGTTTCCGTGGTCAGGCTCCCGTGAGTCGCTTCGGATCACCCTGTTAAAACATGACATCCCTTAATATCAGCGATTACGGAGCCGTCGGTGACGGCTGCCGCATCAATACAGAAGAAATCCAGCGCGCCATCAACGAATGCGCCGGGCACGGCGGCGGAACGGTGCTCATCCCCCCCGGCGTGTTTGTCACCGGCACGCTCTGGTTGGGCGATCACGTCCATCTCCATCTCTGCGCCGGGGCCGTCCTGAAGGGAAGCCCCGATCCCGCAGACTATAACCGGGCGGACGCCTTTCCCCAAAACAAGGGCACCGCACGCCATGCCTCAGGGGGCCATCTCCTGATCGCGCTGAACGCTACCGGCGTCTCCCTGACGGGCGAAGGGGTGATCGACGGGAACGAGGCCGCCTTTCGCGGTCCGCTCATTCCCCAACAAGATCGTCCGGCCCGCTTCGGCCCTTCCTCATGGCGTCCGGCCCAGATGGTCTATTTCTGTGAATGCACCGATCTGGTCCTTCGAAACGTCACTTTACGAAACGCCCCCCATTGGCACCTTTTCCTGCACGGTTCATCGGGCGCACGCATCGATTCGCTCTCGATCCATTGCGACCGGCGCTCGCTCAACGGTGACGGTATCGACATCGACTGTTCACGCAACGTCGTCGTTTCCAACTGTCTGATCCATGTCAGTGATGATGCGATCACCGTACGTGCGGATGGCAGGCATCTGGTCAAGACCGATCCCGTCTGCGAAAACGTTGTCATCAGCAACTCGGTCTTAAGTTCACGCTGCAATGCCATCCGCATTGGCGTCGGCGACGGAACCATCCGGAACATTTCCTTTTCGAATATGGTCATTTCAGACACGGCGGGAGCGGGCATCAACATCACCGGGAACTACCGGGCAGACATGTCGGGCACGGAGATCGAGAACCTTCGTTTTGATGGTTTTTCGATGGAAGCGGAGACCGCGTTTCATGTGACCACCGGCTTTCGGGCCACCAAGGCGATCCGGAACCTGCTCTTCTCCAATATCCACGCCACCTCCTCCAGCGCCAGCTACCTGGGCGGGTGTCCCGAAGGGGATCTGCTTGAAGAGATCACGTTCTCCAACGTCCATATGGAAGTCCGCGGCGGCAGGGAGAACCGCAACGACGCCGCCAGCCCCCTGGCGCACTACGAAACCGCGCCCACTTACTTTCGGCGGGCGCTCGGCATGCCGTATCTCTTTTATATCGAGCATGCCCGGGAGATCCGTTTCGAGGGCCTGAGCCTCCGGTGGAAGGAGATCGACGGCCTTTGGCTCCATGCCATCGCGGCCCGCTCGTGCCATCACCTTCACGCCGAAGGCATCCGGACCGGCACCCCTCCGCCAACCTTCGAAGAAGCCGTCGGCAGCCTCGACTGAAGATCGGGCGATTTGCGCCGGACACCACGGCACGAAAAAAACCTTGACGCAACTCATCCTAATGAAGTCATCCTAATGACATGCTTTCACCCGATGAAGTTTCATCCCGTTCCGCGCCTGTTTGCCTTTCCACCCTGCACGGCGAATGGTGCCGCCGGGTGAACCTGGAGCGGCTTCTGGAGACCACCCGCGAGCTTTGGGAGACCGAGTTCGGGCAGACCTTTGCCTGTTACCACGCTTCCGCACGGCTCGCCGAAAGGAAGTTGCACGAAGCCGGGTGCGAACAGGTGGAGCGGCTTCCGTTTCCGGCCGATGGGCGCAGCGTGTTTCAGGACAAGACCCTGCCGATCGGCTGGCGGGCCGCGACGGGGCGGCTCGAGGTGGTGGAGGCGGCGCTCCCGTTTGAACCGGCGGTGATCGCCGATTTTCAGAAACACCCGTTTCACCTGATCAAAGGTTCCGTCGCCACGCCGCCGGAAGGGGTGGAGACCCGGCTCGTCACGCAGGAAGCACTGGAGGCGGGGGCCGACGCCCGGGGGGCGCTCGTGCTGCTCCACCCGGAACAGCGCCCCACCTGCCGCGTGCTGGCGGGAAGCGGCGCGCTCGGGCTGGTGAGCGATTTTCTGGTCGGCCGCCACGAGACCCCGTGGGCGCACTCGTGGGTGAACGGCTGTTCGGACTCGCAGGCGTGGCACACCGGCGCGGACGATCGCCCCTTCATCGGCTTCAGCATCAGCCCGGCGACGGGCGACCGCCTCCGCGAAGCGCTCCGGATGGGCGAAGTCCGCGTGCGGGCCACTTCCGACGGGGAGCGCTACGAAGATACCGTGGAAGCGGTGACCGGCGTGATCCCCGGGAGCGATCCCCGGGAGATCTGGCTGCTGGCCCATCTCTACGAACCGCTCGCCAACGACAATTCCGCCGGGGTCGCCTGCGCGCTGGAGATCGCGCGGACGCTCCGCACGCTGGTGGCCGAAAAGGTGCTGCCGCCGCCGCGTTTCACCCTCCGGCTCGTCTTCGCGATGGAGGTCTACGGCTTTGCCGCCTACGCGGAACATCGCGGCGGCCACTTGCGCGACAAGGTGCTCTGCGCCCTGAACCTCGACGCCCTGCCGATCCTCCCGGGCGACGGGGCGGTCACCCTCGGGCTTTCGCAATCGGGCGCGCCCTCGGCGGCGGATGCCGTGCTCGAAGCGCTCTTTGCCGCCGGGCTTCCCCGTCATCATACCGTCGCAAACATCGAAAGCGAAGGGCTTTACGCCGACGACCGGCAACTGGGCGACTCCACGATCGGCGTCCCCGTCCTCTGGTTCACCCGGGCGAAGCGGGCGCTCGCCACTGCGCCCGTGGAAGGCTCCCGCCGTCCCCTCTACCTCTGGCATCATTCCGAGCAGACCATGGAATGCCTCTGCCCCGGGTTTTTCCACGAAGTCACCGCGCTTTACGGGACACTCGCCTCCCTGCTGCTCGCGCCCGACCCCGCCAGCCCCGCCCGCTGGCTCGAACAGGCCGCCGCCACCGCCCGCGCCCGGCTGGAGGCGACCCATCAGGCAGTGCTCCGGGGCGAGGGGGTGCCCGACTGGCTCCGCTTCCGCCTCGAAATCGAAACGCTCCGCCTGCGCGACCACCTCCGCTTCGGCGCGCCCGCTCCCGCCGTGGAGGCGGAAGTCGCCGCCCTGCAACCGTACGCCGCCGCCTTGAGCGCCGCCCTGCCGCAAACCTCCCCTCCGACGGCCGACCCGTTCTGGGCCGAGGTCAACCTGCTGCTCCTTCATCGCAAGCACCGGGGCCTCCCGCGCGATCTTGCCGCCGCGCCGGTCGGGAAGCGCGAAATCCACCTTTCCCATGCCGGCGCGCTCCTTCTGGTCCATGCCGACAGCCGCCGCACCGTGGGGGAACTGCTGCGCCGCGCACAATGGGAAACGGCGACCCTCTTCGACTCCGACACCCTCCGCGGGCTGCTCGATGCGCTCCGGATACTGGACAGGTATGGCTACGTCGGGCTGGAGCCGATCCCACTGCCGTCGGCTGCGGAATTCAATGCGCTCTGCAATGCCCTTGGATTATAAATTGGCATGGACCCGAAAGACGCCCTCATCCGCCGCCCGCTTTACCGTCAGCTTGCCGCGAAGATCCGCCACGACCTCCGGGATAAACGCCCGGGCGAACGGATCGCGACCGAGGCCGAACTCCGCCAGCGTTTCGGCGTCTCGCTGGTGACGGTGCGGCAGGCGTTGCGCGAACTGGAGGACGAAGGGCTGCTGGTGCGGCGGCACGGCAGCGGGACGTTCCTCCCGGAGAGCCGCATCCCCCGGCGTCACGTCGCGCTGCTGCTCGATGCCGACCCGACCCACCCGCGCCTCTCCCCCTACTTCCCGAAAGTGATGCAGGAACTCCGCGTCGCGCTCCACGAACGCGGCCTCGCCAACCGCACCTACCACGGCTTCGGCCTCCCCGCCAACGGTCATGGCCACGGCCCCCTCTCCTCCCGGGAACTGCTCGACGACACCCGGCTCGGGCGGGTCCACGGGTTGATCGGCTTTCTGACCCAGCGCGACCCGTCGTGGGTGGAACTGATGCAGGCGCACAAGGTGCCGGTGCTCGACCTGGAGTTCAAATGGCAACACGGCTGGCTGCGCAAGACCGGCTTCATCCATGCCGCGCTGGCCCACCTGCAACGCGCGGGCAAACGGCGGCTGGCCGTCCTTGGTTCCGAAAACCCGCGTCACCCGATCCTGGCCGCCTTTTACCGGGAACTGGCCGAAGCCGCCGCGCAGTACGGCATCGTGCCCGACGAACGGTGCGTCGACCTCACCGCCAGCGCCTGGGAAGTCGGCATGGGGTGGGAACGGCTGCGCGATCTCTGGCGCCAGCGACGGGCCGACACCGCGCCCGACAGCCTGCTGATCTTCAGCGACAGGCTCTTCGCCGACTGCCAGATGGCGATCATGGAACTGGGGCTCGCCCCGGCGCTGGAGATCGTCGTCTCCTCCTCCGACGCCGTCGATCTCCAGCCGCTCTTCCCGGTCCACGCCTACCGCATCAACACCCGCGCCGCCGCCGGGCGGCATGCCGAAGCGATCTCAGCCATGCTCAAAGGCGAGCCACTTCCCGCCGGGGAGGCATCGCCAGAGGCAAAACTCGTCCTCCTCCGCCCCGGCGAAACCGCTCCCGCGGCGGTACCGGTTCTTTAGGGTCCATCCACAGCCCCGTGACGGGCACTCCCTTCCGGTCGGCGGTTCACCGCGCTTCCCGTGCGTACGCCTCCAGAAACTCCGCCGTTTCCAGTTTGCCGTCGCGCCGTGCCCGTTCGATGGCGTTGCGGCCTTGCCGGTCTTTCAGATACGGGTCCGCGCCATATTCCAGCAATTGCTTGAGCGGGGTGGTCGGTTGATGCCAGAGAGCCCGCATGAGCGGCGTCTCTCCCCGGGTATTGGGCGCGTTCGGGTCGGCTCCCGCCCGGAGCAGTTCTTCGCGAAAAGCGGTCATCTCCTCGTAGTCCCAGATCACGGTCATCTGAAGCGGCGTGACGCCGGTTTTGGCGTTGCGGAACTCCATGGCGGCTCCCTGCGCGAGCAGTTCGCGGGCGATCGGCACGTTCCGCGTGGCAATCGCGATCAAAAGCGGGCTGTGCCCCTCGGCATCGGGCGCGTCGATGTCCACCCCCTGCGCCAACATCTGCCGCAGCAGTTCGCGGTCTCCGCGCCGCGCCGCATTGTGCAGGTTCCAGGCCGGGTCGTCATGAAGCCGGATCGGTTCCTTGATCCCGTTGCGCTCGAGAAGATCCATGATCCGCTGCCGCCCCTCCTCAAACGCGATCTGGAACGGCGTCCCGCGTTCCGTCTTTTCCCGCCCATTGGCCCCGAGCCAGAGGAGCCACTGCACGCCATGCTCGTTATCCCGTTTGACCGCCCAGGTCAGTTCGTTGTAGCGGTCGGCCCGGACGGCGAAGGGCGACGCCTTCTTCAAAATCAGGAACCGGCGCATGTCGTCGAGCCCGCCGCCCAGCCACCCCATCGTCTCCATCATCGGCGTCCGTTTCCGGTTATCGGCCACGTTCGGGTTCGCGCCGAGGACGATCAGGTAAAAGACGACCTCGTCCTGCCCTGCCGCAATCGCCCGGTACAACGCCGTACGGCCCCGTTCATCGCGCAGGTCGATCGGGGCCCCGCCGCGCAGGAAGGCTTCCAGCTTCTCGAAGTCGCCCCGCCGCGCCGCATCGTGCAGCGAGTTTTTCACAAAGGTCGGCAACGTCGCCGGGCGAAACGCAGAGTGATCTCCCCCGGCTGCGAAAACGTAATCTTCAACCAGGCCGATGATCCGCGCGTCGCCTCCCCTTTTTGCCACCGCCAGCGGCTGACGATCCGGCGGAACATCCGGGACGACCGGTTTCGCCCCCAGCCAGAGCAGCCGCTCGACCACGTCCGGGTCGTGTTGCAGGATGGCGTAGAGCAGCGGCGTCAACCCGTCGGGCGCTTCGTAGTTGACGTTCGCCCCCGCCAGCAACAGCAGCCGTTGCAGGCCGACATGCCGGCGCTGCACCGCCACAAGCAGGGGCGAATACCCTTCGGCGTCGAGCGCGTTGACCTCCGCCCCCCGCAGGATCAGGAGCAGGCTGTAATCCATCCACCCCCGGCGCACCGCCCAATGCAGCGGTCCCCTTCCCTGCGCATCCCGAATCGCGTCGAGCGGCTCGCTCTGCCGCTCCAGCAACCGCAAAAACGCGGGCGCACGCTCCCACGGGTAGTCACCGGTGCGGATCTCCCGGATCAACGGCGGCTCCTCCTTCTCGGGTTCCTGCAACATCCCCGCCCCGGCGTCGCCCCCGGTCGCCGCCGGGCTTTTCTGCGCCGCGGGAAGCGGCGTCTGTGCCGGAAACACCATCGCCGGTGCGGCGCGAAGTTTCTCCTGGGCGATCGCCAGGCCGATCCCGACCACCGCCGCTCCCGTCGCCCCGCTGACCGCGATCCAGCGGAGCCGCTCCAGCCAGAGCCGTCGCAGCGACGCCCGTGCCACGTGAAGCAGGCGCGCCCCGGCCGATTCGCTCGCCGCCAGCCCGGCGAGGGCGGTTTTAACCGCTCCAAACGTCTGCGAGGCAAACCGTTCGGGCAACTCCGCGCCGATTTCCAGCGCCGGCCATCCTCCGGCTGCGGGCCACCCCCGCAACGTCTCGCGAAGCCGGTTTCTGGCCCGGGTCAGGCGCATGGAGATCGCGCTGGCGCTGCACCCGTGGCGCCCGGCAAGTTCCTCCATCGAACGCCCTTCGAGATAATGCCCGATCACCGCCTCGCGCAGCCGCGCCGGAAGCCGGGCGATCGCCTCGTCGAGAGCGCCGCCCGCTGCCGCGCCCGCCTCGCTCAAGCGTTCCCGCCGCCCCGCCTCTTCCTCGCGCAGCCGCCGCCGCAAGGCCGCCTTGCGAAGGTCGAGCGCCACCTGCCGCGCCACGCGGTGAAGCCACCCGCCCAACCCCCGCCGCGCGTCGAGCCGGCCCGCCTTGAGCGCCAGCGCCATAAAGGTCGCCTGCGCCGCCTCTTCGGCTTCCGCCCGATCGCCAAGCACGCGGTGGGCCACCCCGTGAACCATCAAGGCATGCCGCTCCACCAGCGCCTCAAAAGCCGCCTGTGAGCCTTCTTCGTGAAACTTCCGTAACAGGAACTGATCGGTCGCACTTTTCATCTTCTCTTTTGCTACCGACGAGTCTCCCTGTTTTCACACATCCCCGCCCGGCGATCTTTCCTTTCGAAGCCGGGCGGCGATGATTCATGCGGAGGCTCCCGGTTGCTCTTTACCGCCCGTTTCCACCCGCGCCACCTCGAACCGCGATGCCTCCACCTTGATGAAATGGAGGATGACCGGCGCGAGGATCAATCCCGTGATCCCAAAGAGCCGTTCCCCGACGATCAGCGCGACCAGCGTCAGCCACATCGGGTTGCGGATGCGCCCGCCGATGATCTTGCTGTTGAGAAAATACTCCAGCTTGTGGATGAAGACGAGAAAGAGGAGGGTCCACCCGGCCAGTTGGGGCGAGGCGGTGAAGGCGACGCTGACGATCACCGAATTGCTGATCAGGTTGCCGATTACCGGCAGCAGCCCGCAGAGAAAGGTCACCATCACCAGCACCGCGCCGTAGCGGAGGTCGAGGGCATGGATGAAAAGCGCCGTCAGCAGCGTGTTGATGGCGGAGATCAACACCTGCGCCCCCATCACCACCTCGAAACTGGTAAAAAAACGGCGGAAAAGCTCCGCGAGCTGGCCGGTATAAAGCGAATAAAGATTAAGGGGCCGTGCGAGGCGGTCGCGATCGACCTCCGGGTTGACGTAGATCCCGATCGCGATCACCACGCCCATCAGCACAAAGACAAACTCCTTGGTCGCCAGCTTGGCAAAATCGCTCAGGTAGCCAAGGGTCTGGTGAACGCTGTCGAGCACCACCTGGATCAGGCTTTCCGTATCGTTGAACGGCAGGGTGACGCCATGTTCCGCGGCGTAATGGACGATTCTCGGGATCGCCGTCGCCATGATGTCAGGCAGGACGACGATCGCGTGGTTGATAAAGAGCGCAAACCCGTAAAAAAGCGCCGCCAGCAACACCAGAAGCAGCACGATCGCCCCCCACTTCGTCTTCCGGCTGCCGAAGGAGAGGACCTGCAGCGCGAGACTGGCAAAGAGCGCCGCCACCAGCGCCGTCATGAGATGGAGAAACCCGATCAGCCCCAGCGCGGCGAAAAAGAGGAGGTACGCCAGCTTCTGCGGTTTTTCAGGGTGCGGGGAAAGGTCGCTCATCAAGAAAAAAATAGCCGCCCCCACCTTGAGCGCCGACCCCGCCGGTGGCACGCCGAAAAGTACCTGCGGTGAGAAAAAAACCGGCCCGACTTGCGTCGACTCATAGGCAGAGACTTTCACCGTAAGAAGATCAAAATCATTCTCTTTTCACCCCGGTTGAAAGAGAATCAAAGCCTCTCCCTCATTTTCCTTATGTCGACTTCCCTCTCTCCCGGCGACCGGCTCCGCGCAGCCCTTCAGGCCGAACGACCGTTGCAGGTCGTCGGCGCGATCAACGCCTACAGCGCCATGCAGGCCGAACGCGCCGGATTCCGCGCCCTCTACCTCTCCGGGGCCGGGGTCGCCAACGCCTGTTTCGGCCTGCCCGACCTCGGGTTGACCTCCCTTAATGATGTCTGCGAAGAGATCCGCCGCATTACCCAGGCGACGCCGCTTCCGCTGCTGGTCGATGCCGACACCGGCTGGGGCGGCGCGTTCATGGTCGCCCGGACCATCCGCGAAATGACGCGCGCCGGAGCCGCCGGGTGCCATCTGGAGGACCAGGTACAGGCGAAACGGTGCGGCCACCGCCCGGGCAAGGCGCTGGTGAGCCCCGCGGAGATGGTCGACCGCCTCAAGGCCGCCGTCGACGGGCGGACCGACTCCACCTTTGTCATCATGGCGCGGACCGACGCCCACGCCATCGAAGGGCTCGCCGCCGCCATCGAACGCGCCCAAGCCTATATCGCCGCCGGAGCCGACATGATCTTCGCCGAAGCGCTCGGCTCGCTGGAGGAATACCGCGCCTTTACCGCCGCGCTCGGGCCGGAGGTGCCGGTGCTCGCCAACATCACCGAATTTGGAAAAACCCCGCTCTTTACGGTCAAGGAACTCGGGGAAGCCGGGGTGCGCCTCGTCCTCTACCCGTTGAGCGCCTTCCGCGCCATGAACCAGGCGGCGCAGACCGTCTACGAAACCCTCCGGCGCGATGGCGGCCAGTCCGCCGTGATCGACCGGATGCAGACCCGCAACGAACTCTACGAGGTGCTCGGCTACCACGCTTACGAAGCGAAGCTCGACACCCTTTTTGCCAACCAGAAAAACGATCCATCATGAGCGAAACCACGACTCCCCCACCCGTAGCCAAACCGAAAAAGTCGGTCGCCCTTTCCGGCGTCCCGGCCGGTAACACCGCCCTTTGCACCGTCGGCCGCAGCGGCAACGACCTTCATTACCGCGGTTACGACATCGCCGACCTCGCCGCCGGGTGCGAGTTTGAGGAAGTCGCCCACCTGCTCGTCCACGGCCACCTTCCCAACCCCGCCGAACTGGCCGCCTACAAGGTGAAACTCCGCTCCCTGCGCGGCCTCCCGGCAGCGGTCCGCACCGTTCTGGAAGCGCTCCCCGCCGCCACGCACCCGATGGATGTGCTGCGCACCGGCGTCTCCGCGCTCGGCTGCGCCCTGCCGGAAAAGGACGACCACTCCACCGCCGGAGCGCGCGAGATCACCGACCGCCTCCTCGCCTCGCTCAACTCAATCCTCCTCTACTGGTTCCACTTCGCCCACAACGGGCGGCGGATCGAGGTCGAGACCGATGACGACTCGATCGGCGGCCACTTCCTCCACCTCCTCCACGGCGAGGCCCCGGGCGAAGCGTGGGTCCGGGCCATGCACGTCTCCCTGATCCTTTATGCGGAGCACGAGTTCAACGCCTCCACCTTCACCACCCGCGTCATCGCCGGAACGGGGTCCGACCTCTACTCCGCCATCACCGGCGGCATCGGCGCGCTGCGCGGGCCCAAGCACGGGGGAGCCAACGAGTTCGCCTTCGACATCCAGAGCCGCTACGCCACCCCGCAGGAAGCGGAGGAGGATATCCTGCGCCGCCTCGCCGCGCGGGAGGTGATCATCGGCTTCGGCCACCCGGTCTATACGACCGGCGACCCGCGCAACCCGATCATCAAGCAGGTCGCCTGCGAACTTTCCCAGGCCTCCGGCGACCGGAAGATGTACGACATCGCCGAACGGATCGAGAGCGTCATGTGGGCGCAGAAGAAAATGTTCCCGAATCTCGACTGGTTCAGCGCCGTCTCCTACCACAAGCTGCGCGTGCCGACCGCGATGTTCACGCCGCTCTTTGTCATCGCCCGCACCTCGGGCTGGGGGGCGCACGTCATCGAACAACGCCTCGACAACAAGATCATCCGCCCGAGCGCCAACTACACCGGGCCCGAAAACCGCGAGTTCATCCCCCTCGCCCAACGCTAAACTTCCTTTTTTTCCATGTCCGCTTCCCTTGACCTTACCAGCGCCGTACGCCCCGAGCCGGATGCCCTGCTCCAGGCGATCGCCGATTACACCCTCGCCACCGACCGGATCACCAGCGCCGAAGCACTCGAAACCGCGCGGCTTTGCCTGATCGACTCGCTCGGCTGCGGCCTGCTCGCACTCGAATACCCCGCCTGCACCCGCCTGCTCGGTCCGATCGTTCCGGGTGCGGAACTTCCCGGCGTCGGCGCGCGCGTCCCCGGCACGGCGTTTGAACTCGACCCCGTCCGCGCCGCCTTCAACATCGGCGCGATCGTCCGCTGGCTCGACTTCAACGACACCTGGCTCGCCGCCGAATGGGGACACCCCTCCGACAACCTTGGCGCGCTCCTCGCCGTGAGCGATTACGTGAGCCGCGTCGCCGTTTCCCAAGGCCGCCCGCCGCTCACCGTTCGCGATCTTCTGGTCGCGATGATCCAGGCGCACGAAATCCAGGGAGTGCTCGCGCTGGAAAACAGCTTCAACCGCGTCGGGCTCGACCACGTGCTCCTCGTCCGCGTCGCCTCCACCGCCGTGGCCACCCGCCTGCTCGGCGGCGATCGCAACGCGATCATCAACGCCCTTTCTCATGCGTGGATCGACGGCGGCGCGCTGCGCACCTACCGCCACGCCCCGAACACCGGC